>JGI24709J26583_10000098_pt1 | contig 62612 bp, 59 predicted proteins | sample BioPla2DNA1_FD_26583 | JGI IMG/M metagenome (IMG submission 26583) | reverse complement strand
AGCCGATTCAAAGTATAAATCCATGGCATAGGAAGCATCTCCCCTAAGTATTTGGATTAGCGCAAATATTCCATATAATACTGCCGCACCGGTGCCGATTGCTATCAGTGAATCCATGTTAGGACTTCCCTTAAACAATGTTTTAAATCCGACAATATAATAACGATATCCAACCGCGACTACGGGAATTGTGAGTATCAACTGTGTTATGGCAAATGCCAGCGGATTTATCGTAGGATCTATAAACTCCGGTAACGGTAATCCTATCATATGCCCCATGGATATATATAATAAAGGTACAGTGGCTATAAGCGATATTATAAATCTAAGCCGTAAAGACCTCTGCTCATTCTCCTTGATATCCTTATCCTCATCTGCGACAGTATCCTCATCTATAGCTTTATATCCGGCTCTGTCTATGGCGTCTCGGACGGATTCTATGCTTAATTTGCTTTCGTCATATTCCAGCGTAAGCTTTTCAGTAGCCAGATTAACGCTGGCACCGGATACTCCATCCAGCTTACCGGTAACACGCTCTACTGCTCTTGCACAGGATGCACAGGTCATTCCTTCTATTTTCAATGTTTTAGTTGTCATATGGTTGTCCTCCTTTCGGGTCGGTTATTTTCCTGTAATCTTTGATAGAATATCGATAATTTCATCTATCTTTTCACTGCCTTTGTTATGCTCAAAGGCCTCCTTAACACAATGATTCATATGCTGTCTGAGTATCAGAAGATTCGCCTTTTTTAATAAACCCTGTGCCGCAATAACCTGATTGGAAATGTCGACACAGTATCTTCCTTCTTCGATCATATTTATGGTTGCCTCAATTTGACCCTTTGCCGTCTTTAGGGCAAGTACAGCCTTTTTCTGTTCACTGTTCATGATATTTGCATTAAGCTCCTTTCCTGAAACTATTATCTCTATAAATAACTTAATTATAACTTTATGGCTCTACCCCTCCCCCATAGGGGGGTGTCAGGTTTATTATACTACCATCCTTTTTGTCTGTCAACACTCTGTTTTTTTTCTGATTCTTCTTATCAGAATAATTTTTACCCGTTTGAGCAATTATGTTATAGTAACTTTTCTTTTATTATAAAAGGAGGATAAATTCTGTATGAAGTCAAAAGTAACTGCCTGCCCAATCTGCAAAAGCAATCATATGTATCTCAAGCACGAAGCCAGCTATGTGTATTCGTATGTATTGGATTCGGATGCTCCCGGAATGAAAAACACGGAGATTTTTTCACCGTTTTTATATGACAGGAGGGATCAGACCTCCTCTTGTGAATATGTGGAATGCGACAACTGCAAAACCAGATTTACAACAGACTTATTATATGGTGCACTAAACACAGACCATAATGATATATCGGACCGATTTAAATAGCCTGATTTATTATTTGCATATTCTTATACTCTATATTATAATTACTTTCTATGATTAACGTATTACCATGATATATCATTAAGGGAGAACATGATTATGAATAACAATAAAGCAGCCCTTAAGGCTGCTCTTCCGTATACTATACCTGTGCTTTCAGGCTATATTGTTCTTGGTGCCGCTTTCGGAATCCTTATGAACAGTAAAGGAATTTCTTTGTTTTGGATAGCATTTTCAAGTGTTTTCATCTATGCCGGCTCCATGCAGTTCGTATCGGTTGCTCTACTGACGGCGGGCTTTAGTCCCTTTAGTGCATTTATGATGACGCTTATGGTTAATGCCAGGCATCTGTTCTACGGCATCTCTTTTCTACAGAAATACCGCAACATGGGCAATATAAAGCCCTATTTGATATTTTCTCTGACCGACGAAACCTTCTCCTTACTGTGTAGTGCTAAGCCTCCGAAGAATGTTTCGGAAAAATGGTTTTATTTTTATATATCCTTACTTAATCATACATATTGGATATGTGGCTCGGTCCTGGGAGGAATACTTGGTAGCCTGCTTCATTTTGATACCCATGGAATAGAGTTTGTTCTGACCGCTTTATTCGTTGTGATCTTTATCGGTCAATGGAAATCCACAAGAAATCATATTCCTGCCATTATCGGAATCCTAAGCGCTGTTATCTGCAGATTAATATTCGGTGCCGCTGATTTTATAATTCCGTCTATGATATTAATCCTTCTGTCATTAACTATAGCTAAGAATCCGATTGAAAGGAGAGGCATTAAATGAATTATTCCAACACAGAATTATTCCTGTTTTTTGGATTGGTCAGCCTTGGGACTTTCTTAACCAGAGTACTTCCGTTTATTCTGTTTCCCGAGAATAAGAAAATACCCAGATACATAAAATATCTCTCAAATTTTCTTCCATACACCATTATAGGCATGCTGGTTGTGTATTGTCTTAAAGACGTTTCTTTTACTGTAAGTCCTTATGCATTGCCGGAAATAATCAGCATCGCGGCAATTATTTCATTGCACCTATGGAAGAAGAACACTCTGCTCAGCATTGGCTTGGGCTCGGTTCTCTATATGGTTTTAATTCAATATGTTTTTATTTGATATTGAAGTTGTTTTATAAAATAGCTTCTATAGTAAGCTTTTGCTCCTTTGATAAGTCTACAAAGGTTGAGCCACAACGGATAACCGGTCTCGATAATGACAGTTTATTAATCATGACCACCTCTCCCTCGCGGCCGTCGCTTAAGCGTACCGCATTATGGAGGTATGACTGGATAATTCTCTCCAGGAATATCATCAGATAACCGGGGTCGAATTTCAGGAAGCCGTCTCTTTCAAAGTTCTCCACGACATCGAAGGGGCATATGGCATTTCTGTAGGTTCTGTTAGATGTCATAGCGTCATATACATCAGCGATGGCAACGATCTTAGAAAAATCCTCAATCTGATTAGACTTGAAACCATTGGGATACCCTGAACCGTCACATCTCTCATGATGCATAAGAGCAGCATATTTAACGCGAATATCGATGTTTAAATCCTTTAACACCTGATAACCTTTTATGGAGTGCAGTTTAATCTCTTCGAACTCATCCTCGGTAAGTCTTGCCGGTTTTTTTATTATATCCTTTGGTATCAGCATCTTGCCGATATCATGTAGAAGGCCTGCCTGAGTAAGGATTCTCGTTTCTTCCCGGGACATCTTTAGCCATCCGGCAAATATACTACATATGAGAGATACATTCAGACTATGAACATATGTCATGTCGTCATAATTACGTATTCCATGAAGCATCTCAAATATATGTGTTCCGTTTCGACCCTCCTTAAGAATCCGATCTGTTTCCTCCAATAGCTGATCCAGATTATGTTCACCTTCACCATTGACAAGACTGTTAAAACTATCCTCCACCTTCTCAACCGATTCAACATATGTACGGCTAAACTTCTTGAACTCCGGGGTGCTTCTAAGCATTTCTATATAGGATTCTTCCTTATGCGGTTCTGTCTCAGGCTCTTTGTCATATACATATAATCCATAGATATTATAGAAACGCAGCTTTGTAATCTTGCGGTCATCAAGCTTGGTACCCTTTGCTAAAATCAATTGGTCACTGGAAGAATATATATCGGCTGCAACTACCATGCCGCTTACTGCCTCATCAGTTCGTATTCTAAGTGGCTCCATTTTACTTCCCCCAATCTTTTCATATGCATAACATAGCTACCTTGAGTATACAATTTAATGCAGTAAAACACAAGAGTTACTTTGTTTTGCCGTCTATGCTGTCCCAAATCAAGCCTACCGGACAATGGTCGCTGCCCATAACATCAGAGTATATTAAACTATCGATAATGCCGTCCTTTATTCTGTCGGACACCAAAAAATAGTCGATACGCCACCCGGCATTATTTGCCCTGGCATTAAACATATATGACCACCAGGTATAAGCACCGGTCACATCCGGATATAAGTATCTAAATGTATCGACAAATCCGCTGTCCAGTAATGTGGTAAACTTATCTCTTTCCTCTATTGTAAAGCCGGCGTTTCTGGTGTTGGTCTTAGGATTTTTCAGGTCGATTTCTTTGTGTGCCACATTAAGATCACCACATAATATCACAGGCTTTTTCTGATCTAAGCCCATAATATATTCTCTGAAATCATCCTCCCATTTCATTCTGTAGTCAAGCCTGGCTAATTCCCGCTGGGAATTAGGAGTATATACCGTAACAAAATAATACTCCTCATACTCCAGAGTTATAACCCTTCCTTCATCATTATGCTTGTCCAACCCCAAGTCAAAACTGACCTTTATAGGCTCTTTCCTGGTAAATATCGCTGTGCCGGAATATCCCTTCTTTACAGCAGAGTTAAAGTATTGATGATAGCCTTCAAATGCAATTTCAACCTGCTCCGGCTGCAGCTTTGTTTCCTGAATACAAAACACATCCGCATCTGCTTCTTTGAAAAATTGTTCAAAGCCTTTATTAATACATGCGCGCAAACCATTTACATTCCATGAAATAAACTTCATTAAATTATTATCCTTTCTCTCTTGTGAAATTACATTTCCATAATTGCTTCATATACTTCCTCTACTGTGGCCACGATACGATCCGCTCCGGCTTCTCTTAGCTCCTTTTCGCTTCCGAAGCCATAGAGAACTCCTATGGATGAAATTCCTGCTTCCTTGGCTCCCAATATATCATATTTTCTGTCCCCAACCATGACTACCTTGTCCAGATTCGTTATTGAGTTTTTCTCTAAAGCATACTTTATTACAGCAGCCTTTGACTCTCTGCTGGTATCAAAGCTTGCTCCGCATATATCATCAAAATAATTCTCAAGGTGGAACCCTTCTAATACTTTAACAGCCAGTTCCTCCGGCTTTGATGTGGCAACAATCAAATATTTCCCTGCCTGCTTCAGCCTTGTAAGAAGACGCTCCATACCCTCATAAAGCTCATTCTGATGTATTCCCGTTTCAATGTAATATTCTCTGTACTTCTTAACGGTGGCCTCTGCCTCCTCCTCGTTAAATCCGTAATACTCCATAAAACCTTCCCTTAACGGAGGTCCAATATGCTTTGTCAAGCTATCCAAATCATCGATATGAATATTCATTGCCTTTAGTCCATATTGTACCGATTTTGTTATCCCCTCTTTAGGGTTTGTAATCGTTCCATCTAAGTCTAATAATACATAGTCCATTCTTTTTTCCTTTCTTTAACGCTAAATATTATAGGTAATATAAACTGTCTATGGCTTTCTAACCTGTTTTATTTTCTTTTCAACCTGCTTTCTGGGTATCATAATCTGATGTCCACAGCCCAAACATTTTAATCTAAAGTCCATGCCTGTACGCAAAATCTCCCATTCGTTGCTGCCACAGGGATGGGGTTTTTTCAGTTTTATAATCTCACCGACATTTAGATCCATGCTTTGCCTCCCATTAGTTATTAATTCTACATTCCGCTTCTAGTATAGCATAAATCCAATATTATTAAAATATTTAAATTGTACTTGCATTTTAAACCCATGTGTTGTAGTATTGCTATATATATCATGTAGTTATTATAACTATGTGTCGCAGACCTAAAACTACATCATGGTTTGTATCATCAGACAACGGAAAGGAGTATGTATATGAAAAAGAGAATAATGAAAGCAAAGGACCCGGGCAGTGCCGTAACTCATTTTATAGGTTTACTGATGGCAGTTTTTGCATCGACTCCGCTTTTAATTAAAGCATCGTCAAATCCGGGAAATATCCATATTATCTCCCTTGGCATATTTATTATCAGTATGATTTTATTATATGTTGCCAGCACCATCTACCATACCTTAAATATCTCTGCAAAGGTTAACCAAAAGCTTAAAAAATTCGATCATATGATGATATATGTGCTGATAGCCGGTACCTATACTCCTATCTGTATGATAGCCTTAAGGGACTCCATAGGCTTTGCACTGCTTGGTATCATATGGGGACTGGCGATTATGGGCATAATTGTCGCAGGCTTCTGGATTAATTGTCCTAAATGGTTCTCATCCATCGTATACATTGCCATGGGATGGACCTGTGTCCTGGCATTTACTCAGATAATAAATTCCCTGCCCAAGGCCGCTTTTTACTGGCTTCTGGCAGGTGGTATCATATATACCATAGGCGGAGTTATATACGCGTTAAAGCTTCCCTTGTTTAACAAAAAACACAAATATTTTGGCTCCCATGAAATATTTCATTTGTTTGTAATGGGCGGTAGCCTCTGCCATTTTATATTAATGTATAAATATATTGCTATTATGCCTTAAGCCTCATAAACAATACCGCCCCTTATATAAAAGGGGCGGTTTGTCATATCTATGTTAAGCAGCCGAATAATTCTGGTAAGGTATCAAGGCAGTAATCTATTCACTCTCAGTATGAGGTAAAAAGGGATTCGGTTGCGAATAATCAAAGATATGTATTCTATCCCTTAATTACTGACCTTAACCCATATCGTTACTATATTATACTCTCCAAAAATATAATTGTGACTACGACAGTATATTATTCTGGAGCTCTTTGATGATTAATTTTCCAGTCTTTTCATAAGCTCAATTCTCTGAGCTTCATATCCCGGTTTGCCGAGAAGTGCAAACATATTGCTCTTATAGCTTTCTACTCCCGGCTGGTCAAAAGGATTAACTCCTAAAAGATACCCGCTAATACCACAGGCAAATTCAAAGAAATAGAATAATTCGCCCAGATAAAATTCATTACGTTCAGGCACATTGACCATTAGATTGGGTACATTTCCGTCTGTATGGGCAAGAAGGGTTCCTTTCATTGCGCTTTTATTTACAAAATCCACGCTTTGTCCGGTCAGATAATTTAACCCGTCTAAATCGACCTCCTCTTTCTCAATAATAATATCTTCAGAGGATTTCTCAATATTAACAATGGTTTCAAACATGGTTCTTTGGCCATCCTGTATAAACTGTCCCATGGAATGCAAGTCCGTAGTAAAGTCAACAGATGCCGGATAAATTCCCTTTTGATCCTTTCCCTCACTCTCTCCATACAACTGCTTCCACCATTCGGATACATAATGCAGTAACGGCTCATAATTTACCAGTATCTCTATGTTCTTACCCTTTCTAAGCAGTATATTTCTTATGGCTGCATAAAGCAAGGCATCATTTTCCTTATAAGAGGCCTCCAGGCAATGCCTTCTCATATTAGCGGCACCTTCCATAAGCTTTCTAATATCCGCACCACTAACGGCTATCGGAAGCAATCCAACCGCTGTCAATACCGAATATCTGCCTCCTATATCATCGGGAACCACAAAGCTTTCATAGCCTTCCTCAGTGGAAAGCTTCTTTAATGCCCCCTTAGATTTGTCCGTTGTAGCATAAATTCTTTTTGCGGCTTCGACTTTGCCATACTTTTGATATAGAAGCTTCTTAAAGATTCTAAAGGCAATAGCCGGTTCTGTGGTTGTTCCGGACTTGCTTATAACATTTATAGAAAAATCTCTGTCTCCTATAACATCCTTCAGATGGTTCATATAAACACTGCTGATATTATTACCGACAAAGTATATTTCTGGTGTCTTTCTTATGTTCCGTGAAACAGAATTATAGAAGCTGTGCCTTAAAAATTCTATGGCCGCTCTCGCTCCAAGATATGATCCGCCTATTCCGATAACTATCAGCACTTCTGAATCATTCTGGATTTTTTTTGCCGCCTTCTCAATACGGGCAAATTCCTCTTTATCATAATTAACCGGAAGGTCAATCCAACCCAAATATTCCGAACCCTCTCCGGTTCCGTTAATAAGCTGCTCCTTAGCTGTATATACTGCTTTTTTCATCATATCAATTTCGATCGGCCTTATAAATTTGCCGGTAGCAGAATAATCAAAGCTCACCATTTTTGCCATATGATTCCACTCCTTATGTTTTTCTATATAATAACAAACCATTACATATTTATCAATCATTATATAGACCGAGCCGATCGGTTAAATTGAAGCTTTTTATGCAAAGAATTCCCGTAAGACATCCTCCACCAGCTTTTCTTCCTCCGACGACATGACCGGACTTATGGATTCCTCCCGATGAGCCGCCGCCTCCTCAATGCTTTGTAATATCGGGCTTTCCTTTTCATCCTTTTCCTTCTTCTTCATATAATTCTGCCTTTGTTTTTCTCTCTCCTCCTGAAGCTTTTTCAGCTCCTCTTCTCTNCGCTTGGCAGCCAACAGTTTTCTTTCTTCCAGCTTTCTTTTTTCTTCTTCTCTTCTGGCCTCCTCTAATCTTTTTAACTCCTCTTCCCTTTTTAGAGCCTGTAATCGTCTCTCCTCCTGTTTACGCTTTCTTGCCTCTTTCCTTCTGTTAATCTCTTCCCTTTTGTCAGACTCCGATTTTTTATCATTTTGCTTTGTACTGATNACAGCAAGATATTCCTTTCTAAATTGCTCCAGCTTCTCAGGCTGGGACACTTCATGCTCTAATCTGACCTTACAGAAGTTCTCAAGATAGTCTAACAGATTTAAGCGAATCATCTGCTTTTTCACCGATAAATTAATCATTTTATCCACGAGCACTAAAGCAGCACAAGCCAAAACACCAACAGCACCCGTGTATAAAATCTGCTCACGACTGATATCAAAAACAACCCCAAAAATCGCGCTTACAGGAATAATTAAAAAGCTCAACAATAGAACTTGTCCACTAAAATTCTCCCATGTGGATAATAAAATTCCACAGAATTTATACTTAGTCAGGCTCTTATCCACAAATGTATCCACATTGTTAACACCAATATTAAGCTTATAACAGGTTTCAAACTTCATCTTCATATGCTTTAAAAGCTTATTGTTCGTGGTACCCAGCCTGTCCGATTCCTTAACAAGATATATGTATACCATATCCAATATGAAGCGTACGGTAATTCCGAGCCCACATAGTCCGGCAAAGACATAAATGATAATATTGTCATTATAAATATTCTGAATCATAAAAAACCCCTCTCTTTTCCATAATTTTACATTCATTATAGCTTGAATTACCCGGTTTGAAAAGAGAGGGATTAAAATTTCGATAGACACCGCACGACAGAAAATAACATGTAAGTATATTAATATTCAGGTATTAGGTCAGGAAGACTTATATAAGTATCAAGCCCATCATCTGCAATATCGATTGTATAGCTCTTGGTTTGATATCCCTTCTTAATGAAGGTTAGTACATGGCTTCCTATAACCTTTTGAAAGCTTCCCGGTGAGACACCTTTAAATTCACCGTTAAGATAAACAGATGCACCCACAGGCTTCTGAATATATATAAGCCGCTCGCTGTCAACTATGGGGTCCTCCTCATAATCGGCTTCATTTATTAAGGAATCAATATATTCGGGATTATTATCATCATACTGCTCATTATCCCAATCATTATATTCCATATAATCGCTGTCTGTATCNTCTTCATACAACTGCTCATCCAGTTCCACTATACTAACGGGCTCCCTACTTTGTAATTCAGGAAGGACAATCTTGATTTTCTTACTGGCATAATCAACCAGAAGATTGCCACTGTAGGTAGAATATCCCCCCAAGGACACCTGAATATGATGCTCACCATAAGCCAACTCAACGGGGCTCGCATAATTGGTCAGCTCATTATCTATGTATAAATCGGCTCCAAAGGGAGTTATATCGAATGTCGTTTTGCCGTATTTGATAGGCTCCGGCCCCAAATCCCCTATGGATACCACTGTCTCCTTGTTACGTTCTACGGTGATATTCTTCGTTCCGCTATATTCTCCGTTCTCCACGGTAAGATTATAATTGCCTTCACGAACCGTAATTACCATGTCCTTTGTAATTTGCGTTACCGCTTCGTAACCGACAGTAATGCNGCCTCCCAAGAAGGCATCACTGTCCTTTATTTTTACGGTGCCGTGTCCTTTTGTTACAATTATGGACCATATAACTTCATCAATACCCCTAACCGTTAATTCATCCTGCTCGGCTAAATCCTCTAAGGAAATAAATCTGTCGATGTCTACTACAAACGGCTCTGTGTATGTGTAATTATTCTTGGCTATCTTAATGGTCTTCTCTTCGGGAATAATCGTCATATTATTGACACCAATGTATTCCCATGCTCTTTGTGAGAACTGCAAGCGAGTCAGCCTGTTGGTTTGATTTTGATAGCTTATATCTACAATCCTGCCCATATCGACCTGGTTTATGGATATGGCTTGTCCATACTTATCCAGGATACCGGTTCCTCCTGTATAATATAAGTTTATTTCCTCATTCTTATCTATATCATAAAGACGAATCCTTCTGTCTGTTTTATCCGTTTCAAGCACAATTGCCACTGTACTTATTTCTTTCCTGTTATTCAAATCGCCTTGATTGTCTTCTTGGTTATTGGGGTTGGTTATCGTGGGCTTGGCTCCTGATTTTACATTTTTTCCGGCCTCGGCTAAGGTTATCAGCAAAATAACCGTAAAGAAAGTCAGACCAATCAAAAGGCTTAAGATTGGCCTGGTGTGTATACGGGATTTATTCCTTTGTTCATATTCGTTTACTGACATATTAGCCTCATGGATAATAGTATTAACTGTTATTTATCATCATCTACATTATATCCCAACAGGCCGTTTTAAGCAATCCCCAGGCAAATGTTATAAGATTACAGAATGCTTTTTAAGCTTTTTAAAAAGACCTCTTTTTTTGGGTTTTGCTCCCCTATGCTGTTAAGCTTTTGAATATTACGTCCTGATACCCATACCTTCTTTCCGTTAAAATAGAAATTCGTTATCTTCCAGAACTTCTCCGGATATAATAACAGAACGTACAAAATACCAAGCTCTTCCTTCGAGATTGGCCTTATCTTATCATAGGCTTCTATAATATTGCTTCCATAAAGGATATCCCAATCGTTCTTTTCCATTNCCTTTCTGATAAACTGATATAAATCTGTAATCTGAAGTCCTATATGAGATTTATCAAAATTTGTAGTAGCTATCATATTCGATTCTGAGGATACCGCAGCAACCGATAAGGGCTGCTGATTAATCCAACCGGGAGGAATATAGGTTTTTGTAACGGCTTCTTTTTTATTACTAAGCATAATTATATTGTGGTAAGTATAATTTCCGTGGCATACNATCTTCTGACGAACCGAATCCTCAAGAACCTTATTATATGCTGAGCAACGAAGCAACTCTGTGGCCTCCAGACCCTGCTCATAAAATTCCTCATAGAAATTAAGATATAATATTTCAAATTCGTTTTTTTGCCGTTTATCACGAATATAACTCTTAACTCTCTTTAACTCTCTGTTACGCTTTTCAAAGGTCTCCGGCAGCTTCCCCGATATATTATGCTCTAATTGTCCCCGGGTAAACTCCACTCCCTTTAAAACAATATGAAGTCTTGCCAGGTTGGCAGATGCCATTTCAATCTGTGACAGATCCTTAAGGTTACACTCCTCTCCCCAAAACCAGTTCTTTACCATGTACTGACACCCGGCTTGNTCCGTAGCTATAATATCATCCTCTATGGTTTTGACATATAAATCGGTATTATAATATCCATGCATACACAGATGTTCTTTTACATCATGTTCAAATAATGCACGGTTTCTTGAACCTTCAAAGCATTTAAATAGCTTTAAGCCGCAATCTGTTTCTAAAAGGTAAGCGCCTCTTGCTCTATATATGTTATAAACCTTAAGAGGATATCTTTTTAACACCTCCTGGCATTTTTCTTCCACAGCATTCCACCCCCTACAAATCATATTATCCGTCTACTAATATTATGATATGTCTTATGAATTCATGAATAAAAAAGGTGAGACAAATAAAGGGGCGAATGCAAAAGGTATCAGATGCCGTTTTAGAGACGGTACCTGATACCTATATTAATAAATATATTTTGTTAGATCTTCATTGATAATGCCATATTAAGGAGTGTTTCTCTTTCATTCAGGGACGGATTTTCGATAACAGCATCCAGTAACCGATTCAAAATCAATCCCATCCTCTTACCGGGCTTTATGCCTGCCTTTATCAGATCCTTTCCGCTGATTTTCATCTCCTTAAGGNTTACGCACTCATTATTGGCAAGCATTTCTTTATATAACCTTCTTGCCTCCTCAAGTCGCTTGAACTTCTCCGTATTATTCTTAGGATTCTTTCCGCATGTGTCGGCATAGTTAACCTCAAATAAAAGCTCCATATACTCCTTACCGATTTTTCTTGTCGCTCTTCTTATTCCGACCGGTGTAAGAACGAACCGATAATCATGCCATCTCACAAGGTGTACTACCGCCTCTAAGGTATCATTATCAAACTTTAAGTCCTTGAGGATACGCTTTGCCGTCATGGCTCCCTTTTCCTGATGTCCATAAAAATGATTCTGTCCGTCCTCACCTATTGAAATGGTTGAGGGCTTTTCGATGTCATGAAGCAGCATAGTCCAGCGTAGGATACATCTTTCTCTTGGGGTAAACCGATTCTCACCGACTTTACCGGCGACAGCACTTACCGTCATAATGGTATGCTCACCTACATTATACGCATGATGAACATTCTTCTGTTCTGTAATCATCATCCTGTCAAATTCAGGTAGTACAATCCTGCTTATTTTAAGCTCATATAATAACCTTAGTCTGTCAGGATTGTCTGATACCAAAAGCTTTGTAAGCTCTATCCTGATTCTTTCGGCNCTTATTTTCCTTAACATCCCTGCCTTATTGATTATGGCGGTTCGGGTATGTTCCTCTATATGAAAATCTAATTGTGCACAAAATCTAACCGCCCGTAATATCCTCAGGGCATCCTCTTCAAATCGCTCGGAAGCATTTCCAACACAGCGGATCAGTCTGTTTTTCAAATCCTCCATTCCATGGAATAAATCTATTATGCCCTTTCTGGGATTATAAGCCATGGCGTTAATCGTAAAATCCCTTCTCTTTAGATCTTCCTCTAAGCTTCCGGTAAAAGTCACATCCTTAGGGTGGCGGCCATCATCATATACTCCGTCAAGACGATAAGTGGTTACCTCATAGTGCTCATTTTCAATGAGTACCGTGACAGTACCATGAATTATTCCCGTATCGACGGTCCTTCTAAACAGTTTCTTAACCTCATGAGGTTTGGCTGAGGTTGTGATATCCCAGTCCTCGGGCTTGTTGCCTAAAATCATATCGCGGACACATCCCCCGACAGCATATGCCTCAAAGCCGTTATTCTCTAATGTATCTATAATATATTGGACTTTTTCGGGTATCTGAAACCTCATGGCTACCTCCTGACGTATTTCCTTATCTGTTTAATTCGATTATAGCAAAGGAATTTTCACTATACAAGGACGCTTAATAAGCTTTACCCCAATAAGCCATGACCTTTGCCGGCTTACTGCAGCAGACGCAATTATCGTCTATATGCTCCTGCTCAAAGGGCATACACCTGGAGGTTGCTCCTGTTCTGTCTTTAATCTCCATCTCACATGCTTCATCCATACACCACATAGCCTTAATGAAACCGGGTTTCTCTTTAATAATATTCTCGAACTCATCCATGGTTTTTGCGGTGTAGATGTGAGAATCACGATGGGCTCTTGCCCTCTCCAGCATATCGGACTGNATCTTTTCAAGGACCTCTGCTAACTTCTCTTCTATCTCGTCCAGGCTGACAAAGATTTTTTCTCTTGTGTCTCTCCTTACGATTACAGCCTGATTCTTCTCTATATCCTTAGGGCCTATTTCGATTCTAACCGGAATACCACGCATTTCCTGCTCGCTAAATTTCCAGCCGGGACTCTTATCGGAGTCATCCAACTTAACCTTAAAGGCTTTTAGACGATTCTTAATTTCATTTGCTTTATCCAGTACTCCTTCTTTATTCTGAGCTATGGGTATAATCATAGCCTGAATAGGTGCAATTCTAGGAGGTAAGACTAATCCGCTGTTATCACCGTGCACCATGATGATGGCTCCGATAATTCTGGTTGACATACCCCATGAGGTCTGGTGAACATATTGAAGCTTATTATTCTTATCGGTATATTGAATATCAAATGCTTTGGCAAACCCGTCACCGAAGTCATGACTGGTTCCCGACTGCAGTGCCTTACCGTCATGCATCATAGCCTCAATTGTATAGGTAGCCTCGGCTCCTGCGAACTTCTCCTTATCGGATTTCTTACCCTTAATCATAGGTATCGCGAGTACATTTTCACAGAAATCAGCATATACATTGAGCATTTGAATGGTTCGCTCATTAGCCTCCTCCTTAGTGGCATGAGCGGTATGTCCTTCCTGCCATAGAAATTCCGTTGAACGCAAGAAAGGTCTGGTTGTCTTCTCCCACCTTACAACAGAACACCATTGATTGTACAGTTTAGGAAGATCACGGTAGGATTGAATTATATTGGAATAAAAATCACAGAACAGGGTTTCTGAGGTGGGACGCACACATAATCTGTCCTGAAGCTTTTCGTCGCCTCCGTGGGTTACCCATGCAACCTCCGGCGCAAAGCCCTCCACATGATCCTTTTCCTTTTGAAGAAGGCTTTCGGGTATAAATAAAGGCATATAGACATTCTCAACTCCGGTAGCTTTGAAATCCGCATCCAGCTGCCTTTGAATATTCTCCCAAAGAGCATAACCATATGGGCGTATTATCATACAGCCCTTAACGCTGGAATACTCCACCAACTCTGCTTTTTTAACAACATCCGTATACCATTGGGCAAAATCCTCCTCCATCGAAGTGATTTCCTCAACCAATTTCTTTTCCTGTGCCATAATTATCTCTCCTTTATTTCATCCTCCTTATCCCAGGAGGTTAATTTAACAAGAAAGAGTCTCTCTTGCGAAACTCCCGCGCCGAGCGCGGCCGGCTTTTCTGACAATGTTCAATAAAAAAAGCCCTTGATCCACAAAGGGACCGAAAGACTCGGCGGTACCACCCTTATTAGCATATAAGCCTATGGGCAAATATACTCTCTTTATACCGTTAACGCCGGTTATACGTTGTATTTGGGGATTAAACTCCTTCATACAAGGCTCCAAGGGCCGGTTCAAAAGCTACCACATAAGAAGCTTGCACCATTGCCTCTCTCTCTGAAATGCGTATACTTTCTACTATTCCTTATCATAGCCGTTTAATGTACTTTATTTTATTCCAGTTCCAAACCTTTGTCAAGTGCATTTAAGCTTTGGTCATTTTCCTTTTTTTCGTTTAAGGATTTTATAATAGCTATAATTATGATAAGCCCCACAGGACCAAGTATAAACCCGGCTATGCCGAAAAGTTTAAGACCGACATACATGGACATTAAGGTGTATAAGGGTCTGATACCAATCCTATTGCCGATAAGCTTAGGCTCCACAATCTCTCTGATTATCTGACATAACAGATAAACCGTAATCAGAATGGCTGCGGCAAATATATTCCCATTAATAAGCATTATTATACTCCATGGAATTAATATCATACCGCTTCCTATTATGGGCAGGGCATCCAATATTGCTATAAATATACCCAATAGTAATGCATATTCGTTTCTGATTACTACCAGCCCCGTAACACAGCATACAGCCACCAATATCATAATCAACAGCTGGGCCCTCAAATATGCAACTCCTGCATCGGCCAGCTTTACAGTGACACTGTTTAAATCATTATATAAATCGGAGTTCTTGTATTTCTTTTGCAATTCAGGCGCTTCTTTTATTATCAGCACCGCAGATATTAATATTATTAGAAAAATTCCTATGAGTCCGACTATTTTTACCGTCAGGCCAAAAGTTCGTGCTGTCATTCCCGGAATTATATCGGTTTTAACCTTATTAACTACGTTTCGTATATTATCATCCATTAAGGCCCGAACACTTCCGCTGGATAATCCAAAAATTTCATCACAGTTGCTACAGATATAATCCAGCTTGGCTGTCAGTATACTTAAATATACCGGTAAACTCCTGGCAAAACTAATAAATTGCCTAATCAATATGTTTCCTAAATAAAACAGGCTCAAAACCACAATCGAAATCAGCAGCAGGACAGATATTGAGCCTCCTATTGTTCTTGGTATTTTTGCTCTTCTGTATAGTAATTCTGTTGTGGGACGAACGATCCATGCCAACAGATAAGCAATGATAAACGGCAGAATAAGAGGGAGAATAAAGCGAAAGCCCAAATATACGCCAAGTGTAATAATTGCCAGTTTTATAAAAAAACCGGTTCTTTCACCCATGCCCTCCAAGAATTTCACTCTTATCACCCCCAAGTAAATTTTAGAAATAAAAAGAGAATTCATTATTTATGAATCCTCATGTTTTTATTTTTACTTATAAATATTTTTATATCCTCGGGGATATTTTGAAATAAAAAGGATATATTATCTTATTCCGATATTTATTATATTTGCGTCGTAAGTTGTATACGTTAAATGTAATTATGTCCGTTATTTTTCATGTTTTGAAGAATTCTCTTTAATAAATCATTTATTTTAATTATTTAATAATATCAATAGCAAGATAGCTTACTCCCGCAATCAGAGCCGCTTTGGCAAAATCAATATTATCTGTTACAAGGTACTTTCCATTTTGTTGCTTTACCTTAATCGCATTGTCACTGATACAAACCGTATCTTTCAGCTCTTTCACCAAATCCCTTAGGCGCTCATTGTCATCCTCTGTCAGAGCTTCAAATATCAGGCTCTTAGGGGAAACGAGTATTTTTGTTGTATACTGTGGATTATCATAATATTTTCTGGCTTCCTCCATCACAATATCAGCTATGGTATCAGGATCACAATAGGTGCTGTCTATAATTAAATTGTAGTTATTAAAATCCATATAATTAAGATTATAGATTTCTTTATAGCGTATACTCTCAGTCTTTGCCCGCTCCGCAAGCAACTCCTTTGCCTCCTCAATGGAAGAATACCTCTCTACAGAACCTCTTTGATCCTTAATTATACGCTCAGCCGCCACATCCAGACTTACGGATACAAAAACCTTGAAGGATTCTTCGGCAAAATGCCATGCCAGTCTGGAGTCAAAGATAATATTCTTATCTTTATGAACTCTTGAAATCCTTGTGGTTTCATCATCTATCATATGATCATATTTACGGTCGCTCATCATTAATTGATTAAGTTCTAAGGTACTAAGATTCATCTTGGCGGCAAGCTCTCTTTGAACCTTTCCGGTAGAATAAATCTCAAAGGAGTATTTTTCACTTATAATCCTACCTATGGTTGACTTACCGCTTCCCAAGTTACCTGTTATTGTTATATGCATATAAAAACCTTCCTTTTTGGATAGAATGATTATAAAGTATTATATCTGAAACATGCTTAAAATACAACAAAATCAGTTTATTGCCTGCTGTTTAAGTAAACCAGTTCCCCACCGAGCATAGCCACCTCATCTCTGTCATGAGTTATGACTATAAGAGTCTTTCCTTTTGTATTTTCTCTGACATAATTAACAACCTGATTTTTTAGTTTTTCATCAAGCCCCTTAAAAGGTTCATCCATAAAAAGTATGTCATATTCAGACAAGATAGCTCTGACAATAGCCACTCTTCGTCTCATGCCTCCGCTTAAAGCTCTTACAGGCTTCCCTTCATAATCGACCAGCCCGATGTCTTCCAGATGCTTTTTGACTATTTCATCGGTTACATTACCGGAACAAACCAACAAAATATTCTTTATGGCATCCCAGTGTTCTATTAGACGGTCCTCCTGAAATACTGCCGAGATTTTTTTATTATTAATACCTGTAATCTCACCCGAGTCGGCTTCCCATAATCCCATTAATATGTTTATCAGAGTTGTCTTACCCACCCCGGAGGCTCCCATTATACATGTGATTTTTCCCTCAGAAAATGACATGCTTACATCACTTAATACCTGCTGCCCGTTAAAGCTCTTACAGATGTTTTTCATCTTAATGCTCATGGTTTATCCCCCTTTTCATGATTAAAGGAAGAACTTTCATCACAATAAATTCAAATAATACGCTTAAGAGAATTATAACTACCGTCCAGGCAAACAGCTCCTTGGTCATAAGATAGAGCTTGGACTCATATAGATTTATTCCGATTGAATTTACAGGCCGTCCGATAACCTCTGCTGCTATTCCCGACTTAAAGCTAAATCCAAGTCCAATCGATATCGCAGATATAATAAAGGGTAAAACCGTTGGAAAGTATATTGCCCTTATGCGCTTCCATCTGTTAATACGAAACACCCTCGACATCTCCAGCAGCTTTTGGTCTATGCTTTTTAGCCCCTGCAATATGTTTGAATATGATACGGGAAGCACCATTAAGAATGCAATTAAAACTGATAGATTAACCGCGCTTATCCAGACTAATGCCAATATAATAAAGGATGCCACCGGTGTTGCCTTTATCACCTTCATTAAGGGTGACAATAATTCATATACCACTTTGCTTTTGTAGGATATAAGAGCAAGCACTGCCCCGATAATCAATCCCAGGAAAAAACCAAGGATAATTCTAATGAAGGAATTTCCTATGCTAATCCAAAATGTCGTATTCTTACCAATCTCAAATATAGTAGTAAGAACACTTATGGGCGAGGGCAAAAACAGTTCCTGATTAATTATTCTGCTTAATACCCCCCATATAATTATCCAAAAACAGAGAACCATCAGCCTTAAACCGGCTCTCTTAAACCATTTCTCCATAATCTCACCTCTTTAGGAACGGGAGTCTCCTTCAGCCATATAGTAAAAATCATCTGCAGGTAAGGCTCCCCCGACCGCATTGGGATTCTGCTCATACAGAACATTCAGATAGCCTTCAACCATTTCCTTCATCCTTGAGTCTCTAATTAATGTAATATTACAAAACGGAATGGCTTTCTTTGCCACAGCCGCCTTAAATAATCCAAACTTCTCTATAAGCTCAGCCGCTTTATCCACATCATTATTTACGAATTCCGCACTTTTTTCATATTCTGATAGAAAATCCCGGACTGCCTCAGGATAATTCTTAAGGAACTCACTGTTAACGACTACCACACCCGTAACCACACCGGTGTCTTGATTTTGGGCTGTCCACTCCTTTTCAATATCAATTGCTATCCTTACCCTCTCATTATTCATCATCACAGTGGTCACATATGGCTGTGGCAGCATTGCTACTGCATCTGTGGAATTTTCAAGTACGGCTGCAACCTCAGTAGCCTCGGTTTTATACTCGATTGTTAAGTCCTTCTCGGGGTCCAGCCCATATAAGCTAAGAAGATAGTTAAGTGTATACTGAGGCGTCGTTCCATAACCTGTGGAGTATATCGTCTTACCTCTAAGGTCCTCTATCTCATTAATATTGCTACCTGTTTCGACAATATAAAGAACACCCAGGGTATTTATGCCTGCTATCTTAATCTGACCCTCGGTCTTGTTATACAAAACCGATGCCAGATTACACGGAACGGCCGCAATATCAAACTCTCCCTTAACTAAGCCTGTACTGATAATGTCTGCTTCTCCAGCTACGGTAAATTTATAATTGTGGAGCGTATCGTTTTTCTCTGCATCCTCCATTAATTTAACCATTCCCATTCCGGTAGGTCCTTTTAAAGCAGCTATATTAATATCAACCTTTTCCTTTTCATCGCTAATATCATCACTTAATAAGCCTTTATCACTGTTTGTTTCCTCTTTGGTCTCACCGATATTTTGATTATTGGGTATATTATCCTTCTTATTGCATCCGCCTATAGCCGTAACTGTAAATAATAAAATTGTTGTCATAATAAGAATAAGCCTTGTTTTTTTAGTCATTTTAATCTTCATTCCTCCGTTTATTTTTTAGAATATATGGTCTTTACACTTACTCCCTTAAGCATACCCAACTTGCCTGACAGGGAGCTTATCACATCCTGCTCGGCATGAATTACAATGCTTATGATACTGATGTTTTTTTCACGGTAAGGGATTCCCATTCGGCCGATTATATCGTCCTTGTATTCATGAAGCAATTTATTTAGCTTTTCTACCGAATCGGTATCCTCTACAATAATACCTATCTGTGCAATCCTCTTATCCATTTGTTTACCTCCAAATACATATCCATGTAAAGCGCTTTATTGAACAATAAAAAACTATGCCATAGACATTTTATAGCCAACGGCATAGGGATTAATAATAGGTACTTCTTATGCTATACTATCCTATGCCTCTCTGTCAGATACTTCTTCCAGATTGGCTTTGCTAATTCTAGCACATTGTTAATTTATTGTCAAGGATAGTATTTTGAGTTTATTTAAACTTTAAATCTATACCCCACTCCCCAAATCGTCTCTATATATTGGGGCTTCGAGGTATTATATTCTATTTTTTCACGGATTTTCTTAATATGTACAGTTACGGTAGCAATATCTCCGATAGACTCCATATCCCATATTTCCCTAAAGAGCTCTTCCTTGGTAAATACATGATTGGGATTCTCAGCCAAAAATGTCAGAAGATCAAATTCCTTAGTGGTAAATATCCTTTCCTCATCATTAATAAATACTCTTCTGGCTGTCTTATCAATCTTAAGGCCTCTGATTTCTATAATCTCATTCTCTTTTTGTCCGGAGCCGATTAAGCGCTCATATCTGGAAAGATGGGCTTTTACTCTTGCAACCAGCTCACTGGGGCTAAACGGCTTGGTTATATAATCATCTGCACCCATACCTAAGCCTCGGATTTTATCAATATCGTCCTTCTTTGCCGTTACCATTATAACAGGTATGTTTTTTTCCTGTCTGATACGTTTACATATTTCAAAGCCGTCCATACCGGGTAGCATTAAATCCAGAATTATGAGATTAAAATCCTCCTTCAATGCCCTGTCGACTCCAACATCTCCACATGTCTCTACTTCAACTTCAAAGCCTGAAAGCTCCAAGTAATCCTTTTCCAGCTCAGCTATGGCTAACTCATCTTCAATAATTAGAATCCGTTTCATTTCATTCCTCCTTATCTAAGGTATAAAGCTATCTAATCTGCTTTCTTTAAAGTGAAGCTGATGGTAGTTCCTTTGCCTCTTTTACTGGTGGCCCATATCTTACCAAAATGATCCTCAATTACCTTCTTTGCTATGGCAAGACCTAAGCCACTTCCCCCGGTCTTTGTACTTCTGGAGGCGTCTGCTCTATAAAAACGGTCAAATATATATGGTAGCTCTTCCTCTTCAATTCCTGCTCCGTTGTCCTTAATATCTACCTGAACATACTCCTCGTTATCTACTATTCGAATTTTAATATGACCCTCCGGCTTATCAAGATATTTTACAGAATTGCCAATAATATTATGAATTACTCTTTTTAGCTGTTCTGCATCGGCAACCACCTTTACATCATGATCCACCAGGTTCTCATATATAACCCTGATATTCTTAACCTCAAGCTCCAGATATAAATCCTCCACACAATCCTCAAAATAATCCGACAGGTTTATGGGTGTAAATGAATATGGAATTGTGTTGCTGTCTATTTTAGCATAATATGCAAGCTCATCCACAAGCACGGACATATCATTTGCCTTCATATAAATGGTTTTAAGATATTTCTCCTGTTTTTCCATGGTATCGGCCACACCGTCAATCAATCCCTCGGAATATCCTTTAATGGCAGTAAGCGGCGTCTTCAGATCATGGGATATATTGCTGATAAGCTCCTTTATCTCCTCTTCATATTGAAGTCTGTCTTCGATGAGCTTCTTTAGACGTAATCTCATATTTTCAAAATCATTGCACAACTGACCTATCTCATCGTTTGTATATGGTTCAACAGAATAGTCAAGGTCTCCCTCCTTGATATGGTCAGTTGCAATCCTAAGAATATTCATAGGTTTGAGTATACTTCTGTAAATCCAGAATATAAGAAGACTGGCTGTAAAGAAAAGAATTACAACAAATGAGATTACGCTTTGAATCGCTACGGCCTTAAGCTGTGGCATAAGAACATTAAGGTCTGTTATTACATATATCGTTCCATTGCTACCATCGGTATATGTAAAATCCTGTAGCTTTACCAGAAACGGTTCTCTTCCACCCAAATAGATTCCACCGTCAACCTCAGTACTTCCCGTTCCGTAATGGGGAAGTAAGTCTTTAATCGAATCCAACTTCTCTTTATTACCTATAAATATAAATTCATCATCCTTACGAACCAGTAAAAACGAGTGCTTGTTCTCCAGCAGATCATTCAGCTCACTGTAATAATCAGAATCGCTAAGCTTTTCCGGAAGATTTAACGAGTATAGCTTTATCTCATTAAAGATTCCTCTTGTTATTCTGTTAAGTATCTGAATGGGATTTGTGATTACCTGTAAGGTTTTAGCCTCCACATCATAGGATTCATGAATGGAATCCATCTGAAAACGAACTATGGTCCCGGCTGTTATAGATATCAAAATCACCGGCATAGCTATCATAATTAGAAACGCTATAATTAATCGATGCTTGAGCTTCATGTTTCACCTGCCATCAGTTGCTTATCATTATTTGTTTACATCGGTATCCAAATAAGCTTTTAGCACATCCACCATATCTGTTCTTTCCCAGGTAAAATCCTGATCATCTCTTCCAAAATGTCCGTAAACCGCTGTTTTCTTATATATAGGCCTTCTAAGATCAAGCATTTTTATAATGCCTGCGGGACGAAGGTCAAAATGCTTCCTAATAATTGTCACTAATTCTTCATCGGATATTTTTCCTGTACCAAAAGTATCCACCATTATAGAGGTGGGTTCTGATACTCCAATCGCATATGAAAGCTGTACCTCACAGCGCTTTGCAAGTCCTGCCGCCACGACATTCTTAGCCACATAACGGGCCGCATATGCCGCGGACCTGTCAACCTTTGTGCAATCCTTGCCGGAAAATGCTCCACCGCCATGTCTTGCGTATCCACCGTAAGTGTCCACGATAATTTTTCTTCCTGTCAGGCCGCTGTCACCGTTTGGCCCTCCTATAACAAATCTTCCCGTAGGATTAATATAGAATTTCGTTCTGTCGTCTATTAATTCCTTAGGAAGTACCTTATCCAGAATGTGCTCCTTAACATCCTTTCTTAATTTCTCCATGGTTACCTTTTCATCATGCTGGGTAGATAACACTACTGCATTTATATGGGTTGGTAAACCGTTCTCATCATACTCAACGGTAACCTGAGCCTTCCCGTCAGGCCTGAGATAATCCAAAATCTTTTCCTTTCTTACCTGTGAAAGCCTACGTGTCAGCTTGTGTGCCAAAGATATAGCATAGGGCATGTATTCCTCTGTCTCATCGGTTGCATAACCATACATCATTCCCTGGTCCCCTGCTCCTATACTTGACATCTCAATATCATCAGTAAGGTTTTCCTTCACCTCATAAGATTTGTCCACTCCAAGAGCAATATCCTGTGATTGCTCATTTATTGATACAATTACCCCACAGGTATCCGCATCAAAACCATATTTTGCTCTATCATAACCTATCTCTCTGACAGTGTCTCGAACCACCTTTTGTATATCTACATATCCCTGGGTTGTAATCTCTCCCATAACAAGAACCAATCCTGTAGTAACGGCTGTTTCACATGCCACTCTGCTCATGGGGTCCTGCTTTATCAGTTCATCTAATATTGCATCCGATATTTGATCACATATCTTGTCAGGATGTCCTTCGGTTACTGATTCTGAAGTAAAAAGTCTTTTTTGCATAATTCTTCCTCCGTTTTATAATATACAGAAATTTTTCTGAAGTCTCCCTTCATCAATAAAAGAAGTCTGCAATAAGCAGACTTGATAATTACAAATCAAATCCTCTTATTGTTCGATTACTCGCTCAGGCTGGCACCTTCCATTAAATGGGGTTGCCGTGACTTCATCGAGCCTTACCTCTCCATCACTCTGAATAAGAGAAATTCTTTTAATTAATTCTTAATTATGATGATATACGTTATTATATCCTACGTCAAGGTATTTTTCAGCAAAATTTTCAGTATTTAGAAAATTGTGTGTTTTGATACTTATTTGTTCGAATTTTGCACCATAATCCACAAAATGATTGACTTTTCGCCGTTTTTTTACTATACTAAAATAAACCACATAAATATTTTGTGTTGTTATTATCTGTTTAGAAAGGAGCGCCTGGTTATATATTCATGGCCTAAAATCCTATGAATACCATAAAGATTTTAACCTCGCAAGCCATACCTGGAATGATTGTTTCCGAGGATGTATATACTAAGGACCTTCATCTTGTTATCAGTAAGGGTACCACCCTAACGGATAAAATTATTACACGCCTCGAATTCTATTCCATAACAGATTTCTCTGTATATTCTGATGATTCCAACGATAATGTAGGGCCGGAGTATGTTGAGAATACTTTTTATAGTGAAATAAAAAACAGCGATTCCTTCAAGCGGTTCCAGAAGGCATATCAGAATACGGTTAAAAATTTTAAAGCGTCCATAGATAACATCGTCGAAAATAATGAGGATGTGGATCCCGAACACATCTTATCGGATGTAAGCAAAATAATTCATCAGTGTAATACAAATATTGAGCTCTTTAATATGCTACATTGCATGAGAGAATATGATGATACCACATATGTTCATAGTCTGAATGTTTCTTTAATATGCAATATATTGGGCAAATGGCTAAGCTTTTCACCTAAAGACGTAGAGGTTATTACACTCTGTGGATTACTTCATGATGTCGGAAAACTCAAGATACCAAATAGTATTATTTCCAAGCCCGGTAAGCTTACCAGCGAGGAATTCTCCCTAATAAAAACCCATACAATTAGAGGGTTTAATATACTTAAAAATAAGAATGTTGATGAAAGAGTTAAACTGGCCGCTGTTATGCATCATGAGCGATGTGACGGTAGCGGTTACCCCAATGGTCTGGTTAGCCACGAAATAGACCAGTTTTCTAAGCTGGTGGCAATTGCAGATGTTTATGATGCCATGACCTGTGCAAGAGTATACAGAGGACCCTTATGTCCCTTTGAGGTTATAAGCCTTTTTGAAACTGAGGGATATTTGAAATATGATACAAAGTACATCCTGACTTTCTTAGAAGGTATAGTACAGACATATATTAATAACAGCGTCCGCTTAAACAATGATATGGAAGGCGAGATTGTGTTAATCAATAAATTTGAACTGTCAAGGCCTATTGTTATGGTTGGGGATGAATTTATCGATTTATCGAAGCACCGCAATCTATACATTCAAGCACTTATTTAATTCCTATTACAAAAATAAAGGGCTGTTTCAAAATGAGTTTTGAAACAGCCGTTTTTTCTCAGCTAACCTTTAGCTTAAATTTCTTAATAGCCTTCAAATCATTGGAATCCACCTTCGTCATGGCCGCACCTAACTGCTGCATCTTCCTTTCAAAATCCTCATAGCCTCGTTCAATATATTCTACGTTCTCGACTATTGTATATCCCTCGGCCATAAGACCTGCCATAACCAGTGCTGCTCCTCCCCGTAAATCAGATGCACTGACGATAGCTCCGGTCAGACGTTCCACTCCGGTAATAAAAGCAGTATTACTCTCCACAACCTTAATTGATGCGCCCATCTTAGTCAGCTCATCGACAAATTTAAATCTGTTTTCAAATATGCTCTCAGTTACAATACTCGTTCCGGTAGACATTGATAACAGCGTGGTCATTAACGGCTGCATATCCGTTAAGAATCCGGGATACGCTAAGGTCTTGACATGAGTACTGCCCGGCCTCTTATCCGCAGTAACCCTGACAGCATCATCAAATTCCTCTACCTTTACGCCGACCTCTAAAAGCTTTGCAGTAAAAGCTTCAAGGTGCTTGGGAATTACGTTCTTAACAAGCACGTCCCCCATTGAGGCCGCTGCCGCAATCATAAAAGTTCCCGCCTCTATTTGATCGGGAATAATGGAGTATTCGCTTCCATGAAGCTTACTTACACCTTTTATACGAATAACATCCGTTCCTGCTCCCTTTATATTAGCTCCCATACTATTTAAAAAGTTAGCCACATCAACCACATGAGGTTCCTTAGCGGCATTCTCAAGAATAGTCTGTCCCTCTGCCATACTGGCCGCTAACATAACATTAATCGTTGCTCCTACACTTGATTCATCAAAGTATACAGATGCACCGATTAGTTTATCTGCTTTGGCACATATGAGTCCATGCTCAATCTTTACCTCTGATCCCAGAGCATCGAAGCCTTTAATATGCCGGTCTATAGGTCTGCTTCCAATATTACATCCTCCCGGCAAAGCAACCTGTGCCTTCTTATATTTACCTAATAAAGCCCCTACCAGATAATAGGACCCTCTTATTTTTCGTACATTATCAGAATCTGCCTTAACTGTGTTGATTCTGGATGCGTTTATTTTTATCGTATGCTTACCGATACGGTCAACCTTTGCACCCAATTCCTCTATTACCTTAAGTAATGTGTCTATATCACTGATATCAGGAACATTCTCTATCTTAACAGTTTCATCAGTCATAATAGCTGCGGCTATTATACCTAGCGCTGCATTTTTATAACCACTGATTGTTACTTCCCCTTTTAATGGCCTTCCACCCTTTATAATATATTGCTCCATAACACACCTCGTATTTAATCTATTTTGTTATCAAACTCGTCTAATTTTTAAGCAATTATTGTTAAATTTTAATCACTATTTTGATTATACCACAATGTGGGTTTTTGTAAATCGTTTTTTAGGTTTTTTATTTGCCTGATATAACTAAATATGCCATAATGTTCCACGCCCCTTCTTTTACATTTAAATTCTGATAGGTTTATTTTTTATGTTTTGCTTATTTATATTCTAAAAATTTATTGAAAAAGAAAGGAAAAGTATAGATAGTAACCATTTTTAAGTATAATTGCCTTATATTTATTGAAGATGTTTAAAAATCATGTTATAATAAATATGCTAATTATGCGTATTTGCATATAATAGGAGGTGATATTATGGCAAAATACATTACAATAGAATCTGTTACCGGCGGCGTTAAAAACCGTGTTAAGCAAAATTTAAAATTTAAAACCGGCAATTTCGTCTGGCGTATTAAATTTACAGCCCCGTTAAAGCCTTCAACTGTTAATAATAAGAATCTTAATGTGACAACATTAAATAATACACCCTTACTTACAAATATACGCTATGATTCAGTAAATAATTATATCGAAATCGAGCCTCTTGAGCCATATAACAAAAACGAATCCTATCTGCTTCATGTTTCCGACAGGGTTGAATCTAAAGGAGGCCAAAAGCTACAAGAGGAAATCATTATACAATTCAAGTTGTAATTTCATATGTAAAATCCTCTGGTAACAGGGACAGGACATCAACATCTGCGAGCCTGCCTTCAGCAGCCAGCTTAGGCAACTGCTTTCCTGTCCTTAGGTCTGCCGATGTCATCGCATTCTGAACATACTTTGAGATATTTTCCAATCTCTTTTCTTTTTCGCTACTCTCAATAATCTTTCTTACTCCATCCTTTAGAACACTGTGTGCCAACGGCTGTATTTTATACTCTCTCAGGAATATATATGAATATGCAAAGCCCAGTAAATCTTCCTCTGTATATGCCGGAAGATGTATTCTGTTTTTGAACAGTTCCATAAGCTTAGGACACTGTCTGAAAACTTTGTTCATGTTCTTCTTGTTCTCTTCAAAGATAACCGCGATCTCTCCATGAAAATATTTAATAAGCTCCAGTAATTTATCTATGGTCGGTTTCTTTAAATCACTTGCATTTTCGATAACAAGACAGCTGTTTCTTAATTCTTCCTTCATGCTTAATATGTCGATTTCATTCAGCTTAATCGCAGATATCTTAGCGATTCTGGATGTTTTTAGTTTGCCGGTCCGATTTAAGAATATGGCAATATCCTTAGCCAATGTGGTTTTACCTGAACATGGCGCTCCTGTTATTATCATCTGCACACTTTTTGTGTGCTTACTCATAATTAGTTCCAGGCATCTTGCCAATTGCTTTTGAATCGATACCACATGAAGAAAGTTTCCGAATATCTGATATATATCTACTCCCAGGTTCTCTGCCAGCTTTTCAAGCTTTTCCAAATCCTCATTCTTATTCTCAGTTTTTATGAATTTATAGATGTCCATATCTGTCCCGGCTTCTTCCTCCGTAGGGGGCTTATAAATGTCGCTTTGTCCTGTAGTCATAAATTCCTCTACATCCTTCCCTACATTCTCTGCCAGCTCGTCTAAGACCCGGTCTTCAGGCCCTTCATGTAACGTTAAGCTTACCGCATCTTCAATTTCATCCTCTATGGTTTCATGCACTGTGCTGAGGTCATTATCCTCTCCCATATCGGGAGATTCCTCATCTAAAACTTTATCTTCTTCCGACAAAGCTTTGTCTTCATCCGTATCTTGCTCATCCTCCTGGCTTTGTGTATCGGTGGCTTCGCTTGTTTTCATCGCCCTGTTCTTAAGGCTTTCAATTATTTCATCCTTGTCCACCTCTCCTGAATAGTAAGCCTTGAGTATTTTGGCTTTCTCGACATAGCTTCCCTCCCCAAACCATAGTATAAGGTCAGAGCATTCTCTAATGCATTCCTTTTCCATTNCCGCTTTATAATAAAGCTTTGCTAATTCGTATGCCCACTTCTCNATATAAGTATGGTTTTTTAATTTTTTCAGGGAATCTATCAGGATGATATATGGCTCCTTTTTAAGCTTGTCTATCTTATACCTAAAAATATATATATTAAAATCATTCGGAGCGGCCTGCTCGTATTCCGCCAAAAAGCGCTCTGCATCCGCAATGTTTTTTCTGCCTATGGATGCATATACCATCTGATATAAGGTTCTTCTTGTCTTTGATTTCTTATATATACGATTAAGCAGCTCCATGGCTTCATCGTATCTTTCATTTTGGATATAAATATCAGTGAAAAGGCCTAGGTCTGCTATATTTTTTACTTTTCTCAACGGTATGGTGTCCATGATTTTCTGAGCGGCACTATAGTCGCCCTCCTGAACCCTTCTTCTAATCTCTTCCGTCTTTACAATAATATTATAGCTTCCCATCACTATTCCTCCTTACTAATGATTAGGCCTAAATTTATCATAAACCTGCATCAGGTTTCCTTATAGTATTCCAATGTATCTACCATTTCCTTAGTCGGCTCAATATTCTCCTTCATTAATAACCTATGTCTTCCTTCGATTTCCCTGATTTTCTTTAGACGATTTCTATTAAATCTGGCATAGGCTTCTTCAAAAATTGGCTGTATTATTAATTGGTCTCTAAGCCTCTTGGAGAAGGGGCAGTAGGTAGCCAATATTTCTCTGACAGGCTTGTTTAGCTTGATTGCCCCCTTTGACTCGTAATTAATCCAAGCTTCATAGTCAATAACAAAAATCTCTCTGCTGTTATTTCTGCCCTTTTGAATCTGAAGCTTAATCTTTTCTTTTCTTTCCTCTGACAGCTCCCTATTCTTTCTGTAAAACTGAAGATAATCNGAATATTCAGAGGTTAAGGACTTAACCTTAATATCATTCCACGCCGTGCCTTCTATGGTCCTACACATCTCCCAACGGTATCTGCCACATACCTTCACTACATTCATAAACANATTTGATTCACAAAATATAGGAAACATAAAACGTCCCGGAGTATTTCTTTTTTTGCCGGTTATTTCTTGCCACATGACACCGTTTATACCGACGTTTGGCATTAATATAATATCAGGGTATACCCGCTCAATTATATATTCCTTTTCGATTTTCCTTTGCTTATTGACATATAGGGTTTCACGGTCAAATATTGAATAATCTATATCAAGAATATTGTCAAATGCTTCTTTTATGGTATTAGCGGTTACAAATGCTTTGTCAGGCTGACCAAACATCATTTCTCTATGTAATACCGGTACAAAGGTGCTGATTTGACCATTTGTGATTCTGTTATTATATCGGAACATATTCTGAATCTCGTATTCAAGTTTTTTGCTCATGTCAGAGACATATTCCTTTGTCTGCTTATCTGTAAGCTTTCCCTTATTCTTCATAGACATAAGCATCTCATTATATTCNTGATCAAATTCATTCTTAGAAGGCTCTTTCTTCCCTTCGTAGATCAATTGCAGCCATTCCCTTATATTATATACATGGAGATTGCCTGACACATTCTCTTTCTTTAAAAAGTAAATGGACANAAGCTGCTCATTAGTAAGAAGCCTTTCATCTGCATATCCGTACTCCAAAAACATTTCAATTATTCTGGGAACATTCTTATCGTGATATGCTTTCAAAAAGACTTCCTTATACAGCTCATAATATTCCTCTGTTAGCTGTTTTCTTATTTTTCTTGCGTTATCGTCAATAGAAAGCCTGTCCTTTAAATTGACAAAATCCGACATGGTATTCTGCATTTTCTGTGCTTTATCTTTATCTATTCCTGAGTAGTTAAGAATCTGTTGATAAGAATATGTAAGCTCTACAATTGTCTTTTCAGCATCCTCCACGGAATATTTCAGATAGGTCTGTGCGCTCATTTCTCTATCCTTGGTCCCGGTAATTATAAGATGATATGCCTCCTCCATCCGTTTGCGGTTTATTTTTACCTTCCTTCCAAGCCTGCTGCTAAAGAATCCATCTATCTTGTTAATCTCCTCAATAATACTGTCCATGATTTCCATAAACTCCTGATTATTGCCGTCTGAATTGACAACCTCTATGGCAAATTCGGCTATCAGAGAAAAAAGACAGGTATTGTCCTCGCCTATTAGTAATTCGGACATATATGCAAGCTTGCCTACAGATTCCTTTAATAAATCATTAAGCTCATTTATGAGATCTGTCTGATCCTCTAGCTGGTATAAGGCTATAATGGCGCTATGAGAATAATATGATTTAACCACATCCATAGGAATGGCAGCACACTCTTTATAATAATTAATTTTATCTATATCCGGTTCAGTATAAGATTCAAATTCAGCTATTTTATCTATCCAATTTGGTTTCCTTGCGGTGTAGCCTAATCTGGTTGCGGAGTCATAATAAGCCTTATACTCTTTTATTAAAAAGTTATACAGAGAATAGCTATGCTTTAAAACATCCTGATAAAGTCTGCCTAATTCATTGATAATTCTATTCATTGTCATAATAAGAAAACCGTTATAATCATTGTTAATGGATAAAATGTTCTCAATATCATCCTTATGATCTACGGTAAACACATATATTATAATCTCGTCCAATGCCGTATATGTACTTTGGTACGTTCCTCGGGTAATATCACTTACCGCCAGAAACGCTCCCGGTCCCATTATGTATCTTGCACCCTCATGATGAATTTGAACACGTCCTTTAATTATAAGGGATATGCTGGATACCGTCTCTCCCTCTGAATAGATGACTGTTCCCTTTGGAAATTGATTCACTGCATCTAAATTGATTTTTTGCTTCAATAGAATCTCTCCAATTCATAATTATTTATACTCGCATTTAATATTATATACTATTCATTAATTAATTTAAATCAAAATTTCCCATCTTCAACATTATTAGTACAAAATTCTCATAAAATTTACGCAATTCAACTAATTTTTAAGAATTTATAAAAAGACTAATAAAATATAACAGGCGGGTGCTTATCATGCCATATCGCAACCGCCTGATTGTTTCTTTGAAACAGTCCTATTATATATAAATTTAATCCGTGCATTCTGCTTCGAATGCTTACCACAAGCGTTACCTTTACAGTTAACTCAGCCCAGGTGACCTTACGGCACACAGAAGCTTTCGCTTAGTGCTGCTTCATTCCTGACCTGACACGGTTCACGAATTTCTGTTGCGTAAGACCCAGACGTCAACATCACTTATAAAGGGCAGCCTCACAGCAAATCACCCTAGGCAGAATATCACCCCTGCTGTAGCGGATTGCAGGTACAGGGCACCGCTATCTCCCCGGCTGCACGGAAACTTTATGACAAAGTAATTTTTGAGTGTATGGAAAGTATACGGCTTTTAGCCTATACTGTCAACCCTCAAGCTTTTCCATTTTATTTCTAATGCGAAGCTCTTTAAAAAAGGTCTGTAATATTTCGGTGCATTTCTCTTCGAGTACTCCCGTGGTTATTTCAACTTGATGATTAAACTCCTCCATCTGAAGAAGATTAAGTATTGATCCTGCACATCCTGCCTTTGGATTCATTGTTCCTATTACAGCTCTTTTTATTCTTGCTTGAACTATGGCACCTGAACACATCTGACAAGGCTCCAATGTAATATATATGGTGCAGTCCTCCAAACGCCAGTCTCCCATGTTCTTACTTGCCTTATTAATTGCCATGAGCTCAGCATGGGCAAGTGTGGTTTTATTNGTATTTCTCTTATTATAGCCTCTACCAATAATTTTATCATTATAAACAATTACGCATCCAATTGGCACCTCTCCAAGTCGGTATGCCTTTTCGGCCTGCTTCAATGCTTCTTTCATATATTTCTCATCTGTCATATCTTTTTCCTTTTCTACGGCCTGTATCTATGATATATTATATATTATTATATATGATGTATAAGAGGATTATCAACTCGAATTCATAACCAAAGGAGACAATATGCAAATTCATGGCTTCATTAAATCGACTCTTTTAGATTATCCAAAGCACCTGGCCGCCACCGTGTTTGTAGGGGGCTGTAATATGCGTTGCCCCTTCTGCCACAACGCCTCGCTGGTACTTAGACCCCACACTCAGCCCATCATATCTGAGGATGATATTATGTCTTACCTTAATACAAGAAAAAACATCTTGGAGGGAGTATGTATTACCGGAGGCGAGCCGACCCTATATCCGGATTTGTCCCTTTTTATTGAACAAATTAAAGAGCTTGGACTAAAGGTAAAACTTGATACCAATGGCACCAATCCGTCATTGATGTATGAGCTGATTAATAAGAAGCTTATTGATTATGTTTCCATGGATATAAAAAATTCTAAGGATAAATATAAATCCACTGCCGGAAATAAAGATATTTCCATGGACAAAATCGAAGAGAGTGTATCCCTGCTTATTTCCAATGTTATTGATTATGAATTTCGGACAACCATAGTAAATGAGCTACATACCGAACAGGATATGAAATCAATAGGTCTTTGGATTAAGGGTGCAAAGGCCTATTATCTTCAAGCATATAGCGATTCCGGAGACGTGATTTCGCCGGGATTTACAAGCCCATCAAAGGAAACACTGATTCAGTATAAGGAACTCTTATCCCCTTATGTGGATTATGTAGGCATTAGGGGTGTCGATTAGTATTTAATAGACTTTTATCTCCATATACCAATATCCGAAATCCCCTTGTTTCAACTCCCTCTTACGGATGGACTTAAAGCATTCAAACCCAAACATCCTGGCCATAAACCGTTCTCTGTTATGGTATATGCCAGGGACCCCAAGTATATATCGACATCCAAAGCGGTCAATTATTTCAGCAAAAATCAAATGATGGTAGCAATAGAAGCCATGAAGCAAAAAGCTGTTATTGCTTAAGACCCATGNGTCCGAGGGAAGGGCTCCTATATCCTTGGGTTCGATCTTTACGCATCTTGTGACCTCATTGTCCTCGAAGGGATATATCCTTGGATAATTAGTGAATATTTTTTCAACCACAGGGTTCTCTTTCTGCAACTTTTCTTCGGCAACGCTTACATCTTCTGCAGCACTCTTAATCTCAGTTGTCTTTTCGGATATTACCTCTNTCTCTGTTGTCTTATCAGGTATATCCTTCCTAACCGTATCCGATTCCTTTTGTTTCTCGGCTTCCAGCTCTTTATACCTTTCCACTAATCTCCATGGGTTGACCGGGGTCCTGGGATGAGCATGCTGTGCACTCTCCTTCATCTTCCATCCACCCGGAAGCATATAAATAGGTCGATTTTCGTCTGTTACGGCATCTGACTGCTCCTTGTCAGTATCGGCCTCAGGCATTTTAGTTGCCGGCATAATGGGTTCCGGCTCCTCAAACTTATCCTTCGGCTTAAGGGCTTCTAAAACCTCTTCTAAAACCACCGGTTTATCATCCCATTGTGTGGCATAAAAAACCTCGGAATTTAAGAATAACAAAATTCCTCCTATTTCAGAAAAGTTATGACCGGAATCCATTATATTGCTTTCTTTGGCATAGAGTCTACTGTCCATGACCTGATTCTTTACGGAGCAGTCACCCAGATAAATCAGATCCATCTCCTCATCGGGTCTATGAATAAGATAGGTGGGAAATATACCTTCAAGCAAGCCCTCAAGCTGCATATGTATTGTGAATCTGCACTCCCCGTTTCTTATCTCCACTCTGGCATATCCCACATTCTTTTTCTTAACCCCATTTACATATTCNTACATATACGATACAAATCTTTTATAATCAGCCAAATAACCACGCTCCCTGCTTATACATAATGATTTGGGTTGTTTCATGATTCTATTCAATATATTCCATGAAAACTGCCATTATGCTTATGAAAGCAATGAGCGTGGTTGTAACTAAAAACTTATTTCCATTTAATTTGACTATGAAGCTCCTGTAATGAGCGGACTCCTGCTGCCTTATTAAGCTTTATATCCTTGATTCCTGCTATGGTAGCCCTAGCCGCAGCCATGGTGGTAACATAGCTTATACCGCCTTTAATTGCCGCCTTTCTGATATAACTGTCGTCATCGGCACCTTTCTTATCGATGGGAGTATTGACAACAATGTCGATAAGTCCGTTAGTTATTGCATCTAGGATATTGGGTCTTCCTTTTCCAAGTTTATGAATTCTCTCGGCAGCAATATTATTCTCTCTTATTTTGTTATATGTTCCGCCCGTTGCCAGAATCTTAAATCCACAGTCTGCAAAGCCCTGAGCAATCTCTATCATTTCTTCCTTATCTCTGTCATTTACGCTGATTAACACCGTTCCGGATAGAGGAAGTCCATGATTAGTTGCCTCCTGTGCTTTAAAGAAAGCTTCTCCAAAGGTCTGTGCCAGCCCAAGAACCTCTCCTGTCGAACGCATTTCAGGGCCCAGTACAGGATCAACCTCGGGAAACATATTAAAGGGAAATACGGCTTCCTTTACACCGTAATGAGTAAAGCTACTCTCCTTAAGCTCTGGTATAGGGGAAGGTATTCCGGTTAATTCACTGATAATAATCTGTGTAGCCAGTCTGACCATCTGTATATTACATACCTTTGAAACCAAAGGTACGGTTCTTGATGCCCTCGGATTTGCCTCCAACACATAAACAANACCGTTCTCTATGGCGTATTGCATGTTCATAAGTCCGCGGACCTTCATTTCCTTTGCGATCTTAACGGTATATTCCTTAATTGTCTCCAGATTCTCTTTTGTAATATTAAGAGACGGTATTACACATGCAGAGTCACCGGAATGAATTCCCGCCAGTTCAATATGCTCCATAACTGCCGGAACGAAGGCATGTGTGCCATCGCTGATGGCATCTGCTTCACATTCAAGAGCATTATTAAGAAAACGGTCAATAAGAATAGGTCGATCCGGAGTGACTCCTACCGCNGCCTTCATGTATATCTTTAGGCTCTCATCATCATGTACTATCTCCATGCCTCGGCCTCCGAGAACATAGGAGGGACGTACCATAACGGGATATCCGATTTTCCTCGCTATCTGAAGTGCTTCATCGGTATCAATGGCCATTCCTGCTTCCGGCATAGGAATATTAAGCTTGTCCATCATTTCACGGAATCTGTCCCTATCCTCAGCCAGATCGATTGTCTCCGGTGTAGTACCCAGAATATTAACACCGTTATTCTTTAATTCCTGTGCCAGATTAAGAGGCGTCTGTCCTCCAAACTGTGCAATTATTCCTAAGGGTTTTTCCCTCTCATAAATACTAAGAACATCCTCCAGTGTAAGCGGTTCAAAATACAGCTTATCTGAGGTATCATAATCTGTGGATACCGTTTCCGGATTACAGTTTACCATTATCGTCTCAATACCCAGGTCCTTTAATGCAAATGCCGCATGTACACAGCAGTAATCAAACTCGATACCCTGTCCGATACGATTGGGTCCTCCCCCGAGAATCATAACCTTTTTATTGGAGGATATAGGTACATTNTNTTCCTTAATATGATAGGAGGAATAGTAGTATTTTGCATCCTCGCTTCCGCTTACATGGATGCCCTCCCAAGAAGCCTTAATTCCCTTTTCATATCTTGCCCTTCTTACAGCGTCTTCGCTTATCATTAGAAGTTGACTAAGATATTTATCAGAAAAGCCGTTTTGCTTGGCTTGTCTTAATACCTCTGTCGGAGGTATCTGTCCCTGATATGATTTCAGTGACTCCTCTTCCTCCACAAGCTCCTTCATCTGCTCTATAAAATAGTGTTTAATTTTTGTTAAATCATGAAGNTCTTCTACGGTAGCTCCCTTTCTTAAGGCTTCATACATTATAAATTGCCGTTCGCTGGTGGTATTATGGAGCATATCCAATAGCTCATCCCTGGATTTGGACGCGAAATCCTTCGCATTGCNCAGTCCATAACGTCCAATCTCAAGGCTTCTTATTGCCTTTTGAAATGCCTCCTTATAGGTTTTTCCAACGCTCATAACCTCGCCGACAGCCTTCATCTGTGTACCCAGCTTATCCTGTGCCTTGGGAAACTTCTCAAAAGCCCAGCGGGCGAATTTTATAACCAGATGGTCGCCGTTGGGAACATATTTATCTAAGGTCCCATATTTACCACAGGGGATTTCATCCAGATTTATTCCGGTCGCAAGCATGGCCGAAATCAACGCTATGGGAAAACCGGTTGCCTTGGATGCCAGGGCAGAAGATCTGGATGTTCTCGGATTAATCTCAATAACACATATCCTTCCGCTTACAGGATCATGGGCAAACTGTACATTGGTACCGCCTATTACCCCGATTGCATCCACTATCATATATGCCTGTCTTTGAAGCTCCTTCTGAAGCTCCTTTGATATNGTCAACATAGGGGCACAGCATATTGAATCGCCGGTATGNACCCCTAAAGGATCTATATTCTCAATATAGCAGACAGTTATCATCTTGCCTTTAGAATCCCTTACCACCTCAAGCTCCAGCTCATCCCAGCCGAGTATAGATTCCTCCACAAGAACCTGACCTACCATACTTGCCTGCAGTCCTCTTTTGACAACTGTTTTAAGCTCCTCAACATTATATACAAGGCCTCCGCCTTCACCTCCCATGGTATAGGCGGGACGAATNACTACCGGATAGGACAATTTGTCTGCTATTTTCAGCGCTTCCTCCACTGAATAAGCGACCTCGCTTCTTGCCATCTCCAATCCCAAGGAATTTATGGTCTTCNTAAATTNNATCCTGTCCTCGCCCCGTTCTATGGCATCAATCTGTACGCCGATTACCTTGACATTATATTTATCCAACACCCCTGCCTTATGGAGCTCTGAACATAAATTTAGGCCCGATTGCCCACCCAGGTTTGGAAGAAGTGCATCTGGCCGTTCCTTATCGATAATATGTGTCAATCTTTCTACATTCAATGGTTCAATATAGGTTACATCCGCTGTTGAAGTATCAGTCATGATGGTTGCCGGATTAGAATTAACAAGAATAATTTTATACCCCAGATTTCTAAGGGCTTTACATGCCTGTGTTCCCGAATAATCAAATTCACATGCCTGTCCGATTACGATAGGTCCAGATCCTATTATTAACACCTTATGAATGTCAGTCCGCTTGCTCATATAATCCTCCTCAATAAAAATGGGCAAAAAAAATTTGCGATTTATTTCTATCTATATTAATTGAAACGTTATAAATATGCAACTGTTTTTTNTCTTTTTCTTTAAATATATGTTTATTTACGAATTATTAATAGCAAGACGGTTGGCAATTTGAACAAACTGCTCAAGAGTCAGGGCTTCTCCTCTGATATCAACCGGTATACCCAGGGCATTTAGAACCTCTATTATATTATCCTTGCTGTAGGATAAGCCTTCATAATTGTTGACACCATTAGCAAAGGTCTTTCTTCTCTGATTAAAGGATGCACGAATTAACGAGAATAAAAGAGCCTCATCCTCGACATGATAAAGAGGTTTTTCGTAAGGAGTCAGATTAATAACCGCCGATCCGACCTTAGGACGTGGTATAAAGCAGTTAGGAGGCACATATGCGGCAATATATGGTTTTGCATAATATTGCACTGCTAGGGATAATGCCCCGTAATCCTTAGAGCCGGGCTCTGCCTGGATGCGGTCAGCCACTTCCTTCTGAATCATAACCGTTACACCGGCTAAAGGAATTTTCTTTTCAAAAAGCTCCATAATAATCGGTGTGGTTATATAGTATGGCAGGTTTGCCACTACTTTAATGGGTTTATTATTGTTATGCTCTTTAACCAAGGACAAAATATCGACCTTAAGAATATCCTGATTTAATATTGTAATATTTTCATAGTCTGACAGGGTTTCCTCAAGAATAGGAATCAGCATTCTGTCAATTTCTACAGCAATAACCTCCCTGGCATTTTCACATAAATACTGTGTAAGCGTCCCGATTCCGGGACCAATTTCAAGGACGAAATCATTTTTTGTAATGTCTGCCGCCTTAATAATCTTTTCCAGCACATGACTGTCAATCAGAAAGTTCTGTCCGAATTTTTTCTGAATGGCAAAATCATATTTATTTAATATATCAATTGTATTCTTTGGTATTCCAAGGGTCCCCATCTGTTATCCTTTCAGCTTATATAATTTCTTGGCGTTCTCATTGGTGACACGAACCACCGTGTCATAGTCAATATTCTTGATGTTTGCTATTTCCTGCGCTATATAGGGGAGGTATAGTGAACTGTTTCTTTTCCCTCTATACGGAACCGGCGACAGGTAAGGACAATCTGTTTCGAGTACCAACTGCTCCAAGGGTGCATAGGCTACAACCTCTTTTAGTTTCCTTCCGTTAGTAAATGTTACAACGCCTCCGATACCAAGATAAAATCCCATGTTAAGATAATACTTNGCCTGCTCTACGCCATAACCAAAGCAGTGAAGAACGGCTCCCAACTCTTCTACACTGGCCTCCTTCAACAAATTGTAGGTGTCATTGGACGCGTCCCTACTGTGTATTACAAGGGGTTTACCGATTTCCTTTGCCATCTCCATCTGTCTCGAAAACCAAATCCTTTGAGTCTCCCTGTCAGGGGTGTCCCAGAAATAATCGAGGCCTATTTCTCCGACAGCTACCACCTTGGGGTGCTCCGCTTTATTCTTCAGCCATAATAAAAGTTCTTCGTTCATCANCATGGACTCCCCCGGGTGAATACCAACAGAAGCATATATATAGTTATAGTTCTGCGCGAGGTTAATGGACTCGTCAACCGTCTTTATACTCGAGCTGATATTCACTACATATTCTATATTATGCTCCGGTAGACTTTCTAAAAGTTCTCTACGGTCTTCGTCAAATGCTGCATCCTCATAATGGGCATGGGTTTCAAATATCATTTGTCTATCCTCATATTTAAACAATATTAATGTTCACATCGTGTCGCGTTAATTATACATCAGCTTTCACTTTAAAACAATATTGCGCACTAACAATTGCCTTCATATACATTCCTGAGCCTTTTACGGGCTATATTGGCCAGTCGATATACTGTCTCTACAGGAGTCGCTTCTCTGTCCTGCATTTTCCATCTGGGAAAGAACCGTGATATATGAAGCGGAATGTTCGGGCTAATCCCACAGAGCCAGTCTGACAATTCCTCCATCTCCTCTTCACTGTCATTTTCACCGGGAATTATAAGAATGGTAACCTCCACATGACAATGCCGTGTGGCTGTTTTTATGGTGTTCTTAACCGTTTCCAAATCTCCCTTAAGCTTCTTGTAAAAATCATTCGAAAAGCTTTTTAAATCGATATTAAAGGCGTCTATTAACGGAAGTATCTCGATAAGAGGTTCCTGACATATATAGCCGTTTGTTACTACTACATTCTTAAGGTCCTTTTTTCTTGCATCCTTGCTGCAATCCTTAACAAATTCATATCCTATCAAAGGTTCATTATAGGTATAGGCGATTCCGATATTGCCTCTGCTCTTAAGCTCATACGCTTGAGTAACCAAACCCTCACATGTTATATTACCGTAATCGATTTCCGTTCCCTTAACCATCGATATATCATGATTCTGACAAAAGGAGCACCTTAGATTACAGCCATAGCTTCCTACTGAAAGAATTTTGCTGCCCGGATAAAAATGATATAACGGCTTCTTTTCAATCGGGTCTAATGCCATTGCGGTAATTCTTCCATAATTCTCACTTACCACCTTACCGTCTCTGCAGATTCTTCCGTTGCAAAAACCCAGCTGACCTTCCTCAAGCTTACATTTGTGAGGGCATATATTACATACTGTTTTCATTGATGTCTTACCACCTCAAACCTTTCCAGCCTAACAGCTTCATTGTCATATATTCCGGCCTTTCTTTTTGCTATGGATACCTGCTCCTCTACGGTATCTATTCCCTCCAGATTCGGTAGCAAAAGTCCCCTTTTTCTTCCCGAACTGACTATCACTCCATAACGGTATACGTCAAGCTCATCGANGGAATTTATGGGCTCAGCCTCTGACAGCACATCTACGCTATAATCAAGTTCATCCAGCTCCTCTTCACCGACAGGAGGAAAACGGGGATCCTCTACCCCTGCGCTAATTGCATTTCTGATTATCTCCTGTGCTATGCTGTCAGTAATCGGAGAAATTGTTCCTATACATCCTCTAAGTTGTCCATACTTTTTTAAAGAAACGAATACGCCTGCCCTGTTCTTTATCATTTCCTCCGGAAGATTATCCGGAATGCCAACCGGTCTGCCCGATTTAATATAGGTTTCCAACGATAATCTTGCAAGCGTTACATAAGCATCCTCACAGGTAATCTCATATGCACATACTCCATAGCCCACCCCGAATGTACCTTCATATGATAGTAATTGGGATTCGACTCTAAGACCGCTTAAAGCACCAGCCATGATTATAAATGACCTAAGGCCGCATTCCGCCGCAGCTTCACAAAAGTCCGGTGAAAAGTTAAGGAAGCTTAAAAGGTCACCCTTACTCATGGCCTCGGTAATTCTCCTGTCAAACTCTACTCCTTCTTTGGCAAATCCATATGGTCCGTCCTCTTTAAGCTTATGAGAGAGATCTCCGCTCGCTATAAATACTATTCTTCGCTTAAGCTTGTCCGCCGTTTCCTTAATACATCTGCCCAGTCTATAATGATCCGTAACNGAAAGTCCTGACAGACCAATNCGCACAAGCTTATAATCTTTTAGATACTGATTTACAAAATAAAGAGGTACCATGGTTCCGTGATCCAGACCGGAATCTCTTTCCCCAAGGGTTCCCGCTTCAATCATTTTTCTTTTTGCTAAAGCCTCTAGTTCCTTTACAAAGNTTACGTCATACTCTACCGAAAAGGATACATCTTTTGCTCCAAACCGTTCAAAGTTTCCTTTTGCACCGGAACCCGGTGAGATGTGAAAATAATCGGAATAAAGGATTGAATGAGGTGTAGTAATTATTATAGTGTCCGGCTTAAGCTCTGCTATCCGCTTTGCTATTTCATGANAGCTGTCGATTGTCTTTTGTATCTTCTTTTCATCTCCTCGTCCAACCTCCGGAATAATAAGAGGCGGATGAGGAACAATAAACGCTCCTAATATAGACATCTCTTCAACTCCTTTTCTGATAATCGGTATGCATATTTTACAACTGTTGCTATACTAGATTTTACCTCTTTTTATGGTAATATGCAAACCGAATGCAGTGCTAAAAAATTAAATTTGTGATTATAACACTGGCAACAATACTNGCAAGAGAGGCTACCAAAGCTCCGGCAAGGGTATAGCGTGATTTCTTTACTCCTGCTGCCATAAAATACACCGCCATTGTATAGAATATTGTTTCTGTACTGCTCAGTATTATTGATACCAGCCTTCCCAAATAAGAATCCGGCCCATATTCTTTATAGATATCAAGAAGCAGACCGGTGGCGGCAGATGAGGAAAACATTTTAACCAATACTATCGGTAAAAGCTCTGACGGAAAATGAAGTATCTTTGTAACAGGCTTTAAAAGTCCTGATAACAAATCTAGCGCTCCTGAAGCACGAAGAATACCTATTCCAATCATTAGCCCAATGAGTGTGGGAAGAATGTCTAAAACCACTTGAAANCCTTNCTTCGAACCCTTTATAAATTCATCATAAATTGATGTTTTCGTAAGCAGTCCCATGCCAATTATATAGAAAAATATAAACGGTATTATAAAATNAGATACATAGATAATAAAATTCATCTTACTCCCCCCTACCTATGACCGTGTCTTCGGCTTACAATTTTTCTTGCCGTGATGGCAAATATTACGCCCACTAAGGTAGAAAAACATGTGGTAATAATCCCTGCCATCAATATTTCAGCCGGATTAGCCGAGCCGTACTGGCTTCTGTATGCTATAATATTTACCGGTATTAACTGAAGTGAGGATATGTTTACAATTAAAAGAGTGCACATATCACAGCTTGCCAAGTCGGAGTTATTGTTAAGCTTCTTGAGCTCCCTCATAGCCATTAATCCCATAGGCGTGGCTGCCCAGCCAAGCCCTAATATATTTGCGATCATATTTGATGCAATATATTCATTAACCACATGTCCCTTTGGAATGCCGGGAAAAAGAAGGCTGATAACAGGCCTTAAAGCCTTTGTAAACGATGCTACCAGCCCACATTTTTTTGCCACCTGCATCATTCCTGTCCACATGGACATAATGCCCACCATTGATATGCACAGACTAACGGCCTCCTTAGAGGAATTAATCGCCGCATTACCAACCTCGGCTATATTACCGTTAAATATTCCTACTACGATACCGATGATTATCATGAATCCCCATAAATAGCTTAACATCTGTATGCCCGCCCTATATACAACCTTAATTAACTATATTCAGAATTGATTGAATAATGAGCTAATTAATATTAATTTATAGTGGGTTTTGAATCCCTTTTACATATATTGTTTAAAATGTGCTATCTTTTGACAATTATTTTAGTTGACTTTAAAATAGTACTATGGTATCTTATAGTAATGCTATATACAAAAAATGTAAGCCTTTATTATCCCCAAAAAAGGCTTGTGTATAAGCATTTTCCCCAATATACCTGAGAAAAGGAGGCCAAAATATGAAAGGTACAGGCATTGTAAGAAGACTCGATGAGCTGGGAAGAATCACCCTTCCTATCGAGTTAAGAAGAACACTTGATGTTGGTGAAAGAGATCCCTTAGAAATCTTTGTCGATGAAGGTAGGATTATTCTTCAGAAGTATGAGCCTGCCGATATCTTTACCGGTAGCAAGGAGAATCTTATTGACTTTCATGACAAGAAGATATCAAAAGATACTATTAGGGAACTGGCAAAATTAGCCGGAATTATATAGTGTACATATTTTATATTCAAGTAAGAGAACCCCAAAGAGATGACACATCATCGCTTTGGGGCTCTCTTTAATCATTATTTAATTTAACGGTAAACTTTGTATTGTTATTAACGCTATAATATTCTCCAGTTGGTTCGTTATTAAGATAAATTGGTCCAATTACATACTGATAGGGCTTGTCTGCCTGAATTTCNTGACCGTTCTCATCTAAATAAGGTTTAGGTACTCCGTCTGAGGCTGTATAATAGACCCTTCCTACCTCCTCCTCATTTATATAAAAAGTCTTTTGCATTCCTCCGCTTTCTAAACCATACACAAACAAACCGCTGGTTTCGGTAACTTTATTTTGCCATTTGCCGACACTGTCCTTTTCAAGGACTCCCTCTCCGGTCTTTCCCATTCCATTTGGCATATCATGATTCCATTCTCCCTGATAATAATACCAGCCCGAATTCTTTTCATTTTCATGAAGCACAAATTGGATTCCTATTCCCTCTTTCATCTTATCTCTAAATCCTCCGGCATAGATGTTATTTTTATCGGCTATAAACATGCCGTAGCCCATGGCTGTGTTAAGATTTCCGGAAGGACTGTAGTAAAAGGGTGCTTCAATTGCTATTACTTCAATAAAAAATGAATCCTTCATGATTTTTGTGATTTCCTCAATATCGACCACACTTAATGCTGTATAGAGCTCATTTAAAATTCTTTGCTTTTCTTTTCGCTGCCGTATTAATTCATTTGCCTTATTTAGAATTTCCTGAGAAGCCTCACTTACATTGCTTCTTAAGAAATTTTGAATAAGCGCCTTAGCCGTATCGTATTCGCCCATGGATATATATAGCTCAGCCATTTGATTATACGCCAGATCCTTCTCGGGAATAAGCCAAATGGCTTCGTTAAAACTGTTAAATGCCTCCTCATAATTTTCCTGATATATGTATTCAGAAGCCTTCAAAAGAATTTCATCATACTTTATCTCATTAAGGCGGGTCTCCACCTTAATCAGCATTTCTTTCAGCTTAGTTGATTCGGTCAATTCAAGGCCTTCCTGTATCTCCTCCTTAGCCAAATTGTACTCTTCCATAGCTATATAGGACTCGACAATCTTAAGATAGGAGATATCCTCCTTGCTCATTATAAGCTTAGCCTTCTCATATTCGTCAATGGCCTTATTATACTCTTCATTGGAAAAGTAAGTGTCGCCAAAGGATATTAACTGATAAAAGCTATGATCTGCCTTTTTTGCACTGATTTCCTCGATTTTTTCCTTCACTGCATTGGTTTTTTCGATTTCATAACGGCTTCTTAAAACCTCAAGAGCCCTATCATAGTTGTTAATACCGGCATAGGATTCGGCTAATCCTATGGATAGAAGCTCTCTGTCACCGTAATTCATTGACAGTGCCTTCTGATAGGCCTTTACCGCCTCCTCATAGTTACCTTCCTCAAAATATTCCTGAGCCATTGTCGTCTGCTCTTTATATCTTTTCTTTGTAATATATGAATTGTATATTAATACAGCCGTCAATAATAATATAAAGGCAAGTGCTATAAATATCCATTTTTTCTTATTCCAGTGTAATATTGCATTTATCATTGCTACACCCCCAAAAGACCTCTCTCACACGATTTTGATTAGAATTATGAATCCTCATTCGCATCGAGTAAGGCTTGGTATACATCTCTCTTACTGATACCTCTATCCTTGGCAACCGATTTCATCGCCTCTTTTTTATCTAATCCTGCATCTATATATATCCTCATATGCTCAGTTATGGATTTTTCCTCCCACCTGCTTTGTATTTCTGCCTCAATCTCTTCGTGGGATTTTCCCTCTATTATTAATACGTATTCTCCCTTAGGCTCTATGGCTTCATATTCCCTGACAGCTTCTTTAAGGCTTGTCCTCCAAATCGTCTCGTGGGTTTTAGTTAGTTCCTTTATAATGGTTATGTTTCTATTACCCAGCGCTTCGTATAATGCTTTAATTGTCCTTAGTAATCTATGAGGTGCCTCATATAGGATTAAAGTACGGGTATCGTTAATGAGCTCCTTCAGAATCCTCTCTCTTTCCCTTTTATCGTGTGGGAGAAAGGCTTCAAAAGAAAACCTTCTGGTAGAAAGACCCGATAATGTGAGTCCGGTAATCAAAGCACAGGGTCCGGGAAGGGAGGTCACTTCTATTCCCGCTTCGTAAGCCTGCTTAACCAGCTCCTCACCGGGGTCGGAAATTGCCGGTGTACCCGCATCCGTAATAAGAGCAATACTCTTTCCCTCTAATAGCTTCTTAACAAGATATCTTGCCTTATCTACCTTATTATGTTCATGATAGCTCGTCATCGGCGTCTTGATTTCATAATGATTTAGGAGCTTCCTGCTATGTCTGGTGTCCTCTGCTGCAATTAAATCAACCTCCTTTAAGGTCTTAACAACCCTAAAGGTTATATCCTCAAGATTACCGATGGGAGTAGCACATAAGTATAGTTTTCCCGACATGTCCACTTACCTTTCCCAAAGCTTATCGAATACCCCCTCCGTCGTATAAAGACGGCTTTCGGTATTATTAAATTGAGTAACCATAAATATCAAGAATTTCATCCGTATATTTGCCCGGTTCCTTATATACTATTAAGGGGGCTTCTACAATCAGATTTCTTCCTCCCCCTTTTACGCACTCTATAAGGACCATATTCGGCTCCTTATCCGCATATGGGTAAACCAAGCGCATTCTCTTTGCCTCCAGCTTATATAAGGAGCATATATTGATGATGTCAACCATTCTAAATGGTCTGTGAACCATATAAAATCTACCGTTAGGCTTTAATATCCTTGCTGTCTCACGGACTACATCCTCCAAGGTACACAGTATTTCATGTCTAGCTATGGCCTTTGCAGTTTCAGGACTTAAGATTCCGTTACTCTGGTTTAAATATGGCGGATTACAGGTAACAACATCAAAGGAAGCCGCTCCAAATATCCGTGAGGCCTCCTTGATATCTCCAACCACAATATCAATTTTATCTTCCAGCTTGTTCATTAAGACACTTCGTCTGGCCATATCGGCGCTTTCCGGCTGTATCTCCAGTCCGGTAAAATGTCTTCCCGGTGTTTTTGCCTCCAGAAGAATGGGTATAATTCCTGTTCCGGTTCCCATATCCAAGACATTTTCATCCAAAAGAACCTTAGTAAATCCGGATAATAACACCGCATCCATTCCGAAGCAAAATAACTTTGTGTTTTGAATTATCTTATAATCGTTTCTATGAAGCTCGTCTATTCGTTCGCCGGGCTTCAATAATTCATTGGAATCATACATACTACTCATCATCCAGAAGGGATTTTCCTTCCTTCTTCTCCAACAGCTCCAGAGCTCTTAGCTCTTCATCTTCTATGCCGTTAATTTTATCTTTTTTCTTCCTAGGCTTAAATTCNAGGTCATCTACTTTATATTCACGTACTTCCTTCTCGTCGTTCTCAAGTGTTACGATGACCTTCACCAGTTGCTTTAACACACTTACACTCTGTACCTCGCCCTTTAGATTATCCTTTGTGGTCACATAATCTCCCACGTCCGGAAGTTTTGCATTCAGTTCCTCGTATGCCTCCTGTTCGTTCTTGAGGCAACACATTAATCTTCCGCATACCCCGGAAATCTTGGTGGGATTGAGGGAGAGATTCTGTTCCTTTGCCATCTTTATGGAAACCGGCGCAAACTCGGATAAATGAGTATTGCAGCAGAGTGTCCTTCCGCAGATGCCGATTCCTCCGACAATTTTGGTCTCGTCTCTGACTCCTATCTGTCTTAGCTCAATTCTGGTTTTGAATACCGAAGCAAGATCTTTAACCAGTTCCCTAAAATCTATTCTTCCGTCTGCCGTGAAATAGAATAATACCTTATTGTTATCAAATGTATATTCCGAATCTATAAGCTTCATTTCTAAGCCATGTTTTTTTATTTTTTCGAGACAGATCTGAAAGGCTTCTTTTTCCTTCTCTTTATTCTTTCTTTCTACCTCATCATCCTCCGGTGTTGCCTGACGTATAACGGGCTTCAGAGGTTGTATTATCTTGTCGTCATCTATATTTCTGAGTCCCAATACAACTTTGCCGTATTCCACTCCTCTTGCTGTTTCAACGATAACATTGTCGCCTTGCTGTATATCAAATCCTGCAGGATCAAAATAATATATCTTTCCCGCATTACGAAATCTCACTCCTATAACATTAGCCATTGTAATTCTCCTTTATACTTAATAGCATCAGTTCAATTGTAATATCAAAATTAACATTCGCTTTTAATTTATCCTTTGCTTCTTCTAAAGCTTTGATTATATTCTCAATCCTATCATAGCTTCTTATCTTAGCCTGCTTCTTTATTGTCTGAAACTCATCTTTAAATAATAATAAATTAGGATCATTGGTTGCTTTAAGCATTAGAACATCTCTAAACCACAGCATCATTAAATCAATATAATCATAGACGGAGGATTTGTTCTCTGAGATTGTCTTGATTCCGGCTATGATTTCATGATGTTCCATTTCATCTATATACCTGAGTATATGAAATATATCTTCCTTTTTTATTTCAAAGTCGTCCGAGGATGCATACTTTATGGCCTTGCCGACATTTCCTCCGCAAAATCCCGCCGCAATTTCTGCCACATAATCCGGTATCTGCAGCTTCTCCATGAGATGTTCTTTAATTAGCTGCTTATCTATTGGCTTTAAATCCAAGACTACACAACGTGACAAAATGGTGGGTAAAAGGCTCTGTGTACTGCAGGCAAGTAAAAGAATTATGGCATACTCGGGAGGCTCTTCAATTGTTTTTAACAATGCGTTCTGTGCATTTTCGGTCATTTTATCCGCTTCGTCTATTATATATATCTTATACCGGCTCTGATATGGCTTTACAAGAATATCGGCATTTATCTGTGTCCTAATGTCATCCACGCCAATGCTGAGTTTTTCATGAGTTATCCACATTATATCGGGATGATTTTCACTATCGGCTTGCTTGCAGGACTTGCATTTGTTGCATGGCTGAACACTCTTCTCATTACACTGCAGAGTTTTCGCAAAGACAAAGGAAAGAGACTTCTTCCCCATGCCNTCCTCACCATGAAAAATATAAGCATGGGATGTCTTTCCGGATTTAATAGCATTCTGTAAATGCTTTATTATGCTTTCATGCCCAATGATTTGAGAAAAATCCTGCATTAAACCACCTCTTAGGCTATCATAATTGACTAAGATGTTTATTAAGTCATTATATCAATTAATAATCCCCTGATTTCATCTATCTTATTAAGAATTAAAAGATGATCTTTCTCATCCTTAATAAGCTCAAGTGCAAGTTCGTCCAGCTCCTTGTTAACCAGTTTAATCATAGTATAGACTCTGTGTCTGCCCTTTCTGTCAAGAAAATTCTCTCTCGAAAACTTATGAGACCTACTGACAATCTCATTCATAAATTCTCTGATTAATTCTCTGTAGCGTTTCATATCCCGCACGTCCATATGCTTGCTTATCTTTTTGCCCTGTGCGGATATCTCGTCCAGCATAAAGTTAAGTCTGGCTTGAAGGTTTTGATCCTCTATATGTGAAACCAAGGTAAACTTAAAAGAACCGTCCGTTTCCTGTACCGGAGGCTTCGGTGTTGGTTGATTAACCTGCTGAGCCTGATTTACCTTGATATCCATGGGATACTCCCTTCTTAATAAATGTATAATGATTATATCATAAAAAAGCTCTGATTACATTATATATTTTATCGGCTCTTATTGTCTTTGATATCATTTATTATTTCCTGCAGGCATATGTTAATATCAAGATTCATATATCGCTTGGTTATTCCGTATTTTGCTATATTTTCTTCGGAGAAATCCTCATCATCCGCAAGATACCTTCTACATAACTCGGCATATTTTGGCTCTGCCTGCTTTTGTTCTCTGCGAAGTGCACGCATAAGACGTATGCCGTCTTCTACTTCAATATATAAGGGAATGACTCTGTCTTTTCCATAATAATCCCTAATTTGTCCATAGCTTTGTAGGGTTCCATGCATAATATAATCATGACTGCCAAGATCAATCTGACCGTCATCTACGGTAAAATAATGCCATTCTCCGTGTATTGTATTATAAGAACGGTGTTCTATTACCTTGTTCTGTTTTTTAAGTTCCTTAAGCCTTGCTTCATCTACAAAAAAATACTCTACTCCGTCTGTTTCTGATTTCCTGATTGGTCTTGTGGTATACATTATAACGCTTCTTAATCCTAATTCTTCATGTTCCAAAAGCTTTTTGTATATTGTATCTTTACCTGTTGCACTCTTTCCGATGACTGTATATATTTTAGACATTTTTCTTGGCACCTTCTTTTTTCTCCAGCTTTTGAATATACATCCTTTCATCTGCAACACTTAGGCATTCCTCCAGTGTCATACCTTCACCGGTCTTAGTGATGCTCCATCCAAAGCTGATACTTATTATAAAATCCTGCTCCTGTTCTTCATTAAATCTGTTAATTGACTCTTCAAATTTGGCAACAAACTGAGCCATCTTCGCATCGTCATATTCTACACCGATAACAGTAAACTCGTCGCCACCCATTCTAATGCAGATTTCATCATCCTCAGAAGCGTTCATAAGTGCTTTCGCCACCGCCTTGATGGCTATATCTCCTCCGGCGTGTCCATATTTATCATTGATATGCTTTAGATTGTCCATATCGGCACTAAATACCATCAAATTACTCTGATTTGTAATGCTTTGTTCAAAATACTTTTCACCGAGGGTATGAAGAGCCCTTCTGTTATATATGCCTGTCAGTTCATCCTTAATGGATATATCCTCAAGCCTATAGACCAGTCTGTTCAGCTCGCTATGAATTTTTATATTCTCCAGAGCATTATTAATATTGGTCAGCCAACCCTGATATGATGGTTTATATGCACGAAATTTCTTGAAGCTGATTGCTNCATATCCAAAGCATTTTTCTCTATGATGCAGCATATTGAAAAAGAATNCCTGTGGCTCATTATCCAAATAAACAGACGGCAAAAGATCACGGCTGTTGAAATTCACCTTATCTAACCACTTACCATTCTTAAATCCAACTTCCATTGTTACTTCTCTGTCACTAAAATCGATTCCGCATTCCTCATCACTTTCAAATTTGTCCCAGTCCTTGTACAGACACATAAAAAATGATGAAAACCCTTCGTTTATATCTAAATATGTGGATAATCTGTTATTAAGATCCTCAAGCTTAACAACTCCCGTTAAGTCAATAGACATAAATGCATTGCTTGATATTGCATTATCTCTGTCCTCTATCTCATTTATTATGTGATTTCTTCTTCTAAGTATTTCCTCAGGCTTTCTCCTGTTCTCACATCCACATGATTCCCTTATGAGAGTTTCGTATTTAATATATGATGTTTCGTTTTGAGCAAATCCCTTGTTGTGCCGATGAATCTTATCCACAGCCTCCTTCCCCATTTCCTCTACAGGCATTCCTACGGTAGTTATGGAAGGATTGAAATCCTTAGTTNTCTCGATATTATCGCAACCTGATACGGCAATATCCGTGGGAACCATTATATTTCTTTCCATAAGGGCATTGCATATGGAAATGGCCATATAATCATTTGCACATATTATTGCCTCCGGACGTTTCTCCGGATCGGCAAGCCATTTGTTAAGAGCATCCTTGGCTGAATACTTCCAGAAGTCTCCATAGTGAATTCTTTCCTCCTCCACAGGAATACCATGTTCGGTCAGAATTTGCTTATATGTATTCAACCTTTCTGTAGATACCGGATTATGCTTCGGACCGGTCAGAAAATTTATCTTGGTATATTTGTGGTAAACAATAAAATGCTTTATTATATCGTATAAAACTTTATCGTCCTGTACCAGAACATTATAGTATCCATCCATTCTTTGTCTGACACTTACGACAGGACATTTACTGTATTTCTCTATATTTTGGACAACCTTTTCCTTATAATCTTTAACCAGCATGGTATCAGGCAGAACAATAATACCGTCCAAATCCTCATATTTAAGAATATTGGCTATATTACTCTCACCAATTTCATAGTTAAATTCGCCATAACCAACAAAATTGGAGAAGATAGCAACATTATACCCAAGCTCGCTGGCCCGTTTATAAATTGCTTTACACAAAATGTTCTGATATTCCTCTTCCGTACGGGTTACAAATACACCGATTGTTTTTCGTCCGTTTCTAAGCATTTCATCTCCATCCTCAGTTAATATAAAATATTACACATATATAATACACTAAATATCATGAAAAAAAAGGCCTCAACCATTACTTTATAGTAACGAGCCGAGGCTATCTCAACGAAAAATTATTGTATAAGATTTGCTCTTAGCCGCAATGACTCTTTTTCCTTCTTTTGCTGATACATTTTCTTATCCGCTATAGCCAAACACNCTTCAACTGTTGTATCCTCATCAGGCATAATCAGATTCCATCCATAGCTAACGTAAATACTGAATTCATATATCCTGCTTTGATTGATTCTGTCCAGTTCACCGATAAATCTTCTAATGAAGCGGTGTGCCTTACTCTCGTCATAATCAAAACCAACGACAATGAACTCATCTCCTCCGGAGCGTACACATATCTCATCATCATCAGCCGATAAAATCAATGCGTCGGCTACGGATTTTAATGCGTGATCCCCTCCTGCGTGTCCATAATTATCATTAATCATTTTCAGTTTATCCAGATCAGCCGTAAGTATCATAATTGGAACTTTTTCTTCCACGGCCTGCTTTAAATATTTATCTCCGAGGGCTTCCNGTCCTCTTCTGTTATATAGACCGGTCAACTCATCCCTAATATACATATCCTCCAGCTTGTAGACAAGACGGTTAAGCTCACTATGTACCCTAACATTCTCCAAGGCGTTACTGACATTTATAAGCCATGCCTGGAAGGTAGTCATATAGGTCTGTATGTTATCAAAGGCAATCGCTACATAACCGAAATTTAACNACTGATGATGCAGTAAGGCAAAGTAATATATCAAAGGCTTGTCGTCAATAAATTGCTTTGGTATCAGGGTTTTTTTAGAGAACCGGATCTTACTATATCCCTGGCGGTTTTTAGTTCCCGATTCCATTATCATTTCTTCGTCAGGATTATACTCTCTGACATCGTCTTCCTTGATGCTCTGCCAATCAGTATACAGACACATATAAAAATNGGTAAAGCCTATATTCTCGTATACATATATAAACAGACTGTCATTTATTTCCTCCAGCCTGGTTAATCCGGTTAAGTCTGCAGACATATATGCGTTTCTCATAATCTCTCTTTGTAATGCTTCTACAAGTTTAAAATAATGCTTCTTATGCTCAATTCTCTCTTTTTCGTCAGAATTATCACAGCCACAGGACTCTCTGATTATAGTTCTTGTCGGTACATATGATATCTTCTCCTCCGGCAGTCCGTTGTTAATGCGGTCGATTTTTTCAACCGCCTTCATACCCATCTCAACAGATGGCATACTGGCTGTTGTCAGAGACGGACTGTATTCAGCTGCATCTGCAATATCATCACAACCGGATAATGCAACGACATCCGGTATGGATATGCCTCTGCTATCCAAGGCTGTGGCTACAGAGATTGCCATATAGTCATTGGCACAGATAATTGCCTGCGGCATCGATAGAGGGCTAGAAAGCCAATAATCTACGGCATTTTTACCTTCATTCTTCCAAAAGTCACCGTAGTATATTCTTTCTTCCTCTATGGGAATATTATATTCAGTAAGTATTCTTTTATAGGAATCCAGTCTTTTTTCGGAATCCGGAAAACCCTTCGGTCCCGCCATAAAATTAAGTCTGGTAAAACCGTGGTCTACAATAAAATGTCTTATTATGTCTTCAAGAACCTTGTTGTCATCAATTAAGACATTATAATATTCATCAATCTTTCTTCTAATACTGACAACCGGACATTTACTCTTTGTATCTATATGGCTCCTGATTCTCTCCAAAAGACCTTTGACTGCCATCGTGTCGGGCGCAAGAATAATGCCGTCCAATTCGGCATAATCAGGCAAATCTGCTATTCTTCTTTCTCCCTTATCATATTCATGCTGTCCATAACCTCCAAAATTCGTAAAAAAGGCAATATTATAATTAAGCTCTTGAGCACGGATAGAAATACCCCTGCTAAGACCCTGCTGAAATTCAGAATTTACTTGTGAAACAAATACTCCTATTGTTTTTCTTCCGTTAGAAAACACTTAGCACTCTCCTTGTATCAAAATAAGTCTCAGTTAATAGATAGTGCTTATTTACTATAATATATAACAAATTGTAACAAAAAACAATATAATTATTATATGTTTTTCTTAAACATATATAGAAACAGACATTTTATGCATCATTACGATAAAATCATTCTGTCATTTGCAAAGCTGCCTTTACTTACGCTTTCAAACTTCTGAAGTAAATCTGCAACCTTCAAGCTGCTTTTTTCCTCACCGCTCACATCATAAATTATATTTCCTTCATACATCATAATTAGTCGGTTGCCATACNGAATAGCCTGCTTCATGTTATGAGTTACCATGAGTGTGGTTAAATTATTGGCCGTAACTATCTGCTGCGTCAGCTCCAGTACCCTGTCGGCGGTTTTGGGGTCTAATGCGGCGGTATGTTCATCCAGCAAAAGAAGCTTTGGCTGCTGNAAGGCTGCCATAAGCAAGGTTAAGGCCTGTCTTTGACCTCCTGAAAGAAGCCCCACCTTTGTACTCATTCTGGTTTCTAAACCTAAGTCCAGACTCTTCAGCTTCTCCGTATATATTTGTTTNTCTTTATTTGTAATNCCCCATCTGAGTCCCCTGTTCTTTCCCCTTCGGTAAGCCAAGGCCAGATTCTCTTGTATTTCCATATTTGCCGCGGTTCCCATCATCGGGTCCTGAAATACTCTTCCCAGNTATTTTGCTCTTTTATATTCCGGAAGATGTGTTATCGGTTCTCCGTCGAGAAGTATATTGCCGCTATCCGGTGGATAAACACCGGCAATAAGATTAAGCATTGTGGATTTCCCCGCACCGTTACCACCGATGACGGTAACAAAATCGCCTTTTCTTAAATGTAAGGAAAGTCCGTTGATAACCCGTTTTTCGTTTACTGTATTTTGATTGAATGTTTTATATATATCATTTAATTTTAACATTATTTCTGAACCTCCTTACGCGCAAACAAANGCTTGTTCTTTAATATGGTTGGTATTGACAATGCCAAGGCTACTACCATTGCTGTGAANAGCTTCATATCATTGGTGTCTAATCCAAGACGAAGTATTAGAGCGATAATTATCCTATAAATCACCGATCCAAGCATAATAGACAGTAGTTTAAGGGCGAAGTTCTTTGCCTTGAAAAATAAAACNTCTCCTATAACGATAGAAGCAAGACCTATTACTATAACACCCTGACCCATGCCTACATCTGCATATCCCTGTGTCTGTGTTACCAAAGCTCCCGCTAATGCTATTAAGCCGTTACTTAATGAAAGGCCTGCAATCTTTGTCATGTCGGTATTGACTCCCTGCGCCCTGACCATGGTATCATTATTTCCCGTTGCTCTTATACAGCTGCCAATTTCAGTACCAAAAAACCAGTATAGTACCGCTATGGCAATCAATGAAAAAGTCAGTCCTATAGTTAAAATCACTCCGGTCTGCAGAACAATATCCTTAACTCCAAGCTCGGCTGCCGTAGGCAGCTTATCCTTGATCATAGATATCAATGATCTGTTTCCGATAAGCGATGTATTTGGCTGTCCCATTATTCTGAGGTTAATGGAATATAGACCAAACATGGTCAAAATACCGGATAAAATAGAGGGTATTTTAAGCTTTGTGTGCAGAAAACCTGTTACGGATCCTGCAGCCATTCCGGCGATAAATGCCACAAGCAGGCTTAAATAAGGATTAAGCTTTAGCCCTACCACAAAAACCGAGCTGATACTTCCTCCCAAAGCGAAGCTTCCCTCACAGGTGAGGTCTGCGTAATTAAGTATTCTAAATGTAATAAAAACCCCCATTGCAAATATAGTCCAGGTTAAGCCCTGAGCAGTGGCTCCATATACAGACAAGAGTAAATCCATTTAGTTCAATCCTTTCTATGTTAATTAATATATTTTAATATCAAACCGGCATGTAAGCAACTGTTTTATATAAAAACGCTAAAAGGAGGGGACGTATGCCCCTCCGCTCATAGTTTGAGTGAAACCAAATTACTTGTTCGGATTAAGATCATCGGGTATTTCAATTCCAAGTTGCTCTGCCACCTCTTCATTGACAGTTAAGGAATATTCATCATCAGGCAAATATTCTATAGGCATCGTAGCCGTGTCAGCTTCACCCTTGATTATCCTTACGGCCTGTTTTCCTGTTAGCCATCCCAGTTTATAATAATCAATACCATAGGTTGCCAGNCCACCCTTACCAACCATGCCCTCTTCTCCACAGATAACAGGAATACCGTTGGCATTTGCCACCATTGCCACTGTGGGCATCCCTGATGCGATTGTATTATCTGTCGGTGCGTATATCGCATCTACCTTTCCTATAAGCGACTGAACAACCTGCTCTATGTCATTTGTTCCGGAAACAGTTGCTTCCTCCACCACCAGATTAAATTCCTCAGCCGCTTCCTTGGCCATTTCTACCTGAATTTTTGAATTGCTTTCACTTGAGCTGTATAGAATTGCAATTTTCTTTGCGTTCGGAACCAGCTTGGTTATAAGCTCTATCTGTTGTCTTACCGGGGTAAGATCAGATGTTCCTGAGACATTTCCTCCGGGCACTTCATTGGACTCAACAAGGCCTGAGCCTGCCGGGTCTGTCACAGCGGTAACCAGAATAGGAATATCCTTCGTAGCATTGGCAACTGCCTGGGCTGAAGGTGTAGCTATCGCTAAAATCAAATCGCTGCCGTCATTAACAAGCTTTGTTGCTATTGTATTAAGCGTAGACTGATCGTTCTGAGCAATCTGATAATCTATCTTAATGTTTTCCCCATCTATGTAACCCGCTTCCTTTAGTGCATCTACGAAACCTTGATAACTGGCATCTAATGCCGCATGTCTAACCAGCTGATTAACACCTATTTTATACAGCTTGTCTTTTTTACCACATCCGCCAAGAAGTCCACCTATCATGGCAATAATTAAAAGGGCTATCCATATTCTTTTTCTCATTCTCTCTCCTCCTAAAAAGGTTGCTTTATCGCTTTGACGCTTCAACGCTTTGGTGCTTTGACGCTTTTAATGGATAAAGTATACTATGATTTGATTTGTTAGTCAATACTTAATTTTCTGCATTAAAAAGAAGATATAGGGAATTCTATCAATGATTTACAATATTGCTTTGTCACACGGAGGAATACATGAATATTAAAACAAAACTGTCAACTGACATAAATCAGAACATTACACTGCTAAAGCAATTTCTGCCCATAGAAAAAAGCTTCGACGTTATTGGCAGGGANCTGATAATCGGACAGGGCACTAAGGCTTATTTGGTCTTTATTGATGGATTTGCTAAGGATGATATTATGCTTTGGATTCTACAGACCTTACAATCAGCCTCTGTCACTGATCTTTCTGATAATTCCATAGAGTCGTTAATGAACAGAAAAATCGGATATATAGAAGTGGAAAAATTCAGTGATATTGAGCAGATGAGATCTATGGTTCTGGCCGGGGCAGTAGGCCTTATAGTGGATGGTAAGGATGAAGGTCTGATAATAGATGCCAGAGAATATCCGGTTCGAAGCCCTGAGGAACCGGAGCTTGAGAAGGTNAGCAGAGGTTCCCGGGACGGACTTGTGGAAACGGTTATATTCAATACTGCACTTATCAGACGAAGACTACGGGACCCCGGCTTAATATTTGAAATAAAGACTGTGGGAAAACGTTCTAAAACAGATGTAGTAATAGCTTATTTGGATGATTTGGCTGATAAAAATCTCTTAAATGAAATACAGACTAAAATAGACCGGATTGATGTAGGTGCTCTCGTTATGGCAGAAAAAACTTTGGAAGAGCTNTTGATTAAAAAACACTGGTACAATCCTTTGCCTCAGGTTAAGTTTACAGAACGTCCTGACGTGGTCGCTGCACACCTTATGGAGGGTCATATAGCCATAATAGTAGATACCTCACCGAGCATAATGTTGCTGCCGGTCACTATGTTTCATTTTACTCAGCATGCCGAAGATTACTATCAGAATATACTTGTGGGCAGCTATTACAGGTGGATCCGTTTTCTTGGAATGCTGTCTGCCCTGCTTCTTCCGCCTCTTTGGCTTTTATTGGTGCAAAACAAAGAACTCCTTCCGGAGTTTCTGCAGTTTCTTGGTCCTAAGGAGGAATCAACCATACCCTTATTCATTCAGTTGTTATTATTGGAATTTGGTTTGGATATTCTTAGGCTGTCCTCTATTCATACGCCAAGTGCTCTTAACACCTCCTTGGGTATTATCGGCGGTTTAATCCTAAGCGATCTGGCCGTTAAGGTTGGAATATTCGTACCTGAGACGGTTCTCTATATCGCCCTTGCCGCTGTCGGTACCTTTGCAACCCCAAGCCTGGAGTTCGCATTGGCTATCCGAATCTTTCGTCTGCTTCTGNTGATAACAACCGGTATTTTGGGGATATGGGGCTTTGTCGGAAGCCTGCTCATAATATTTATTATTACGTTTACCTCTAGGTCATTTAAATATGGNAAACGTTATACATGGCCACTGTTTCCATTTAAGTGGAAGCCTTTGGCACATATCCTGTTTCGTATGCCTATACCGAAGATTAAAAACTGAGACCTNNCGCGCACCTCATGACCTTCGGTCATTCAGTCGCGTAGGCTTCGCCATCATGAAGTATAACTGAGACCTACCGCGCACCTCATGACCTTCGGTCATTCAGTCGCGTAGGCTTCGCCTATACAAGAAGAGGCTAGGACACACTCCTGAAAGCAAGCTTTCATCGTGTATCCTAACCTCTTCTTGTGCAGGTCTCAGTTTTTTCGCGCAAAAAAGTCCCAACCCACAGCGCATACGTCTGCAAATTAGAACCTTTGAAAGTGCGCCTTCAGGGGCTCGAACCCTGGACGCCCTGATTAAGAGTCAGGTGCTCTACCAACTGAGCTAAAGGCACTTATTTTTAAACGCAAATGTTATTATAAGGGATGGTATGGTTTTTTGCAAGTACTTTTTTAAATTATTTTGTTTTTTACTTAATGCAGGACGGTTTTGTCCTGCATTAAGTAAAATTATTATTATTTAAGTGCATCCAGCTTTTCTTTTAATACATTTTTTGCCACAACTCCCACGACGGTATCAACTGCTTCTCCGTTCTTAAGAATAATAAAGGTGGGAATTGACATGACACGATACTGTCTTGCAGTATCAGGATTGTCATCAACATTCAGTTTTCCGATTTTTACGGTTCCCTCGTATTCTTTAGCAAGCTCATCTATGATAGGAGCCATCATCTTACAAGGTCCACACCAATCTGCATAAAAGTCAACCAGTACGGGCTTGTCCAATTCCAGTGCCTCCTTCTTAAAATTAGCATCAGTGAATTTAAACGCCATATTTTTCCTCCGTTCTGTTCAGCAGGGACGATTTCTCATCCCCATTCTAAAATGTTATTGTATAGTATCTGTACATACAAGTTATATTATGTGATTTAATATTATGTGATGATATTAAAAATGTCAACTTTTAATATCATCAGTCATATTAATGCTGTTCGGCATACTGATATTACCTGCGTCTCCTTTTATACGAACCGTTTAATATTCCCTCCACCTCATCCCATGATCTCTTTAGCTGCATGATTTTTCTGTTAAGCTTATAATTACTTCCTGTTGCCTTCGCAATCTTATACTTCAATTTCTTGCTCATAATTATCCTGTTTTATCCCTTACTTTTTAATATATTCTATTAATATTATATTCGTATTATAACGGCCAGCTCATATGAATCATTTAATTTACCTGAAATATAAACATTGTGCTTTTGATGTTTTATGATTATAATATTAATAGTAAATGCTCCATGTGTTATATAACTTTATACGTATATTAAAAAGAAAGAAGGGTATTCATATGCTGGAGCAATTAAAGCGAGAGGTTTTTGTGGCAAATCAGCTTTTAGCCAGGAATCGGCTCTCTTCATTTATTTGGGGAAACGTCTCCGGAATTGACAGAAAGCATGGTTTGATTGTTTTTAAACCCTCGGGGATGACAATTTCCGATCTCTCTCCAGAAGATATGGTTGTTGTTAACCTTGATGGAAAACGAGTGGAAGGAAAGCATTTACCATCCTCGGATACCCTTACCCATATTGAATTATATCGCTCCTTTCCAAAAATAAATGGAATTGCTCACTCCCATGCCAGATGGTCAACAATTTTTGCCCAGATGGGGCTTGGGATTCCGGCTCTTGGCACTACCCATGCCGATTATTTTCATGGGGAGATTCCATGTACGAGAAAATTAAGGGCATATGAAATACGTGGTGAATACGANAAGGAGACAGGCTCTGTTATTGTAGAGCGTTTTATAAAAGGAAAGATAAGCCCCGATGAAATGCCCGGCGTATTAGTTTGTAATCACGGCCCTTATACCTGGGGAAGCAGTCCTATTGAGGCCGTTAATATTTCCGTTGTTATGGAGGAAGTGGCATTTATGGCATGGCATTGTATGGCTCTGCCTGACCGATATCTTGTTCCAATGCAAAAGGATCTGCTTGAGCGTCACTACAGAAGAAAAAGACTCGGCAATGCAGATTCCATTGTTTCGATAGACAGAGACACCTCTCCATATGAGTAGGACTAATCATTTTTGTAATTATATTGTATCTATGGAGGTTTATATGAAAAAGCTAATCCTATCTGTCCTGTGCACTACATGCTTAATCATATCCGGTCTTTCGGCCACAGCATCCGCCGGAAGCTATGTGAAGACTGATTCATGGCCTGAGGGACCCAAAGTATATGCAGAAGCCGCTATCGTTATGGAGGCCTCGACAGGTTTAATTCTATATGAAAAAAATATACATGAAACATATTATCCTGCCAGTATAACAAAGATTCTGTCTGCATTACTGGTTATCGAAAATACTTCTCCCGGAGAGGTGGTCACCTTTTCTAGGGATTCGGTATTTAATATTGAACGTGACAGCACTCATATCGGAATCGATGTGGGCGAACAGCTTACCGTTCAGCAGTGCCTCCATGGCATACTATTGGAATCGGCCAATGAAGTTACCTATGCTGCGGCTGAGCATGTGGCGGGAAGCATCCCTTCCTTTTCGGAAATGATGAATGAAAAGGCAAAAAGTCTGGGAGCTCTTAACTCTAATTTCGTAAACCCTCACGGACTTCCTGATGACAATCATTATACCTCGGCATATGACATGGCCTTAATCACCCGGGAAGCCATGAAGAATGAAACCTTCAGACGGATTACCGGCACAAGAACATATCAGATTCCGCCTACTAATAAACAAAAGGAAACCCGATACCTTAGAAATCATCATAAATTTATACTCAAGAATGATTTGTCTTATGAGGGAACAATAGGCGGTAAAACCGGATATACCAGCAAGGCTAAATATACCCTTGTTACCGTTGCAAGGCGTGGGGATCTGGAGCTTATTTGTGTTATATTAAAGGTTGATACCAGTGCCCATCAATATGAAGATACCAGGAAGTTATTGGATTTTGGATTCGATAATTTCTCAATATATCCCATAAACGAATTGGAAAAACCCAAAATTCAATTGGAATCACCCTTCTTTACCCGTTATAATTCTTTGCTGGATTATTCTAATACTTCCATAAAGACGGATGAAAAGGGCTATCTTGTGCTTCCTAATACAGCCTCCTTTAGTGATGCCAAAAAGGAAGTCTCCTTCTATCCGGTATCCGAGATAAAAGAAGGCCGTAATGTCATAGGTACTATTTCATACACCTATGACGGAATGTACGTAGGGGGTGCAGATATTCTGTATGATAATATAGAAACACCGGGTCTTACCCATGCCTTGAACAAGAAAAAACCCTCGCCGTCAGATGCCCCGTCCGTTATTGATACGGAACCTGAAAGCTCGGGTGGAGATTTCCGTCCTGTCATTATAGGATTAATAGTCGGTGTATTTGTATTGGTTATTGGTCTTTATTTTGTACTGGTTGAGAGACCAAGGCTAAAACGCAGGAACGCTTACTATGAAAAACGTGCAAAGCGAAAGCAGCTTTATTCCGACGATACTTTTCTGGATTTATGATAATAGAAATTATTCACCGTAGCTGTCGAATAATTTGGTAATTTCGTCGGCAGTAAGAGTCGCATTTGGATCATCGTATAGCGGTGAGATTTCAGATGCGGCTTTTTCTTTGTCATCATTACCTTCGTTTATAATTGCATCTAAAAGCTTGTTCATATTCTCCCGGCTATAATTAACAGATATATTGAGGGCTTTCTTCTGCCCGTCTATAGTCATATTTTGAAGCTGAATAATCTGTTTTAACATATCGTATAATGCCTTTATATCTTCCTGCACTTTATTGTCACTTTTCTTAAGTGCAGCATAGGTGGCTTTTTGAATGTTTAAAAGCTCTGTAAATCTGCTGTCCCACTTTTCAGCCTCCAACCTCTGCCCTTCATCCGACAACAAATCATTCTTTTTGTTGCTGCTTGCTATATATTCTAAAGCTGCGTCTAAAAACAAATATCCCGTTAATATAACCACAATACCTATTCCTATAATACTTAATAAATGTGGCTGTGGTTCATTAAGTAGATAAGCCTCTCCCAATATCGCTATCAGAAAGCTTGCCCCAAATAGTAAAACACCTGCTTTTCTTTTCATACTGCGCTCCTATCAGATTATTTTAAATATATTCAGCGTATTTGTACACTTATATATGTTTATCGACAGGATAAGAGAATATATTAACGGATACAAAAAGGACGCTTCTAAACATATAGTAAAGAAGCATCCTATAATTTCAGCGTGCCTAGCGGGATTCGAACCCACGGCCTTCCGCTTAGGAG
>JGI24709J26583_10000096_pt1 | contig 62686 bp, 42 predicted proteins | sample BioPla2DNA1_FD_26583 | JGI IMG/M metagenome (IMG submission 26583) | reverse complement strand
ACCGATCATGCGAGCCAGTGCCGGGTTGTTCACACCCTCAGCAACCATGATCGCCTTAATAATCTCTTGCTCGTTCACAACACCAACCGCACTAGTTCGATCAGTACCGTCATGGCTAATTTTGCCACCACGATCCATGCACTCTTCACCATTAGTTCCAGCTATGCCAACATCTGTTCCATTCTTGTCCATCGTCACATGCTCCCTATCCAGTCCGACACAACACGCATTATCTATGCACAGTATATCTCTCAATATCCGAACTTGGGTGACTTATATAATCTGCTGTAACCCCTTGTTTCTACGCTGATTGTATCCTCTACTACCATTGGGTACGATTCTAAGTGGTGCAAATATGGCGCAAAACCATATTGCAAAATCAGAATTCCAGAAAAAATAAAACCCTTGTAACCTTAAAATCACAGGGGATATACAATGGTGATCCGCTGATGGATTGAGTTCTAGACTCCCTGATTAAAAGTCAGGCCGGCCATTACTGTGTTGAGGAAGGTTTTCCTTCTTAAGGACGCTAGCATGTCATTCAATAGTCGTTTGCTGGAGACAAACTGGGGAAGGCTAAAGGCAGAGGATTTCCGTATACGATGCTTCCATCTTAGTTTTGGGCTTTTTGCACGAGATTTTGATACATCTTCATAAGCTCTGCCACACACTCAGCACTGGTCATTGCTCTCCAGTTAAAACCGTACGCTTGCATGACAGCTATATCGTTAACTAAATGAGCTCTACGCAACTCGCGTGGCATGGATCGTTCATCATAAAGATCGGCTAAACTGGCATCGGGATAGAGTTCGCGTGCTTTGAGTATCATTTCGGCAGTTCTCTTGATTTTTGCTCTTTGTTCTTCTGAAGGAGACGGCCAAGGGAAATTGTTGTAGACAATCTTTGCAGAATAACGGTATCGCATTTCTAAGCGACCGGCAATCGCTCTCATCCATGCCATATGAACATTGGAGGTTAATATCCCAAACTCATAACTCGTTGCTTGAGGCATGATTAAAACTAAATTTGATGCCAAAGTTCCCTGCTCCATAAAACCAATTGGGATATATCTTCTCTTTTCAGATGAAGCACTTGGGATGATTAAGTAATCTGAATCCGGTATATTCTCAACGTGAAATCTAGTAGGAGTTTCCGCAATTTTTCGTGTACCCGGACTCTTGCTTTTTAACCTATACTCCTTTACATTTCTGACTCTTTCTAAGCATTTTGGCATTTTCCTCAAAATATTGGGGGGACAGTTGCCTAACCATAAACAATATCTTGGCTTTCTATTAATAAATTCATAGGCTCCATACCAAGGTCTAAACCACTCTTTGCTAAGAGGTTCTTGTTGAATAAAATCTTCCATTTCTTCTTTAGAAAATAGATAGTTTCCATTATCTATAGGCTTGTTTCCTATTCCTATTTCAGGAACATCTGCTAAAGGTTTGCTCCGACTCTCGATAAAAATATTATCGCCCTCTACCAAATATGCGTTAATATTGTTGACTTTTTCCTTTTTCGTTCCGGAACTGTAAATGTATTTTTCTTGTCTTCCCTCTTGTGAAAAGCCTATGATCACCACATGAACATGAGCCTTCATGCTCGCTTCGCTATCCCATACAAAACTCTGGTAGGCAAAATTAATAATGATTCCGTATTCTTCGAATAAAGGTTTCCAAAGCAAAGCTACTTGCTCTCCTTGAGCGATAGAGTTCGTAGAAACAAAAGCACATTGTATGTTGGTTTGATTTATGTAATCACATGCTTTCTTATACCACGCGGAAACGAAATCAAGGTTACCTACTCCTTTGAGATTGCCAAATACCTCGTACATATCATCTTTTTGAGGGGAATCCATCATTCGTGCCCCCACAAATGGCGGATTACCCATAATGTAATCTAGCTTGTTTTTAGGCACGACCTTTTCCCAGTCCATCCGCAAAGCATTGCCCTCGACAATATTCGGATACGTTTCTAAAGGCAAGAAATCAAGATCCATATTGACGATGTCTTCAGTTTCTTTCATCATTTGCGATTCGGCAATCCAAAGAGCCGTCCGGGCTACCGATACAGCAAAGTCATTAATCTCGATCCCATAAAACTGACTGATGGACACTTTGATTGGTTTTTTTACAGCACCGATCAAAACCTGTTTTCCGTGCAACTCTTTTAGAATCTCATTCTCTAGTCTGCGAAGTGAGAGGTATGTTTCAGTCAGGAAATTTCCACTTCCCGCTGCCGGATCCAAAAAACCAAAGAGGCCATCTTATCCTGCAACTCTTCGTAACGCCTCTTCTTGATCGTAAGAGTCTTTAGAGCCTTGATTTCTTTAAATTCTTCACGGAGATCGTCCATAAAGAGCGGATCAATTACCTTGTGTATGTTCTCGATGGATGTGTAATGCATTCCTCCAGCTCTTCTTGTCTCCGGATTCAGAGTGGACTCGAAAACACCGCCAAAAACGGTCGGGCTGATATTAGACCAATTAAATCCGGCGGAAGCTTTGTCTAAGATGATGTCGATGATCTCTTCACTGATTCTCGGTATAACGACATCATCTTTTTCAAAAAGACCGCCATTGACGTAAGGAAAGGCCAACAAGTCTTCCGATGCATAAGGATCACGCTCGTGTTCTTCTTGGTCTAATATTTTAAAGAGCTTGAGCAACGCTTCCCTGAACATGGATTTTGACTCTTTATGTTTTGCTAAGTAGTCATGAAACATGTTATGGCGGCCGAACAGACCGGCATCTTCGGCATAAAAACAAAAGACAAGACGGACACAAAGAATGTTCAGATCTTTCTGGGTCTCCTCATCGTCAGGGTCATTGTATTGTTTGAGCAATGCATCATAAAGGATTCCGACGAGCTCACCCGCTTGGATCGATACTTCCGTAGCCCGTTTAATGTAATGTTCACCCTCGTCCACGAGGAAATTCAGTCGATAGTAGTCTTCTTCCAGATCCTTTAATAGAACAACCTCGGGCTTTCCGCCGGGTTTTTCCATATCGAAAATATGGAATTCTTTGAAGTTGGACACGACGATCCATCGTGGTCTCTCGGAATAAGGTAATTCAGCCGAATAGCGTTTTGCTTGCTGAAATGGTGTAAGAAGTGAACCGTCCGATTGTTTGAATGGTTTAGTCAAGTCTTTATCGATTGATTTTTGCTCGATCAATACGTGTGTCGAGGGGATACGTCCGTCTGTAAAGCTTGTATGATCTAACATGACTTTTTCTTCGAATATGATAAATTCAGTAGGCTTTTCTACACCGTAAACTTCGTTTAAGAGAGACAACCAAAAGCTGGAAGATTCACCCTTTTCGTAACCTCTACCTTCCCATCTTTTAGCAAATTCTCTAGCTGCTTTTCTCTGTTGTGCTTGTGTCAGCATCCATTCACCTCGTTAAAAAACCAGCGACATCCGGACTTTTTATTTTGTATCCTAGTCTAATATGCTCCATTCCTTATAAAATAAAAAATTAGGAGAAACAGTCGAGCCTAAGTCACTCACAATTCTTAAAAAACATTCTATCATCATTTGGGAGTTATCAAATTTTACTTAACCTCGCAAGTGGAGCGTTCGTGAGGTGCAAAATTGAAGCTACTATTAAAAATTAGAGGTATACATTACTGAAAGTCTGGATGCTAGCAAGGCCGCTCCCAACCACAGTGAGGGGTTACGTTGCAAGCTACATGACTGAAAAACAACAAGCGTATCGCAACGGCAAAAGCCAATCCATGTGCTCTTTCAGGCTCTTTTCTACATGTGCGTGTTGTGACACGCATAGTATCTGATTGTGTGGCGAGTCTCAATCACTTTTCTATATGTGTATATGTGCGCGATGAGGCGATGCCCTTCTACACATCCCTGTGTCCTTCTTGATAACTCCTTTTTTTGAGGACTTCCTTTTTTTCTTATGAATAATGCTAAAATGTTTATTGAATCATCGTGATGAATTGATGAAAGTGACGAATTCAAGCTAAAATAACAGAAGAAACTAACGGCATCGCGTTCGCATCTGACCGGCGCGTCGTCCGTCGCAAGGAAGGAGAACACTATGAGCGATATCATGAGACCTTTGCCATTTGCAAATCTGGTGAGATGGTGCCTTGACGAGTACAAGGCCAAAGGCAGCGTTTTTGGTTTGGATAAGGACGCCTTTTATGTCAACCGAATGGGAACCCAATACGTGACGCCTTTTGGCGACAAAATTGCCTCGGCGATAGGGCCAGCCGCCGGCCCGCACGGACAGCTTGCGCAGAACATCATTGTGTCGTATCTTGCAGGGTCGCGCTTTATCGAGCTGAAAACGGTTCAGGTGATGGATGGAGAAGCGATTCGCAAGGCTGTCGCCAAACCCTGCATCAATGCCGAAGACGAAGCGTACAACTGCGAATGGTCGACCGAGTTGACATGTGAAGAGGCGATGGATGAATATATCAAAGCGTGGCTTGCGATCAAGGTGCTCGCTTTGGAGTTTGAGCTCTCCGACGGCAATGATATGGCGTTTAACATGAGCGTCGGCTACGATCTCAAAGGCATTCAAACACCGAAAGTCAATAACTTCATTGATGGCCTGATTGATGCTTCCGATACACAGCCATTCCGTGAAGGGATCGCCTTCCTAAAAGAACAGGTCGGACTTTTTAAAAATGTGCGACTGGAAGATATCGAGGCCATCTCGCCTAAGATCTGCCATTCGATCGCATTGTCGACGCTACACGGCTGCCCGCCGGATGAAATTGAGCGCATTGCTTCCTATCTTATTAAAGAAAAACGTCTCGATACGCTCGTCAAATGCAACCCGACGATGCTCGGCTATGAGCGTGTCCGCGGAATGCTGGATCAATTAGGCTACGACTATATCGCTTTTCCCGACAAACATTTTCTCCAAGATCTGCAATACGAAGACGCCGTGCCGATGTTCAATCGCCTTGCCGCGCTTGCGCGAGGGGAGGGCCTTGTTTTCGGTCTGAAGTTGTCGAATACGTGCCCCGTCGATGTGAAACGCAACGAAGTGCCCTCCGAAGAGATGTACATGTCCGGTCGTTCGCTCATGCCGCTGACCTGTAATTTAGCGCTCATGCTTTCAAAAGCTTTTGACGGCAAGCTGCCGATCTCTTACGCAGGCGGTGCCGACGCGCTCAACGTCAATGAGTTGCTCAAAGTTGGAATCGGCCCTGTCACCGTCGCGACAACGGTTCTGAAGCCGGGCGGATATCGCCGGTTCACTCAAATGGCAAAAGTATCTGAAGAGCTGCTCGCTCCCTTTACGGGCATTGATGTCGATGGACTTGAGCGCATGGTCGATGCCTTGATGGAGAGTCCGCGTATGCAGAAACGCTGGCGCGAGAAAGTCGGCACACGGAAAACGAGCTCCGAGCTGCCGCTCTTTGACTGTGATAAGGCACCATGCAGCCAGGGCGGCTGCCCGATCGAGCAGCAGATCCCGGAATATAACGCCCTCGTCGCCGCAGGCGATTACGACGGGGCTATGCGTGTAATCGCGATCGACAACGCGTGTCCGACAATTACCGGCATCCTGTGCGCTCAGCCGTGTCGCGAGCATTGTACGCGCCTTGACTACGATGTGTCCGTTCATATGCGTGATGTGAAGCATGTTGCGGCAGAACACGCTCAAGACGCCTATACGAAAAAACTGAAACCCGTGCCGCTTCGCGAAGGCGTAAAAGTGGCCGTCGTCGGCGCAGGTCCGGGCGGTATTGCCGCGGCGTATTATCTCCGTCGGAATGGCGTCGAAGTAGATGTGTATGAACAGCGTTCCGCGTCACACGGCATCGTGCGTTACGCCATCCCTTCATTCCGCATTTCGGAAGAAGATATCGACCGCGACTATCGAATGGCAAAGGCCGTTGGCGTGCGCTTTTATTTCAATACGAAAGTAGACGATCCGACGGCGCTGGAATACGCCTATGACTACGTCATTTTGGCGACGGGCGCATGGGGCAAGGGCCGCTCCCCTGTTCGCGAAGGTGACGGGAAGGTGATCGATGCGCTCGAGTTCCTGATCGATGTGAAAGAAAACGGTGCAAAGGATCTTGGACGCCGTGTCGCCATCATCGGCGGCGGAGACGTTGCGATGGACGCGGCGCGCACGGCAAAACGCATGAATGGCAATCCCGACGTTACTATCGTCTACCGTCGCACGGAAATGTACGCGCCCGCATCGCAGGATGAATGGGATGGCGCGATGTCGGACGGCGTTGTCTGGCGTGAATTGCTCGCCCCTCGTTCCTACGACGGCAAAACGCTTGTCTGTGAGAGACAGAAACTGGGTGCTTTTGATGAATCAGGTCGTCGTGCTTGCCTAGGCACTGGAGAATATGAAGCGTTAGAATTTGATACGGTGATCGGTGCCACAGGCTCCACCGTAATCGGCGATGTATTTAAAGCTTGGGGTCTAGAATGTGACAGGTGGGGGAATCCCTATGTGTCCGACGCGATGGAATCGTCAAAAGACGGCGTCTACGTGATCGGTGATTGCCGTAAGGGTCCCTCAACGGTAGTCTCCGCGATGGGCGATGCCAAGAAAGCGGCGCTCGATATCTTGGATCGCGAGGAGCTTCCAAATGACTTTGTACGTGTTGAAGTGACTTTAGATGAGAAAGATATCATCGCGAAGCGCGGCATGTTGGAGCTGCCGAAAGCTCCTGAGGATGAAGGGCAACGCTGCCTCCACTGCTCACAGGTTTGCCGCGTTTGTATGGAGGTGTGTCCGAACCGTGCCAATATCGCCATTCATGTGGACGGCTTTGATCGTGCCGCTCAGATCGTGCACATCGACGGCTTCTGCAACGAGTGCGGCAACTGCGCGACGTTCTGTCCGCATAGCGGTCGTCCATACAAAGACAAGCTGACACTATTCTGGTCGAAGGAAGACTTCGACGATTCGGATAACATCGGTTTCCTTAAAAAGGAAGACGGCGGTTATCTCGTCCGCGATGAACGCGGTCGCATCCTCAATGTGGACGAAGGTGAGCTTGAGACAGCGCTCGACAACCGGATGGCCGATGTCATTTTCGCATTGGAAGTTCAGGAGCCCTGGCTGTTTATTTGAGTTCACGCATTATCGACAGAAATAGAAAGCGGGATGTTTTCCCGACGCGATGAGCGTTTTGAACTGAACGTCAAAGGTAAGAGAAAGAAGCTTTCGAGCGTTTTTGAAAATCCTCGAAATACAACGGCAACGAAAAGAGAGTGCGGTTGCTGTTGGTTTTAAAAGAAGGAGCATATCATGATTATTGGCAATGGCTATCTGCTGACAAATGACGCCGAACATCCATATATTAAAAATGGCGCAGTCCGTATCAAGGGAGATTCCGTCGATCAAATCGGCGAGACGGATGCATTGCGGGAAAAGTATCCGGAAGATGAATTTATCGATGCTGAAGGCCGCGTGATCATGCCGGGCATGATCAATTCTCACACGCATATCTACAGTGCATACGCGCGCGGCATGAGTGTCTCCGGCCCGACGACCAACTTTCCTGAAATTCTTGAAAACATGTGGTGGGCGCTCGATCGTCGCCTGACGATGGAAGACAACACATTATCGGCATATCTCACGTATATCGAGAGTATTCGCAACGGCGTGACAACTCTTTTTGACCATCACGCGAGTCCGCATGCCGCGAAAGGATCGCTTTTTGCGCTCGCCGAAGCGGCAAAGAACATCGGTATCCGCGCCTCCTTCTCCTTGGAGACATCAGATCGCGACGGTGAAGCGATCACCGATGAGGAAATTGAAGAGAACGTCGATTTCATGAAAGCCGTCAATACCGATGACCAAGACATGATCAAGGGCATGTTCGGCATGCACGCATCGTTCACGATTTCCGACAAGACGATGGAAAAAATTAAAAAAGCGATGGAAGGCGTCAACGGCGGCTACCATGTCCACGTGGCGGAAGGCCGCGAAGATCAGTACGACTCACTCAAAAAATACGACTGCCCTGTCGTCGATCGTCTCTGGGGATGGGGCATTCTCGGTCCGGATACGCTGGCGATTCACGCCGTCAACGTGAACAATCGCGAACTCGATATTCTGAAAGACACTGAGACGAAAGTCGTACACAACCCGATGTCGAACATGGGCAATGCGATCGGCGCGCCGAGGGTAGTCGGAATGCTAAAGCGCGGCATTCCTGTCGGTTTGGGTACAGATGCCTACACGCACGATATGTTCGAATCGATGAAAGTGGCGAAAATCCTGCAATCGCACCGCCTGTCCGATCCGACTCACGGTTTCGGCGAGGCTCTTACCATGCAATTCGATTACAACCCGGTGATTGCGTCATACTTTTTCAAACGCCCGATCGGCATGTTGAAACCGGGTGCCGCCGCAGATTTGATCACGCTGGATTACGTGCCCTATACACCGTTTGGCGCTAACAATTGGAAAGGCCATCTGCTGTTCGGCGCTTTTGGGCGCATGACGAACGATGTCATCATCAACGGCAAGATTGTAATGCGCAACCGCGAAATCCTGACGATTGATGAAGAAGCGGTTTACGCTCGTACCAAGGAGCGCGCCGCCATCGTATGGGACGGCATCTAATGATAAAAGAAAAGAGAATAGACGCGACGGGTGTGCTGCTTCAAAACGGTCACATCGTCCTGCCCGACAGGACTTATGTAGGCGATCTTCGGATCCGCGACGGGATCATCGCGGAAACGGGACAGCTTGAACCGGAGAAAGGAGAGCGCACCCTCGATTGCTCGGGTTGCCACGTGCTTCCCGGCGGTATTGAGACGCACACGCATCTCCAACTCGAATCGATGGGAACGGTGACGGCAGATGATTTTGAGACGGGCACACGTGCCGCGCTCTATGGCGGCACAACAACAGTGCTTGATTTTGCCACGCAGTTTCACGGCGAATCGATGGCCGAGGGTCTCGACCGCTGGCATCAAAAAGCAAAAAATAACTGCTATATCGATTATGGCTTCCATATGGCGCTGACCGAATGGAACGCAGATCTGAAAAGTGAAATGGCCACCATTGTCGAAGGCGGCATCTCATCGTTCAAGATCTATATGGCCTACAAAAACAACATGATGTTGCAGGAAGATGAGATCTACGACGCGCTTTCCGAGACGAAACGGCTCGGCGCGACCGTCGGTTTTCATTGTGAAAACGGTCTTTTGATCGATGTGCTTGTCAAAGAGGCAAAAGTCAGCGGGAACCTTTCTCCCTGGTACCATCAGTGGACGCGTCCGCCGGTGTTTGAAGAAGAAGCGATTACACGTCTGGAGACGGTTAATGCGCTGCTTCACGCCGATCATTACGTCGTCCATCTTTCGACGGCGGACGGATTGAACGCAATTTTGAAAGCGAGGTCATCCGGGAACGAAGTTGTCGCGGAAACTTGCCCGCAGTACTTGCTGCTCGACAACACACGCTATGGCACCGAGACATCGGATGATTTTGAAGCCGCGAAGTATATTATGAGCCCGCCGTTGCGGGATAAGAGCCATCAAGATCACCTTTGGGACGGTCTTGCTTGCGGAGACATCCAATTTGTCGGCACCGACCATTGTTCGTTTAACTACCGCGGCCAAAAAGAGATGGGATTGGGCGATTTCTCGAAGATTCCGAACGGAGCGCCGGGGATCGAGCTTCGTTTGTTGTTGCTCTACACATATGGTGTTGAAAAAGGCCGTATGGACATATCGCGGTATTCGGAAGTGACATCGACGAACGCAGCAAAATATTTTGGTCTTTATCCGAAAAAAGGGATCCTCCTTCCCGGAAGCGATGCCGATATCGTCGTTCTCGATCCCGAACCGGAATGGCAGGTGACGTCAGATCTTCTCCACGAGAATTGCGATTACACGCCATATGAAGGGTTTTACATGAAAGGCGCCGTGCGCGATGTTTTCTTGAGAGGTCGGCAAAAAATCGCGTCCGGTAAACTGGTAAAAGACGTCCGAGACGGACAATATCTAAGAAGAGGTCGCCCGTTGAAGGATATCAGATAAGGAGCATAACGTTATGGCATGGACATTAAAGGTAAACGATGTCCTGTACGACATCGCAGAAGACAAACGGCTGATCGATTATCTTAGAGAGGATCTGGGACTTATTTCCGTCAAAGACGGGTGCAGTGAAGGCGCCTGCGGAACGTGCTCGGTTATTGCGAATGGAAAACTTGTTAAAGCGTGTGTGCGTCGGATTTCTCAAATGGACGGCCAGTCGATCACGACGGTAGAAGGATTAAGCCCACGCGAGAAAGACGTATACGTACACGCATTTGCGGAAGCCGGCGCCGTCCAGTGCGGCTACTGCACACCTGGAATGGTGATTGCGGCCAAGGTTCTTTTAGATAACAATCCCGATCCGACGCGCGACGAGATTGTGCGCGCTATCCATGGCAATCTTTGCCGATGCACGGGCTATAAGAGTATTGTCAATGCTATTGAGCTTGCCGCCCGTTTTTTCAGGGAGAATCTAGAGGTGCCTCTACAGCCTGACGAAGCGGGGATCAATGATCGAACGCATCGGTTGGATATAGCGGAAAAAGTGCTCGGAACAGGCAAATTCCCTGATGACTATCAATTTGACGACATGGTGTACGGTCAAGCATTGCGAACACGTTACCCGCGCGCTCGTGTTGATCGAATCGACGTATCTCGTGCGCTCCAACATCCGGATTGTATCGACGTTTTGACGGCGGCAGATGTTCCGCAAAATATTATCGGCCATATCGTGCAGGATTGGAATGTCATGATCGCGGAAGGCGATATAACGCACTACATCGGCGATTCGGTAGCGCTTGCGGTCAGCAAGAAGCGCGAAAGCCTTCCCGAAATTTTGGAACTCATCGATGTTGATTACACGCCGTTTGAGCCGATTGTTGATCCTTTTGAGGCGATGAAAGAAGATGCTCCGAAGATCCACCCCAAAGGGAACATTCTCTCCTCTGAACATTTGCGCCGCGGAGATCCGGAGAAGGCCATAAAAGAAGCAGCGTATACCGTGACGGAAACGTATCACGTCTCTTGGCAGGAGCACGCTTTTCTCGAAACGGAGTGCGCGATCGCATGGCCGTCGGAAGATGGCGGTGTCCATCTGATTACTGCGTCGCAGTCGATCTATGATGAACAGCGCGAAGTTTCGAACATGCTTCAATTGCCCAGAGAGAAAGTACATGTCCGTTCAGGGCTTGTTGGCGGCGCCTTCGGCGGCCGCGAGGATATGAGCGTACAGCATCATGCGGCGTTAATCGCATGGAAAACGGGACGTCGCGTGAATGTAAGACTGTCTCGTTCGGACAGCACCCTCGTCCACACTAAACGTCACCCCATGACGATGAAAATGACAACGTCGTGCGACGCCGAAGGACGCGTGACAGCATTGATTGCCGAAATTGTTTCCGATACGGGCGCTTATGCTTCGCTTGGCGGACCGGTAACGCAGCGTGCCTGCACGCATGCCGGCGGTCCTTACAATTTCCAAAATATCGACATCAAGGGCTACGCCGTTTACACAAACAATGTGGTATCGGGCGCGTTTCGCGGTTTTGGCGTGACACAGAGCTGTTATGCCATGGAGTGCAATTTGAATCTTCTGGCGGAAAAATGCGGCATCGACCCGTGGGAGTTCCGCTATAAGAACGTCGTGCGTCCGGGCGATACGTTGCCGAACGGACAAATTGTGGACGAAAGTTGCGGCATCGCGGAGTGTCTTGAGGCCGTCAAGGAGGCCTACGACTCGAGTCCGAGAGCCGGCATCGCCTGCGCGTTCAAAAACAGCGGTTTAGGGGTCGGCGTGCCGGATATCGGCCGTTGTCGCCTCACCGTAAAAGAAGGCAAAATTTATGTCCTTACGTCAGCTGCCTGCACGGGTCAGGGTATTGCGCAGACTGTGGTCTCTATCACGTGTGAAACGCTCGGCTGTCCGCCCTCCATGACGGTTTACGTACAGCCTGACACCGATCTTACGCCTGACGCCGGCACCAGTACGGCCTCACGCCAAACGCTCTTTACAGGGGAAGCGACGCGCATTGCCGCGTTGCAATTAAAGAAAGCGCTTGAAGAAGCAGGCGGTGATCTTAATGCCCTTGAAGGCAAGCAGTTCGACGGCGAATTCGGGCCTCCGACCGATCCTTTGGGCTCGGATAAGAAGAACCCCATAAGCCATATCGGTTACAGCTACGGTTGCGAAGTAGCGATCATCGATGAAAAAGGCGAGTTAGAAAAAATGGTCGGCGCTTACGATGTCGGTACGCCCATTAACATTACGGCTGTCGAAGGTCAGATTGAAGGCGGCTGCGTTATGGGGCTCGGTTACGCGCTGACGGAAGATTTTGTCAATCCGGACGGCGTACCGAAATTTAAGCTCGGCACCTACGGTCTGTTCCGTGCGCGCCAAGTGCCGATTTTGGAGACGCATATTGTTCGCGGTCCGGGTGTTAAGGAAGCTGCCTACGGTGCGCGCGGCATAGGTGAACTCGCCTGTATTCCTATTGCTCCGGCCGTCGCACATGCGTACAGTCGCCTTGACGGCATCATGCGAAAGTCGCTTCCGATGGAGAACACCTTCTATCGGAAAAAAGCGCGCAAGTCGTAACGACAACTCTAAAATACTTTAACTCTTAGAGGTGCCGTAGAAAGAGATGTCGTTGAAAGAAAGGGCAATACAAATTAGAATCAAGGAATTTTACGGCGCTTTTCATAGGAAGGCGCCGTATGATATAAAGGCAATTAATCAGTAGAAACATTGCTTTTCTGACGTTTTTGATTTGTAACGCCGTAGAATATAATCGGTAGCAAGGGAGGCTTCTCATGGACGATAACAGTCAATTAAAAAGTGAAACGATACCGCGCGGGGCAGCCGTAATCGTTGCGTCAAAACCGCTCGTCCGAAGGGACACCTCTGAAGCCTATTTGCCCGCGATGCATTCTGCCGGTGATGTTACATATATCGAAAGCCTGATCATACGATTTCAACTTGCGGGCGCGATGCCTATTGTTGTCGTCACCGGCTTCGGAAATGATTTGCTGGAACGTCACTTAGGAAAAATGGGGACAGTTTGCCTTTACAGTCCGGAATGGTCGGAAACATCAATCGGCGAAGACGTGATGCAAGGGCTTGAATATATTGAAAAAACCTGTAGCGCGTGCGACAAGATCTGGATAGCGACGCCGCATGTTCCTAATGTTGAAGTCGACACATTGATCCGGCTTTTGGGTGATGATAGCGGCGCGCTGATTCCTCTTTTCGAAGAACAAGAAGGTGAGCCGATCGTCGTTAGCCGAGCTACAGTATCTCTTTTAGCGCAGCGTCTTAATGAAGGATATGGGCGCGATCTTATAGATCTTATGCCTCCCGATACACATCGTCTTCCGGTAGATGATCCCGGGATAAAGCCGCTTTTTGAAGATGAGGCTTGGGCGTCTTCCCGTGTGTCGGATGACGGTGACATTATGCCGTTTCGTATTAATCAGAAGCTGATTCTTGCGCGCGGAAAACCTTTCTTCGGTCCTGGTCCGGCAACACTTCTACGCCTGATCGACCAGTATGGCAACGTTCGCAGCGCTTGTCTTCGTATGAAGCTTTCCTATAGCAAAGGATGGCAAATCATTAATTTATTGGAGAAGCAGCTTGGTGCGGAAGTCATCGCCCGTCAACCCGGCGGCGTGGAAGGGGGAAGCAGTCAATTGACGGAAAAAGGCCGCGCCCTTCTTCGAGCCTATGAAAGCTTAGTAGCGGCGAGTCAGATACAGGTTAACGCTCTTTTTGAGCAAATATTCACGCCGTTTTTACAAGAACTTCGCAATGATCTGAAAATTAAATGTAATGATTAGGCATGTCGATTTGCGTATGCACATCTGCGTCATTTTAAGATTTAGTATCGCGCTTATGCTCCGAATGCGGTAAAATAATAGCTGTATCGATTTTGTATATAATGTCGTAATCGAAGAATAAGCTAAACACTGAAGATTCGAAGCCGGCATCGTCACATCCAGTGAGTACGATAAAGCGTGTTTGCGCTGATTATACAGATAGAGCTATAAAACCGGAATAATTATGCAAAGGACCTTGAAGCTATGACAATTATTAAGACACGACGCAAGATACGAGTGGGGCGTGTATGGTATGAGGCGCCTCCTGTCTATGAACTTCGCGATGTTTTGATACGAGGCAATCGACTTTTCAGTGACCGCGTTGCCGTGCGTTGGCGTATTCGTTCTCAAGACAAAACGGTGCAAGAGCGAACGTACAAGGAGTTCTCCCGAGATGTCGTTGCGGTACAGTCTTGCTTGGCGGCGCGTTTGCCGAAAGGAAGTCGAATTGCCTTGGTGGGCGACAACAGCTATCTCTGGATGGTAGTCTGGCTTGCAGTCGCGTCAGGATTCGGCGTCATCGTTCCTATCGATCGTCTGCTTAATGTCCACGAAGTAAAGGCGATTCTTCGCCGTTCCGGCGCTCCCATGTTGATTTATGATGCGGCTTGGCACGACATGGTCGGTGATTTTATGGAGGATGTGCTTAGTCTTGAATGGCGTGGTGTTATGGATCGCGGTCTGATGAAAGATGAACAACGCCAAACGCTGCGTGATGAGATAGCGAACGATTCCAAACTCTTCCTTCTTGATGATGCGCTTTCTAGTGAGGAAATCGCGCACTCGCCTAACGTCACTACTGTTTCAGAAGTCTCTCAAAATGTATTATCTTCCGGTTCCAAAAGCGAAGAAGAGGACTACGGGCTATTGCCGCTTGCCTCTGTTGAAGATGACGCCGCAATTCTCTTCACATCGGGGACAAGCGCTACATCCAAGGCGGTCATTCTTACCAATAAATCCATCGCTGCGGATCTCCGCGCTCTTTTGGGCTCCGTTTCTTTTCCGGATCCCCTGCAAACGCTATCAATGCTTCCGTTGCATCACGCCTTTGAAAATACGTGCGGCTTCCTGACAGTAATGACCTTGGGAGGCACCATTCACCTCAATGACGGTCTGCGCTACATCGGTCGTAATCTTAAAGAATATAAGGTTCAATTAACGGTTGCGGTACCGGCGATTTTAGACGCTATGAAGCGTAGGATTCTAAACGAAGCCGAGAAACAAGGTAGTTTGAAAAAACTAAAATTTGGACTTAAACTCTCCACTCTGCTTTACAAACTCGGCATTGATAAGCGCCGCGCGATTTTCCGCGATGTTCTTGATCAGCTAGGCGGACAGTTTAAATATGTTATTTGCGGTGCCGCGCCTGTGTCACGTGATACGCTCTACTTTTTCCGCGCGATCGGTGTCGAGGTGTTAGCCGGTTACGGTTTGACTGAGGCGTCCCCTGTTGTCGGTGGCGGTAACACCAAAGTCAACCGGTACGGCACGACGGGAGAACCGCTTGCAGGCGTTGAAGTCGCCATAGATGATGATGGATCAGGCACCGGTGAAATATTGGTGCGTTCCGATATTGTGATGAAAGGCTATCTTGACGATCCGGAGGCGACGGCGGAAGCAATCGATGAAGACGGATGGTTGCATACGGCCGATGTGGGACGTTGGACACGCCACGGGAGCTTGATAATTACCGGCCGGAGCAAATCGATGATCGTTCTGGCGAACGGCAAAAAAGTATTTCCTGAAGAGATTGAAGCGCTGTTAAATCAAGATGCGTTGATTCGCGACGCGTTGGTGTTTGGGCATGAGTGTTCGTCGGGCGATATGGTGGTAACGGCGAAATTGGTGCTGGATCGGCAAGTGCTCCAAGACATTTTGCAACGGGAGCCTACAGAAGATGATTACTCGAATGCCGTAGAAGCGTTGATCGCGAAAGTCAACCGTATGCTGCCCTCATTCAAGGTGATTCGCTCTTATTTTTACAGTTTTCAAGACATGGTGAAGACGACAACATTGAAGGTACGCCGCCATATCGAAATGTCCCGCCTAGAAGAATTTATACGCAATTCAAAGGCAACGTGGCAACAGCTTCGCGGAAAAAACATCGATCTTTTGATGGAGCACCAGCAAAGTAAAAAGTAACGGCTATCGATATCGCAGAACACTCGAATATCGATAAATATCACAGGATACTCGAATATCGATAAATATCAAAGAATACTCGAATGTCGATAACTTAATTCAGCTTCTAGCCCCGAGCTCTGCAGAAGGCGGGGGGAGACTTGTTGAGCAAACCGTCTCTCTGTTTGGTTTAGTTGGGAATACAGGATGGGTTGGGAGACATAGGTTACCGGATGAATTATTAGTTGATTTTGAAATGCGCCCTGATTATAATAACTCCAAATGGCCTTGATGGAGACGAAACCGGGAAGCGGCGGATCAGAGAATGGCACCTTGGCTGGAAGTGCCTGCGTGCGCACCGGCATAACCACTCCGGAGCTGCCCGCGAAATAAGCGGGACGGGTGCTCCCGTGATAGAGCATGCGAGTGGCGGAATGTATCATTCCGCAAGCAGGGTGGAACCGTGGAGTCTTGACTTCACCCCTGAATTCGGGGGTGAATTTTTTTTATCCCCAAAAGGAAAGGGATTAGTTTATGAAGGAAAAAAGCATTTATTCTTTTGAGAATGAGGCATACAAAAAAACATATTGGCACAGCTGTTCCCATGTTCTCGCACAAGCTGTGAAACGACTTTTTCCGGAGGCAAAACTTGGGATCGGTCCTGCTATCGAAGCAGGGTTTTATTACGATTTTGATGTCGAGAAACCCTTCACGCGGGATGATCTTGATGCTATAGAAGTCGAAATGAGTAAGATTTGCAAGGAAAAGCTTCCGATAGAAAGATTTGAGCTTCCGAAAGACGAGGCGCTTCATTTGATGCAAGAGCGCGGCGAACCGTACAAGGTTGAGATTATTAACGATTTGCCGGAAGGCGAACACATCTCTTTTTATCGACAAGGTGAGTTTATCGATCTTTGTGCGGGTCCTCATATCGATTCTACGGGCAGAATCAAGCATAACGGCATTAAGCTTCTGTCGTCATCCGGCGCTTACTGGCACGGTGATTCTAAGAATAAGATGCTCCAGCGTATTTACGGCATCGCGTTCCCGAAGAAAAGCGAACTTGATGAATGGCTCGTAAAACGCGAAGAAGCGTTAAAGAATGACCACAATAAATTGGGGCGTGAGCTGGAATACTTCACAACGGTGGACTACATCGGTCAAGGTCTGCCGATCCTGCTTCCCAAAGGCGCGCGCGTTATTCAGATCCTGTCGCGATGGGTTGAGGATGAAGAACAAAAACGCGGTTACCATCTGACCAAGACGCCGTATATGGCAAAACGCGAACTTTATAAAATTTCAGGCCACTGGGATCATTACCGAGACGGCATGTTTATCATCGGCGATCCGGACGATGAAACGAAGGATTGTTATGCGCTGAGGCCGATGACGTGTCCATTCCAATATCAAGTATTCCTGAACCGGAAGCGTTCTTACAAAGACTTACCCATGCGCCTCAACGAAACGTCCACGTTATTTCGCAATGAGGAGAGCGGAGAGATGCACGGACTCATTCGCGTGCGTCAGTTTACGATTTCGGAAGCGCATCTGATCATCCGGCCGGATCAGCTGGAAGAGGAATTCAAGGCTTGTATTGAGCTTGCAAACTTCATGCTTGAAACGCTAGGTCTCAAAGAGGACTGCTATTACCAGTTCTCGAGATGGGATCCGGCAAATGAGGGGAAAAAATATCAGGGAACTGCGGAGCAGTGGGAGAAGGCGGAATCCGCCATGCAAATGATCCTCGATAACCTTGATCTGGATTACAAAGTGGGCATTGATGAAGCGGCTTTCTACGGCCCAAAACTTGACATCCAATTCAGAAATGTATTTGGGAAAGAAGATACGCTGATTACTATTCAGATTGATATGCTGCTCGCGCAACAATTCGGTATGCAATACACGGACAGCAACAACGAAATGCAAACGCCATATATCATTCACCGCACGTCCATCGGCTGTTACGAGCGCACGCTAGCCCTGCTCATTGAGAAATACGGCGGCGCGCTGCCGACATGGATGGCTCCCGAGCAGGTGCGGGTCCTTCCGATTACAGATCGCGTCCACGACTACGCTGAGGACATTGCCGACGCATTGAAAGAGGAAGGCTACCGCGTGACAGTGGATGATCGAAGCGAAAAAGTCGGGAAAAAAATCCGCGAAGCACAAGTGGAGAAAATCCCATTTATGCTCATTGTCGGCGACAAGGAAAGAGAAAACGGGCACGTTTCCGTCAGACATCGCGCCAAAGGCGATATCGGCGTGATGCCGCAGAAAGAGTTCCTAGGAAAATTGCGTTCGATCGTCGATTCAAAATCAACCGAGTAATCGCGTCCAAAGCGATATCGGCGTGATGTCGCAGAAAGAGTTCCTAGAAAAATTGCGTGCGATCGTCGATTCAAAATCAACCGAGTAATCACATCCAAAGCGATATCGGCGTGATGTCGCAGAAACGCTGAAAATATTAATTCATTTGTGTGGGGGCTGTCTAGCATCAAGACAGCCTCCTTTTCGTACGTGACATTTTTAGGCAGTATGAAATTCGCGTTATTTTTTCAGAATTTTCATGTCCTAGATAAAAGTGAATCTTTTTTTGTGTCATGTCCCCTTTTACATGCTACATACGTAAACATGTCTTAAGTTTATTTTATGCTACCAGTCCTTGCACTATTAGCGATGCACGTAGATTCGGGGCATTTGTTTTCGACAAATTGACAGTTGAAAGGAGCTAAAGCGAGATAAAAGGTCGCAGAGGCGTTGATGTTTTATGGCGAACTGGAACAAACGAGAAAGGTTGGTTTGCTATGAAACGACAAATAATACGAAAAGACGGAAAAAAGACAAGGTTCGTTCGGACGATTTGGATTATCACGCTGATATTAATGTCGTTGATATCCGGAATAAATCGGCAGAACGTGTATGCCTACTGCAAAAATCCGGCCTACGGTATCCGTCAAATGGAAGAAATTGACGCGTCGGACGTCGATACGTCAAGGGATCGCATCATCGATGCTGCACGAGAAGTGGTGAAGCGTTCCGCGAGCACCTATGGCGGCAATGTCGGCGGGGTAGAGCGGCCAACGAATTTCGTTTTGCAAAATACCGTTTATTACAAATGGTACGGATATCAGGACGACGTGACGAAACATCAGTTCGATCTTTCTTGTGTCAATCAGACGACCCACATCATTTACCAGTCTACCGCGACCAAGCGACGCGTTGACATCCAGTGGGTGGCGGGAGAATGGGCAAACGGAGGTTGGACGGTCGGACGTTGGCAAGACGTCTCGCATCGCGATTTGCTGAGTAACAGCTACAGTTATTACGTGACCAACGGATTGGTGTTTCAGCAGCTTGCTGTTGACCGTTTTTGGGAAGAAATCAGACAATATCCGAATCTATACGATGTCCGGAGATACGACGTATTACGTCAGCAGAATTTTGACAAATCACGAGTGCGAATAGGAGATGTGCTCTTTACCGGTTATGAGCAGGCGGATGGGAGCATCAACCGTATGCACTGCATGTTTGTCATCGGAAAGCTTTCAGCTGAAGAAAAAGAAGGATTCGTCTTTGACGAGGCCTGTCCTTGGCGCGAGGACAAGATGTTCATGGCATCGACCGGCCCAGAAAAGAATGGCCGTTTGGTCTATACGGATCTGCTTGATACTCCGTTTGCGGATGATCCCGGGAAAGGTTATTACATTTATGCTGTAGCTCGTCCGCTCTTCATGAACCAACCGGCGTACGGCGGTTTTATGATTAAAAAAACCGGATCGGACGGGATAGCACTTGATGGCGCGGAATTCGAACTCGTCAATGAAGAAGGGGTGAAGTGCCGTCATTTTAAAGTATCTCAGGACGGCTATATCTCTGAGATGGATTTGATTCCCGGAAACTATAGTCTTGTTGAAACAAAAGCGCCCGAAGGATATGTACTTGACTCCACACCGTGTCCTTTAACGATCGTTGAAGACGATATCAATCGTCTTTACTGGGATAATCCGATTCCAAATGAAAAAGTGACCGGACGCATTAAAATCGTCAAAACTAATAAAGAGGGTTCGCCGATCTCCGGCGCCACATTTGATGTTCTCAATGGTTCAACAGTAATAGCAACACTTACAACGGACGATTCCGGTGAAGCAGTATCGACAAGTCTTCCATTTGGAACGTATACCATTCTGGAAACGCATGTGCCGTCACCTTACCTCTTGAAAGAACAGTCATATATCGTCTCTATCGCGGAGCATGGAAAGACGGAGATCCTTAATGTTCAAAATGAAAAGCTGGAAGTTCGCGTGCGTGCCATCAAGAAAGACACACTAACCGAAGTTCCAATTCACGGTGCTGTTTTTCAGGTTTTGGATTCACAAGGCAATGTTGTCTCTTTTAATGTTCTAGAAGACGATCACATCGTGAAGAAGGATCGCTTCACGACCAATCGGGATGGTGTGGCAGTCACAGAGGGCTTGCTTTCTGTGGGGACGTATACTTTGCGAGAGATAGAAGCGCCACAAGGCTACATCTTAATGGAAGACATATCGTTTGAAGTCACCGTCGACATGGAGATGACAATACTTCATGATCTGGGGCGTACAGTGACATTCGAGGTGGAGAATAAGCCAACAGAAGTCGTGATTTCGAAGAAGCTTCTTACAGGAGAGGAAGAACTTGCAGGCGCCCATCTTCAGGTAATCCATGAAGCAACCGGCGATCTTATCGACGAGTGGGTATCCGACAAATCGCCTCGCCTAATCCGTTATCTGACAGCGGGAGATACGTACATCCTCCGCGAAATTATGGCGCCCGAAGGCTATTCTCTCGCGGAAGACATCCGATTCATCGTCGAAGGAACAGATAAGGCACAGCACGTGACGATGCGAAACGACCGAACACGTGTCGACATCCTCAAGCAAGACGCTGATACAAACATGCCTCTTTCGGGCACAAAGTTTGCCATTTATCAAATAGGAGACGGTGAAGAGCAGGTTCCCTTATCTTTCACGTTAAACGATGGAGTCTATGTTTACGATTCGGAAGGCGACATCATTACACTTACTACAAATGACAATGGTCTAGTAACGATCGAAAAGCTTCCGATAGGTAAATACCTCTGTCAGGAAACAACAGCACCCGAGGGCTACTTCCAAGACGATACGCCGTACGAGTTAATCGTCGAAGCGACGTCAGAAAACGTGCCTCTCTTGATTGAAAATGAGGCTTTTCGTCTCCTGCCTGCCGTCGTAAAAACCGGAGAGAAAATGCCTAATGCGCTCATTCCTGTTGGCCTAGGCCTCGCTACATTATCAACCCTCGGCGGCGTCATTATCCTTCAAAGAAATGAGAGAAAAAGGAGCAAAACTGACAAAACACGTTGAAAACCTAGAGTGTTCCGGTGTTGAAGGCATCGTTGGCTCAAGAAGCCGCTATCACGGAAATCGATAAAGCGTCTGCAAGAAGCGGTTGCCGAGTATCCTTCTTCAAACATGCATCTTCGAGAGGAAGTACCATTTCGTGCACTAGACGTGATAACATAATTTCACCATACGGTTGTATGAGCAACAAAAGAGGAGCTTCGTGTTATGAGAATCATCGACTGTATCGACAAGAAAGTTGAGAAGCTGCCACTTACGACAGAAGAAATTCACTTTGTGGTAGAAAATTACACAAACGGCCGAATTCCGGACGAACAGATGGCAGCATTGTTGATGGCTGTTCGCCTCAACGGCATGGACGATCGTGAAACGGCAGATTTGACATATGCCATGATGCATTCAGGTGATGTTGTTGATTTATCGGGCATTGACGGAGTTAAAGTGGATAAGCACTCCACCGGCGGTGTAGGTGACACGACAACGCTTGTCATAGCACCGCTTGTCGCCGCTTGTGGCGGCGTAGTTGCTAAAATGTCCGGAAGAGGATTGTCATTTACGGGTGGTACGATTGATAAATTAGAGTCTTTCCCGGGGCTTAATGTTGAGCAAAGTCCAGATCAATTTCTTCGTATTGTCAACGAAGTAGGTGTTGCTGTAATAGGTCAAAGCGGAAACCTCGTGCCTGCGGATAAGCTCATCTATGCCTTGCGCGACGTAACGGGAACCGTCAGGAGCATCCCGCTTATTGCGTCAAGCATCATGTCGAAAAAACTAGCTGCCGGTTCGGATGCGATCGTTCTTGATGTCAAGACGGGCAATGGCGCATTTATGAGGACGACAAAAGAAGCCATTGATCTTGCAAGATTGATGGTTGCACTCGGAAAACATCTTGATAGAAGCGTTACGGCGGTCGTTACAGACATGAACCAACCCTTGGGTATGGCCATCGGCAATGCGCTGGAAGTGCGCGAAGCCATAGAACTGCTCTCAGATCGAATCGCTCCGGAAGATCCGCTCTTCCGACTCTGCCTGACGCTCGGTGCCGAGATGCTGATGCTCTCCGGACTGGCTCAAAATAAAGAAGAAGCTACAGACCGCTTACAAGAGGCTATTATCAGTGGTGCAGGACTGGCTAAATTTAAAGCGATGGTAAAGGCCATGGGCGGTGATGAGCGCTATTGCGATCCGTATCAAATCAATGAGCTTTGTAAAGTTGAGAAAAAAGTTCAAGTCTATGTAAGTAATGCCGGAATCATTCAAGCAATGGATACAGAGGAACTTGGTAAAGCGGCACAAGTATTGGGTGCTGGTAGAGCGAGAAAAGAAGATCCTATCGATCCTGCTGTAGGTATCATGATGCATGTACGTGTAGGGGATTCCGTTTCACAAGACACGCCTCTTTGCACGCTCTATATCAACGATGAAACGAATGAACAAGACTCAATCAACAGAGTATTAAGCGCCGTCCAAATCGGCTCAACGCCTCTGGAAAAATTTCCGCTAATCTATGAAATTATTCGAGGCGAAGATGTTTGAGCGTAATAGCGAAGGCTTAGTTGCCAAATCGAACATCAATCTGCCCCTATTTACATAAGGCTTACCGGAAGACTCCGCTAAGAATTATTTGCATACCTATCTGCCAAAACTCATTGCAGAGGTTTTATCGAGTATCTTTAGTAGATTTGTCCGCCAAAGCTCGTTCCAAGGTCTCCATCAAGATTTTTACGTAGATTAATCTGATAAAGCTCATGACAAAGGTTTGTCAAAGAACCTAGAATTATCTGCTGAATATCGAATAAAACATTCTCAAGAATCTTTCAAATTTAATCTCTTGAATATTTAAGGGACTCTCATCGATAGGTGAGTCCTTTAAAATATTCGAAATGATAGTTAAGCATACAATCTGATCTATAATAAAGTCAGAAGATCTCGATGTTATTTTAAGAAGATGATAGGAAGGAGTGTTTTTATGCTTGATTTCAGTTTTTATAGTCCGACGTATTTTGCATTCGGAAGGAATAGCGAGTCTCGTGTTGGGGAGCTGGTACAGCGTTTCGGCGCAACGAAAGTTTTGTTGCATTATGGGCAGGGATCGGTGATCCGATCAGGATTGCTTGACCGTGTTGATGAGTCGCTTCAAGAAGCGGGGATTGAAACGGTTCGCCTTGGCGGCGTTGTGCCAAATCCTGAAGCTTCCAAAGTGTACGAAGGTATTGAGCTTTCGAGAAGGGAAGGTGTCGATTTTATCATTGGTGTAGGTGGCGGAAGCGCCTGCGATTCGGCGAAAGCAATTGCTGTAGGTGTCCCATACGACGGTGATTTTTGGGATTTTTTCAAAGGAGAAAAGAAGGTGGAGTGCGTGCTGCCGATTGCAACAGTAATCACGCTTGCCGCAACAGGCACTGAGGGATCTAATTCCAGTGTGATCACGCATGTAGAGAACAATCGTTCAAAGTGGAGTATTCGTTCAGATCTCATACGCCCTGTTTTTTCAATTATGAATCCCGAATTGATGTTTACGTTACCGCCTTATCAGACGGCGTGCGGGATTACAGATATGATTGCTCATGTAATGGAGCGCTATCTTACGAATACGGAAGGTGTCGAATTAACGGATCGCATGTCTTTTGCCGTCATGAAAACTATTGTCCATCAGGGAGAGATCGCGATGAAGAATCCGTGTGATTATCAGGCGCGCGCTAACCTGATGTGGGCAGGAACCGTCGCGCACAACGATATTCTTGGTATGGATCGTGAACAGGATTGGTCAAGTCATAAGCTGGAACTCGAGCTATCTGCGTTGTACGGAGTTGCACATGGCGCCGGACTGGCCGTGATGTTACCGGCCTTTATGGAATATCAACTTGATCACAATCCGAAACGGCTAGCGGCGTTCGCATCGGAGGTTTTTGATGTTGAGCCTTCCGATGACTTGACTGCGATGGCAGAAGAAGGCATTTTCCGCTTTAGGGCATACCTAAAAAGCATTGGCATGCCGTTGACACTGCGGGATATTGCTGTGCCTGAAGAAGACATCCCTTTGTTAGCCTCTCGCATTCAGATGAATAATGGCGATCTTTTCGGCTTCTATCGTCCGCTCAATCGTCAGCAAATAGAGGAAGTTTATCGGCTAGCCTATTAAGTCTTGTTGCACAATCGCCAACAGATTGATGACGTGAACGGCTTGCCTATTATGTCTAGTCATTCCATCGCCAAAAGATCGAGGATGCGTATTGAATTGCCTATTAAGTCTAGTCGTACAAACGCCAACCGACTGACGGCGTGTGTTGGCTTGCCGATTAAATCTAGTCGTACAACCGTCAATTTTTTAAGGATGTCTATCGCCTTACATAGATAAATAAATATATTAAATGAAAACAGGCGCCGACAGCGGGCACAACAATCCGTTATCGGCGTTTCGTTTCGGTTAGATTCAATCGTTGAATGTGAACGACATTGTTATCATTATGTGCAGAGGATAACAATATCGTTCTTTATTATTAAACATAATCGAGAATGCGAAGTCTATTATCGGTTAATATGTCAGATCCAATCGATTAAATGGACATGGCGACATCCCATGCGCGCCAAATGACGGTGCGAAGATTCCCCACTTTTTTGCAATCGCCTACGAGGTGTACTTTCCTTGAAGAAGCGGCTAGAGGATCGGGCTCGTAGCCTACAGACATCAGGACGGTGTCGCCTTCAATTGTATATGCTGAACCGTCCTTGCGTTTGACGACGACACCGGTACCCGTCACTTCGATAAGTTTGCTGTTTAAATGCACTTCGACATCATGAAGAGCAAAATATTCGCGCAGATAGGATGAGTTTGCAAGGCAAACACCTTGTACGGCGATAAGATCGTTCATCATCTCCACGATAACGGGCTGTTTACCTTTATGGTGAAGATCCAGCGCGATTTCGCAGCCGGAAAGGCCGCCACCGATGATGATAACGCGGTCGCCGACGTCTTTAGTGCCGTCGAGATACTCGCATGCTTCTATCGTTTTTTCGATGCCGGGCACCCGGAGTTGACGAGGTTTTGCTCCGGTAGCGATAATAATCTCATCTGCTGTAAGAGTTGCTGTGTCGGTGACGTTGCTGTTGAAATGGATCGGAATGGCAAGATCTTGCATCTCTTTGTCATACCAAGCAAGGAGTTCGCGGTCTTTTTCCTTGAAAGAAGGTGCGGCAGCTGCGTTGAAAATGCCGCCGAGTTGATCCGTTTTTTCATAAATGACAGGTCTGTGACCTCGAAGTTTTAATACGCGAGCAGCCTCCATTCCGCCGATGCCTCCGCCAATGATAGCGACATCCTTCGGATTGGAGGTTGGCACGATTTTGTATTTTTTAGATTGCATCGTTTTCGGGTTGATCGCGCATCGCGCCATGCCTGCATTGTCGCTAAGAAGCTGGTCGTTGCCGACACCCTCGTAGCTTGCCATATTAAAGCAGGCGTTGTGGCAGCAGATACAGGGGCGTATCGAAGCCATGTCATCGTTGATGAGTTTGGTCACCCATTCAGGATCGCTTAAGAACGGGCGGGCAACTCCCATGGCATCAATCCTACCTTCGGCAATGGCATTAGCTGCAACATCGGGCTCCATACGTCCCGCGCAGACGACGGGGATATCGACGAAAGGTTTGATTTGTTCCGCGTCCGACAAATTGCAGTTCGTGGGCATATATGGCGCCGGGTGCGACCAGTACCACGCGTCGTACGTGCCGTTGTCGCAATTCAGCATGTCGTAACCGGCATCTTGCAGATATTTGGCCGCCTGCTTGCTTTCTTCCATATCACGTCCGACTTCAACATATTCTTCACCAGGAAGGGCTCCCTGGCCGAAGCCTTTCGTTTTCGATACGACAGAATAACGAAGCGAAACAGGAAAATCGTCGCCACACGCAGATTTTACTGCCTGCACGATCTCAACAGGAAAGCGGTAACGGTTTTCGAATGAGCCGCCGTATTCATCGGTGCGCTGGTTCGTATATTTCATCGTAAATTGGTCAAGCAGATACCCTTCATGTACTGCATGAACCTCAATCCCGTCCACGCCGGCATCTTTGCAGCGTTTGGCTGTTTTCGCAAAAGCATCCACCATTTCATGAATCTCTTCGACTGTCATTGGACGCGAATAGACCTCATCGTACCAGCGATTCGGTGTTGCGCTCGCGCTTGCAGTTAGATAGCTCACATCAATGACCGGTTTCACAAGCGCGCGAAGAACTTTATTTTGTAATGCTTTGATCATAATGTCGTTAATGGCGAGTGAACGCCCAAACCCTGCCGTCAACTGGATGAACAATTTGCATCCCGTCTTGTGAAAATCCTTCATAAAATCGGCAAGGCGTTCAAATTTGCGATCGCCTTTGTAAAGCCATTGACCAAAAAGAATATTTCGTACGGGCGCAATGCCGGGCAAAATCAATCCGACATTATTTTTCGCGCGTTCAAGCAGAAATCGGGCAGCTTCTTCATCAAAATGGTTCGGTTCCATCCAACCGAAAATAGAAGTGCCGCCCATGGAAGTCATGACAATGCGATTTTTAATTTCCAGATTGCCGATGTGCCACGGTGTAAACAAAGGTTCATAAATATCTTTCATCGATTTCTCCTCCCCCTCAAGAAAGAGACATTCTCACTCATGTCGCTAATATGGAACGAACAGTAAAAGTTTTGATCATCTTAATAGATCTGCTCACATTATACTGAACATCCGTAGGAAAACAGTGTTTAAACGTACTGAACCTTCTATTATCATGAATACGTTCTCTCAGAAAATATTACCCGTGTAATGAAAAAACATACAGCCCTATTCTCTTTATTTAGCAATGTATGGCACTGTAGAAATATCCTACTCATACTTTTGTCATTGCTAAATACTCTCAATGACAGTTATTTCTTTACCAAACTACTCTTGATGACAGTTTTTCAATTTGAACGGCATGTTGATCACAGCGATCACGCGTGCGTACAATTTTGGATTAAGATCCCGTCGAAACAGGAATGATTATGCCAACTACTTACGCACTTATGGACAGTTATTCATTTTTGATAGAAAAAAGTATTGCTGGTGGGACATACGTTAATAAGATGTGGGCAATTTTTCACTTTTTTACAGAAAAAAGGGCAACGGTGATCTCGCGCTACACCATTTTTATTAATTAACTGAATAATTGACCGCACTTTCTGCTTGTAAGAGCGGTCTTTCTCAGATAGCTGAAAAAATTATCACAAGAGATCCCTTGAATCGGGCATTTTTTCTCAACTAATTGAAAAACTGGCCAGAGATAATAACTGTGTTTAAGATCATTCGTTCCCAACAAAAACAAGATGAAATGCTATTGGCTGCTTTGACGAAGAGAGTAATGATGGATGCATCGGTTTTGATGGTTCGTGTTATTATTAAATCCAACTCGTATAACAGAGAAAGCCTAGTTTATCTGTTCATGATCGTTTTATATGAAAGGAGTCAAACGATGATTCAAGTCAATGCTATGGGCGATGCGTGCCCGCTTCCGGTTGTTAAAACGAAGAATGCGCTCGAGAGTCTGACAAGTGCCGATATTATTGAGACGCTTGTTGATAATGATGTTGCTGTCCAGAATCTATTAAGATTTGCGAAAAATAGAGGGTTGGTCGCCAAACAAAAAACGTTAGGGGAGAATGCGTTTGCAGTAGTAATTGAGGTGCCGGCATCATCATTTGAAGAAAGCGCTCCGGAAGGCGAAAAGGATGCTATTGAGGAGTATCTCTCATGCAGTCCTCTTGTGTGTGAAGACAAACCTAAAAAAGTAGTTGTCGTGATTGCATCTGATCGGATGGGTTCGGGTGATGACGCACTCGGCGAAACACTCATGAAAAGTTTTGTCTACGCGTTAACCCAGCAGGACCGTCTTCCTGATACTATTCTCACGTATAATGGCGGCGTAAAACTTGCATGTGAGGGATCGCCTGCACTCAATGATTTGAAAGAGATGAAATCGCGCGGTGTGACGATTTTCAGTTGTGGCACTTGCTTAAATTTTTATGATCTTTCCGATAAATTAGGTGTAGGTGAGTCGACCAACATGTACGAGATCGTCGCGATGATGTTGGAAGCTGATCGAATCGTCAAACCTTAATTATGAAACTCAAAGAAGACAGTGTCGTCATCACTTTCACATCTACGACAGATGCGATGGCAGCTGAGCTTTTTTTTAATAAAAAAGCACTTCGCGGACGTCTCATTCCTGTACCGACATCAATTACGGCAGGTTGTGGGATGGCATGGAAAGCTCCGGCAGAAGATCGTGATGAGCTCTTGACCGCACTAAGGAGAGAGGGACTTCGCTACGACAAGGACTACCGAATGCTCCTTTAATAACTGAATGTGTCGGCAACGGATGTAAGTTGTGCATGACATGTGCGTTCTTATTCGCCTCCAAAAGTGATGCGCAAGTGATATGGAGTAATTGTTGATGATTTATCTTGACAATGCAGCGACGACTATGCAAAAGCCGCGTGGAGTGATCGAGGCAGTTGTCCAAGCTATGAAAACTGCAGGAAATGCTGCACGGGGCATGGGAGAGGCTGCCTTATGGTCATCACGCCTTATATTCGAGGTTCGGGTTCAAGTCGCTACGTTTTTCAATGTGTCACGCCCCGATCATGTGATCTTTACCTCAAATGCGACCGAAGCACTCAATATTGTGCTTAACGGCCTTTTCATAAGAGGTGATCATGTCATAACGACAGATCTTGAGCACAACGCTGTGCTTCGGCCGCTTTACCGTCTGCAAGAGCGCGGAGATATCATGTTGAGCATCGTGCCTGCCGACTCTTGCGGCAATATTCATCTCGATGTGGTGGAGTCTCTGATACGCTCCTCAACGCGCGCGATCGTTATCACACATGCATCTAATTTAACAGGTAATGTTGTTGATGTACGCCGTATAGGTCAGCTCGCGCGAGCAAGAGATATTCTCTTTGTCGTTGATGCGGCACAGACGGCAGGTTCAATGCCCATCGATATGGAGAATCTCCACATCGATGTGTTGTGTGTGACGGGACATAAAGGACTTTTTGGACCGCAGGGCACCGGATGCCTGTGTCTTCGCGAGGGTATCGATATTCGTCCTTTTAAAGTGGGCGGCACCGGTGTTCAGTCCTTTAGCAAAACGCAGCCGCAGACCTATCCGGAGCGTCTTGAAGCCGGAACACTCAATACGCACGGAATTGCTGGACTTGCAGCCGGCATTTCCTTTGTCCAAAGTACCGGAATTGAAAAAATTCATCGGCATGAAATGTCTCTTACAAGGCGTTTTTACGATGGAGTCGTTTCGCTTCCCGATATACAGATCTACGGCGATTTTTCAGTTGATGATCGTGCGCCCATCGTGGCACTTAATCTGGGTAAGATCGATTCGGCCATTGTCGCAGATATTCTTAGTACGACATACGGTATCGCAACGCGAGCAGGTGCACATTGCGCTCCTAGAATGCATGAAGTGTTGGGCACCGTATCACAAGGAGCCGTGCGCTTCAGTTTTTCTTGGTTCAATACTGAGGATGAGGTTGATCGGGCAATTGAAGCACTGCGCGATATTTCACAGCACTTGGTATCCAACGCGCATGATTAGCGCATAAGTCTTATGAGACGGTGCCCGAGTTTGTTCTTCATGAGACGGTAGAGTCGATATAAGAACGGACGTACGGGGAGGTCGAATTCTCCTAGATAAGAAACGACATGTGGATCAAAGTGGCTTTTATATTCGAGAAGGCCGTCTTCCAAATCGCCCGAAATACCGCCCATGCCAACATAACCCGCACCTTTTCGAAAGGCCTCGTTCATAGTTGCTACGTAGGCCGCGTCTTGTGCAGCGAAACGTGTGTAATCACGGTTAAAGCCTGCGTACAGCAATTCACAGGAACGCCCGTAAAGCACCGACAAACAACCGGCGAGCAGCGCTCGATCACCTTCTTTCTTGCGCATTTCTTGATAGAGTTGTAACGATGCGTCACAAGCGTCGAGTTGCTCTTGATAGATGCGGCTTTTTTTCGGTGAATTTTCAGGAAGCGCGGCCATTCGCGCTTCGATGCCCTGCTTTTGTTTTTCTGCTTGAGCGATGGCTGTGGGTAGATCGATGCGCGCGATGTAAAGGATGCAATCATCACCATAGAGATCCATAAGCCTTTTGAAGTATGTTTTGTCACGCAATATGACGTCCTTAGCTTCTTCTGTCTTTTCAATGAGATAACAGAAGTCATCGAGATCATCAGTGTTACCGCGATGCACTTCAAGCATCCGCTTTTCAGCGTTTTTAATTGCGCGGCGACGTCGTGAAGTGAGGCGATCTTCAATCAGGAGTCCATTATCAAATGTGACTGCCTGATAGCGCGGTTGAAATGTATCGTATAATCCTTTAGCAAATCCCTGATGTCGAAATCCGAGCGATTCCAAAATCGCTTTAGTGTCGAGTGCCTCAGGATCGACGACATCCTCAAATGCTACAAGGGGCGCGGTGTGCGCGACTACAGGAGGGTCTATTTTGATAAAAACAGAGCGGTCAACGTAAGCTTGTTGTCTTAAGCCCTCCAAATAGAATGTAACGGCCTTCCGATCTTGATAGTCCATAATGGGGCCACGCGGGATGTACCAGAGCGTGTGACCGGACTTTATGCGACGGATGAGAACGAGAGCAGCAGCGATAAGCTTATCATGTTCGTCACGTAAGCCTGTTAGCCTATGCTCCCAATTGGATTTTACCTTGCCCCATTTGGAGGATTGCAAAAGGTTGCAGTAGGCATGCTGCTTAACGAATACGTCGAATTCAACAGGATCGACGTGATCGACATATGTATAAGTCATGTGAGCGATCTTCTTAATGGTATTTTCCTTTCACGTTGTCAGTTATCAGTTTTCTATCGCTAGGCCCTAATATGATCTCAGTTTTTTCTATTATATTGTTTAATTATTGTTGAGTTTTTAATATTCAAGCGGCTTTTTTTCAATGACTGACCGACTTTCTTCTTCGTCATTTTTAAGTTTTCTGTTATCAATACCTAGCGTGTCTAATCGATTTGGTTTGTCTAGTCGATTTGTCTTGTTTAGTGCTTAGCAGGATTGTTTTGTTCATCTGCGATCTTTATTCTTTTCCTTTGCCAATTTTTCTCCGTTCCTTCGCCGGGTTGCTCTCGCTTATTGTGTAAAGCCAATGATCCCCAATTCTTTAGTCCGTTGTCTCATTTTCTTGCGGCGCTTTTTCAACGATTGGATTCGATCGAAAACGGCGGCCGAGCAAAAGAGCAATGGGTTTATAGGTTAATAGACGCTTAGCGACGGGATGCGTAAGCAGAGGATCGATGACACCGGTGCGCCCGGCGAGCGGGAGATAGACAACGACACCGGCAAGCGCAAAAATGATCATTTGCAGTGTTTGGAAAAGTCTTCCATGTCCATCGGTCGGCCAGAGCCATCTCAAAAGGAAAAGACCGGCAGTCATCGCTCCAATCGGGAGTGACATTTTCTTTGCCATCTGTAACGATGGTTTTGCGCTAAAGCGGACCTCTCGATGGAGCGCGCGTGTCAGAATACCCAAAACGATTAATTGACCCAAAATGCTGGATGCTGAGGCGCCGGTATACGGACGCAGTCCTAGTCGATGGAACAGAAAAATCAATGGAAGGTCACACACTGCGTTGATCACAATGCCTGTAAGAGTGCTTGTGATAACCAGCTTTCCTTTTCCCATACTCTGCGCAGCCATGCTGAATACATTAACAAAACTATTAACCATAGTAAGTAGAAGTGTCATAACGAGGACACTGGGGCCATGCGGACTCGAGCCGTAAAAAATATTGTAGACAGTCGGTGAAAAAAGACTTAAGCCGATCGTCATAGGAAGATTGATACAAAAAATCACGCCGATCGCTTGATTCAATTTGACGTTAACATCAAGTAAATCTCGTTTCGCGTAACTGTTCGCTATATGTGGAGCGATACTGTTTGCCATGCCTATCGGGAGTGCTGCGGTGATCATAGCTATCTTAGGCGCCCAGTTGGAAACAATGCCGACGACCGTTTGTGTCTCGACAACGGAATAACCGATTTTATCGAGGCCGTAAAGCAGCAGTTTCATATCGACGACGGTGTAGATATGAATGGAAATGGTATAAATCACTACCGTACTGCAGTAACGAATCAATTTTTTAGCGATGACGCTCGCCGAATCCGGATGTCGTTCAACAGGAGGCAATGATACATCCGAAAGATCAATGTCGTTGATATTTTCATGTGAAAGCCGATGGAAAGTGTCTTTGTTAGAACGTTTTTTAATAAGAACATAAAGCCAAGCGACAAGCGCAGCGAATGCGGCGCCAAAAAGTGCAACATAGACAGCGCTTACTTGACTTTGACGGAGCACGTAAAGAGTCACATAGGCGCCGAATAAAACAAAAGCGATGCGAACTGCCTGCTCAATAATCTGGCTTACCGATGATACTCCGATGAATTTATGTCCTTGGAAATAACCGCGTTCAACACTCAGAAAAGGCACAATTAAAAGGCACAGTGATATCACGCGAAAAGCGATTGTAAGATCGCCGAGTTGTGCACCTGTTTCAGAACCGCTAATAAAGAATCGGCTTAGAGCAGGAGCGAAGATTTGAATAAGAACGAAACTAATAAATGAGACGAGCGCGACATAACGCCGTCCGAGACGATAGGCTCGCTGAGTCGATTTGAACTTGCCGAGCGCATTATATTCTCCGATTAGGATACTGATTGCGACGGGAATTCCCGAGGTAGAGACGGATAGAAAAAGGACGTAAATGCTGTAGGCGCAGGAATAAATAAACCCGCCTTCATCGCCAATCATCTGATAGAAGGGGATATTATACAAAAGCCCCATCACTTTAGTGAAGATGATGGCAAGATAGGCGATGAGCGAGCCCTCTACGAAACTGTTTTCCCTAAGCCTTTTTTTGCTCACAAATCCTCCTAAAATCTTATTAATTATAGCCCATTACGAAAGAGTGAAGACTATTACATTGTATGAACTTTAGAAAATGAAGATGTTTTTGTTTGGCAAGATGGAGTTTTGCTAGCGTGGCTTATGGGATGAACAGAAAGATGCCGCTATGGTACCAGGCCTTAGTGAACATCAATACGAGAGAAACACGGATCGGTCACATCGACGCGGCGGTCACAGAATAGACATTGCGACCAATGCGTAGGAATAGGAGCTGTGTTTTGCAACTCAAGTTTTCGACTTCCGTGAGCAGTTTTATTTTTGTGTAGAGAATGTTTGACTTAAAAAATCATCGACAGCACGATTAAAGGCGGTAGGATTCTTAAAAGCTACCGCGTGATCACCGGGAATCAGCGTTTTCACGGAACCGGAGATGCTTCGCGCGATGAGATCGGTATGCTCCGGTTTGATGAGATCTTCAGTTCCTGCGATAACTAGAGTCGGTACTTGAATTGCTTTAAGAGCTTTCGGGCGAATGTTGGGATCAAAAAGCATGAGGCGCTGTAGCTCGAGAATATGTTTCTCACGTTTGGATTTACGGGAGCGAAAAAGTGCCTTGGCATAGCGTTTTCCGATTTTATGACGTATAGACGCCTCAAGTCCCCAGACATTGAGGTTGCCGGCATTCAAAATTAATGCGCGAGTACGTTCCGGATAGTAAAGCGCGAATTTCATCGCGATATTTGCACCATCTGAAAAACCTAAAATAATAGCTTTTTCAAGATTATGCTCGTCCATGAAATCTTGGAGATCATCCGCGAATTGTTTGATCGTAAAAGGCGCGGTACCCCTTGGTGATTTCCCGTGTCCGCGCGTATCGACTGTGAAGACATGATAGTTTTCGGCAAAAAAGTCAATCTGATGGATAAAATAACCCGAGTCTTCACCGTTTCCATGGAGCAGAATCAGAGGCTCACCGCTTCCGTATGACTGATAATAGAGCGTAATATCCATCTTTTTGTTTTTCTTACATATTGTGAAAAGAGAGATATCAATCCTCTTAAACTAGCGGATTAAACAGAGGTAACCTACATAGACAAGTTAAGATTGCTTTTTAAAAAGTCGAGATACTTTAAGTCAGTTCCCCTAAAAAATTGCCGGTCTTCCATTTGGTAGGCGCGCCATAAATGGTCAATGGCTTCGTCGTGCTGTCCCGTTTCCAACAGGCACGCTCCAAGTCGTAAATGAACATAGGGATTTGATTTTCCCTTACCGGAAATATTTGAATAGGCAGATTGGAAAAAAGGCAATGCTTCTGCATATATCTGTGAACTGAAGAAAATGTCACCAAGAAAAATCTCAAGCCATACGGACTGCTCAAATTGATTTTTTGGTTCAGGAATTGCGTTGTATGCTCGACGCCAGATTTTTTCAGCTCGCTTTGCATTGCCATAGCTCTCAATCCGATTTCCTTTAGCTGTTTTTCGGATCACCTTCTTTGCAAAACGTGGAGAGAGCTTACCGTTCACTGTTTTTTTATTCCTGCGACCGTCGCGCAAATTAGCGAACAATGCCATAAAGCACATCCTCATTCCTTATTGCGCTGTGCTCGATGAAGCACAGCATCTTGAAATAACTACATTTTTAAAAGATCAATTCCATTATAGCAAGTAGCAGTTGTCCGTTGTCTGTAAACAGTTTTAAAAAAGTAAAAAACCGGTAAATGAAACACAGCAGTCTTAATTATAAGAAAGCCTGTTGTCAACAAAAATGAAGTTCGCTGTGATGCTTTCTATATCCAGTATTATCTCAAAATCCAAAAAGGAGAGGCATAACGATTATCACATAATTGCACAACAGACGATAGGCTTGATGAGGCATAATGAAATGTATTGAATTTATATTTTAATTGAAAATATGGATTCTGTTGATTGGCAGCTTATTACAGACACTTGTTTAGACAATCGAACGAGTGGTTTGCACTAGAGTAGAGCTTGGTGTACGCAAGGACACTCTATGTGGACCAAACTTAGCTGCGACAGATTGACAGCATGGCATGCGCAGGGACATCGAATATTAAATTATGTCGCGTTCCGCTGGACATTTCCATTATGCGGAGAGGATAACAAGGTATGAAATTTTATGACCGGAATAAGCGATGGCTTGTTTATGTGTTGTCGGCGGTGTTGCTTATTATTTGCGTGCTGATTTTCCTTCCTAGAAAAGATTCTGTTATTAAGTCCGACATGTGGCAAGGTGATTTCGATTTTGATGAGGCTGTGGTGTATTTTCTTCTGACAGATCGCTTCTTCAATGGAGATCCGTCGAATGATGATCCGAATGGTGAGAACTATGATGTAACACACCCGGAGACGTACCACGGAGGGGATTTGCAAGGGGTCATCAATCAGCTGGATTATTTGCAGGAGCTCGGTGTCAATACGATCTGGGTGAGTCCGATAGTCGATAATATTGATTTCAATGTCCGCTATGGAGAGAGCGCGCAGTATGGTTACCATGGGTACTGGGCGAAAGATTTTACATCAGTAGATGAGCATTTGGGAGATATTGAGACACTCAAAATGCTTGTGGACGAAGTACATGATCGCGGAATGAAGCTCATGGTAGACGTGGTGATCAACCACGCCGGTTACGGGATGAAAGAAATTGATAGAAACCCTGGAATCCCGAATTTTCCAACGAAGGAAGAGCAAGCAGTATTCAGAGAGATGCTTCGTCTTGAGCCCGGCGTGGGTGCAATAGAAGGAGAGCTTGCCGGCCTGCCCGATTTTATAACAGAAGACCCGGATGTCCTCAATCAAGTGATTGAATGGCAAGTCGGCTGGATTAAAAAAGCGACAACAGCGCAAGGGGGTACGATTGATTATTTTCGAGTTGATACAGTAAAACATGTACGCCTCGAAGAGCTCAAAGCTTTCAAAGATGCCGCCACGCTTGTCAAGCCTGATTTCAAGATGATCGGAGAATATTTTGACGGTGATATTGTGTCAAACGGCAAAGTACTTGAACTCGGCGGCATGGATTCCGTGCTTGACTTTTTTTTTTAAAACACTGTGCGTGGGTATCTTCGCGGTGATTTTGAACAGTGTGAAAAAATCCTCCAGAATCGTAATCAAATGCTGACTCCTGAGAAAACAGTTGGTCAATTCTTGTCGTCGCATGATGAAGACGGCTTTTTAGCTGTAAGACTTGGCGGTGATACAGGGCTTTTTAAGGTCGCAGCGACGCTACAAATCACTGCAAAAGGCCAACCCGTAATTTATTACGGTGAAGAAATCGGTCTTTCCGGAAAAACAGTGAGGAATATGGACAAAGGTGAATTCTCAGAGAACCGTTACGATTTTGACTGGAAAAAAACGAAAAACAATCCGATGCTGGATCACTACCGGACATTGCTTGCCGTCCGTCGTCAGTATTCGGAATTGTTCAGCAAGGGAGATCGCGAAACAGTTTTTATCGACGAAGAGGCAGGCATCAGCTTTTTCTCACGCACCTATGAAAGCGAGAAGATGGTAATTGGTGTGAATATCACGCCTGAAACACAAGTTCTTATGCTTTCCCTCGGTCTAGATAAGGGATGCAAGGTTGTGGATCTATATAACGGAAACAAATACAGCGCAGATGAGTGGGGGAAATTCCCCGTCACCATTCCCTCAAAAGACGATGGCGGCACGGTGATTTTGAGAATAGAAACGAACAAGCAATAGAAGATCGATAGGAGAATGACACCAATATCTTTCAAGGCAATTTTTGTGATTTTATCAAATTAGCAATAAATCACCGAGAGTATTATTTTCCCTTGTTCGACTGTCTAGTCTCGCTTTGCCAAGTCTAGCAGGTCAATAAATCCACTGTTGTATGAGGTGTCATGTAGCATTATTCACTATCCGCCTATCCTAGTCTCGCTTGCGATGACAGAAAAATACGAGAAAAGAAAAGAGGACACCTCCAAAAATATTCCCCAGAGTAACAGGGAGCATGTTGTTTAACAGAAATCCGCGCGTTGTCAGCCTAGAAATATCCATGCCGGCAGACATTGCCAGTTCTTGATAAAATGGCTGAATTCTTAAGAAAAGTCCGGCTGAAATGTAGTACATGTTGGCGACGCTTTGTTCAAAGCCTGCTATAACAAAGAAAGCGACCGGAAAATACGCCGCCGCAGCACGGCTGATGCCGTCCTTATTCATGAGAGCGCCCATTACAGCAATACAGACCAGTATGTTGCAAAAAAAGCCGAGAATGATAGCCTTCGTAAAAGGAAGCGCCGTTTTGTATGCAGCGGTTTCCATTATAGCGAGGGCAAGAGCATTATTTCCGAATTCGAAAAATATTCCCGCGTATACGTAGCCGGCCGCCAAGATAATTGAGCCGGCGAAGTTTCCGAGATATACAAACAACCAACTGCGGAGCATTTTGCCGACAGTGGTTTTGCCATTCAACACGGAAATAGTGATCAAGTTGTTGCCCGTAAATAACTCAGCGCCGGAATAAATAACCATAATCAGTCCAAAAGGAAAGATCAAGCTACCTGCGAGCCTTGCCGCAGAAACAGATTCTTGTGAATACGACGCGATGCCGTAAGCTATACCGGCCATCCCATTCAAAAAACCCGCAAGCATGCCAAGTGAAAAGAGTTTTCTGAAAGGCGAGGACGCTTTCTTTGCTCCCAGCTCAGCGTAAAGGTCAATAAAATCCGTAGCTGAAATCATATATAGCCCTCCCAAGTCCGGTTTAGCAATAACGCTAACAACAAGCCTAGTTTCTATTATTAAATTATTCTCACATGCATTCGACTATGCGCTCTAACCATATCATGCATAAGTTCTCGGTTTCAATGATGGTTGTAGATTGATACCTATACAGACGTTGTGTCTCATACACGCATATGTCAAGTATTCGTTCTATAATGAAGAACAAGAATTAAAGCTGAAAAACTGACATTGATCATATGCTCTCGTATATATGGTTGCCATTATGTACATGATGACCATCAGGCTTGGGATTAAATTTACAGAAAGCACAGGGTTAGACAGGCGGTTTCGTATATTTAGCTACCACTAAGCATTGCTTTACAGTTTCAGAAAATACGGCATTAAGCACGTATTTGCACGCACATGATTAACACCGCGTAGCGGGATAATCATTATTAACCTAACTTGCTTTAGAGAAAGGAATTAAAAAGGATGGATAAATTATTAACCATTTACCGTGGAAATGTAGCTGATCTTTTTGTTTTCGGAAGTTTAGTTGTAGTAGACACTTCAGGCAGGATCATTTACGCAAAAGGTGATCCGAATGAATTGGTATTCCCTCGATCGAGTGAGAAGCTTATACAAGCGCTTGCCACACTTAGTCTTGGAGCAAAGGATTCTTTTCAAATGACCGGGCAAGAAATCGCTCAAATCTGTTCGTCACATCGTGGCGAAGTTTTCCACGTCCGTACTATTCGAGAGCTTTTGCAAAAAGCAGGTCTAGATGAGTCCTATTTAAAATGCGGCGCTCATTATCCCTTTAAACCGGAAGTTGCATTAGAGATGAAAAAGAGAGGTATTGAAGCTGAAGCGATCCACAATAACTGCTCAGGCAAGCATACCGGCATGCTACTTGGCACTAAGTTGCTCGGAGCTTCGCTGAACGACTATTACATGCCTGAACATCCTATACAACAACGCATTCTTGAATTGCTCAGCATGCTCTGTGATTATCCGATTGCGGACGAGCAAATCGCCATTGATGGATGTGGTGTGCCAGTGCATGCGCTTCCCTTATACCACTTTGCTTATGGAATGGCGCGCTTCGCTGACACCGAGAATCTTCCTGAGTATTTAGCACCTCATGCAAAAGACATTATGGAAGCCATCATGAGCTATCCGGAATACATTAGCGGTACCGACGGCACGGAAAATTACATCATTAAAAAATACCCTAGAGAGTTAGTTCTAAAAGGCGGAGCAAATGGCTATTTTACAGGCATTTTAACTCATCAAAAGTATGGCTTTGCGCTCAAAACCTATGACGGAATCTCAGAATATAGAGATATCATTCTCCTTGAACTTTTGAAGAAAATGGGAGTCATTCGAAAAGAAGATGAGGACTATTTTGACCGGATTTTTGACAAGAAAATCCGTAACCATCGCGGCGAAGTTGTCGGCGAAACCAAAGTCAATTTCTAAGGACCTTCTTTAGATTAGACAAAAATTCAACTTTGTCTGAAAATATTTTGCTTGCTTCATATTTCTAGACAGTTTTTCTGACAAAAGTTGAAAAACTGCCTGTTCAGTTCGCATAAGAGATAAGCACGATAAGACGTCATGTTGTGTGCTCAAGAGATGTGCACGTCAAGAAAATCAATGATGTCGCGTATAACATCTTCACGATTTATTTCATTCAGAATTTCATGGCGAGCGCCGGGATATAACTTCATATTTACGTCGAGGACACCCGCATTCCGATAACGATTGTAAAGCTCAGTTACCCCTTTTCCAAAAGAACCGACCGGATCTTGATCTCCGGAAAGAATAATAATCGGAACGGACACCGGGATTTTATGGAAATGTTCTTGATTTTCAATGTAAAGAAGGGTGTCAAAAAATCCGGAAAAAAAGCTGGTCGGAAATATGGCGCCACACCAAGGATCGGAGATGTAGCGGTCAACGGATTCCTCATCGCGAGAAAGCCAGTCATAGGATGTCCGGTTAGGTGCGAATTTTTTATTATAAGCGCCGAAGGATAGGCGGTTAAGGAGATTTGATTTGGCTCGATCACCACGAAATATACGTTCAATGCCTGCAATCAAACGTCCGATCGACAGCACCGTTCCCTGTTTACCATTTGATCCGCTAAGGATCAGTCCGTCAATCATATCGTGATAATCCATGATAAAACGCTGTGAAGCGAAAGATCCCATACTATGTCCGAATAAGAACAAAGGAATATTCGGGTGATTTGAGCGTATGATCTGAGCTAGATGTGCCATATCTGCGATGAGTCGATCAAATCCATCTTTTCCGCCAAGATACCCCTGCTGTGATTCGCTTTCCGCCGTGCGACCATGTCCACGGTGATCATTGGCATAAACGGCGTAGCCGGCTTCATTCAAAGCGTGTGCGAAATCAGCGTATCGAGGTGCGTGTTCTGCCATTCCGTGCGCAATCTGTACAATGCCTTTTAGAGGTATTTCATCTGGCGATGAAGCGCAATGCTTTTCTTTAGTATCGGAGTTACCTGCTCCATGGACGTCAGACGCTCGCGTCGGCGAGTTAATAGACGAATCAGCCATTTTTTCTAAGATAGTTGCATTTTTGACGTTATTCGTAAACTTCAGTACCTCTGAAGAAAATGAGAAAGAAGAATGCGACGGAAACCAACAGTAACAAAATATTTCAAGACCGTCTTCTGATTGAAAGGTAAAATTTAATGAAGTATTCATCGCAAGCTATCCTTTCTTAAATCAATTCTAAAATCAATTATTTCCAATATGTACCTATAACTATTACAAGAAAAGTTCAACCGAGATCGCTCACAGATTGGAGCTACATCAACATCACTTGCTAAGTCAAATGTACGTAAGATCTTTCTTCAGCACTGTAAGCGCCATATCGCACAGAAGATATTACGCGAAAAGATTGGACAGCAAAATCACGACCAGCATAGGAATGGCTATCCACTTGATCATGATCTCATAAGCTTTCTTGGCCCTAAAATTACCTGACTTTAGCACTTCATGTTCTATGTAGTCCGGCTTTACCACATGACCCACCAAAATACAGGTAAAGATCGCGACAATGGGCATCATGACTGAATTGGTAATAAAGTCAAAAAAGTCGAGAAAAGCACGTCCTATAATTTGAATACCTGCAAGCGGGCCATACCCGAGACAGGATAAAGTGCCGATCAACACGGAAACGCCGATAACGGTTAAAGTTGCCGTCGTACGCTTAATTTTTGTGACATCCATAACGATTGAAACGACTGCTTCCATAAGAGAAATAGAGGACGTGAGTGCAGCAAAGAAAACGAGGATAAAGAAAGCGGCGCCAACGATATTACCTGCCGGCATATCAGCGAATACCTTGGGCAACGTTACGAACATCAAGCCAGGTCCCGCCTGCGAACGTATCAGAGTAGGATCTCCGCCGCTATATGCGACAACCGGCGGTATAATCATTAATCCGGCTAGAAATGCCACAAAGGTGTCCAAAGCAACAATTTGGGCAGAGGATTTTTGAAGATCATCTTCCTGTTTCATGTAGGAACCATACGTAATCATAATGGCCATCGCAAGCGAAAGCGAGTAAAAAAGCTGCCCTAATGCCAATAGCAATAAATTTGTAAAATCCTTAAATGATGAGATAAAAGAAAAATCGGGAACAAGGTAATATTTCAGTCCATTCGCTACGCCGGGAATTGTTAATACATAGACTACAATACCTACGGATATGATAATGAGCAAAGGCATCATAATTTTACTTGCTATTTCAATTCCTTTTTGTACACCAAACAAGATGATAACTGCTGTCACGCCAAGAAAGATAATGAACCAGAATTCGGCGTTATGGATGAGTCCGCGGCCTCCCATTGTAATAAATGTATTGAAATAATCTTCTGATTGCTCAGCAAGTTTTTGGCCTGAACCCACGATAAACTCATAGCCATATTTTGTGACCCACCCTCCGATTACACAGTAGTAAGAAAGAATAATCGTCGGTACAATCATGGCCAGTACGCCGAGAAAAGAAAATTTTGGATGCATTGCGGTATACGCGCTCATCGCTGATAACCTCGTGCGCCGACCGATGGCTACTTCCGTAATGAGCAAGGATAAACCAAAGGTCAGAGCAAAAAGAATATAGACTAGCAGAAAAACGCCACCGCCCTGCTGGGCCGCGAGATAAGGAAAACGCCATAAATTTCCAAGACCGACCGCAGAACCAGCCGCGGCCAATATAAACCCAATTCTGCTCGTAAATGATTCACGTTGTTGTGACATAAGTCCCCCTCATACATGACCGGTAACATTTCATCGAAACACACAGTTTCTAGAAGATATGATTCCGTTATAGTTTTTCAGGTGTTTTTTTTTCTCAGTAAATCTTGAATCTTCAGAAATTCCTTTTCTTTGAAAGAATTGCCTAATGCTACTATTTAAAACGTTATTTCCGTTTCCTAAAGTATATCAATTTCATGAAAATATTGTACTGTCGTAAATATAATTACAGAGAACTGCAACGTAATTGCGAAAACGAAATAATCACAGTGACTGTGCGAACAATGGGATGACTCATCCCATATGACCACAGGAATAATAAAGCCACCAAATATTCGAAAGATTATGAGAGCAAAAAGACGGATCATCCGTCAATTTGACGACTAAAGGGAGACATCGACGAAAACGCCATACAATGCCCATGGCAGGTAGAACTAAAATGAACATATGAATACAAAGAATGAACATTCGAATACAAAGCTGGAAAAATACTTGTGTGGTCGGGCAGCCCTCGAATATTGGCAAGTGCCAAATCTAAAGGGCGGGCTTGAACCGAGCGACATTGTAATACCTGAGGAGCATGTAATCTTTACTGATAGAACGATTTATAGACCTCAGGGTATTATTTTGCACACTTGTCGGATTAAGGGTGCAGATAAGTACACTCAAGAAGGAGTTTGCACCCTTCCGCTTGTTTTTTTGCAAATGGCAAATGAGTACAGCATACACAAGCTAATTTTTTTAGGACTACAAATCTGTTCCTGTCAACACGGTTACTATCCTCTTTGCTCCAAGAAAGAACTTCTCAATTGTGCAAAAGAACTCTATGGCCATCGAGGGAGAAGAAAAGCATTGCGTGCATTACGTTACATAGAAGAGGGCTCACGATCGCCAATGGAATCCTACCTATTTATGTTTTTACGCCTTCCGAATGCACTTGGTGGATGTGGTATCACCAATCTACAATTCAACGCTCAAATCACAACCGAGAAAACCGGCAAGCTCTATTATGCTGACTTATATGTGCCATCCCACAAACTCATTATTGAGTATGACAGCAAAGATTTTCATAATAACGATCAATCATTTTACCGCGATAAAATACGAGCAACGAATCTGTCCGTAGAAGGATATCAAGTTGTGTCCGTTTGTTACGAACAGCTTGCTAAGACACATCATTTTGAGATTCTTGCACTCGATATCGCATCCCGAATAGGCAAAAAAATACGTATTCGTGCCCGCAAATTCTTTGAAGGATTTATTGCTATTACTGACTTGCTTCTTAAAGGTGCCAGAGCATGTCGATCGCGGGCACAAAAAGTACTTTTTCATGAAGTCCCAAAATTTCCAGGCGTTCGGATAATCTATGAAATTTACGAAATAGCATGGAATAATCTTCGTAATTACCCGAAACACACTTTGTTCAAAGCGCGATAACATAAAACGCAAGAAGCTTCCTTAGCGCTATCTTTAAGCTGTCTTTTGAAATCATATTCGTTTTTTGAATCCTCAAAAAAAGAAATAATTTAGAAAATCATCTGCAAGTAGCAACGCACATTTTCTTTTAGCATTGTTTTCTAACGTGCAACTTGAAAAAATGACGACAAGCGGGCAAGCAAAGTATACTTCGGTTTCAGATATTAAAAAATCCTTGTTGTTCCGATGGGGCGAATTCTAACCCGATGCATAGCATGATCACCAAAAAGCATACTCATTCCGTTTTCGAAATCCTTAACCAGGTTGATCGGTACATAAGCTTGAAGCATACCACCGAATCCGCCGCCTTGTAGACGCCAAGCGCCCACTTCTCGAAGAATATTTTCAGCTAACATGAACGCAAGACTTAATGGTTGCGTGTGCCACTCTTTATTTGGATAGATGTTCTGACAATACATATAAGATGAACGACCGCTCTCAATTACAAGCTCCTTGAAACGGCACATATCTCCCGCTTTTAGTGCATTGAACTGAGCTAGAACGCGCTCATTTTCATTGAAGTAATGGTATGCGCGAAGCAAGGCGCGATCGCATATTTGTTCTCTTAAGTTGAATAATTGGCCTAGGAACTGTTCTTTAGAGCATTGTCGAAGCAACGATTTTCCTAGCACGTTGGCTACTTGTTTCATCTCACGTTCAACGGCTGCATATTCATCCGTTAGTCCTGTGTGAGATGTGCCGGTTTCAATCAAAAATAATGTATGGTCTAATTTTTCAAATCCAAAGATGTTCCATGTGCCGTCTATTTCATTGTTCTTACTGCCGCCGTTAGAAATGATCTTCGTAATTTTTGGGTTCTCGGGATTCTCAAAGTCGATAAGTATTATTCCTCCGACCGCACAAGCGAGCTGATCCATCAAACCGCACGGTTTCTCAAAAAAGTGATTTTCGGCGTATTGGGCGATTTTCGCGATGGTAATATGATCGATCTCACCTTCATTATAAAGATGATTGAGGATAGAGCACATTTCGACTTCGAAGGCAGCGGACGAAGAAATACCCACGCCCTGCCAAATATTAGACGTCAGCCAGCAATCGAACCCACCGATACGGTAACCTAATTGTTGCATCCGAGCCGCAACGCCTCGAAGCAATGCCTTAGAAGTATGTCGCTCCTCTGCATTAGGGTGCAGATTAGATGTTTCGACCTCAACAGGATCGTGATGATCGCTGTATATTCTCATGATGTTGTGATTATTTATTGCCGCGATGCCTATCATATCAAGATCAAGCGAAGCTGCTAAAACTAGGCCTGCATTATGATCTGTGTGGTTGCCTCCAATCTCCGTACGTCCAGGTGTTGATATAACGATGATATCTTCATCTTCGGGAAAACAACGTTCAAATTGCGAAAGTGCGTTGCTATAACGAAAGTAGTTATGATCAGTCGCGTCTTGTCCATATAGAAAAGCAAGGCGATTTTGAAGTGATTTTTCTGACAACAAAGAGCGAAAAGCACTGCGATTCATGATCGGATCCCCATCTATACATGTACACCATCATCATGTGGGTCATGGTAGACAGACTATAGCATAAAATTAACGATAAAGTGTTTGTGGTATGGCGTGTCATTGACGACATCATGGCATGAAAAGTCAGACAAAAAATCAAGTTTAAACGCGCAAGTGGGGTATAATTAGACATCGTACTCTCTAATGAAAAAAACTTGAAATTTTGCGGGTATTAAACTATGAAACGAAATTGGTGGCAAGACAAAATTGTTTATCAAATCTACCCGATGAGTTTTAGTGATTCTAATGGAGATGGAGTTGGCGATATCCTTGGGATTATTAACAGGCTCGATTATCTTGAACAACTTGGTGTAGATCTTTTATGGATTTCACCACTTTATCCATCGCCTAATCGCGACAACGGCTATGATATTAGTGATTATTGCGCGATTCATCCCAACTATGGAACGATGAATGACTTTGACCGTCTTGTTAAGCTTGCCGGTGAACGAGGCATTAAGATTTTGATGGATCTAGTAATCAACCATACGTCAGATCAGCACGTATGGTTCCAAAAAAGTCGTCAGCGAATTGATCCCTATACTGATTTTTATATTTGGCAACCGGGTCAAAACGACAATAATTCAACCTTTCCAGATAATGAAGGTAATGAACTGAAAAAAATCGAAGAACAAAGCAAAAATTCAACTTTATCAGTTGATTCGGCAAAGGAAGCGAAAGATAATACTAAAATTGAAAAAATGTCACCGGGTAAAGTACCTAACAACTGGGGCAATTTCTTCGGCGAGATTCCATGGACATATGATGAGATGCGCGGAGAATATTATTTACACCTTTTTGCAAAAGAACAGCCGGATCTCAATTATCGAAATGAAAAAGTAATTGAAGCGGTTGAAAAGGTTATGGAATTTTGGCTAGACCGTGGCGTCGTAGGTTTTCGATGCGACGTGATTAACATTCTTTACAAAAATACACTAAAAAACGGGAAACCAAAACCTGCATTGACAGGCATTGAGCATTATTTGTCGACACCGGGTTTGCATCAACTGCTTCGGCGTTTCAACCAAAATGTTTGGTCAAAGTACGACGCTTTTACGGTTGGCGAGACAGTGTTCATAACGACGAAAATGGCAGATGATTTGGCCAATCCTGCACGACAAGAATTAAGTGCTGTTTTTTCGTTTGAGCATATGGAAACTGACTGTTTCAAGATTAAATGGTTTTTGCGCCCATTTTCGCCAAATAGATTTTTCAAAACACTGTCAAGGTGGCAGGAAAACTTGTTCTGGAACACGATTTATTTTGAAAATCATGATCAGCCTAGGTCGGTGTCTCGTTTTGGGGATGCCGATCTATATCATCGGGAGAGTGCGAAGGCCTTGGCTCTTCTCCTAATGGGTCTGAAGGGTACAGTTTTTCTTTATCAGGGGCAGGAAATTGGGATGACGAATTTCGATTTTGCCTCGATGGATGAGCTTCGTGATATAGAATCACACAATATTTGGAAAATTGGCAAGCGATTACGCTTCCCTAAACGACTTCTTTGGAAAATGATGACAACCAAAAGTCGTGATAACGCGAGAACGCCGATGCAATGGAGTGATGAGCCGAACGCAGGTTTTACAACAGGGAAGCCATGGTTAGGTATAAACCGCAATTACAAACAAATTAATGTTAAAAGTGAAAAACTGGATGCTGAATCAATTTTACAATTTTATCAGAGGATCATTCGCTTCAGGAAAAAAAGTAAGGCGATGCGTTGTGGTGATTTTAGAGAGCTACATCGACGCGGATCAGTTTACGCTTTTGAACGTTCTTATTCACAGGTAGATCAAAAGTTGACAAACGTTCTAGAATCCATAAAGCATGTTGGGACTTCGTTGTCAGGAGAACATGAGCAAAAGGAAAAACTGATTATAGTTGTAAATTTGTCGGGCAAACGTAAAAAAAGTCCTTATCAAGGACCATGTCTTTTCTCTTCTTACGAGCGAGATGAGATTGGAAGCATGCTAGATCCTTATGAGGCCGCTATTCTAAAGGTTTTATGAGCAATTTTTTGATATGAAGGGGGCGCAGTTTGTCAGCAATAGAGATTCGTGATCGGACGTTTTTGTTGAATACGAAGAATACGTCATATCTTTTCATGGCTAATGAATATGGGCACATAGAGCGCATTCATTATGGAAAAAAGGTGCGAATTGAGGACGCTGAGGCATTACGCTATAAACGAACGATACCCTATGGTTCGTTGTTGGTTTATCCCGATCCCGTTTCGCACACCTGTCTTAGAGAGGATCAATCGCCACAGTTGCCACATGCGCTTGATTACCCATCTTCAGCATGTCTAGAAAGTATCGATCGAAAGTCCGATCAAACGTATTGCTTAGATAACGTACTTCTTGAATGGTCTGGTTGTGGACGCGGGGATTTTAGAACTTCACCTATTGAAGTTGAATTTTTGGACGGCACCTTCACCACCGACTTCTTATTTAACCGTTATGAAATAAAACGAGGCGTGTTTCCGGCTAAGACATTGCCTACAGCATATGATGATGCCTCTGGAAATGACGGCAAAGATACAAGTAGAAATGAATATAGAGATTACGTCGGAAGAGAACAAGGAAATGGCAGTAGAAACAAATATGGCGATGCTTGTGGAGACGAATACGATGATGTAATCATGACCGATCAGAGCGATGCCGATACTGCTGGGTGTGACATTACCGCTGGAATTACTCATTCTTCAGGAGTAGAGACGCTAAGTATTTTTTTGAAAGAGGCAGTCTGGCCGCTTGAGTTGCAACTTATCTATACCGTTTTCCCGGATGAAAATGTGATTTCGAGGCGTGCTGTTCTGTGGAACTGGGGCAAGGATCCGGTAAATCTGCGCAAAATGATGAGTCAAATGATGGATTTGCCGGGACGCGAGTTTAATGTGTTAACGATATGTGGTGACTGGAATGCTGAAGCGAACCTAGTCGTCACACCGCTGACGTATGGGCGATTTGTTAATGAAAGTAGAACCGGAAGTTCGTCCAATAGGCAAAATCCGGCTCTTGCCCTAGCTGATCAACGTGCGACTGAACACTATGGAGAGGTGTACGGTTTTAATTTAGTGTATAGCGGCAACCATCAAACGTCTGTAGAACGCTCAAGCCGCGGTTTTGTGCGAGTGATGTCCGGCATTCAACCGGAGAATTTCCAATGGAAACTTCAGCCAAGAACGTTTTTTGAAACGCCTGAAGCAGTGTTCACCTATTCCGATCAAGGCTTTAATGGGATGAGCTATCAGTTTCATCGTTTTATCCAGCGCCATATCGTCAGAGGCCCTTGGCGCGACTGCGAACGTCCCATTTTAATCAACAGCTGGGAAGCTTTCATGTTCGATTTCAATGAACGAAAGCTTTTAAAACTTGCGCGCCAAGCAAAAGAGCTTGGAATTGAGTTGTTTGTGCTTGATGACGGTTGGTTTGGAGCGCGTAATAATGATCTTGCCGGACTGGGAGATTATGAGGTCAACCGAAAAAAGTTACCATCTGGTCTGAAGGGTTTTTCTAAAAAAATTGAAAAATTGGGGATGAGTTTTGGACTTTGGTTTGAACCGGAATCTATTAATCCGAACAGTTCGCTTTACAGGGCGCATCCGGAATACGCAATTCAGATACCTGGTCGCACACCGGTTCAGGGACGACATCAACTGTTGTTGGATTTTACGAATCCTGACGTGCAGGATTATGTTGTAGATAATGTGACGAGAATCCTGGACGGAGCGCCTATTAAGTATGTCAAGTGGGACATGAACCGCCACATGAGCGATTTTTTTTCAAAGCAAACGCATGCGGGAGAATTTGCGCATCGATATGTTCTCGGGCTTTATCAAGTGTTAAAACGTATTTTCGGCTCGCGTCCGGAAATCCTCCTTGAAATGTGCTCCTCCGGAGGTAATCGCTTCGACTTAGGAATGCTTTGTTTCGCCGCACAAATTTGGGCGTCAGATAACACCGATCCGATAGAGCGACTGCGAATACAAAAAGGCCTTTCGTATTTTTATCCTCAAAACACAATGGGCGCACATATTTCAGCGGCACCACATACTCAGACACTCAGAAATACGCCGCTTAGCACGCGCTTTAATGTGGCGGCGTTCGGTGCCTTCGGATATGAGATGGATCTAACCGCGTTGAACCATGTTGAGCGCGAGGAGATCAAAGAGCAGATAATTTTTTATAAAAAGCACAGGGCACTTTTTCAATTTGGACGTTTTTATCGATATGATTGGCCACGACCGAACCAAGAAGCTTTTTCGGTCGTTTCCGAAGATCGACGACAGTCGATTGCGGTATTCGCGACGACACTTGCAAAATCAGGAGAAGAGAACGATTGGCTACGAGTGGTTGGACTTGATACGGACACGGTGTATAGATTGCGGACACGTCCTCAGAAAGTCCATATAGCTCGGTTTGGTCATTTGATCAATTTTGTGTCACCTGTTAAGTTGAAGGCGGATGGATTAGCGCTTACTCTTGCCAACCGTTATTACGCATTGTCAGACGGCTTGCTCGATTTAACGGCATGTGGATCTGCGTTAGAAAGTGGCATTGGATTAAATAATCAATATATTGGTACCGGTTACGATCCTGATTTGCGCTTATGGGGAGATTTTGGATCGCAGATGTATATCATAACGGCACAGCCAGTTGGTAATAACTCTCAAGAAGACGATACACCTAATATGTATCAGTCGAATTAACTTTGGACTTAGAACATAGAAGAAGACATATCAACAACGAGTTCTAATTCAGATAGTATTGACGTTGATTTTGCAAAAAGAGGTAAATGAGCTCGGTGCGTGGGTGATTTTGTCAACAATATCAATAATGGAGATCTTCACACGCAGGAGGAACAATGCAGGGTTCGTGTAATAGGGCAAAGTACCTGATGATAGCCAAACACAGAGGGAGAAGAAGGTCATGACAAATCTTCAACTTGAAAAAGAGAAATCGGAAAGTCCTACAGTGGCGCCGGCAGAAACTACAGTTGCTGTGCTACAAACAAGCAACAAAATGTCGGCATTTGATCGCCGAAATATGATCTATTTTGGGCTTGGAACTGTTGGAAGGGATATGTTTTATGCGCTAGAGGCAAACGCCCTGATTTACTATCTCTCCAATGTGCTGACATTGCCGCAATCGATTTTTGTTGCGACAAGTTTGGTGTTCACTGTTTTACGCATATTTGATGCATTGAATGATCCCGTCAGCGGTCTCATAATCGATAACGTACGATCTCGTTATGGAAAGTTTAAACCGCCTATGTTGGTTGGCGCGATTGTCGGTGCGCTTTGCTATATGGTATTTTTTACGGATTTTGGCCTTCGGGACTATCGATTTGTCGTTGTCTTCGGCATAGCCTATATCCTTTGGGATATTTTCTACGGACTCAATGACATCGCTTATTGGTCAATGTTGCCGTCACTTAGTCTTAATCAAAAAGTGCGTGAAAAGATGGGTGCTTTTGCGAGGATATGCGCCAATATCGGAATGTACATCATCATGGTCGCATGGCAACCCGTAACCACAGCACTGGGGAATACTCCAAAGGCTTGGACGAGCGTCGCGCTTGTCGTGACCATCTTAATGCTCCTTTTTCAACTTTTTACGATTTTCGGTGTCCGCGAAAAACGCGATGTCTTTGAGTCTACGCAAGAGAAAACGACATTCAGGGATATGTGGCATATCCTGACAAAAAATGATCAGCTGTTTTGGACGACGATTTCCATGTCGCTCTTTACGATTGGTTATGTCACGACGGCGACCATCTCTATTTATTTCATGGAATACGTGTTCGGCAACAAGGATCTTTACCCCATTCTGGCTCTAGTCGTAGGTGTAGCTCAAATCATAGCGCTTGTCATTTTTCCAGCAGTTTCTAAACACTTCAAACGTGCAAAATTGTATTTTTGGTCTACGATATTAGTGATTTGTTCCTACGGACTTTTTTTCTTCGCGGCATCAAACTTTATCATTTTGTTGGTGGCGGCCCTTTTCTTATTCATCGGGCAAGCGTTTATTCAACTTCTGATGTTGATGTTCCTTGAAGATACGATTGAATACGGACAGTGGAAACTGGGCAAGCGCAATGAAAGCATTACACTTTCAGTGCAACCGCTGATCAATAAGATCGGCGGCGCACTCGCAACGGGAATTGTGAGTGTAGCGCTTGTCATTTCCGGTATAAAGCAAGGTGATACGGCCGCCACAACAATCGACACACCAGGCAAAATGGTCATCCGAACCGCCATGGTTGTGATTCCTCTTGTTTTAATTGTGGTGGGTTATCTGATCTATCGTTGGAAATATAAAATCGACGAAGAGATGTACGTTAAGATGCTAAGGGATCTGAGCGATCGAGGCGAACTCAACCTAGACGCATAAAACGATAACCTTGCAATATTACGATTTTGTTCTTTGTATGGAGTGTAGGTGAGGGGATGAGCTGCGTGACGACGTTCCGTGTAAAAGCAAGGTTCGTAAATCTAAATTGATTGCGGAGTGGACAGCAAATGCTGTCAAGGTGGCATCAGTATGAAAGACAAGAATATATGAGGAGGCGTGATCTAATGACGAGAGCGTTTCAATTTAAACCGGGATTTCAACTAGGTGTTGCGACAGCAGCAGCACAGATTGAAGGGGGCAAGGTCGATTCCAACTGGTTTCATTTTTCAGAGATACCAGGAGCTATTTTAGATGGCTCACATGTTCAGCGCGCCAATCGGCACTGGGAGCTTTATGAGGAAGATATTGCGCTGTTGGAAGAGCTTGGTATCAAGCATTATCGGATGAGTCTTGACTGGGCGAGGATTGAACCCGAAGAAGGCGTTTTTGATGAAGCAGCATTCGAAAGATATAGGACAGAAATTCAAAAAATGTGTGATTTGGGTATCCACGTTTTTCTGACGTTTCATCATTTCAGCCATCCGCAATGGTTTGAGAAAAAAGGCGCTTTTCTGCATTATGAGAATCTGGATGCTTTTCTTCGATATGTAGAAAAAAGTCTTGACTACATTGCCGATTTGGTGTCCGATTACTGCACGGTAAATGAGCCTAATGTATACGCTGTTAATACTTATTTCTTTGGAGAGTGGATGCGATATAAAAAAAGCCTGCGGAATACACTCCAAATGATGAATGTGTTCATCGCTCTGCATATTCGCACATACGAACTCATTCATCAATTTCGAAAAAAGCGAGGGTACACGAACACGCGTGTGAGTTTGGCCCATCATGTGCGCCATTTTACACCGGCAACAGCGTGGCCGCACGATCGGTTGGGTGCGCGATTGCTGTCATATCTTTTTCAGGATGGGCTTTTTTGCGCAGCGGCGATGGGCGAATTTGCGTTCCCTTTTAAAAACTTGGCAAAAGCAGAAAAAGGCCGTTATATCGATTTCATCGCGTTGAATTATTACTCCCGCGGCGCCACGCGTTTCTTTCAAGATACGACATTGAGCGACGTGCCGAAAAACGATCTTGGCTGGGAAATCTACCCGAAGGGACTCATCGAAGAAGCCCGGCGCTGTTATGCACATTTGCCTCTTCCCATTGTGATCAGTGAAAATGGTTGCTGTGACAACGAAGATCTTTTCCGTCCGCGTTATATATACGATCACCTACTTCTGATGACGGATTCAGAGCTGCCTTTTGAGGCGTATTATCATTGGTGTTTTCTCGATAATTTCGAATGGGCGGTCGGCGAGTTGGCACGATTTGGTCTTGTGCACTGCGATTACGAGACCCAAAAGCGTACGCTCAAAAAAAGCGCGAAGTTCTACGCTCAAATGATTCGTGATCACGGTGTCACGGCATCCTCTTATGAGACTTACGTTAAACCATGCAGGTATCATCAAGATGAGGTCAATATTGTAAGGGATTACGTAGTCGATTAATCTCCATTGTTGTTTTGCAGCTTATGCGTTGAGATCAGGTTTATTATGTTTAGTCTTTTAGCTTCCACTTCGCTCCGAATTTGCTTATAGTCTCTGCGATGGGGATGTTTTGCGGACATGCGCTTTCGCAGGAACCGCAGGCAATACAGCGTCGCGGATCTCCCGCTTCGCCCACCTGTTGAAGCTTTCGAGGCACACTTGAGATTTGCTTAACAAAGGCGTATGTATTACATGTTTCTAAAATCACAGGTATGTCAAGCGATAGTGGACATTCAGGTACGCAGTAGCGACAAACTGTACACTGAACGACCATTTTTGCGAGTTTGTTTTCAGCTAAGGTGAGCAGTGCCTTATTTTCCTCCCTAGAGACAGGCTTGAATTGAGAGAATGTTTCAATGTTCTCCTTGAGCTGTGTCATCGTTGACATGCCGGATAAAATGACGCCAATTTCTGGAAATTGTTGTAAGTAGCGAAAGGACCAAGCAGGTATACTTTCATCCGGCCGCATTGTCCTCAACGTCGTTTCCTCATCTTCGGCAAGTGATGCAAGATAACCGCCGCGCAGTGGTTCCATGACCCAGACGGGAATACCGTAATTGTTAAGTATTTCCATCTTTTCCTTAGCGTTTTGGTACGTCCAATCGATCCAATTGATCTGAATTTGGCAGAATTCAACGGCGTCGTGATATTTTTTCAGAAAAAGTCTAAGATTGTCATTGCTGGCATGTGTTGAAAATCCAAGATGCCGAATGCGCCCCGCCTTTTTTTCTTTCAACAAATAATCCATCAGTCCGAGCTCATCATCCATATACAAGGCAATGTTGTTGTCCGAGACGGAATGCATTAAATAGAAGTCGAAGAAATCGACTTGACACTTGTCGAGCTGCTCTTGGAAAATCTCCTGCGACCGCAAGAATCGTTCACGATCAAAGCCGGGAAATTTCGTCGCCAAGAAAAACCGATCACGCGGGTATTCGTTTAGAAGCTCGCCTGCGACACGCTCTGATTGGCCATCATGATAGTTATATGCCGTGTCATAATAGTTGATACCGTGCTCCATCGCGTAATGCACCATTTCACGCACTTTCGTCATATTAAGTTGATTCCGGTTATCATCTAAGTAGGGAAGGCGCATCAGGCCAAACCCGAGCGCAGAAATATAAAGATCTTGAAATTTTCGATAAAGCATAATCCCTCCTTTGTGTAACATTTTTATCGTATCATACGACATACGGTGGCGTGTTTAAGATCTTCTTCGTCTCTTTCCAGTTTGAATCATAGCGCTCAACAAGAGCATAAAAACACTCGTTGTGGTTTTTTTCCACAAGATGCGCGAGTTCGTGCGTAATAATGGAAGCAAGACAAGCCACCGGTTTTTTTACAAGTTGGAGGTTGACCCATATCCGCTTTTTCTCGATGTTGCAGGTACCCCACCGCGTTTTCATGTTTTTTATACGGTATTCATGAGCGTGTAGTCCCATTTTCTCTTCAATGGGTTTTGCGATTTTCGGTAAAACGTTTTGGAGTTCTTGGCGGTACCATGCGTTAAAAGCTCGCTCTTTAGATTCTCTAGTTGCCCCTTTAGGAACGGTAAAAATGAGCTTAGACGATTCTTCTTGAATGAGGTATTGTCTGCCCTCCGTCACGACCTCAAGCATATAAGGTTTACCCCAAAGATAATGCGTTTCTCCCGAAATATATTCACGGAATGCGTGCCTGAATTCCGAACGAATCCGTTCCTGCGACGCTTTAATCCTTGGAAGCTTTTGCAAAACAAAAGATATTATTTTTTGATCAGGGTAATGTAGCGGTGCCGAAACGGTTACTTTTCCATCAGGCGGATGTACTCTCACATATAGATTTTTCTGGCGGTTCCTTTTTGTGATTTCTACAGAGAGACCGTCGATCAAGCGCAGGCTCGATATCGTGGTTGAAGTCTTTTTCCGAGAGCAGGCAGGTGGCATTGGATTCACTCTAGACAAATTTTTCAATGGTGCCGACGTCTTTTCCGGGCGAGGGGAAAAGGGTTACAAGGCCCAACGCGGCCAGCAATACAGCCGACGTCTTTTCCGGGCGTGAAAAAATGGTCCTTCAGTCAACGCCGCAAAAGATTTGGCTCATTCGTTTTTTCCGGGGGAGGGGAAATGGCATTACTCAATGCTTTCAGGTTTTCGGATGTCCGCTAGAAGCAGATTTTCAAAAAGATGCCATGATCCCTGCTTGCTTTGTTTTAACACAATCGGGCGAGGGCTATCCGCGCCGCTTGAACGAATGTACAGTTTCGCGTAACCGTCGTTATCATAACTGTAAGGGTTTTCGAGAACTTCAATGATGTAGGGTTGAGCTGGCTCATAGTCGTTTTCCGGCGATGTGCCCTTAAGGTAGGATCTTGGCACATAATCTTTTCCGGTTAGACGATCTCTTAAGAACTGCTTGTCAAACATGTTGAGCGGTTTTGGTCCCTTGAGTACGTTGAGCATTTTCTCGCCTTCAACAGGATCATCGACATAGCGCAAGCAGGCAAGCACTGTCATTGCGGCAGCTTCATGCGGTGTCCGGCAAGCAGACGCAGGAATACTCATGAAGTCTTCAAGTGTTTCAGGCAAAAAATCAAATGTTAACGTTGTGCTCATTAGTTTTCTCCTTATATTTGAGGTATATTGGGCGCTTCTTTTGCGTGACGCGAATACGTTTCTCTTTGCTAGTATACAGAAAATGAGCGGATCAAGCTATCCAGGAGACATCGGCTATGAGTGATTATTTGTTTCTCGAATTGCATATAGAAACGCATACAATTTTCTGCCAAATGTGGATTCTTTTAGAAAGCAAAACCCCTGCAAGCTTAGAGCCACAAGGGTTTTGCGTTTGGTTGCGGAGGCAGGATTCGAACCTACGACCTCCGGGTTATGAGCCCGACAAGCTACCAGCTGCTCCACTCCGCGGTATTCGTTGTATGGTGCTCGTGGCCGGACTCGAACCGGCAAGGATGGTGATCCCGCGGATTTTAAGTCCGCTGCGTCTGCCGATTCCGCCACACGAGCATCCTTCAAAACGCCTTGATACAATAGCACGTCGAAAAGGAAGTGTCAAGTTTTAAAAATAAAGGATGTATCACATATCTAGATAGCTAGATGCCAAAACAAGTTAGACAGTAAGACACCTTGGTCGTCCAGTTTACTTTGGCATTCAACAACTTATTAAGGTATGGCGCATGTATTATAAATTCATAGAACTTGATGCCAACGTAAAGCTGACGGTAAGGATCATGTGTCGTCAAATTGCTTTGCCAATCAGCGTTTTGAAGTAATAAAGGTGAATATCAAGCAAAACCGGACAACGGGAAGTGCGGGAGCCTCAGTTTTGTTTAATTTTTCTGTGTCGATCGAAAAGAGGAAAACGGTTACTTTGTATGGATGACTTCACAGACGTCCGGAAAAACAAGTACAATGAGATAACGATGTTGTCACAATATTGTTTAGCACAACGACAAAATGCCAGTAGTATAGAGTCCGGAAATAACAACATGCAGAGATGGCTAACAGTGCCTAGAGTGATGACAACGACAACTTTACAAATAGATAACCTAGAACCGGATAAGCTAGAATTAGCTCCAGCGGGCAACCTGGAAACAGATGAGGTGCGTCGATGGCAACAGTAACGCTCAAGGGGATCAAGAAAATCTACGATAAAGATGTGCTTGCGGTAAGTGACTTCGACTTGGAGATTGCGGATAAAGAATTTGTGGTACTGGTGGGTCCATCCGGATGCGGCAAGTCAACGACACTTCGAATGATCGCGGGGCTTGAGGAGATTACGGAAGGCGAGCTCTATATCGGTGATCGCTTGGTAAATAACGTGGCTCCGAAGGATCGAGATATTGCGATGGTCTTTCAAAATTATGCGCTATATCCTCACATGACGGTATATGACAACATGGCCTTCTCGCTGAAACTCCGAAAAATGGGAAAAAAGGAAATCGATAAGACGGTACGTCGGGCAGCGGAGATTCTCGATATTACGGAATATCTAAAAAGGAAGCCTAAAGCGCTTTCTGGAGGGCAAAAACAGCGTGTGGCGATCGGACGGGCAATTGTACGTGAGCCGCAGGTTTTTCTGATGGATGAACCGCTTTCCAATCTAGACGCAAAACTCAGAAATCAGATGCGAGCGGAGATCATCAAGCTACGCCAAAGAATTGACACAACGTTTGTGTATGTGACGCATGATCAGACGGAAGCGATGACGCTGGGCGATCGAATTGTAATCATGAAAGATGCCTTTATCCAACAGACGGGGACGCCGCACGAGGTGTTCAATCATCCGGCGAATCTTTTTGTAGCAGGTTTTATCGGTACTCCGCAGATGAATTTTTTCGACGGCGAACTCAAAAAAGATGACGCGTCGTATTCTGTTCGTGTAGGAGAAGCATATATTGAACTTCCTGAATCAAAACAGCGCGCGCTACGTGAAGCGGCACATGAAGAGAAGAAAATAACGGTCGGCGTTCGTCCGGAGCACATCGCGCTTTTAAGCGAAGACGATGTTGAAGAAGGACTATCCGGCACTCTGCTTTTCAGCGAGATGATGGGGAGTAGTGTGCATTTGCATATAAAAATGGGCGAACAGGAAGTAATAATTGTCCGTCCAACTGGAACGCGAGAGGGCGTCGGCCATGTTCCCTATGACGTCGGAGCGAACGTGAGTTTCCTGCTACCCGGCACTGACTGTCATCTGTTCGACAAAGAAACAGAAAATAATTTGATTGAGTTCATAGCTGATTAAGGTTTAGACGGCATCTGAAAGTTTGGTTAAGGACGCTGAGCAACCGTTTTAGTTAAAAGATTTTGATGGCATCTGAAAATTATGTTTGAAGACGCTGAGCAACCGTTTTAGTTAAAAGATTTTGATGGCATCTGAAAATTTCGTTTGAAGACGCTGAGCAATCGTTTCAGGAGCTCGGCTTCTTTCTTTTGAGAAGGACTGCCATATTTTTGATTTAATAATTTAGCGATTTTAATCCAAAATTATAACGATTTCGAAATAGCTTAGGCGCACGTGACAGCTCCTTAAGGTGCAACGCGGCAGATTAAGGATCCTAGGTCGCATTCGAAAACACTCAAAAGCCCTCTGGCGGTCAGTTTAGATCACGTTCAGCATTTCAGAATGATACTTGGAAAGATACTGAGCGACAAATTAAAGTTCTCGTCGGTTTTCAAATGCGCGAGCTAAGGTAACTTCATCAGCATACTCGAGAGATGCGCCCATTGGAATACCATGGGCGATACGCGTTGTGCGAATGCCGGAGGGTTTGAGAAGTCGGGCGATGTAAAGGGCTGTTGCTTCACCTTCGACTGTGGGATTCGTGGCGAGAATGATTTCATCAACCTCACTATGTGCTTGAAGTCGCTGCAAAAGTTCTCTGAGTTTAATATTTTCCGGTCCTATATCGTGCATTGGAGAGATAACACCGTGAAGCACGTGGTAAAGCCCGTTGTAGTCATGGATGCGCTCCATCGCGGCGATGTCGCTTGGATTTTCGACAATGCAGATTTTAGTCGTATCTCGTGTTGAGGAACGACAGATGTAGCATGGGTCCTCTTCCGTAAGGTTGCAACACGATGAGCAAAGGTGTACGGAATCACAAGCCTCTCGAATTGCATCGGAGAGGTTCATCCCGACATCACGGTGATCCAAAATGTAGAAAGCAAGGCGCTGTGCGGTCTTGCGGCCTATACCGGGCAGTTTTGCCAGCGCCTGTACCAGTTTCTCAATTGCCGGAGAGTAGCGGTAAGCCATACTTAAAAACCCGGAAAGCTCAGATTGCCGCCTGTCACCTGTGACATGCGCTCTTCTGCTTTTTCATCGAGCTGGCGACATGCGTCGTTGACGGCTGCCACAATCAGATCTTGCAACATCTCGATATCGTCAGGATCTACAACTTCCGGCTTGATTTCGAGTTCTTGGATCTGGTGTCCGGCACCGATCACTACACGTACAACGCCTCCGCCAACCGTTGCTTCCGCTGTCATTTCAGCGACTTCTTCTTGAGCCTGCGCGAGGTCTTGCTGCATTTTTTGCGCCTGACGCATCAGTTGATTCATTTGATTCCCGCCTGGCATACCGCCTCTTGGAAATCCGCCCCGTCTTCCTCTTCCCATAAAAAACCCTTTCAAGCGGTGAAACACCGTCTATTATCATATTTCTCGGACAACATAAAAAACCTGCTAAGAATAAACTGCATTTGCAATTGTCGGTACCGGTTGTACCGGCACCTCTCTTAGTTTAACGAAGATAAGGCTTAAATGCGACACTGTTTTTTCGATTTAAATAACGATCTGATAAAGAATGTTCGCTCTACTTTTACATTGAACTTAGACAAAGGGCGCGTCGTCATCAGTCAAAGGCGGTACGTCCTGATCATCAATATAAGGGATATAGTCATCGTTATACGGGAGAGAGGCATTGCCGCGAAATGGTTTGTCAGCGGTAAGGGCATGCCTATCGTTAGGTAACAGATCATTGCCAGTGTATGGATTCTCGGCAATTGGCACATTATTTTCATGTGGTTGTGACAGACGGGTCTGCCGTAATTTGTTGTGTTTGATTGGCGTATTGACATCTTGAGTTTGCTGAGTTTTGTCATGAGTCTTCTCGCTCATCTCCGCTAATCTTTGACGAAGCTGGATTAGCCATGGTTGTTCATTGGCCTCTGACGTCTGTAATATGTCATCAGAAAGAATCTCTCTTTTGGAAACACGCGATGGTTCAACTTTTTTTGATGCCGGAGTCGCGACCTCTGAATCGACTCCACTTTGCTTATCGTTGTTAGAAGATGTGTCACCGAAAGAGAGCTGATCACCATATTTAACATCTTTTTCACCGTTATTTGATGTAAGTGACTCTTCAAAACGAATATCATCGAAAGTTTCATTCGCTTTATCGGCTTCGTGACTCACTCGGTCCTTGTGAAGGTCTTCTGCAACTATACCGCTGTGTTCTGAATCTAGTCGAGATTTCGGTATATCATGTGAAGGATCAGGGGAAGGAACGCCTGAGATGGGCGCAACTTTGTCTCGTAGTTTGGAAAGCCAATTTTGCTCGTCAGAGGCCTGGTCATTTTTATTTGTTTTAGAACCTATTGAGACAGTGCATTGAATCGGTCGGCCTATCCGTTTTGAAAGTATACTTTCAATTTCAAGCCTGTTGTCATCTTGGGAAAGACAAGTGTATTGTCCGGTCAAGTTTTTCCTGAAATGAAGGTTGAGAACATCGCCGGAAAAGGATACTTGTGCCGGACGAGCACAGAGCGCAACTTCGACACGGTTCTCTTGCTGGAGACTCTCCAAAACACTTCCCCATACCTCGATTAACGATTCTATGCCTCTACTAGTATTGACCTCATCTTCAGGCAAAGAACTTGAGACGATCGGTTTTTCAGATGAAAAACTTGCGGGGTTCGCCTTGTTAGATGTAGAACTATCAGTTTCCGGTTCCGCAGACATAGGGTTTTCTGTGCTCATTCCCTCAGATAATGAGCCTGTAGCATCTATATATTCATCATTAAAATCAATAGAAGAAGTATCATTTTTTACGACAACGGGTGTCGTTGCTTTTTTATGAGCAGATGGCTCGCTAGCAGATGGTTTGCTGCCTTCAGGTATGCTCAGCAAATCTTCGCTTAATGACAAAACGGGTGCTGCTGTTTTGGGTTCAATGGACACGGTTGAACTCATTTTTGTGCTGTGTGAAGGGGGGTCAAAAGATCTGTCTTTAACATCGCTGCCCGAGATGCCAAACTTTGATGCCAGACGAAGCAGGCCGATTTCGAGTGTAGTTCGCAGATCGGGTGTGAAGCGCATAGAAACAAGAAGTTCGGCAAGCCCCTCAATAACAGATGTAATAGCAGAAGCAGAGGCTTTTTCAGCGACAGCACGTAAGGTCTCGATATCTTGATTTCTGAGGAGAATAAGTTTTTCAGGCGTCTTAGAAACATTGCAAACGAGTAGATTTCGAAAATATGCGCCTAGATCGGTGACGAAACGAGTCAAATCTTGACCGGAAAGAACTAAATTTTGGATATTAACGAGCAGCCGGTCATGATTTTTAAAAAGAATAGAGGAAGCAGTTTCAGATAGAAACTCATCAGGAACACGTCCGGCGATTTCCAAGACATCATCGCGTTCAACAGGGCGCTTCACAATCTGACGTGATTGGTCAAGCAAGCTGATTGCATCACGCAGGGCGCCGGCTGATAGATGAGCAATACTTTCAAGCGCATCGTTCGTTATGTCAAGATCGATGTCACGCGCGATATTTGAGAGTCGCTCAGCGATTGCTTTATTTGGAATGCGGCGAAATTTATAGTGTTGACAGCGGGAGATGATGGTTGCCGGAATACGATGCGGTTCAGTAGTCGCGAGAACGAAAACGGCATGCTCAGGAGGCTCCTCAAGGGTCTTTAAGAGAGCATTAAATGCGCCAGTTGATAGCATATGGGCTTCGTCAATGATATAGACTTTATAACGCGCCCGAACAGGCGTAAACATAATTTCATCTGTAAGGCGACGCATGTGTTCAACGCTGTTGTGGGATGCTGCGTCGATTTCATTGATGTCCATTAGAGCGCTCTGATTGATTTCATGGCAGATATCGCACGCATTACAGGGGTTGCCACCTTTAGGGTTAAGACAGTTGATTGCTTTTGCAAAAATTTTCGCAAGTGAGGTTTTGCCAGTGCCCCGTGTGCCGGAAAAAAGCAGTGCATGCGAAAAGGTGCCTTCAAGAACACTCTGTTGAAGGGGGTAAACAACTTGCTTTTGAGCTACAACTTCATCGAAAGTCTGCGGTCGCCACAAGCGGTAAAGTGCAAACTTCTCTTTTTCAGCCACGACATGTTACCTCTTTCTGAATGATGAAATGAGCTTGAAAAACGGTCGCACCTGAGTCACAGCCGAACCAGGCATCCCCGCGGCACCTACAGGTAACCGCTTACCGCTGCTTCCCTCCGGACCTGACGGGGTTCACAGGCCTGTATTGCACGGGCCCCGCATTCGACTGTGACTCACGTACGACCAATGATGCCACCATGATAACTGACGGTTATCATTGATCCGATGCGTGACATCAGTCTACCACACGTTGCGACAGTATGAGTAAAATAATGAAATTCCTACTTTGGCTGTTTGCACATAATTGACTTTAGAAATCCTCCAAGATGTCACGGATGCTGTCCATTTGACAGCGCATGTTCCACACGAATAGTAGCAGAATTCTTGTTTAGCAAGTGCTTGCCTATACACTCAATTCACATAACCTATGGGTGTTTGGCCTTCAAAGGGTGCTAGAAGCGGTTAAAGGGGTTAAGCTCTCCGTCAAATGAAAAAAGCGACTTGTATACTCGCCGTATGAAAACCTATGTCCGAAAATATCTTTG
>JGI24709J26583_10000095_pt1 | contig 63136 bp, 55 predicted proteins | sample BioPla2DNA1_FD_26583 | JGI IMG/M metagenome (IMG submission 26583) | reverse complement strand
ATGTTTCGGTGTTTGAAAGGGTTGCAAAAGGGATCATTTGAGTTCTAGATGCCAATATGAGTGGTTGGGAAAAAATATCCTACAAAAAGTTGATACCGTCTATTCTGACAATATTACTTTCAATAAAAATACCTGTAATATATAATATTAGTAAAGTAAGTGAATCAAGAGGTGAATAGAATTTGAAAGTAGTGAAAATAAATAATATAAAAAAGAATACATATACGGTAGTTTCTTTGTTTGCAGGCGCAGGTGGCTTAGATATGGGATTTGAAAATCAAGGATTTAAAACTATTTGGGCAAATGATATTGATATTGATGCATGTGAAACACATAGATTGTGGTCTAATGCTGAAGTTATTCATGGAGATATATCAAAAATTGATTTTAATATAATACCAAATTCTGATGTTATTACAGGAGGGTTTCCTTGCCAAGGCTTTAGTTTAGCTGGTCCTCGAAAAATAGATGATAAAAGAAATATCCTGTATAAATATTTTGTTAGCCTTGTAGAACTAAAGCAACCCTACGCCTTCATTGCGGAAAATGTTAAGGGGATCTTAACTCTTGGAGATGGAGCTATTATAGAGGCAATAATAGAGGATTTTAGTGATAAAGGATATAATGTATTTCCTAATTTAGTTAATGCTGCAGATTATGGTGTGCCTCAAGACCGATGGAGAGTATTTATGGTAGGATTTAGAAAGGACTTGAATATTACTGAATTTAAATTTCCAGAGCCATTTGATAAAAGGGTAACTTTAGCAGAAGCGCTTAAGGGTATGCCAGAACCTAATGCAAATGATATTTGTAATGCTTCCTTTTCATCGCGTTATATGAGTCGTAATAGGAGAAGAGGGTGGGAAGATGTATCTTACACAATTCCGGCTATGAGTAAACAAGTACCTTTACATCCATCGTCTCCATGCATGATAAAGCTAGGGGAAGATAAGTGGAAATTTGGTGATAATGGCATTACAAGAAGATTTAGTTGGCAAGAGGTAGCAGTAATTCAAACATTTCCACGAAATATGCAATTTGTAGGAAATCTTACATCAAAGTATAGACAAATAGGCAATGCTGTGCCCGTAAAACTTGCGGAAGTTGTTGCATCACAGGTGAAGTCACTTTTAGATGTTAGTCTAAAAAGGACTAGTATGAAAGAAAAAGTAGGTGTGTAGATGTGGCTATTCAAACTAAATTGGGCAAAGCGTTCGAATTTGCATGCCTACAATCCTTATATAACAATCTTTCAAATAGTCAATTGGTTATAATTGAACAAACAAATGCAGTATATATTGCGAGAGATTCTTTTAATAAGGCTACTACGGATACGCAAAGAAAAATGATTGATGGGGCAAATGCCGCAACAAAAATTATTAAGAGATTAGAACCACAATTAGAACATTCTTTAACAAATGGTCCGCTATATTTAGCCATTCAAGAAGACTCCGCAGGAATAGCAGGAGATGTTCGTGATTTGATTTGCCTAAGGCGAGAAAATCAATGGGAAATTGGTTTATCATGCAAACATAATCACTCAGCGGTAAAACATAGTCGGTTATCTCCAAATATTGATTTTGGGGCTTCTTGGTTTGGAATCCCATGTTCTGAAAATTATTTTAACGAAATAAATTCTTTGTTTGAAGAATTAACTGACCTGAAAAACGCTGGCGTTTTATGGAGAAACATACCGAATAAAGAACAAAGATTTTATAAACCACTTTTAGTAGCGTTTATGAATGAACTCAAAAGGCTTGATACTGCTAATCCAGGAATTATACCCACTAGGTTATTACATTATCTTTTAGGGAGAAATGATTTTTATAAAATTATTACACACGATAATAAAAAAGTTACACAGGTACAAAGTTTTAATATTTATGGTACCTTAAATAGAAGTGCAGGAAGGTTTCATTCATTGGTTAACGTACCACAATTAACGATGCCTACTCGGTTGTATGATATTAATTTTAGACCTGGATCAGGGAACACTATTTTAGTGGTATGCGATAATGGTTGGACAATATCAATGAGGATACATAATGCAAGATCTTTGGTCGAGCCAAGTTTAAAATTTGATGTTGGTTTAACAGGAGTTCCTTCTGTGCTTTATAGTCAATTTGAACCGTGGTAAACATTTGTTTTTTAATAAAGTCCATTGATAACCATGCGAGTTGTTCCTGGTTGTTGTGGACTTTTAATATTTTTATACATGGGGTTGACATTTGGAATAATATAGTATAATCTATGCATAGGGAACATTTGTTCGCAATACATAGGAGGGAATAGGATGAAATTAGTAAGTCTCTTTTCAGGTGCAGGTGGAATGGATTTAGGTTTTAAAAAAGCTGGTTTTGAAGTAATATGGGCGAATGAGTATGACAGTACTATTTGGGAAACATATCAGAGAAACCATAAGACTTTTCTTGATAAAAGAGATATACGAAAAATTAATTCATCAGAAATAGTTGATTGCGATGGTATTATTGGTGGACCTCCTTGCCAAAGTTGGAGTGAAGCAGGGACCTCAAGAGGAATAAACGATGAAAGGGGAAAGCTTTTTTATGAATTTATACGAGTATTAAGAGATAAACAACCAAAATTTTTTGTTGCAGAAAATGTTCCAGGAATGTTATCAAAAATGCATAAATCAGCCGTGGATAGCATTATTAATAGCTTTTATGCAGCGGGATACGAAGTTTCAATAAAGCTCCTAAATGCTGTTGATTATGGAGTTGCTCAGGATCGAAAGAGGGTTTTTTACATAGGTTTTAGGAGAGATTTGAATGTAAATTTTAAGTTTCCCTTACCAATAGGGAAAAGATTAGTTCTACGTGATGTAATATGGGACTTAAAAGATAGTGCAATACCAGCATTAAAAGGTAATAAAACAAATGGGGATAAATGCCCAGTTGCGAATCATGAATACATGATTGGAGACTTTTCAACAATTTATATGTCAAGAAATAGGGTACGGTCATGGGATGAACCTTCTTTTACCATACAAGCTGGAGGGCGACATGCTCCTATTCATCCTCAAGCACCTAAAATGTTGTTTTTAGAACAAAACAAAAGGATTTTTGTACCGGGGAAGGAACATTTGTATCGAAGATTAAGTGTGAGAGAATGTGCAAGGATTCAAACATTTCCTGACGAGTTTAAGTTTTATTATACTGATGTTAGTGATGGGTACAAGATGGTAGGCAATGCTGTGCCTGTTGAGCTAGCATATCAAGTTGCAAAAGCTGTTAAGAATGCTTTAAATTGCCTTGAAAATTTTTTTGAAGAAGAAGCAATTTAAAAGATTGCTTATGTATGATAATGCTGTGCAAATACTTGGATAAACATGCGCTAATTGCGCACAATTTCTTGGGGTTGAAGAAAAATTCTGCCCATTATGCGGCACAAAAGTCTATTAATAAAATGATCAAGAAAAAGGGGGAAGCCCATGTGTAAACGTGGGGAATTTCTTTTGCAACTTTGTCCATTTTTATTATGCAATAAACAAGGTAAAAATATATAGAAGATATAATAGCTAAAATTCATTAAGCGTAACAGTTTATTATTGAAGGAGAAGGAAATAACCGACAAGTTAGTTGAAGTAGTTAAAGCCAGTCGGAACATTACCAAGAAAACCGCTTCGATGTGGCAAAACTATTTTAATTTGCCAATGAAGGAAATTATAATGTATGAATTTATTATTGGGAGGAAATGAAATCTTATTTTCTTCAGAGACAAAAGGAATTGCTTGAATGGGAATTGAATAAGTAGTTAAAAACCATCTTAGGGTAATATCTTAGATAATTAAAATTTATCTCTAGATTTGAGGGATAAATTTTTTTACTTATCTACGCGAATAATTTTGCGTTCCTTGATGGAATCCAAAATAGCAAATACAGTCATGGCATCACCGTACTCTATTTCCGGGGTAACGGACAGAGTTTCTTCCCCTGTTGCAGCCTTGTAGAAATTGAGCAATTCGTTGTAAAATCCCCGTTGAGGTTGATAGGGAATCTGCTTATTGGAACCGTCGTTATAGGCTACATTGACTGTACCGCAGTCACGTTCTTCCAGATAAATCATGCCGTTCGTTCCGAAAATGCGTAGTCCGACTAACGGCCTTTGCATTTCTTTCCCCGCAGAAAAAAAGGTGAAATGACCGGTAATACCGCTTTTAAACTGTAAGTTAGCTTGAATTACCGAGTAAGGGGCAAAATCCTCTTTTTGTTTCTTGCCGAAGGCCTGTACATAATCAATTGCTCCAAAAATATGCCTGAGTGCTGCTAGATCATGTACTCCTGTATCCAGAAAAGCTCCCCCCAGAAATTCTGGATGTTGTCTCCACTCTCTAGCAGGGAATTTATTTTTTAGCATATCACTAGGGAAGTCTACTACTCTGTTTTGGATAAAATAATAGACTGTTCCAATATTATTTGTCCTGATCAGATCTCTGATTATGTTTATTTCCTCATTATGGCGATAATTTTCCGCAATCATAATCGGAATGTTAAATCTCTTGGGTAAATCTCTGGCTGCTTCTGCTTGTTCCTTTGTTGGGGCAAGGGGTTTTTCACAGATGATTGGTTTTCCGGCTTGGGCTACTTCTTCTGTAACTTCGTAATTCAGTTCAATAGGAACCATGATGTCAAAAGCATCAAGATCATCTCTTTTCATCAGTTCATGAAAATCACTATAAATGTCTTCAGGTCTTAGTCTAAGGGGCTCACGCCAGTTTTCCGCTTTTTTTATATCCGAATCACAAATTGCTACGATCTGAAATTTATCTGCCAACTCCTGGTAAGCCGGAAAGTGCAATTTTTCAAAGGCCATTCCGGTGCCGATAATCCCCATCCTTAATTTTTTCAAGTTGTTTGCAGTCTCCTTTCCATTAGCAAAAAAGCAAGGTCATTTAGAGATTATTTTTTTCTAAATTTGCCTGTTTTATGTGCCAAAAGAATATTACCCGTACCTATCAGGAAATGCTAAATTACAAAGAAAGAGGCAGGCTATTTAGGAGGCAGGTTATTGGTGGAACAAAACATTACCGTTAGTGAAGCACTGATTAAGTTTTTTAAACAAAATGGTATAGATACCGTATTCGGAGTAGTGGGAGATACCATTTTGCCTTTTGTTGATGCTTTGGGAAAACAAACGGAGGTAAAATTTTACGCTACTAGCCATGAGTCCGGTGCGGCTTTTATGGCTTCCTATTATGCTAAACTTACCGGAAAGATTGGAGTTTGTATTGCTACCTCCGGTCCAGGCTGTGCTAATCTGGTCAACGGTCTAGCCGATGCCTATTTTGATAAAGCTCCTGTTTTGGCCATAACAGGTCAAGTACAGAGGAAGAAGATAGGAACCAATGCTAAACAGTATATCAACCAGCAAACTCTCATACAGTCAGTATCTAAAAGTTCGGAGCTGGTGACCGATGCAGCTAATATCTTGTCAGTGGTTGCCAAAGCTCTGATCATGGCCGTGAGTGAGCATACAGTCACACATGTTTCTGTTCCCGTTGATCTTTTTACGCAAAAGGTTCCTAATGCAAATTTTCCGGAAGTTGCGATAAAAGATTCTGCTCGGTGGGGAAGTAAATATGCGGATGCCTTAGAAGAGTCTGTTATGTTGCTGCAATCTTCTCAAAAACCATTACTTGTTATTGGAAAAGGGCAACAGGCTTGGAGAGAAGTTCTTACGAATCTGGCTGAAAAACTCGGCGCAGGGATCATTCTTGCTCAACAGGCCAAAGGTGTGATGCCGGATAGGCATCCTCTGGTAATCAGCGGTATCGGGGAGGCTTATCTTCCGGCATTTTTAAATGAAGTCGATTGCATCCTGCTGGTTGGTAATGCTTCTTTCGAGACAAAGTTTTGGCCCGCTTCAGCTAAGGTAATCCAGCTAGTGGATAACCCTGAGAATCTTGATTATTTGCTGCTGACGAAGGGAATAGTCGGAGATGTTCGGCAGATTATGAAAGTCTTATCTGAGCGGTTGAATTCTAACCGAAATCAGAATTGGCAAGATAAAATAGTTCAGGAAAAACAAAATCTTGAGAACATCATCAGGGTACAGGTACAGAACAAGACTACGCCCATTCATCCGGCTTATCTCATGACAACTTTAAATAAAGTTATTCCTGAAGACGCGGTGATAGTGTGTGATGATGCGGCTTTATTCACTGGTTTGATACTTATTTTCAAGCTCAAGAGCATACTGTTCTTGTCTCCAGTCATTGGCGTAGCATGGGTGGGGGATTGCCCGCAGCGCTTAGTGCTTGTATTGCTCAAAAAGAGAGAAAAGTTATTGCTCTTGTAGGTGATGGGGGTCTGCTCATGTCAGTAGGAGAAATTGCTACTGCCATAAAATATCAATTACCGGTAGTAGTGGTGGTTGCCAACAATCACCACTATAATCTGGAAAAAGGCAAGATGGAGTCCCAAGGGCTAATACCTTTTGGCTGTGATTTAGTAGTACCTGACTTTGCGGCACTGGCTAAAGCCTTTGGTGGAGAAGGAAAGATGGTTAAAAAACCGGAACAGCTGGAAATAGTACTGAAAGAAAGTCTGACCAGCAGTAAACCGTATATAGTGGATGTGCAGATAGATAATGTATCTTTACCGTTTCTGCAAGGGGGGATATAATATAAATAATCATGAAAACTACCGAAATTAAGGTAGTTTTCAGTATTTATGGGGGAGGAATCGTGTTATGTTTGAGTTAACTACGGTCTTAGGTGATATCACTAAAATAAAATGCGATGCTATTGTCAATGCTGCGAACACTTCCTTACTTGGTGGGGGAGGGGTTGACGGCGCGATACATAGAGCAGCAGGACCGCAGCTGTTAGAAGAATGTCGACTTTTAAACGGTTGTGAAACGGGAAAAGCGAAGATTACTAAAGGGTATAATTTACCGGCAAAATATGTGATCCACACACCCGGGCCGATTTGGCGAGGCGGAAAGAATAATGAAGAAGCACTGTTGGCAAGTTGTTATCGGAGTTGTATGGAATTAGCCGAAAAATACAATTGCGGCAGTATTGCCTTCCCTTCCATAAGTACAGGTGTATATCGTTTTCCCTTGGAAAAGGCTGCTCGTATTGCGGTAAAGACAATTTTGGATTGTAATAGGGAAGACAGTAAAATCTCTCAAGTTATAATTGTGTGCTTTGATGAAAAAACAAAAAGCCATTATGATGCGGCTCTTTGAGAATTTGCTTAATTAATAATGTGCTGTTTATATTTAACAAGGACCTTTGAAGTCTTAGCTATGATTTCAAAGGTTCTTTTTTATTTGTCGCAATAACTTTAAAAGAGATCATTTACCCTTGACAGTTATATAGATAGGTATTAATATGAATATTAGAACATATGAGCATATATTCATATAAAAAATTAAAGAAAATAGCTTTTGTTTTGTAATTATTTGATTAAATGGGGTGATCTTGTGGCTGTAAACCATGATTTTTGTGAGATGCCATGCGTTCATCAGGAAAATGTAGACAGAGTCAAAGGAAAGGCTCTTACACCAGAGGAAATTTTAGGGTTATCTGAGATCTTTAAAACCTTAGGAGATCCTACGCGTTTGCGGATTTTACAGGCTTTATCACAAGAGGAACTTTGTGTCTGTGATTTAGTGGAAGTATTGGAAATGACGCAATCGGCAGTTTCACATCAATTGAGAGTTTTGAGAGATCAGCGTTTGGTTAAATATCGTAAGGAAGGAAAAATGGTTTTTTACTCCTTAGATGATGAGCATATAATTAATCTCTTTGCCCAAGGGTTAGCGCATGTTCGTCATAAATGAATAATCATGCCTAAGTTATGACAACCGAGTGAGTGGAAGAGGGGGAAATAAGATGTGTCAAGCTAAGTGTGAGTTAAACATAGAACAGGAAAAAAATATAAAGTGGGAAGAAAACATGGAGCAGGAAGAAAACATGGAGCAGGAAGAAAACATGGAACAGGAAGAAAAACTGGAGTTAATTCGACTAGGGATAGGTATATTGCTTTATCTGGTGGTGTTATTACTAAATTTTTCCCCTGTAATAGAATTAGCTTTTTTCGGTTTAAGCTATCTATTAATTGGTGGTGAAGTGGTTCTTAAAGCGTTTCTCAATTTGCAACGCGGGAAGGTGTTTGACGAAAATTTTTTGATGACTCTTGCGACAATAGGAGCCTTTGCTATTCAGGAGTATCCGGAAGCAGTAGCGGTAATGCTTTTTTATCAAATCGGGGAATTTTTTGAGGATAAGGCTGTAAACCGTTCTCGCCGCTCTATTAAAGCACTTTTGGACATCCGTCCTGATTTTGCTAATCTTCAAAAGGGTGAAGAGCTTATTCGGGTTAGTCCGGAAGAAGTAGCGGTTGGCGAGGTGATTATGATTAAGCCGGGGGAAAAGGTACCTCTCGACGGCATTATTATTAAAGGCCAATCGCTGATGGATACAGCGGTATTAACCGGTGAATCTGTTCCGAGAAGAGTGGAAATTGGTGACGAGATTTTAAGTGGTTTTATTAATACCAGTGGGGTTATATCTATGAAAGTTACGAGGGAATTTGGGGAGTCTACGGTGGCAAAAATTCTCAATTTAGTTGAAAATGCCGGTCATAAAAAAGCCCCTACGGAGAACTTTATTACTAAGTTTGCTCGTTATTATACTCCGGCAGTTGTTGCGGTAGCGCTAGTACTAGCTGTAATTCCTCCTTTAATCATTCCCGGAGCGCTCTTCTCTGATTGGCTGTATCGGGCTCTGGTTTTTTTGGTGGTATCATGTCCTTGTGCGCTGGTTATTTCTATTCCTTTGGGCTTTTTCGGCGGTATTGGTTGTGCTTCCCAAAATGGGATACTGGTGAAAGGCAGTAATTATTTAGAAGCCTTAAATCATGTTAATTCTGTAGTTTTTGATAAGACCGGGACTCTTACTAAAGGGGTCTTTAAGGTTACCGATCTTGTTCCTGCAGAGGGCTTTACCCGGGAACAGTTGTTAGAGGCTGCTGCACTTGCGGAGGTATATTCTACACATCCTATTGCTAAATCTATTCTTGAAGCCTATAGTTTTGAGGCAAATAAAAAGATTATTTCTAAAGAGAGAATTGATTTATATGAGGAGATGGCCGGACTTGGTGTTAAAGTTGTGGTTGAAGGGAAAACAATCTATGCCGGGAACAGAAAACTGTTGGCTCAAGTAGGAATTACTCTTGACAAGCCGGAAGTTTTCGGGACAGTAGTTCATGTAATCATTGACAGCGAATATGCAGGCTACCTGCTTATCTCTGATGAAGTTAAAGAGGACAGTGCCTCGGCTATAGCAGGGTTGAAACAGATGGGGATAAGAAGATTAGTGATGTTATCCGGTGACGATAAGGATGTTGCAGCTCATGTTGCCGGAGAATTAAAGCTAGCTGAAGTTTATGCAGAACTTTTACCTCATGAAAAGGTTGTCAAGACTGAAGAAATTTACGCAACTAAAGGGAAAGGTAAACTGGTTTTTGTTGGTGACGGAATCAATGATGCTCCTGTACTCGCCCGGGCAGATGTAGGCGTAGCGATGGGGGGGTTGGGTTCTGATGCTGCTATTGAAGCTGCGGATGTGGTGATTATGACAGATGAACCCTCGAAATTAGTCACGGCGATAAAAATAGCCAAAAGAACCAGGAGTATAGTTTGGCAAAATATTATTATTGCTTTAGGGGTGAAAGGGATTGTTCTGGTATTAGGAGCAGGTGGTGTGGCTACTTTGTGGGCGGCTGTATTTGCTGATGTAGGTGTAGCTGTTATTGCTATTCTGAATGCCTTGCGGGTTCTGAACACCAGAGTAATGGAGATAACTAGTTAATTTTTTCTGGTAAACAAATACTTTGACCAATTTGGAGATTGTTAGGGTCTATCCCAGGATTAAGTTCCAGCAGTCTTTGCACAGTTGTATTTGTGGCTATGGCGATTTGATAAAGGGTATCACCTGGTGCCACCCGCCAGAATATACCTGATGCGCAAGGCGGCACTTCAGGTGGCAGACAAATCAGGTTTCCTATTTGCAGGTTTTCAGGTATTATTCCGGGGTTAAGCGCCAGTAAAATATCTATGGTTGTTTGTGTGCGTATGGCAATGTTGTATAAAGTATCTCCACTCCTTACCCGCCAGAAACGTCCGGAAGAACAAGGTTGTTGTCTGGTATTCATGATCATCACTCTCAGTTGTTTTATTTAATATATGTTATGATTTTAATGAAAAATGTTTTCTTTGGTTAAGCTATTTAAGTTTTAAAGATTTTTTGAATTAAATCCAAAATTTTACTGGATTTCTTATTAAAAAAAGTATATTATTAAATTTATTTAATTGGTTAATTTAACAAGAAAAAGGGTAGTTATTTTAATTGGGGTTTTTGAGTTCAAAAGGAGGTTATTTAGTAGAATGCAAGAAAAAAATTGGTTTTCTTTTGAAGTAAAAGAGGTCGAACAGCAACTAAACTCTAATTTAGAAGTTGGTTTGTCCACTGAGGAAGTAAATACTCGGTTGGAAACATATGGCCATAATACTTTAAAAGAAGCACCACCGCGCAGCTTGTTGGCGATGTTTATTGATCAAATAAAGGAGCCGTTGGTCTTAATTCTACTTATTGCGGCAATTATTTCAGGTATAGTAGGAGAAGTTGCCGATACTGTTCTTATTCTGGTCATTGTTGTTTTGAATGCGGCTCTGGGTGTGTTTCAGGAGAATAAGGCAGAACAAGCTCTACAAGCTTTAAAAGCTATGACCAAGACGTATGTTAAAGTAATTCGAGATGGAAAGACAACGCAAACCCCAGCTGAAGATCTGGTACCTGGTGATATTATCTTACTGGAAGCCGGGGATTCAGTACCTGCTGATGCTCGTTTGATCGAAGCGGCTTCTTTACGCGTAAATGAAGCGGCTATGACCGGTGAATCGGTTCCGGTAGAAAAATCTCTTGAGGTTATTACGGCAGAAGATGTTCCGCTAGGAGATCGCAAAAATATGGTCTTAGCAGGAACGGCAGTAACTGGGGGAAGGGCTAAAGCTGTGGTTACAGGAACTGGGATGAATACAGAGCTGGGGAAAATTGCCCAAATGCTTCAAGATGCTCCTAAAGAGCAAACCCCTTTACAGCGTCAATTGGCTAAATTGGGTAAAACATTGGGGCTGATAGCTTTAGCAATTGTAATTATCGTCTTCATTACCGGTATTTTGCGGGGCGAAGAAATCTTTAATATGTTTATGACTGCTATTGCCTTAGCGGTTGCAGCTATTCCGGAAGGGTTGCCGGCTGTGGTAACAATTGTTTTAGCTCTTGGTGTAACCAGGATGAGTCATAGAAATGCGGTTATTAGAAAACTCCCGGCAGTTGAAACTCTGGGTGTGGCTACATATATTTGTTCGGATAAAACCGGTACACTAACGAAAAATGAAATGACCACTATTGGGCTTTATGTCTATGATCAGATGTTGCAAGTTACCGGTGGGGGTTATGTACCGGAAGGTGAATTTTATACAGCAGAGGAAAGTAAAATTGCTCCACTGGATAATAAGGTCTTACGGTTATTACTTATGGGCGGTGTATTGAATACAGATGCACGTTTGGAGCAAAGTAAGGGAACCTATGGAATTATTGGTGATCCTACAGAAGGTGCTTTAGTAGTTGTGGGCGCTAAGGCCGGACTGTGGAAAGAAGATCTGGAAAAAACATATCCTCGTTTAGAAGAGATTCCTTTTGATTCAGCTCGTAAAATGATGACTACTTTTCACGATATTGAGGGAGAACTTTGTTCTTTAACTAAAGGTGCACCGGATATTCTTATTGCCCTTTGTAAGGATGCGTTGACTTCAGAGGGAGTTAAAGAGCTAAATCAAGAGATTCGCGATAAACTATTAGAGGTAAATAAGAGTTTGGCATCTCAAGGTCAACGTGTTTTAGCTTTAGCCGTACGTAAATGGGGCGAAATCCCCAGTCAATTAGATTCAGAACATGTGGAAACGGATTTGACTTTTGTGGGGTATTTTGCTTTGCAGGATCCTCCGCGTGATGAAGTAAAAGATGCTGTTGCGGTTAGTCGTCGCGCCGGAATTAAAACAGTAATGATTACCGGTGACCATCAGGATACAGCTGTGGCTATCGCTCAAAAGTTAGATATATGGCGAGAGGGCGACAATATTCTCACCGGAATTCAATTAGAAAAAATGTCTCAGGAAGAGTTAGAAAAGCAGGTTATGAAGACAACCGTATATGCTCGTGTTTCACCGGAACATAAACTCCGTATAGTGGATGCCTTAAAGGCTAAGCAACAGATTGTAGCTATGACCGGTGACGGAGTTAATGACGCTCCTGCTCTCAAAAGAGCGGATATCGGTGCGGCTATGGGTATAACGGGTACAGAAGTATCGAAAGAAGCTTCGGATATGGTTCTGCTTGATGATAATTTTGCCACCATTGTAAATGCCGTCGAGGAAGGTAGAACAATTTATGATAATATCCGTAAAGCTGTGCAATATTTGCTCTCTTGTAATTTAGGCGAGATCGTTGCTATTTTTACGGCGATTCTTTTGGGTCTGGGCAGTCCTTTACTTCCGGTACAAATTCTTTGGATGAATCTTGTTACAGATAGTGCCCCTGCTTTAGCTTTAGGTGTGGAACCTACGGAAAGAGGGGTTATGAAGAGAAAACCTCGTAATTCACATGCAGGAATTTTTGCTGATGGTGTAGGGCTCGAGATTTTTATTCAAGGTATGGTTATTGGTTTGGTTTCTTTTGGTGCATATTGGGCGGCTATCTTAGAGGGAAGACCTTTAGTTGAGGCACGTACCATGGCATTTTTGACCATGGCTTTCTCTCAGCTTGTTCATTCTTTTAATATGCGGAGCAGAGAAGAATCTGTTTTTGCCTTTGCGAAAAATCCTAACAGTAAATTAGTTTTAGCTTTCTTGGTTTGTGCATTACTACAACTAGTTGTTGTTTTTGTTCCTTTCTTAAGAGAACTCTTTGATACAGCATTGTTACAGACTCAGGATTGGCTGATTGTTTTAGCTTTAAGTTTGTCACCAATGTTGGTCGTGGAAATTATAAAATTAATCAAGAGGATGAACAAGAAAGTTTTAACTAGTGATAATGCCTAAGAAATCTTAAGATAAGAGATAGATAAAGAAATAGAAGAAAAAGAAGGTGCTTCGGAAATGAAGCACCTTCTTTAATTTCGGCTTCCTTAATCCATAGAAAAACATATCCAGGGAAATTCAGGGAACTTTTTTCTTTTTGCCACGTCATTTGATTTAGTGAATAGTACATCAATATTATTGATACGGGGAGGTTTTGGCGAATGAAAAGGAGAGGAAAAAAATTTTTTAAGCAAATAGTAGCGTGGTGTACTGTCTTTACGTTATGCTTATCTTTTACTCCGGGAAATTTGATAGCGGCTCAGGAACCGCCTGTTTCCTTGGAAAAGGCTGTTCAGACAGCCAAGAGAGCATTTGACATACCAAAGGAGTTCTCGGATTTTTCTTCGGGATATGGTCAGTATGACCAACATCAGGCTTGGCAATTACGGTGGAGTTCTGCTAAAGAACCAAGAGGAAATATGTATGTGCAGGTGGATTCGCAAACTGCGGAGATTTTACAGATGAGTTTCTGGCAGGCTAGTAAAGAACCGTCTACTATGGGTATTCTTCCTGCAATCTCTAGGGAAGAAGCAATTGAGATAGCTGCTGAATTAGTGAACTCCTTACAGTCTCAACGCATGTCTGAGTTGAAGCTGGAAGAAACCGGGGAGGAAATCTTACCGCTGACTTTGTGGTCCCCTAGTACATACAGGATTAAATGGACGCGTCAAGTCCAGGGAGTACCTTTTCCACAGGATGGTGTTACTGTTAATGTAGATAATCAAACGGGGAGGATTACCGGCTATAATTTTAATTGGACTGAGGGCAATTTTCCGGATGCGGAGCAAGCCATTGACTTAGCAGAGGCCAGAGCAGCTTGGGATAAAGCGGAAATGCTGCAACTGCAGTATTTTTATCCAAATATTAGAGATGCGGAAGAGCCGGAGGCAGAACGGAAAGTTATGCTTGTTTATCGTTTAGTTCATCCTTCGCAAGGAATTCTGGATGCCCTTACAGGAAAGCCTTTAGAATTTAGTGGGGGTATAGGTATTGATGAAATTGCTAAAACCAATGGCAGTCTGATGGAAAAAGCAATGGACAGGGGAGAGGAAATAATTCTTACTCCGGAGGAAATTAAAGAAATAGAGGCTGCCGGTCAAGTAATTTCGCAAAAAGATGCTGAAACAGTAGTGGGACAGTGGGTCCTTATCCCCGAATATTTAACTTTGCAAAGTGCACGTTTAAGTAAAGATGAACAACGTGCAGCGGAAGCACGTACTTGGTATTTGAGCTGGCGTAATCAAAACAGAGAGTCGAATGATGGTGAGGTCAGTTGGGTAGAGGCTAGTGTTGATGCGATTAGCGGAGAATTGTTAGGTTTTAGTTGGGATAAATATGTAATTAAAGAAGACGGTCAACAGGTTAAACGGCTTAATCGTAAGGAAGCACAAGAGAAAGCCGAGGCTTTCTTACGGGAAATACAACCGGAATTATTTAAGCAGGTAAAGTTGAATGAATTACAAGTTGCTGAACCGCCTCGTCCTTTAGCTGTAGAACAGCTTCCTTTAAAACAGTATTTTTCCTATGAAAGGATAGTAAACGACGTGGTCTTTCCTACTAACGGGCTGTCGGTGTCTGTAGATACCACTACCGGAGAAATCAACTCTTATAGTTTAAGATGGCAGCAGCTGCAATTTCCAGCTCCGGAAGGAATTTTAAATGCGGCACAAATTAATGAGCAATATTTAAGTAGACAGCCTCTTACCTTGCAGTATATGGAGAGAGCGGAAACACCTCAAGTTAGAATTATGGAGATTCCTCGGAGTAACAATAAGGAAATTAGCTTAGTTTATCGCCCTGTGCTTATACCCGGACAGCGGAATGAAGCAATGTGTGATGCTAAGACCGGTGCCCCTTTAGATTGGCAAGGGAAACCTTTGGCTAAACAACCAATACCCTATAGTTTTACGGATATTTCCGGACATTGGGCAGAAAAAGAGATTGCCTTGCTTGGTCAAGCCGGTATTTTAGGGGATTATGGTAATACGTTTAATCCAGAGAGACCCATTACTGCTGTTCAATTTTTACGTGCACTTTTGATGTTGGAAAGAGGTGTAGAACAGGTACAAACTTTAAATGATGACGAAGTAATTAAAGAAGCTACAGATTTGGGTTGGTTAAAAGAAAAACTCCAAGCGGGTGATTCTATTAATCGCTTGTTGTTGGCCCGTTGGGGAATACGCTTTTTGGGTCTGGAAAAAGTAGCCGGTATTGAAGGGATCTATACTGCACCTTATCAAGACTTTGCCGGTATTTCAGCTCCGGATCAGGGATATGTAGCACTTACATGGGGGTTAGGAGTCTTAAAAGGAGAGCAGGGCTTTTTCCGGCCGGAGCAAACAGTAACTCGAGCACAAGCAGCAGTTACTTTGGTGAGATTATTAAAGACTCAATGGTGAAATTTTTGACAAACAAACGAATTTAAGTTCTTTCTGAATATAAAAAGACCCTTTTCATTAAGGGTCTTTTTTTGAAGACATAATTTGATAAATAGGGTAACAAAAAAATATCTAAATAATTTATAATATAAAGGTAATTAAGCAGGGATTGTTAGAAGCTTTCTTGAATAATTATCTTGTTAGCATATGTTAGTATTTAGTGTTTTGTAATCGAATTATATCGAATTATCGGGGAGAGAGGATGTGCACAAGGTGGAAAGAATAACTTTGCAGATTCAAGACCTAAAAGGTACAACATGTGCTGCTGAAATTGAAAAGTCATTAGAAAAAATGAAAGGGGTATCCGATGCTTTTATAAATTTAGCATTGGAAAAATTAACTGTAGAATATGACCCTGTTGTGATCAATCTCGATCAAATTAATTATAGAATTAAGCAACTAGGTTTTACTTTAATTGAAGATAGTGTGACTTTAAAGGTTCGTGGGTTAAAATGTGCAGACTGTGCCATCAAAATTGAAAAGAAATTAAAACAGGTTCCCGGTGTATGTAGAGTTACTGTGAACTATGTTGCAGAAAAGCTCTTTCTTACTTATTATTCCTCACAGGTCAGTGTTAAAGAAGTTATGGATATCCTTGAAAAGCTTGGTTATGATGTTGTTTCAATAAATGATTGTATGGGAATGAGTAAGGAAAAAGAAATCAGAGCACATGATGTGCAAAGTCAGAAAAGATACTTTTTTTTCGCAGTACTGCTTTCTTTGCCGCTGTTACTTTATATGCTGGCGGAAATCTTTCTTTGGAATTGGGTGCCGGAGTTTTTTGGTAACAAGTATTTCCAGTTGGCTTTGGCTACACCTATTCAATTTATCGCCGGAGCACAGTTTTACAGAGAAGCTTATTATGCTCTTAAGAATAAATGCACCAACATGTCAGTACTCATTGTGTTGGGGACTTCAGCTGCCTATTTTTTTAGTCTGGCTGTGGTTATTTGGGAAGAGCAAATGCAATATCAATATGTCTACTTTGATACTTCTGCCTTAATTATGACGATTGTTATTTTAGGTAAATTATTGGAATCATTGGTTAAAGGTAAAACTACTGAATCTATTGAAATGTTAATGGATTTACAGGCAAAAAAGGCGCGAGTGCTTCGAGACGGGGAAGAAAAAGAGATACCTCTTGTTGAAGTTGAAATTGGTGATATTCTTTTGGTTCGTCCTGGGGAAAAAATTCCGGTTGATGGCGTAATTATTGAAGGTTTTACCTCTGTTGATGAGTCGATGTTCACCAGGGAAAGCATACCTGTGGATAAAAAAGTAGGTGATAAAGTTATCGGTGCCACGATCAATAGATATGGCACATTTAAGTATGAAGCTGTTAAGGTCGGTGCAGATACAGTCTTAGCTCGGATAATTAAAGCTGTAGAAAATGTACTCAGTTCAAAAACTCCGATTCAACGTACAGTTGATGTTATTTCCGCATATTTTGTTCCGGTAGTTTTGATTACAGCTATATTTGTATTTGTAGCTTGGTATACCTTTTTGGATATAGGAAATTTTAATCGTGCGCTGATTAATTTTATAGCGGTTTTAGTGATTGCCTGTCCTTGTGCATTAGGTTTAGCCACACCGACGGCTATTGTGGCTGGTGCCGGGAAAGCTGCTGAATACGGAATTCTCATTAAAGGTGGGGAGCACTTAGAAAATGCCCAGAAGGTAGACACTGTTGTTTTACAGAAAACAGGGATTATCACTAATGGACAACCTGAAGTTTCGGATATTGTTTCTCTATCTTCTTTCTCGACTGAGGAAATCTTGCGTTTTGCGGCTATTGCGGAGGAAGCATCTGAACACCCTATAGGAAAAGCAATTGTGGAGAGAATTAAAAGAAACTGCCCAAATTTACCTGATGCTACAAAGTACACGGTCCTACCTGGGCGGGGCGTGAAAGCAGAGGTGGAAGGGCAGAAAGTGTTGGTAGGCAACAGAAAATTATTGCAAGAAAATAACATTTCTCTAGATACAGTAGAAAGTAAAGTAGAAGAACTAGAGATACAGGGTAAAACTGTAGTGTTGGTAGCTGTTGGACAGCAAGTGTCAGGAATTATTGCTGTAGCAGATACTTTAAAGGATAATGCCATGGCCGCTATTACTGAATTACGTGCTATGGGTATTGAGATTATAATAATTACCGGTGATAATTACCGTACAACACGGGCTATTGCGGAACAGTTAGGGATAAAACGTGTTATTGCAGATGTGCTTCCGGAGGATAAAGCTAAGGAAATAGAAAAATTAAAGGCAATGGGTAAAGTTATAGTTATGGTGGGAGATGGTATCTATGATGCTCCGACGTTAATTTCGGCTGATGTCAGTTTAGTAATTGGTTCCGGGATAGATGCTGCCATTGAAGCCGCTGATATTACGTTGTTAAGAGATGATTTACGTGGCGTTCCCGCCAGTATCAAATTGAGTCGGGCAACGATGAGAAATGTTAAACAAAATCTTTTTTGGGCTTTAATCTATAATGCTTTAGGAATTCCTATTGCGGCAGCCGGTTTGTTAAATCCGGTATTCGCCGGTGGGGCGATGGTCTTTAGTTCTGTTTCTGTTTTGCTAAATTCGCTGCGGCTAAGGCGGTGGAAATATAATGACATGAGTTGAGGTGTTTGTCGTTTTGTGCTCAGTACAAGAACAGACTAGCACTTGGTTCGGGTGAATGCAGACCACCCTCCACATACATCCATGTACTGCGAGGGTTGGAACTGACGTCCTGTCAGTTCCTCTGCATTCACACCGAACCATCGTTAAGTCAGTTCAGTTGTACTTCGCAATAAAACGAGCAAACACCTCAACTCATGTCTGTGCAGGGAATGAAGTTTGTCGTTTTTTGTGTAAACAATAAAGCTTGCTTTACTTGACAATTACTCTGGGGTATGGTATTCTTTTGCTGTTGTGGGCTAGCGTGCCTACCAAACCGCTCAACTCAGGCTTTAAAAGCATATAGTGCTGCCTAAGAGATGGCGAGTCTAGGCTAGGGAGGTGTAGTTATAAAATGTATGCGATTATAGAAACAGGTGGAAAGCAGTATAAAGTTCAAGAAGGCGATGTTTTAAGCATTGAAAAGGTAGATGTTCAAGAAGGGGAAACGTTTGCAGTTTCTCAAGTGCTTGCTGTTGTTGATGGAGAAAATGTTTCCTTGGGGAAACCCTTTGTCGAAGGTGCCAGTGTTGTTTTGAAAGTTTTAGAACATGGCAAAGACGATAAAATTATAGTTTTTAAATATAAGCCGAAGAAAAAATATCGCAGAACTTATGGCCATCGTCAGCCATATACTAAAGTTTCTGTGGAGACTATTGCTGTTAATGGTTAAGGTGGAAATTTACTATGATGGTAATCAGGTGAAAGGTTTTGTGGCTAAGGGTCATGCCAAAACCGCACCTGCCGGTGAAGATTTGGTATGTGCCGGTATTTCAGCATTAACTCAGACAGCTTTGTTAGGTCTGGATGCATTTTTATCGATAAAGCCCATTTGGAAAATTGATGATAACGGGTATCTTGAATGTTGGTTACCGGAAGGATTAACAGAAGCCGATTTAAAGACGGCGGATGTGCTTATACAGACTTTAGAATTAGGACTTAAGTCTATGGAAATAGGTTATGGACAGTATCTAAAGGTCAGTAAGAGGAGGTGGACTAAATGCTGTTCAAAATGAATTTACAATTGTTTGCCCATAAACAAGGGGTAGGTAGTTCTCGTAACGGACGTGATAGTGAAGCTAAACGTCTTGGTGTGAAACGTTTTGATGGTCAATTAGTAAGTGCAGGAAGTATTTTGGTGAGACAAAGAGGGACGAAAATTCATCCCGGTAATAATGTTGGTATAGGCAAAGATGATACCTTGTTTGCCCTTACTGATGGTTATGTTAAGTTCGAAAGAAAGAGTAAAGATAAAAAACAGGTTAGTGTTTATTCCGAATTAGCAATGTAAAAAGTATAAAGTCTCGGGCATGAGTCCGAGGCTTTCTTTTTTCAAGATGTATAAGTTTTACATAATATGTTTTTATTGCAGCGGTATTTTTTTGATTGGGGATGTGAGGATTTTGTATGAGGATTTATTAAAAAAGATCTTAGAAGTGCTTAGAATTCAGCGACATGATTTTATGAATCATTTGCAAGTTATCTATGGATATATTCAATTAGGGAATTTAGAAAAAGCAAAAGAATATTCGTTAATAACCGTGGATAGTGTAGAGAAATTTGGGAAGTTTAGTAAAATTCCACTTCCTTGTTTGCAAAGTTATTTGCTTTGGCTTAGTTCTCAATTTGCTTACATATATGAGAACATTGATTTTATTTCTGATGGTGATTGGCAAGAATGGCAGAGAGAAGACGTGGATGAGGAATTAACTCGTCTGTTTATAAACATATTTTCAGTTGTTCAGGATAGCCTAAAAAATAAGGGACTGAAGTATAGATTAAGGTTTACCGGTAATTTATTAAAAATTACTTTTCTTTTTGTTGGGGAAAAAGATGAAAATAGAGATTGTATAAGTTCTCTAAAAAAGCTAAACTTTATCTCAGAACTACTTAAGGTGGGATATACTATGAATTCTCCGGATGAATTAGTTATATCAGTTAAGTTAGGAAAGATTGAGTCAGGTATGAATAGTTGATAAAGTAAGTGATAAAAAAATTGATGAGGTTCGGTGAGATAAGCTATGTTTTATGATTATGCTAAAATCTTTGTTAAAGGCGGAGACGGTGGTAATGGCATGATTTCCTTTCGGCGAGAAAAATATGTTCCGGAAGGCGGTCCCTCCGGAGGTGACGGAGGAAAAGGCGGTGACGTTATTCTGGAGACAGATGAAGGATTACGTACATTGGTAGATTTTCGTTTTAAGAAACATTTCAGAGCCGAACGGGGAGAAAACGGTAAATCAAAAAATATGTTTGGTGCCAACGGGGCTGATTTAATTATAAAAGTTCCGGTAGGGACAATCGTCAGAATGGCTGATACAAAGGAAATCATCGTTGATTTAATGAAAGCAGGAGAGCGGTTTGTGATCGCCCGGGGAGGACGCGGAGGCAAAGGTAATGCACGTTTTGTTTCTTCTGTAAACCGGGTCCCGAAAATAGCGGAAAATGGCGAGCCCGGAGAGGAAAAGTGGTTGGAGTTGGAATTAAAACTTTTGGCAGATGTGGGCTTAATTGGTTTCCCTAATGTGGGTAAATCAACCATCATTGCTCATGTATCCGCAGCAAAACCCAAAATAGCCAATTATCATTTTACAACGATTGATCCTAATTTAGGGGTGGTAAGTTTAGAAACAGGTAAAAGTTTTGTTTTAGTAGATATTCCGGGTTTGGTGGAAGGCGCAAGTGAAGGTGTGGGCTTAGGGCATCGTTTTCTTCGCCATGTGGAGCGGACAAAACTTTTACTTCATGTTATAGATATTGCAGGGTCTGAAGGTAGGGACCCTCTGGAGGATTTTGCCGTTATTAATAATGAATTGGAGAAATATAATCCTGTTTTAAAAACTCGACCACAGCTTATTGTTGCTAATAAAATGGATTTATCTACAGCGGAGGATAATCTGGTAAGATTAAAAAATGAACTGGGAACTGAATATGAAATATTTCCTGTGTCTGCTGTCACAGGAGCCGGTTTGAGGGAATTAATGTACCGGGCGGGACAATTATTGGAAACTCTTCCCGAAACTGTTTTAGAGGTGCCCGAAGAGAAACTGAGAGTGGTAAAGGTAGAAGAACAGGAACCTTTTCAGGTAGAATTCCAAGAGGGGGTTTGGCAGGTGTATGGACCGGAAATTGATCGTTTAATGACTAGAATTAATATCGCTTATGAAGAGAATATGGAACGCTTTCTTTTAATCTTGCGCAGAATGGGTGTAGAAGATAAATTACGTGAAAAAGGTGCTAAAAATGGGGATACCGTAAGTATCCATGGTTGGGAATTTGAGTTTATGGACTAGTTATTTGTGAGTAGGTAAATGAGTAGGTAAAGTTAAATGAATAGGTATAGTTAATGGGAAAAGGTACCTTTTAAAAGTACTTTTGAGACATGCTATAATAATGCCGTATGTTACTTGCCGCATGCGGTATTTTTATTTGGAGCGGGGTGGGGCTTGTGGATCCAATTTCTCATGGGCTGGTAGGAATGGTTTTAGGACTCAAAGCGGGAGGGAGTATTTCCCTTGCTAATGGATTAATGATGTCTTCGCTTGTGGGAAGTATACTCCCGGATTTAGATATCGTTTTTTTGCTTCGTGGTGACTTTACCTATTTGCAACAGCATCGTGGTATTTCCCATTCTTTACCCGGAGCGGTATTTTTGTCTGGGTTAGGGGCGCTCACCTTAAGCCCTATTTACTCCGGATATAGTTTTATTTCGCTTTTTTTCTGGGTTTTGTTAGGTGTGCTTTCTCATTTATTTTTTGACGTTTTGAACTCTTATGGTGCGAAAGTTTTTTGGCCCTTGAGTTCAAAAAAACATATGCTTAATCTCTTGCCTCTTGTGGATCCTGTTTTAATTTTGTTGTGTTTACTCAGTTTGTGGCGGTATAGTTTAGGGTATCAAGATTATATAATCTCGTTAGTATTTGCCGGTTATCTTTTGTTGCGTTGGGCGTTGCGTTTAGGGGCGCAATATTTTATTGAAACTAGACTATTGAAGAAAAAGAAAAAAACTCACCTGAGGGTGTGCGTTTTGCCGTCGGCAATGGATCCTTTCCGGTGGGATTTTATTATTGAGCAGCGTAAGAAGAATATTGTAGGTAGTATTAATCTTGTGAAGGGAAGTTATCACACCTTTCAACAGCTGAAATGTGAAAAAGAAAAAATAAGAAATTTATTAACCGGAACCGTATTAGGAAAGGTCTTTCGTGATTTTACTCCTTTTTTTCATGTTAGTTCAGAAAAAAAAGATGATAAATTAATTTGTCATTTCATGGATTTGAGATATCGTGTTAAAAATAGATTTTTGCATAATGGAACTTTAATTTTAAATCATAAATTTGAGGTAGAAGAAGCGATTTTTCAACCATATAGTATGTCGCGTCGTATTTATTTGTAAAAACACAGTATTTAATTTTGCTGTTGGCTGTGAACAGGTTTGAAAAGAAGATTTTCCGGTTAGACTGGTCTTAAATGAGGGAAGTGGACAGAAGTACACTTTAAGATTGGTCACGGAGGGATATTTATTGAATTTTAAGGATAAACGGATTTTAAAGGACTATTATCGGAGTCAGAATCTGATCGAGCCTCTGGCCCCGCGCTTTATTGTGGATACTGTTGTTTTTTTGATTCTCTTGCTGCTTTTTTTATGGTATATACCGTCTTTTGACATAGCAATCTGGGGTATTGTTATTCTTTTTGGGTTGATGATTTTTCGACGGTATTCCAAGCATAAGAAAAAGTATTTACAGATAAAAAAGGCTTGTTTTCAAAAAATTGCCCTTCGTGAATATAAAAAGCGTCTGGAAAAAACCACACCTGATATTGTGCTGAATATCTTAAAGGGAGAAATTAGTAAAAAATTTCAGGTCAGTCATTTAAAAACTAATAACGGTATGCTCGAAGGAAGGTTGTTAGGTGAAAAAATAATGATAGCATACCTTGATGTCCATGGGGAGGATATAGTAACAAAGCGAGAGGTTTTATCCGTAATTAGGGAAAGCATGCGGCGTGGAATTTCGCAGATCAGGATTATTACGAATGGGGACTTTAATGCAGATGTAACAGATTTAGGAAAACGTTATGAACTTAATTTGAGATTATATAATGGCGATAAGCTGCAATATTTGTTAAAAAATACTTATCTTTTTCCTTCAGTATCACAAATAAAAGAAATCATTCATTCTGAAATGTTTAAGCGTCAGAAGAAATTAGCCATCCTAAAAAAGGAGATTATGAAAAAAAGGAAATATACGGACTATCTTTTTTATGGTTTGTTACTTCTTTTGCTGGCTAAGCTGGGTTTGGGAGCTGTATATTTAAATCTTATTGCCGCTTTAATTTTAGGGGGACTTGCCTTAATCAACATTTTTGAAAATATTCAAGCCGGGGAGAAAATTATTGATCCTGAAATTTATTTTCAAAAAGAGGGTTTTTGAACAATAAATAAGGCTACATTTTATTTATGCCATAAAAAATTAATGCTACCCCGCATAAGATAGTGAGCATTTTTTCTAAAGAAACATTTCCGGCTATGCCGATTAAACCTAGAGATGTGACAACAATCATAATTGTCGGTCCGATTAAGGCAAGAGTTGCATTGATTTTTAAGGCTGTTTCCACATTTTGAAAATAGATCATCAATAATCCTGCCGATATTTCAATCATTCCGGAAAGTAGTCTAAGTAACCCCATTGTTATTGCGATTGAGAAAAATTCCAACAAGATATTCACCTCCCCCAAAAATCTATGCACGGTAAAAGGTTTTAGGACTATGAATTTACGCATAGATTTTTATTAGACTCTTCCCGGGAGGGTTATGTGGATGTGGGGAGAAACGGCACTAATTATTTTAATAATTATTGGAGTAATTGGGAGGGCACCACTTGTTGCAACTTCCGCTTGTATACTTTTAGTGATAAAATTAACTTATTTAACTCATTATTTTCCTTTGATAGAAAGGCGAGGCTTGGAAGTTGGCTTGTTATTTTTGATGCTTTCTGTTTTAACTCCGTTAGCGAAGGGGAAAATCTCCATTATTGAACTAAAAGACGGCCTTTTTTCTTGGCCGGGTTTTTTTGCTCTCATCGGTGGTATTTTGGCAACTTATTTAAATGATGATGGATTAAATCTCTTAAAAAAATGTCCTGAATTGCTTATTAGTTTGATTATAGGGTCGATTATTGGGATAGTTTTCTTTGGTGGCATCCCTGTAGGTCCATTGATGGCTGCAGGTTTGGCGGCCTTTTTTTTAAAAATATTAGAGCTTTTCCGGTAAACCTGATATAATTAATTGGGAATTATAAATAAATATATCCATGAGGGCGAGAGAGAACATGAAGCAACAGGCAAAAAATAATAATTTAAAAATATATACGTTAAGTGTACCTCCTACTCCTGAAGCACCGTTTCTTTATAAAACCAGACATAGAGAAATAATAGAGTGTTTTGACCGGCAGAATGACATTTTTTTCACCATGAATTCTCAAGGGGAAGTAGATTTTTATCTTTTAATAGAGCCGGAGAACTCTTTTGATGATTTTGCTGATATGGAGGAAAAGTTTGCCTTATCTTTTAGGGGAAAAGATAACCTCGAACTTAGAATAATTTATGATGAAGATGTTTTTTATACGGTAAAATTTAAGTTAACCAATATGATGGATAAGTATATTCTTAAATGGTTAAGTAAAGAAGAGAGAGTTAATCTATATTACATTTATTTTTTTGAAGAAGAATATGTTTGCACCGGCTTAAAAACTACGGCGCTTCCTAAAGGGCTCGTTTATGATTTAACACGATTCCTAAGGGGGAAGCGTCCTTTATTATTACCTGCATTTTCTGAACAATACGGCAGTGAACGTACACTTACAAGGGCCCGTCTTTTGGGAAAAGCTTGGGGTTTTTATCTGGATTATACAGCGTTATTGCAAAGGATAGGTAGTGTAGAGGATACGGAAGAAATAGTTTCCAGACATATTTTAGACCTTATGGCTCGCTTACAGCAAAGCAAGGCTAAACAGGTTAAAGAGGATGAGTTAATTTTATGGGTTGGTAGAAAGGTTAGTGTAGATTGTCATAACCAACCTAAAGAATACTATAGTATTTACCTTTCCGGTAATTTTGTAAAGAATACTAAGTTAAATTCGGCTAAGTTAATTGTCGAAAAAGCATTAAGTGAATTACCTGAATTAAAGCAAATTATGTGGGTATCACCTTTAGCGGAAGAGGGTATTCCTTTTGCCTTAATTTCAGCGGATGTTCTTGCTCGTTTCAATCTTACACATAAATTTTTTAGATTATGTGATCAGCTTTTTACTGAAAACTTTCAACCCTATTACGGGTACATTAACAATTATCAACAAATACAACAAAATCGTTTATTCTTTACCCCGGAGACGAAAGTATATTCTTTGGTTAAAAAAAGAAAGGATAAAGGGATAATCATGGAGCAAAACCTTTCGGCACTTGAGGTGATGAATTTAGTACAATGGGGAAATAAGGAAGATTTAACGGAAATTTTTCGGAATATACATGTTTTAAATAAAGAGCTGCTAGATGAAGCAATGTATATTTTGAGTAAAAGATATAAACGGATTTTAGAACCTTTTCTTTTTACAACTTTAGAAAATGCTCGATCTCCGGAAGTAAAAGAGGCGGCATTGGTGGGATTAGGTTTAGTTGAAGGTTTTTACGATATTTTGTAGAAGTTTCTTGACCATTAGTCGAAGAAGGTTTATATTGAAAGTATAAAAATTTATACATAATTAAAAAATTTTGGGGAGTGCTTTCAGCTGAAAAAGGTATCTGATTTTTCGTATTATATAAGAAGAATTGCGGTATTAGCCCTTATGATAGTAATTATTCTAGGGGTATATCTGGCAGTAAATTTATACGAAAAAAAACAAGATATTGAGACGACATATAATCAAATATTTACATCTAAGGCTGAGGAAGTTAAAGATTATATGCGTAGGACCTTTATAGCCTTACAATATTTAGATGAACAGATAAGTACCATAATATGTGCTAATAAAGATGTGGATGTGGATAAAAAAATAGAAGCAAAAGTAAATGATTTAATTCAGTATATGTTTTATTATCATGATGACTTTGAGGAAATCTTTGTAAAATGTAAGCATGCAAACTTTTGTTATCGGGAGAAAAATTTAGTTCAGTTAACTACCGAGGAAGAAATTGCCTGGGAACAATTTCTTTGGAATAATGTAGATTATCAAACTTTTGTAAATAGTACAACTCCTACAGTTAGCTCTATAACGACCGGATTAGAAGGGAAAAAAGCGATTTTTATAACTAAGCCACTCAGAACGGAAGACGGGCAATATTGCGGTTATATTTTGAGTGTTATAAATATGAAAAAGATTGAGGAGATTTTAAATAAAACGTCTAAAGATTTCCCAGGATATTTCGCTTTACTTGATCATAAAAAGCGTGTGATTTATTTTCCTCAACCCATATCCGCAAGTACATTATCAGAGTCGTTAGTACCATTATTTAAAGAAACAGAAAGGGTAACGGAAGGTACTTTTAAGTATTATTCTTCAATATATAAGCGCGAGCAAATTTTAAATTTTAAGACGCTGGAGGACCTTGATTGGATTATTTGGTCAGCGGCACCTTATTTTATTGTTTACTTATCTTTTTATCGCAACCTGATTTTATCGGTTTTTATGCTTTTAATAGCAATTATTACAATTTTATGGACTAAACGAATTTTACTTAAGAGAATGGTACAACCTTTAAAAGAGCTGAATAATGTTAGTAAGGAATTAGCCACAGGTAGATTCTCTTATCGGTTAGAGATGGCTAATAATGATATTCCCCAGGAAATAAAAGAATTAGGCAACAGATTTAAAGATATGGCGTTAGATTTAAAACAGGCTTACTTATTACTGAAGAGACAAGGTGGTGTTTTAGAGAAACAGGCACAAGAATACAGTCAAGAGCTTCTGATGAAAAACAAAGAGATGGTTGCCCTTTATGCTGTAGCTTCCTCGGTCAGTAATAAGAATACTTTATTTGATATTTTAAATCAGGTTTTTAAAATCATTATGAAAGTGCTGGAAATTGATTTAGTGACGATTTATATACCACAGAGAGGTGAAGTGGGGAAAGAAAGTATCTATACAGTTTGGCACGGCAATTATCTACAGAAAGAAAAAACCTGTTTTACAGAATGTGCCGGCGATTTTGCTAAGATAGCGGTTAAAGAGAAAAAAATGATCATGATTGATGATCTGCAAAAGAAAAATGATGAGCAAATTCCTTTCGCTTTAAAGTGGAGTAATTTTAAAACATTGGTCAGTATGCCTATTTATTATAAAAACATGGTGTTAGGGGCATTGACCCTGATCAGTTCTAACTCCAGACATTTTGGGGAGAAGGATTTAGCTATTTTGCAGACGATTTGTACGCAATTAGGTGTAATTATTAGTAACTTCCATCTTATAAATATAATTAATGAGAAGCACCAAACATTGATGGCTACGATTAATAGCATGTGTGAAGGGTTAGTTTTTCTGGATAGAAAAGGAAAGACAATTTATGCCAATCCCTTGTTTTTTAAAATGTTTTATCTTAACAATATCGATCAACAAAAAGAACTGTATATTGACAACTTGTTAAAGGAAATTAATCCTGAGATTGATCTTGTTTTACCTTATAAAGAAATGAAGAAGCATTTCATAAAGAAGCAGCCCTTTCATAGCGGACAGATTTCACTAACTTATCAGGAGAGGACTAGATATTTTTTGATTCAAGGTTTTCCGGTACATACAAACAAGTCTTTTCTAGGCTATGGATATATTATTCATGATATTACCAGAGAAAAGGAGGTAGATAATTTAAAAAGTTCGCTTCTTTCTACGGTATCCCATGAACTTCGTTCTCCTCTTACAACGATTTATGGTAGTGCCGAGTCACTTCTTAGAAAGGATGTGGTATGGTCAAGAGAAGAAGAAATTGAGTTTATGGAAGCGATTGTGGAGGAAAGCAAACGGTTACGTGATTTGATCGATAATATTATGGATATGTCCAAAATTGAGGCAGGAGTATTTAAATTGGATCGGCATGCAGTCGACATTACAAAGCTAATCGAAAGGGTTGTAAAAAGGCATCGATTCATGTATCCTGAAAATGAATTTGTTGTAGATATTTTAGGAAATATTCCTTTTGTATTTATTGATGAACGGAGAATAGAACAAGTTTTGAATAACCTTTTAGAAAATGCCATAAAGTATTCTCCTATGGATAAAACCATTAAGATTAAGGTGGAATATTTAAAAGAGGAGAACGTTCTTAAGGTAGGGGTAATTGACCATGGCATCGGTATAGCCTGTCAAGATCAAGCGGCTATTTTCGGAAGGTTTTATCGTGTGGAGAATGCAAAAACTGCAAGGGTTAAGGGAAGCGGAGTCGGACTTTCCATCGCCAAAGGAATAATTAAAAATCATGGAGGAGAAATATGGGTTGAAAGTGAATTAGGACATGGAAGTAAATTTTATTTCACGTTGCCTATTAATAATGTGGAGGGAGAGATAAAATGAAAAAACCAGTTGCTCTTGTTGTAGATGATGAGTCTAATATTTTACGCTTTGTAAGAGCAAATTTGAGAGCAAGTGGCTTTGAAGTTGCTTCAGCAACCACAGGGACTGAGGCTTTGGCCAAATTTGAATCAGAGGAGCCTAATATTATCATTTTGGACATTATGTTGCCTGAGTTAGATGGATTTAGTGTGTGTCGACGGATTAGACAGGTCTCAGATGTCCCCATAATTATGATTACAGCTAAAGGGGATATGCAGGATGCTGTTGAAGGTTTAAATGCCGGTGCGGATGATTATGTTACCAAGCCTTTTGCTGTGGAAGAATTGTTAGCTCGAGTTAATGCAGTATTACGCAGATCGCAACATGATTTTTGTCAACCTTCCTCGGACCAAATAAAATTAGGGAATCTTTACATAGATATGGCGCAGAGACGTGTTTATATCAACGGTGAGGCAGTGCATCTCACTCCAACGGAGTTTAAACTGCTTATTTACTTAGCTAATCAAGCGGATAAAGTTGTTCCTCATGATGAAATATTGGAAGCTATTTGGGGAAGTGAATATCGGGAGTGTACTCATTATCTGAGAGTAAGTATTGGTCGTTTACGGCAAAAAATCGAAGTAGACCCGGGCAATCCCGAATACATTGTTACTTGCAGTGGTGTGGGTTATATGATTCGAAATCTTAATGTTAGTTAGAAGATGATCTTGTTTGTAAGTAAGAGGGGAATTGATATATAATAAAGATAAATCCGGATTTTTAGGTTTACAGAACGGAATTGCAGGAGGAGAGAAAGGAGAGCTTAAGAAATGGCTGAACATAAATACGTTGTTTTTTCACTTAATGAGGAAGAGTTTGGATTGGACATTAATACTGTTCATGAAATTGTTCAACCCCGTAAAATAGTTAAGCTCCCTGAAAGTTCAGAATTAATTGAAGGAATTATTAATCTGCGTGGAGCAATTATTCCCGTTGTTGATTTAAAGAAGCGTTTTTATGGAATTCCCACAGAAATACTGGAAACAACACGAATAATTATTGTGGAAGTAGGTCGCTGGGAAGTAGGGATAATTGTTGAAGTTGTTTCTGAAGTTAAAAACTTTAGTGAAAAGCAGATTTCCGTACTTCCACCTTTTATTCAGCATGTTTCAGCAGGTTCCGGAATTAAAGGTGTAGGCAAATCAAATGATCGTTTAGTGATTTTGTTAGATTTAGCTTTGGTTTTCAGTGGTGAAGAAATAAATAAAATTGAAGAAGCGATTAGTTAATTAAGATGGAAAAACATGAACAAACAAAGGCGCTGGTGATGATTTTCCCTATTAGTAAAGGGGACTTTCAGAGTGCCGGTGAGGCAAGTTCTGAAATAAAAAATAGATTACTTCAGCTTGGATTCCCCGGTAATTTAATTAGACGTGTTGCTATTGCTACTTATGAAGCGGAAATGAACTTAGTGATTCATTCAGATGGGGGAAAGATTAGAGCAGAGATTAATCCGGATGCAATATTTATTGAGGTTACCGATGAGGGGCCCGGAATACCTAATTTGCATATGGCTATGCAGGAGGGCTTTTCTACAGCTTCGGAAGAAGTACGGGAAATGGGCTTCGGAGCTGGGATGGGTTTACCTAATATGCGTAGCTGTGCCAGTAAATTTGAAATTGTTTCCGTAGTAGGAAAAGGAACAACAATTAAAATGGTAATTAGTTGACGAAGGAGTGAAGCATAGTGAATTCATATTTTCACTCAGTAACTATTCAGAAAGAACTATGCAAAGGTTGCACTAATTGTATTAAGCATTGTCCTACTGAAGCTATTCGTGTACGTGAGGGAGAAGCTAAAATCATTAATGAGAGATGCATTGATTGTGGTGAGTGTATCAGAATCTGCCCTCAACATGCTAAGTTAGCGATTACCGATGATTTAGAGCAGTTGTCGAAGTATAAATTCCCTATAGCACTTCCGGCTCCTAGTTTATATGCACAGTTTGATTCAAGTTACACGGTTAATCAGATTCTCACCGGTTTATTAGAATTGGGGTTTTATCGAGTTTACGAAGTAGCTTATGGTGCGGAATTTGTTAGTCGAGCAATTAATTACCATTTAAAGAATCATTTTTTCCCTAAACCTGCTATATCCTCTGCTTGTCCTGCTGTTTTAAGATTGATTCAAGTTAAATTTCCGGAGTTAATTAACAATTTAATCCCGATTAAATCACCTATGGAAACAACCGCTTTAATTGTTCGGGAAATTATGAAAAAAGAAGGTTATTCACCGGAACAAGTAGGTATCTTCTTTATTTCTCCATGTGCAGCTAAGGTGACAGCAGTAAAAAATAGTTTAGTGTCTGCAGCTTCTTTAATCGATGGAGTAATCAGCATTTCTTCTATTTATGGAGACCTTTTAAGTAAGCTTAAAGTAATAAAAGATACAGATACTCCTAATTTACGTAAAGCAACCGGAGCAGGTTTGGGATGGGCGATAACGGGTGGTGAAAGCCGTTTGCTTAAAGGTATTCGTCGCTTAAATGTTGATGGTATTACTAATGTTAATAAAGTATTTGAGGAAGTAGTTATGGGTAAATTAAAGGATGTGGACTTTATTGAAGGGTTAGCCTGTACAGGTGGATGTGTCGGTGGTCCCTTAACTGTAGAGAATCCTTTTATGGCTAAAGAACGTATTCATTGTATGCTTAATGAGGAAAGAGGAGAAATACCCGAACTGCCAGATCGCCCCAATTATAAAGATCTAATGTGGGAAAAGGAAATTAAATCATTAGGGGTTTTAAGACTTGATGATGATATAGTAATGGCTATGCAAAAAATGGAGATTATGGAGATTTTGCATAAAAACTTACCCGGGTTGGATTGTGGCTCTTGTGGTGCGCCTACATGTCGCGCATTGGCTGAAGATATTGTCCGAGGTCAGGCTGATGAAGTAGATTGTATTTTTAAATTAAGGGAGAAAGTAACTTATTTGGCGGAAAAAATGGTCGAAATATCAAGCAAAATGCCTCCTTCCCTTGGTAAAAAGGAAAAAGAATAATAGACTGTTTTTGCCTTAGTATATATTAAAAGGGTATGTCTTTTTAATATATTGATTATATCAATTTATTTAGAAAGATTTTTTTTGTTTATTTTTTGCAGAAAAAATTCTTTTTTTAGGATTTATAGAGGAAATTACAAAAATGAGGCGAAATAAGTGAAATATAAATATTTAAAACTGTTTGTCGGGAAATATAGATACATTTTTATCAAAAGGAGGATATTAAGTTGGGCGAATTAATAAAAGTTGTCGGCATAAAGGAAGAGAATTGTATTAATTGTTACAGATGTATAGGCGTATGTCCTGTTAAGTTCTGTAATGATGGGAGCGGTGATTTTGTACAACTAAACAATGATTTGTGTATTGGTTGTGGTGCTTGTATTGAGGCTTGTATTGTAGCACATGATGGAAATGAAGAAAAGACTGCTCGCTATGCTATTGATGATATCGAGGAGTTTAAGAGAGCATTAGCGTCTGGTCGAGAAATAGCTGCGCTTGTAGCTCCTTCAGCATTTTGTAATTTTGATGGGTTTCGCTTGATTACTGCTTTGAGAAAGTTGGGTGTAAAAGCAGTATTTGACGTATCTTTAGGTGCGGAAATTACAGTTGCGGCTTATCATGAAGCTTTGGCTTCGAGAAGGGTTAATACACCGGTTATTGCTCAACCCTGTCCGGCTATTGTGAAATATATTGAGATTATGCATCCCAATTTGGTTAAATATCTAGCACCCAGTGGTAGTCCGGCACATGATATAGCTGTTTATGTTAAAGCAAAATATCCGCAGTATACCTTAGCTTTGATTTCTCCTTGTCTGGCCAAAAGACGTGAGTTCGCAGACAGTCAAATTATTAAATATAATGTGACCTATAAATCTTTGGATAAAATGTTCAAAGAACAAGGAATAAATGTAGATGCCTTAGAAAAAGGCAAGTTTGATCAACCTGTAGAAGCAGAAGTTGCAGCAAACTTCTCTACCCCTGGCGGATTGAAAGAATCCTATTTACATTGTTATCCAGATACAAAATCTCAACTAATTACTAAAATTGAAGGTCCTTTGGTTTATGAGAAGTATTTAGCTGATTTAGAAAAAGATATAAAAATGAATAAAGCCTATTTACCTCTTGTAGTTGATATTCTAAATTGTGAAAAGGGTTGCAATATGGGACCCGGAACGATTAACCATAATGATTCTATTGACAAAATTGAGGGGTTAATTGCTGAGAGAGTAGAAAAGAATAAAGAAGACATTAAGAATAGAAAAATATTGGACAAGTTCTTGAAGAAGGTAGTTTCTGAGCTGGATTTCAGTTATACCTATTATCAAGACTTAACAGAAAATATTAACTATAAAACTCCAACAAAAGTTGAATTAGAAGAAATATATAAAGAGATGCATAAAGAAACAGAACAAGATATGAGGAATTGTAGGGCTTGTGGTTATAGATCATGTTATGAAATGGCTGTGGCAATTTATAATGGTTTAAACAAACCGGCTAATTGTCATTTGTATCGCGAAAAAGAAGTTCTACTGGAAAAGGAAATGATCGAAAAGTCTGTTGCCTTAGCAGAGAAGAACAAAGCACTCTTTGAAGAAAAATCTCAAGAGGCAGAAGAAAACGCTGAAAAGATTAAAAATATTCTTTATCAGGTTTCAGAAATCTTTTTGGAAATCACGAAAAACGTGGAGGAGATTTCTTCAAGTTCAGAAGTTACATTTGAGAAATTCTCTTTGATTATCGATAATATTAGTAAATTTGAACAGATTTCTAATGAGGTTGTGTCACGTACACGTAATCTAATCCCCATCGTTGATACAATTGGGGAAGTTGCCGATCAAACTAACCTGCTTGCCCTTAATGCTGCTATAGAAGCTGCTAGAGCGGGAGAAAAAGGAAGAGGTTTCGCCGTTGTTGCTGAAGAGATCAGAAAACTGGCAGATAAAACCAATGAAGAATTAAAGAAGATTAAGCCATTTGTTGAAGAAATTATCCATCATGTGGATATGCAGAATAACGAAACAACGAAGGTTAAAGAGCAATCTGAAGAATCCAAGCGTGTTACTGAATTAATGAATGCTGCAGTACAAACTCTGGAAAGTCAGATGAAAGACGTTTATAAAAAGATTGAGCAACTAAAATAGATTATGACAGAAAAGTTGACTCGATTAGGATAAAGTTTAAAATAAAAAATGCTGCTAAATCTTAAAGCAGCATTTTTTTATTATTCTATTCTTCCTCTATAGCTTTATTTAAAGCAGCAATTAGGTTGTCCACATCAACACCATGAGCAGCCGCTCCTTGTGCTACATTTTCAAAACGGGCTGCAGCACAACCGAGACATCCCATTCCGTGTCGCATAAAGACTTCGATAGTTTTGGGATATTTTTGGACTATCTCAGTGATGGACATTTCTTTAGTTATGTTCATAGTACACCTCCTTAGTAAGTTCATCACTATTATAACGTAAAAACTGGCAGATATCCTCATTAAAATTAAAAAATTAGGATTAGAGAGGATTTTATATCTACTTATTCTGTCACATTTGATATAATAAACAATACAGGTTTCACATAAGTTGTTTTAGGCATAGTATTGCTAATAATTTTTGGAGGTAATAAAAAATATGGCTGAGATTAAAGGACTAACCGGATTAAGACCGGTCCGGGAAAGTATTGAAAGAATAACTTGTCCTCCCTATGATGTGATCAAAGCGGGTTCACACTTGGAATCTTTTTTACAACAAAATGAAGATTCTTTATATCACATTACTTTAGGTCGGGAACCGGTAAAAGCTTTAAACAGATTAATAGGAGAAGGCTTACTGCAAGAGGATCTGATCCCCTGTTTTTATGTTTATGAACAGCTTTATGGACAAGAGATAAGAAGAGGTGTTTTTGCTGCCGTAGAAGTAGTTGATTATCAGGAAGGACAAATTATCCGGCATGAAAAGACTTTTGATGATAAGGTAAAAGGGAGAATTGCGTTAAGAGAAAAAACCGGCTATACTTTTGAACCGGTATTTCTACTTACGCAGGCTCCACTTAGAGCACTGCTTGATGAAGTTGTGCAGAAATATCCTGTAGAATATGAGTTTTGTTCTGATTTTGCTCAAGCTTCAGAATTACATGGTATTAAAAACAGGATATTCAGAATAGAGGAGAACAGTAAAGAAGGACAGCAACTGAAAAAAATACTTGCTTCTAAGCCTTTATATATTGCGGATGGACACCATCGTTATCATGCTAGTCTTTTAAGTAAACAGACACATTGTTTGGCCTATCTTTGTGAAAGTACAGATGCCAGAATTTGGGCATACAATCGAGTTATTAACGGATTAGTAAAATTTGCCGCCATCAAAGATAAACTGCCCTTGATTAAGGTTGAGCAATTTAAAACACCACCGAAGCATTCTTTTGCCATCTATACACGAGAAGGTACTTATTTGTTAAAAGCACAAAATGTACCTGATGATGTGGTGGGTTGTTTGGATTGCAGTATTCTGGAAAAGGAACTATATCCTCATTTAGGTTTGACACATGAGATGATCACTGACTCAGCTTATTTTGATTATTATGCTGAGAATGAGTTGGAGAAAATGAAGGAATGTGTTAATTCCGGAAAGTATGATTTAGCTGTAGCCTTGGCTCCTGTTTCAGTTGAGGAATTAATTGCTGTAGCAAATGCGGGGATTAATGATGCTAATATTGTTATGCCGGAAAAGTCCACATTCTTTGCTCCGAAAATACTTTCTGGGATATTTATTTATAAACACGCAAAACAAATTTAGACTCTTGAACTATGTGTAAGTAATAGGCATAATAAGATTAGGCAGACAGGTTTGCTGGAAAGAGTTTCTTGTAATGGGGTGGGATTATGTTAAAGGGTAGAAAAATTATTTTTCGTCCGTTAGAACCCGGTGATGCGGAGACTTTGCAGAAATGGTATGTAGATCGAAATTTTCGTTTAGGGTATAACGAGTATGCCAGTGTAGAACTGGAGTCTATTAAGCAGGAGATTGCCGGTTCTAGTGGAAACATCAAAGATCCACGTGTAGACAAAGTAATTTATATGGTGGAAAGGAAGTACGATAGGCGTCCCATTGGTTTGGCCGGGCTACGTAATATTGATCGGCGTAATGGTAATGCGGAAATAATTTTAGGTATTGGGGAAAAAGAACTTCGTTTAGCCGGTTATGGTGTAGATATTTTGATTTTGCTTTTAGAGCTTGTTTATTATGAATTAGGTTTGGAAAAAGCGTATTATTCTATTAATGATAATAATGGTTTAGGTTTACGGAGTGCTATTAGTTTTGGTTTTATTTCGGAAGGTAAAATGCGTAAACAGGTTTTTGTGGAAGGTAAATATGTTGATTTATGGATATTAGGGCTTTTAAAAGAAGAATATGAGGCCTTGCCGATTGTTCCGAAATGGAAAAGAAGATATCCTAATAATAAATAGACGTAAAGGGAAGGCACTTATACCGGTGCCTTTTTTATTAGTCGTGATAGTGTAAATAAAAGGAAAGGGGAGGAAGATATTAATGATCTATGATAAGGTACATGAATTAGTACGTGACATCAAGGCTAGTCCTGAATTTCGCGAACTTAAAGCAGCCAGGGAGAAGCTGGAGAAAAATAGTGAAAGTCAGAAGGTTCTACAGGATTTTCATGTAAAACGCTTTGAAATTCAATCTATGCAGATGCAGGGAAAAGAAATACCAGTAGAAAAGAAGCAGGAATATGAAAAAATGGTGGAGTTAATTAGATTACATCCTACCGTAAGCGAATATTTGGAAGCTGAGTATAAGATGGCTAAAATCATGGAAGACATCCAAAAGATTATTATTGATGGACTTGAATTTAAACCTTTTGAGAAAGAATAAGTTGATTAAGCTAAATAATGATGTTTATTTATAGGAAAAATGAAAGGCCGGTATGAGGATGGCTAATAAATTATTTGAATTTGAGAATATGCGTGGGATAGCGATTCTGGCAGTAGTAATTATTCATGTAACGGCCGGAGCAACGATTACTTATACATCTGGGAGTATTAGTTATTTTAGTTATAATATCGTTAATAGTTTTTTACAATTTGCCGTCCCACTTTTTCTTTTTATCAGTAGTGTGGTTTTAAGTTGGAAATTAAGCCAAGAAGAAAAAACCCCCCTGTCTTTATTTTATCGGAAAAGAATGCGGGGGGTAGTTTTTCCGTATTTACTTTGGTCCTTTTTATACATAGTCCTAAAGCTTGTATTATATCGGGATAGTTCTATGTTATCCTGGAGCTTTTTAGGGAAAGAACTGCTGAACGGTACAGCTTTTTATCATCTTTATTTTCTGTTAATAATTATGCAGCTATATTTGTTGTTACCATTCTTTAAAATCCTTTTACAAAAAATGAAATTTATCTATGTATTTGTTCTCACAGTAATTTTGCAAGCTGGTTTTTATTATTTGAATAAAATCTGGATTTATCAGTTATATCCTCATCCGGCTAATTTATTGGGAAGTTATCTTTCTGTTTTTATCATCGGCAGTTGGCTGGGTTTAAACTATCAGCGGGTGAAAACGGTTTTGTGGCCGTATAAACGCTATTTCTGGATGTTGCATCTTGCTTTGGCGGCACTTTTTATTACTATTAATATCCGGTTGAGGATGGGTGCTCCTGTAGGGTTAACCATCTTTTATGGAAGTTATCATTTCTTTGTTCTGGCTGCTTCTGTCAGTATCTGGCTTTATTCTTTACAGAAACAAAGGACTTTTTGGCAGAGTTTTGGCAAACACTCTTTTGCGATATATTTAATTCATCCTTTTTTCCTTGCTGTGTGGCAATATTTATGGCAGGCGGCGGGTTATGTTACCAGCAGTCATTTCTTCTATTTATTTGGCTTTTTGTTTACTATTTCTTTATCTTATGTAGCGAGTTTAATCCTGACAAAGTGGAGTTTATTACGGCGAATATTTTTAGCCAGGTAATTTTGGGCTGATGTTTTTTACAATTTTTTGGATTGTTTGAGCTCGGTTCATCGAATAAAGATGGATACCGTCAATACCCCAGTCTAAAAGCTCGGTAATTTGGTTTGTGGCGTACTCAATTCCTGCTTCATGCAGTGCTTCTTCATTGTTTCCGTATTGATGTAAAATCTGTGTAAATTTTTTAGGTAAAGTAGCATTACTGAGAGAGAGACAGTGTGCAAGTTGCTTTTTATTAAATAAAGGCATAATCCCCGCTGTGACAGGAACATTTATCCCGGCTTTCCGTATTTTATCCAGAAAATTATATAATTTCTCATTATCAAAAAATAATTGCGTAATTAGTAAATCCACTCCGGCAGCGATTTTCTCTTTCAAATATTCGATATCTTGAGTTAAACTAGCACATTCAATATGGCCTTCCGGGTAACAAGCGGCACTAATACTGAAGTAGTTTTTTTCTTTGATATGGGAGATGAGATCTTTAGCATAACGGTAATGGAGTGGTGTAGGGAATTTAAAATTCGGATCCTGAGGCAGATCTCCTCTAAGTGCAAGAACATTTTCCAGTTGATTATTTTTTAAAGTGGTGAGGATTTCATCGATTTCCTCTTTCGTGGAAGAAATACAGGTTAAGTGGGCTAAAGATTCAATTCCGTATTGATGTTTGATGAGGGAGGCAATTTCTACAGTTCGATCTTTACTACTACCTCCGGCTCCATAGGTAACGCTGATAAAATCCGGGTTAAGATTTTTCAGCTCAGCAATTGTTGTAAAGACGGTCTCAATAGGACTGTCTTTTTTTGGTGGAAAAATTTCAAAGGAAAGAATCGGGCGTTTCTTCTGAGTAAAAAGATCTTTAATCGACATAAAAGAAAACTCCTTACTTGTTGGAATTATTTGCATTTTATAATAAGTCTTTCTTACTGTCAATCAAAGATAATTTATGATTAAATTAATATCTTATTAAAAAAGTAGGAATGGTACCCCCTGATAATTCATTTTTATAGTCGAAAACTATTAATGATAATAAAACAGGGGGGATTGATTAAATGCGTAAAATATTAAGTTTTTTGTTGGTGTTTTCTTTACTTTGTGGAGGAATTTTGCTTCCGCAAAATGCTTGGGCAGATAATCACAAGCAAAAAAAGCAGTCGAATCAAGGTCAGAGTAAAAAGATGGTAGTAAATAATTGTGTTCGGGATTTTGGTAAAATTAAGCCGGATTTTAATAAAGGCTTTAAGCTTACCAGAGCACAATTGGCAGCGATTATCGCACAAAAGGATGCTAATTTTAAGAAGTTTAAAGAAAGTAAGGAGATTAGTAAAAAGATTAATGATTACAAGGCCATACCTGAAAAATACAGAAAAGCGGTATGTTTTGTGGTCAGTGAGGAAATAATGGAGGATTTGTATAAAATTCTGCCCAATGGCAAAATTGTTTTTCAGCCTAATAAACAGGTGACCTTTATGGAATTCTTGTGTGTTTTGAGAAATTATGAATGTTCACAGAATGCAGATGCAGACAAAGATAAAGATGAAGATAAGGATGAGGGTAAGGATGTCCGTGAGGATGAGGTTATCTATACAGGAACTGTACGCCTTGTAGAAAAAATCGGTAATAATACTTGGATTACCGTGAAAAACTCCGAAGGATTATTCTCAGCATATTTTACTGCAAATAATGTTCCTAACGGTTTAAAGACGGGAATGGAGATTGAAATTAAAGTTAATGTAAATAATAATAAGATTGTTGAATCTAATCTAATCCAAGAAACTAAGAATTTATTAACAGCTAATCAGAGTAATGTTGAACAGGATTTAACAGGCTTTTCAAATACCGGATTTAATACATATGCCGGAGCAAAACTTAACAAAACGACCTCCGAAAAATGGCAGGGAAAGAGCAGCTTGCAAGTCACAACAATAGGATATAATGCTTGGCAGGGTGTAAATACAGTATATCAAGGCGAGGGTTTAACCGGTCCGCTGACGTTCTCTTTTTATGTTAAAGCACCTGTCGGCACTCCACTCAGAGCGGTAGTTTATGATCAAGATAATAAAACATATCCTACTGGAGGGGTACTTAATTTCAAGGCTACCGGAGAATGGGAAAGGCAAGCAGTAACCTTTACACCCATAAAATCAAGTGAAAATTTATCTTTGCAGATCACTTTAGATAATTTTACTAATCCTACTGTTTTTTATCTTGATGGTTTACAATTGGAAAAGGGAAGTCAAGTGAGCACTTGGGTTTCCGGGGATTAAAATATTTTAGACAAAGGATAATGTGACTAAAAAAGAGTCGTCTGAACAACTTGCGGTTGTCTGGCGACTCTTTTTATTTAGTTTACTAATCAGTGTTTGCCTATAGCGGATTCTTGATACTGTCGACGGTTTTTTGGTCCAACCCTTTAACCAGGCTTAATAAAAGTTGCAGGGCAGTTTCATAATCATCATAATCAAAGATGCTGTAATGACTATGGATATAACGAGTTGGGATACTAAGCACAACAGTAGGTACACCGGGCCCGGTTTTATGGATAGCTCCACCATCTGTACCGCCGCCCATCATTGTATTAAATTGTAGAGGTAGATTTTTTCCTTTTGCTGTATCAATGACAAAATTACGTAATTTCCTGTTGCCTATTACCGTTGCATCAGCAAGGGTGAGTACAGGTCCGTTTCCTAATTTTATTTCTGGTTCTTCTTTTTCTAAACCCGGCATGTCAGTGGCAATTGTTACATCAATAGTTAGACAGATATCAGGTTTGATGATATGAGCTGAAGTACCGGCTCCACGCAGGCCAACTTCTTCCTGCACTGTGCCTACCCCATAAACAGTATTGTTATGTACTTTGCCCCATAATTCTTCAATAAGATTCATAAAAAGGCAACAACCTACCCGATTGTCAATAGCTTTAGCCATAATCTTTTTTTCGCCTAAAACATGGAAGGTACTATCCGGGACGATGGGATCTCCCGGCAGGATACCCATAATATCCTGAGCTTCTTCTCGGTCTTTAGCTCCGACATCAATAAACATATCTTTTTTTTCTACAACTTTGTTTTTATCTTTGGCGGACAGAACGTGCGGAGGTACTGAACCTATAATTCCGGTTACATCCCCATTTTTTGTTTTAATGATTACTTTTTGAGCTAAGAGGACTTGGTCGCGCCATCCTCCCAGTGGGATAAATTTAACATAACCGTTTTTTGTAATACTGTTTACCATGAAGCCGATTTCATCCATATGACCGGCGATCATAATTTTGGGTGAGGAACTGGTTCCTTCTTTTTTACAAATCAGGCTTCCTAAGTTATCCTGTGTAAACTCCGCCTTACCTGCCAGGTATTCTTTAATTTGTTCTCTAACGTTTTCTTCAAATCCGGAAGGACCGTGAGCCATAGTCATTGTTTTAATGATGTTTAGGTATTTCATAAGGTATGGTAACCTCCTTTATTTACTCAACATAATTTTATTCACTTATAGTATTATATCGCAAATCAGATTTAATAGTGATATGATATAATCGTTATAGACAATATCTAAGTAGATAGTAGGTGAGACGGGTTTGGAGGTTTATGCTCTGGTTGGACGCAGTGGTACAGGGAAAAGTCATCGTGCCATTACGGTAGCTTATGACCATGGTATTGATACGGTTATTGATGATGGGTTATTGATTAAGGATGGTTGTAAAGTAGCCGGAAAATCGGCAAAACGCGAAAAAACAACCTTTGGAGCTGTAAAGAGGGCTATTTTTCATGATGTTGAACATGCACGGGAAATTAAAGAATGTTTAGCAGAATTAAAGCCCGCCAAAATCTTGATCTTAGGGACGTCGCTCCATATGGTGGAGCGTATCACTGTTGCTTTAGAGTTACCTCAACCTACGAAAATAATAAAAATTGAAGATATTGCTACCAAGCGGGAAATTGATATGGCGAGGGAGTTACGGACAAGTCATGGTATGCATGTGATACCCGTTCCTACCATTGAGTTAAAAGCTGATTTCCCTGGGTATTTGGTTGATCCGTTAAAATATTTTATCAAAAAGAAGAATGAACCTCGTCAACGTTTGAGTGAAAAATCGATTATTAGACCAAAGTTTAGTTTAATCGGTAAGTTGATTATTTCCGAATTTGCTATTTCTCAGCTGGTTACTTATCTTGTTGTACAAGTTCACGGTGTAGCAAAGGTAAACAGGGTAATTGTTAATATGCAGGAAGAAGGGGTAACGGTGAGGTTGGAATTAACTGCAAGTTACAAAATTTTTCTTCCTGATGTGGCTAAAGAAGTAAGAAAAAGTATTCATCAACAGATAGAGTATCTAACAGGTTTAATTGTCTACGGTGTGAATGTTATTTTTAAATCAATAGATTATTAGCGAAAATGAATAAGTTTTTAATGAGGGGTGATTTTGTTGCACGAATCGGAATATTTAGAATGGCTGATGAAGCAGGGAGAGGTTGTCATTCCCATCTCACTGTTGAATAATCTGCAACGTCTGAATTTAAGCCCGGAGAATTTGGGATATTTAATTTTAGGTATGGCTAGTAGTAAAAGAATACATTCTTCTGCGGAAATGGCTAAAAACCCCTGGATTAGATGGTGTTTAAATGAAGGTTGGGCTAAATGGGCAGGGGAGGGAGAAGAAAAATCTATTTCTTTTCTTCCTCTTTGGGATAAATTGTATTATTTATGGGAGAAAAAACAGCAAGTGGAGGCTGCTTCTCAGGAAACAGCCGCATCTATACAAGGACAGGAAGAGTTTAATTATAATAAAATTATTAAATGGTTGGACCAGGTAAGAGGGACTCCGTCTATTACCTTAAAGGAAAAACAGCTTATACAGGAATTTAATCTTCAGTATGGCTGGTCCACGGATTTTATCTTGATATTTTTACAGTTGTGCTTTGAGAGAGGGGAAAATACCTTACAAAAATATCAACCCATTGCCAAAAAGGTTTACATTAGCGGTGTACATAATGTAGATGATTTAGTAGCATTTATGAACGATTTGGATTGGATTCAGTATAAGGTTAGTGAAGTAAAAAAATGCGTAGGTCAGTATGGCGGAGTTACTCGCCCTCAGCGTGAAATGTATTTAAAATGGCATCGAATTTGGAAATTTAGCCATGAGGTGATCATGCGGGCTGCGGAAGAAACAGTGCGCACCAATAATCCTAGTTTTAAATATATTGATGGTATTTTAGCTGACTGGCATAAAAGAGAAGTGAAAAATATTCTGGATGCAGAAAAAGCTTTACAGGAACATGATCAGACGAAAAAGATAGAAAAAAAGAAAAAAAGTGCGTTTAATAGAGAGGCAAACAATAAGAAAAGGATTAGTCGTACAGATGACCGGGACTGGGAAAAAATGTTGGGGATTGAGTAGGTAGGTGAAAAAAGATGCCTCTAGCAGGAAGAGCTTTAAGAAGACAACAAAAGATCGCGGAATGGGAAAAAAGAGTACAAGAACTACATAAGAAATATCCACGTTTAGCGGAAATTTCTCAGTTGATAGCTCAGATATCTATGGAAACTGTCTTATTGGGGATGGGCAAAGGGAAAATGGGGATGTCTTGGGAGGAGTTGAACAAAGCCAGAGAGGCCTTATTGGCAGAAAAAAAAGGTTTATTCAATCAGTATAATTTACCTTCCAATATTGATGAAGTTTGGTGGGATTGTGAAAAGTGTGAGGATCGGGGTTTCTTGGGTGTTGGGGAAAAATGCACTTGTTTGTTACAAAAAGAAAGAGAAGAACATTTTAAATTAAGTGGACTAGCTCCCGAACAAAAGGAGCAAACTTTTAATACCTTTTCTTTAAAGTGGTATGAGGATCAGGAACGTTATCGGGAAATCCTTAAACAGTGTATAGAATTTGCTGATAAGGTTTGTGCCGGAGAAAAAACGGAAAATCTTTTTCTTTGTGGACCGGTTGGCACGGGGAAAACTCATTTATGCAGCGCAATAGCTAACTATGTTTTACAAGCAGGGTTAGATGTAGTTTATTTGAAAATTGGTACCATGTTGGATTTGATTCGTGAGTGTAAATATAACTTTGAAAAAAACGAAAAATTATCAACGGAACAACTGCAGAACCTTTATCGGGTCAGCTTATTAATTATTGATGATTTAGGGACAGAAGTTTCTACCGATTTTGTGCGTGAACAATTATTCTATCTATTTGATGAGAGAATTAACTATCGCTTACCTTGGGTAATCAGTACTAATTTGTCACCGAACGAAATTGGGACTATGTATGAGGACAGGCTTAGTGATAGGATCATTGGCACATCCAGAGTGTTAAAATTTACCGGTACTAGTATCAGACAATTAAAAATTACAAGGGGTTGAAAAGTTGAGAAGGGTTTTCTTCATATTTTGTTTTGCCTGTATATTGCTGCTCTTTATTGTTGCTTGCTCTACACAAGGACCACAAGGAGACTGGCAGCTTAATCAGGATATTGAGCAAGGAATTAAGGCACACCTTCAGGTCTTATGCAGCGAAAAAATGGACGGACGTGCAGGCGGTACGCAAGGTGAAGCGGAAACCGCTTTATATTTGGCTAACCTTTTACAAGAGTGGGGGCTTAAGCCGGCTGGAGAGGGTGGGACATATTTTCAAACCTTTCCACTTAAGGAATATGCACCGCGAAAGGTTGGCGAGCGGATGACCTTTGTTCCGGTAAGCAGTACGCAAAAAGGAGCCAGTGCTAATGTTTTAGGCATATTAGAAGGTAGAAAAAGAGAAGTTATTGTTGTAAGTGCACATTATGATCATTTAGGGGTGATCAATGGGCAGCTTTATCCGGGTGCAAACGATAATGCCTCCGGAGTATCTGCAGTGCTGGAAATCATCGCCGGTTTAGCCCAAAAAAGAAAACCGGAAAAAACGTTGCTTTTTGCCTTTTGGGGTTCGGAAGAAAAGGGGTTAATAGGTTCTAAATATTTTTGTACCCATCCTACAATACCTTTAGAGCAGATAAAATGTATCATTAATTTTGATTCTATTGGTAATCTTACAAGTAAGAAATTGCTTCTAGGTTGGCAAGATAAAGAAAATGAAATGACTAAAGAAATTATTGAGCAATTAAAAGAGGCGGGTTGGCAAATTAATTGGGAAAAAGATCCCGGATATAGCAGTGATCATTTCTCCTTTTCTTTGAAAAATATTCCTGGTTTCACTTTGCTTTCACCTGATTGGTTGGAAAAAAACCATACCCCTTTAGATACAGTAAAGGAGATAAGAACAGCTCTTTTACGGGAGTTGGTGCTTTTGTTTATTGATATTTTAAAATAGTTCAGGTTTATAGTAGAACAAAAAATATCGGAAAAAGAGTAAATAACTCTCGATTTAATGAGGGTTATTTTTTTAATTTTTTTTAGAGAGTAGAAGGAAAATTTTGTTTAAGGTAGAATATAAGTGGTAGCGAGTGGAGTGAAGAGGTATATAGTGGGGAGAAGTGGGGAATAAGAATTTTCTAAAGGCGGAGGTGAGACAGTCATGTTTACCGGGGAATATCAGCATACATTGGATGAAAAAGGACGTTTTTGTATGCCGGCTAAATTCCGGGGAGCCTTAGGTGAAAGATTAATGGTTACCAAGGGTTTGGATGGCTGTCTCTTTGTTTATACGAAGGAAGAATGGGCTGTTTTAGAGGAGAAATTAAAGCGACTCCCTTTTACAAATAGTAATGCCAGAGCTTTTGCTCGTTTTCTTTTTGGTGGAGCGGTGGAATGTGAGGTAGATAGACAGGGCAGAATTTTACTTAACAGTCATTTAAGAGAATATGCCCATCTGGAAAAAGAGATTGTTTTGATTGGGGTTGGCACCCGTATAGAAATTTGGAGTAAGGAAAATTGGGAAGTATATAGTCAGAAGGCTGAAGAGAGTTATGAGGAATTAGCGGAGAAGATGGTGGATTTTGATTTGGGATTTTGAGGTGACAAAAGATGGGTTTTCAACATACACCCGTTCTTCTTCAGGAGGTAACGACTTATCTTCGGCCACAACCGGGTATGGTTATAGTTGATTGTACTTTGGGCGGCGGCGGTCACAGTAGAGCACTCCTAGAAAGAATTTTACCGGGGGGCAAATTAATAGCCTTAGATCAGGATGTGGAGGCTATAGAAGCTGCAAGTCAAGTTTTAAAAACCTTAGGGGAAGACAACTATATTATTTTTCATGCTAATTTCAAAGAATTAGGAAATATTTTAAAAGAAACGCCTTATAACCAAGTTGATGGAGTGCTTTTTGATTTAGGAGTTTCCTCCTATCAATTAGATGAAGGAGAGAGGGGTTTTAGTTATCAGCAGGACGCTGTATTAGACATGAGAATGGATAGAAGCACAGATTTAACTGCCTATGATTTAGTAAACAGGGCTTCTCCGGAAGAACTGACGAGAATTATCCGGGAGTACGGTGAGGAAAAATGGGCGAAAAGAATTGCTTTATTTATCGCTGCGGAGCGTGAAAAACAGGCTATTAAAACCACAGGTCAATTAGTGGAGATTATCAAAAAGGCTGTCCCCGTGAGTGCGCGTAGAGAAGGACCACATCCGGCTAAGCGTACCTTTCAGGCCTTAAGGATAGCGGTGAATCAAGAATTGGAAATATTAGCTCCGGCCTTAAAACAAGGTTTGGAGATTTTAAAACCGGGTGGCAGAATGGCAGTCATAACTTTCCATTCGTTAGAGGACAGAATGACTAAGAACGTCTTTAAAGAGGCGGCTCAAGGCTGTATTTGTCCGAAGGATTTACCTGTTTGTGTTTGCAAGCGTAAACCCATGATCAAGATTCTTACCGGAAAGCCGGTAACTCCTTCTGCAGAGGAAAAAACTAAAAATCCCAGAGCTCGTAGTGCAAAGTTACGTGTTGCTGAAAAAATTAACTAAAGTTCTAAAGGAGAGGAAGTGTGAATAACCTTGGTAATAGCACAAAAGAAAGCAGCGGGTGCTGAAAATTTTTTAACTTATCATGACAGTTTATCCCAAGGTAAGAAACAAACAGTAATTAAAAGAAGCTATAAACCCTCTTCTGTCTATAAGACCGTTGTAGGTATTTTGTTGATTTCTTGCTTTTTTCTTACAGCATTGGCTTTTACGAATATAAAAGCCAGAATTGCCTGTTTAAATTGGGAATTAAGTCAAGTTAAACAGGAAACTATGGCTCTTGCGGAAAATATCGAAAAAATCAAGTTAGAAATAGCCAGTCAAAAATCACTGAGTAGAATTAAAAATATTGCTGTAAATGAGTTAGGAATGGTGGAAAGCTCTCAGATAACTTATCTGGTTATGAACGATGTTTTTACTGAAAAGGGAGGAAATGAACAAAGTATCACCGGGAATAATGAGCAAGGTGTACCACAATTGGCTTCAGCAGAAAAGGACAGCAGAAACAGTATTTTTAAAGCCTTTTGTGAAGTGCTTGCCTTAAAGGAAATTATAGGAAAGGGATAGGACGACATTTGAGGTGAGTAGGTTGTCATTAACAATAAAAACTAAAAAAAGGATTGTCCTAATCTTTTTTTTAATGGCTGGGATGTTGTTTGCTTTGACCGCACGTTTGGTTTGGGTGCAGTTGGTTAGAGGAGAAGAGTTACGACAAAAAGCTTATGCTGTACGTTTTCGTAATGTTGAGGTTAAAGCTAAACGAGGAGTAATTTATGATGCCAAGGGGAAACCCCTGGCTATTAGCATTAGTACAGACTCTTTTTATGCAAATCCTGCTGAAGTGAAAAGATCTAAGAGGGAAAAAGAAATAGCACAAAAAATTGCCGAAGTTTTAGAGTTAGAGGAAGAAAAAGTTTTGGAATTGATTACAAAAAATCAGGCTTTTGTTTGGATAAAACGTCATGTGCCTGAAGAGAAAGCAAAAATACTGAAGTCTTTGAATTTACCGGCGACTTCGGAATTTGCGGAGACGCAAGGACTTCCCGGCATAAATTCAGTAGAGGAGCCGGAACGTTTTTATCCCAAGGAGCAATTGTTAGCTAATGTTTTAGGTTTTACCGGAATTGATCATCAGGGCTTAAACGGGATAGAGAAGACATATGATGAGGTGTTGAGCGGGAATTCCGGGACCATTATGGTGGAATATGATAATAAAGGACAAGAAATTCCGGATGCTTTACATAAATACATCCCTCCTGAGGATGGAGATAGTATTTATCTCACTATCGATGAGACTATTCAATATATTCTTGAACGCGAACTAGATGAAATCATGAGTTTGCATAAGCCTAAAAAAACCGGGGCTATTGTGATGGAACCTAAAACAGGGCGTATTCTCGCAATGGGGGTGCGACCGACCTATGACCCGAATAAATTCAATGAAGTTGATCAATCTTTTTGGAGAAATTTCTTAATTTCTGATGCTTATGAACCCGGCTCGACGTTTAAAACGGTAACGATGTCGGGTGCCTTAGATGAAGGAGTAGTTGATATTAATGACAGGTTCTATTGTGGCGGTTTTATTCAGGTTGCGAATAGAAAAGTAAGATGCTGGAAGGCGTCACATGGCAGTCAGAGCTTTATTGAAGGAGTACAAAATTCCTGCAATCCTGTTTTTATTACGGTCGGATTGCGGGAAGGGATGGATGTATTTTATCGTTACTTGTATGGCTTTGGATTTGGTAAAAAAACCGGAATTGAGTTGCCGGGAGAGGCTACAGGAATTTTAGTAGGCAAAGAAAGGGCTAAGGAAATTGATTTAGCGATGATGTCTTTTGGGCAAGCTAATGCTGTAACCCCGATTCAATTAATTACAGCTTTTGCTGCGATGGCTAACGAAGGTAAATTAATGAAACCACAAATCGTGCAAGAAATTAGGGATAGAGAGGGTAACCTTGTACGTAAGATTGAGCCTGAAGTTGTGCGGCAGGTAATTTCGCCGGAAACAGCGCGCCAGGTGATGAGTATTTTGGAATCTGTAGTCAGTGAGGGAACCGGAAGAAATGCCTATGTGGAAGGTTATCGGGTAGGGGGGAAAACAGGTACAGCTCAGAAAATTCTTCCCGGCGGGGGATACTCTACCAGTGAATATATTGCTTCTTTTTTAGGAGTTGCTCCGGTCAATGATCCTAGGTTGGTTTGTTTGGTAATTGTAGATTCTCCTCAGGGTGTATATTATGGGGGACAAGTGGCAGCCCCTGCTTTTAGAGATATTATCCGGGACTCTTTACGTTATTTGCAGGTGCCTGCACAAATTGAACCTGAAAAGATAGCAGGTAGCGATCTAAACACTTTGGTGTTACCTGATTTAGTTGATAAAGATCTTGATGACGCTGTAAAAATACTAAGCAGTAAGAAATTAATAGCCGAAGTTTTAGGTGACGGCACTAAAGTCAAAGCACAATTACCTTTTGCGGGGACGAAAGTTGCAGAAAACAGTAAAGTTGTTTTATATACCAGTGTTCCTGCGGAAGGGTCTAATCCTGAAACGGTTGTTGTGCCAGATTTCACAGGGAAAAACATTGCCGAAGTAAAAGAAGAAGCCGGAATGTTAAATTTGAATTTTAATATTCTAGGCAGCGGCATAGTGGTCAGGCAAGAGCCGGAACCAGGTCAACAAATACCGGTAGGAAATGTCATTACATTATATATGGAAGCACAAACAGAAGATGTTCTACAACCGATAGGACCTTGATTATCTGAAATGTCTAAATCTAAGAAAGGATGATCCCTTTGATTTTAAAAGAGTTAATCAAACATACAACAGTTTTGGCTTCCGGTGGAAACTTGGATGTGAATATATCAGATTTAACAAATGACTCGCGGGAGATAAAGTCACATACTTTGTTTGTGGCTATTCCAGGATTGAAGACAGACGGACATCAGTTTATTAAGGAAGCAATTAAGAAGAAGGCGGTGGCGACCATTATTGAGAATAGTAGTTATCGGTCCGAGGAGTATACCTGGGTGCAAGTCCCTAACAGTAGAAAAGCATTGGCGGATTTAAGTGCCGCATTATATGGTTTTCCTAGTCAACGTTTAAATATAATCGGGGTAACCGGAACTAACGGGAAAACAACGACCACAAATCTAATTGCAGCCATTTTAGAAGATGCCGGCCATCTGCCGGGATTAGTCGGGACGATTGAAAACAGAATAGGAAAGAAAGTTTTGCCGGTTTCACATACAACTCCGGAAGCTCATAACCTTCAGAAGTTGTTTAAGCTGTTTTTATCTGAAGGAGCTGATTACGGAGTAATGGAGGTAAGCTCTCATGCTTTGGAAATGCAGCGCGTAAGAGGTACAGACTTTGATATAGCGGTATTTACTAATTTATCCCAGGAACATCTGGATTTTCATGAAGATATGGAAAGTTATCTCTTGGCTAAAGGAAAATTATTTAGCAGTTTGGGATGTAATACCCAGAAGACAAGACGGAAATTTGCCATACTTAATGCTGATGATCCCTATGTTCAATATCTGGCGGAAATGACCAGGGTACCTATTATTACTTATGGTATAGAACATGAAGTTGATGTAAAAGCAGAGAAAATTGAAGTTTCCTCTGCGGGTGTAAAGTTTAATTTAAAGTATACAGATAGGCAAATACCGGTAAAATTAAAATTGACAGGTTTGTTTAATGTTTATAATTCTTTAGCAGCAATTGCGGTTGGTTTGGTTGAAGGTATTTCTATAGAAGGAATTATTGCTTCTTTGGAGAAAATAACGGGGATACCCGGTCGGTTTGAGAGTATTAATGGGGGTAATGATTACACTGTAATCGTTGATTATTCTCATACACCGGATAGCTTGGAGAACTGCCTTAAAACGGCCAAAGAGTTTGCACGGGGTCGAATTATTACGGNGTTTGGCTGCGGTGGGGAAAGAGATAGAACTAAACGACCGGTCATGGGGGAAGTGGCCGGCAGATATTCGGATTTAGTTATCGTTACCTCTGATAACCCCCGTTGTGAAGATCCTGAGGCGATCATTGACGAGATTATTCCGGGATTAGAGAAGGGAGCTATAGCTAAACCTTATTTGCGGATTACAGACCGCCGTGAGGCTATTTTTAGAGCTGTTCAAGAGGCACTGCCTGATGATATAATCATTATTGCCGGTAAAGGTCATGAAGGCTATCAATTAATTGGTAAGCAGGTGCTTCCTTTTGATGATCGTGAAGTAGCCCAAGAGGCTTTACGCCAGGCAGGGAAGTGGAAAGAGAAATAGAAAGACTAGGGAGGAAGATAATCATATGTTTGGGCTTACTTGGGAAAAGATAGCATCTGCCGTTCAGGGAAAATTACACACATCTGCATCCGGCAAGTTGTCGAAACCAACAGGAGCATGTATTGATACGAGGAACCTGCAGCAAGGTGACCTCTTTTTTGCCCTCAAAGGGGAAAATACTGATGGACATCGCTTTTTAAAAGAGGCCAGAGAAAAAGGGGCAGTTGGAGCAGTTGTTAATTATATCCCTTCGGACGTTACTTTTACTGATTTTCCTTTATTGGTAGTTGAAGATACAGTAAAAGCTTTGCAACAGCTGGCTGCTGCACAACGCCAAATATTTACCGGAGCTGTGATTGCGGTAACCGGAAGTACGGGAAAAACCAGTACTAAAGAGATGGTAGCGGCAATTTTGCAAGAAAAAGGACCGGTATTGAAAACAATGGAAAATCATAATAATGAGCTTGGTTTACCCTTGTCTCTTTTAGCGGTAAAACAAGAACACCGGTTTGTTGTTGTGGAAATGGGGATGAGAGGATTAGGGGAAATTGACTTTCTTTGTCGGATTAGTCAGCCTGATTACGGGGTAATTACGAATATAGGACATACCCATCAGGAATTGTTAGGTTCACAAGAAAAAATTGCTCAGGCCAAAGCAGAGCTTATTGCTCATCTTCCGGCGAGGGGAGGTATTGTTTTACCTGCCGCGTCGAAAAACATTCTCCGTCCTTGGCTTTCTAATATACGGTGTGCTACACTCTGGTTTGGTTTAAACGGTTCTGCAGATATTTGTGCTCTGGAGCCTCGTTTATTAGGAGAAAAGGGGATTGATTTTGACCTTGTTTATCGTAGGGAAGCGGTGGGGGAAATCCATTTGCCATTACCCGGAAGACATAATATTTTAAATGCTCTGGCGGCGGCGGGGATTGGTAAGCATTTAGGACTCACCTGGGCAGAAATTTGTGCCGGCTTAGCCAAGGTCACACTTCCCAAGATGCGTTTGGAATTTGAACAAATAAAATCAAAAGATGTACAAGTTATTAATGATGCTTATAATGCTAACCCGGATTCGATGTGCTCGGCGTTAGAGGTGTTGCAGGAAGCTGCTGTCGGTAAACGTGCTATTGCGGTATTAGGTGATATGTATGAGCTGGGTGATTTTACAGAGGAGGGACATCTTTTTGTTGGCAGGTTGGTCAAAGAAAAAGGATTAGCATATCTTATTACAGTAGGTAAATTAGGGGAGATTATTGCTCGGGGTGCCGAGGCAGCCGGAATGAATCCGGAAAGAGTGCATAGATGCTTAAATAATGAAGAGGCTTTTTTTTACTTACAAGAGATTATGCAGTCCGGAGATGTTATACTTGTAAAAGGTTCTCGCGGTGTAAAAATGGAGGAAATCATCGTAAGATTAGTTTCTTCTTAGGATAGAGGAGGTTATTTTGTTGCAGAATTTTTTTGGGGCGTTTTTTTCTGCGGTAGCAATTTGTTTGCTTAGCGGACCTTTCATGATTTCTTTTTTACGTAAATTGAAATTTGGACAGCATGTACGTACAGATGGACCTAAAGCCCATTTACAGAAGGCCGGAACGCCTACAATGGGCGGGGTTATGATTCTGTTAGGTTTATTTGTAGGGTTGATTTTTACGGGAGTATATGATTTTCGTTTACAAATGCTTTTTTTGATAACTTTAGGATTTGGGATTATTGGTTTTTTGGATGATTTTATCAAGATAATCATGAAAAGACCGCTAGGCTTAAAGGCTCGCGAAAAAATGCTCGGACAGCTTATTTTGGCGGGAGTTTTCACCTATATAGCTGTAACCTATCTGGGCAGAGGAACTGAGCTTTTGATTCCGGGAACAGCACTAAAATTTAATTTAGGCTGGTTTTATTTTCCCTTTGCTATTTTTGTACTGGTAGGAGTAGTGAATGCAGTAAACCTAACTGACGGTTTGGATGGTTTAGCTGCCGGAGTTACAATTTTTACCTTGCTGGCTTATTTTTTAATTACCAAAACATGGGGACTTACTGATGTAAGTATCTTTTGTGCAGCCTTATTAGGAGGCACATTAGGATTTCTCTTCTTTAATATTTATCCTGCTCGTATTTTTATGGGTGATACAGGTTCGCTGGCTTTAGGCGGTGCTATAGGGGCCTTGGCTGTTTTAACTAAAACGGAGCTTTTGTTAATTATTTTAGGCGGGGTATTTGTTATTGAAACATTATCCGTGATCTTGCAAGTGCTTTATTTTAAAGCAACCGCCGGTAACAGGTTGTTTTTAATGAGTCCACTTCATCATCATTTTGAATTAAAAGGATGGAGTGAGCGACGGGTTGTGTTTACTTTTTGGACGGCTGCAGCAATCTTTGCTGTTTTAGCGGTTAAGATTATTTTGTAGAGAGAAAAGCTAATAAAGATATTACGATATGTAAAGGAAAAGAGGTACAAGTTAAGTGAAAATTAGCGGGAAGAGTTTTTTAGTTATCGGTGCAGCACGTAGTGGTAAAGCTGTGGTTGAATTTCTGATCGAACAAGGGGCGCTGGTTTATTTAAATGATTTAAAAAAGCGAGAAGACTTTAAAGAAGATACACTAGGTTTTTTGGAAAAAATGGGCGTACAATTAATCTTGGGAGAACATGCTGATATACGAGAACTTCAGCCTGATTATCTGATTGTCAGTCCGGGCGTACCCTTTACTATTCCTCCTTTAGTGGAAGCGAAAAAGTTGGGAATTCCGGTGTGGAGTGAAATTGAGTTAGCTTGGAGAAATACTCAAGCACCTTTGGTTGCTGTTACAGGTACTAACGGCAAAACTACGACTACGGCACTGTTAGGGCAAATTTTTGCCGATAGCGGACGAAAGGTTTTTGTGGGTGGGAATATCGGTGTTCCTTTTATCAGCGAAGCCCGGAAATTAGCTGCAGAAGATGTGGCAGTTTTGGAGGTTTCCAGTTTTCAATTAGAAACAACAGAGAACTTTCGACCTCAGCTGGCCGTGATTTTAAATATTACTCCGGACCATCTTGATCGACATGATACTTATGAAGGTTATAAAGAGGCCAAGAAGAAGATTTTTTGCAATCAGAAAGGAAACGACTGTTTAATCTTAAATTATGATGATGCGGAAACGAGAAATCTGGCACGGTTGGCTAAAGGCAGAGTTCTATTTTTCAGTCAGCAACATATCTTAAATGAAGGTTTTTATGTTAGTAACGGCTGGATAGTTGTTAAGAACAAGGGGCAGATCATTCCTGTGCTCAAAGTTGAGGATTTAGGCATAAAAGGAAGTCATAATTTAGAAAATGCACTGGCTGCGGCTACTGCCGGCTGGTTAATGGGGGTTAGTGTAGAAAGTCTTGCTCAAAGCTTAAAAACCTTTCCCGGAGTTCCGCATCGTTTAGAACGAGTTTTAACTTATCAAGGGGTTACATATATTAATGATTCTAAAGGAACAAATCCGGATGCATCAATTAAAGCTTTGGAAGCTTATGAACAGCCGATTGTTTTATTGGCCGGTGGAAAAAGTAAAGGTAGTGATTTTTTACCGTTTGCGCAAAAAATAAAAGAAAGAGTTAAAGAACTTGTTTTATTGGGTCAAGCGGCCTCAGAGATTGAAGAGGCCCTAAAAAAGGTGGGTTATAGCAGATATCAGCATGCGGCAAGTTTTCCTGAAGCTGTAAAATTAGCCAGTCAGCTAGCTGAGGAAGGAGATATCGTGCTTTTATCTCCGGCTTGTGCAAGCTTTGATATGTTTGATAATTACGAGCAAAGAGGCGATGTGTTTAAAGAATTAGTTCAACAATTAGTCCGGGAAAAATAAACTTATGCTTTAGTCTGGCTTAGTGTAAAAGGGGGGACGGGTATACAGATGAGATTAAAAAAGGGTGCACCTGATCTATTACTTTTTTTTGCAGCCTTATTTTTGCTGGCGATTGGTATTGTTATGGTTTTTAGCGCCAGTTATTATGATACTCTGGAAAATGACCCCTATTTTTATTTGCGTCGACAGTTAACTTGGGCGTTGGTAGGTTTAGCGGCAATGTTTATCGTGATGAAAATAGATTACTTCCGCTTGAAACCGTATATTAATTTTATTTTTATAGTTTCCTTAATTTTGTTGATTGTTGTTCTTTTTATGGATCCGATTAAAGGTTCACGACGTTGGATTGATTTTGGCTTTACTAATGTGCAGCCTTCGGAAATTATGAAATTAAGTATGGTTCTTCTGTTGGCTAAAGAATTATCCAAAATAGGTCCACGTATCAAAAACTTCTTTACCGGTTTAGGTCCTTTTCTTTTGCTGGTGGGTGTAGTGGCGGTTTTAATCATGTTAGAGCCGGATTTGGGAACTACCATTGCCTTAACCGGAACAACGGGTATTCTCTTAATTGCAGCGGGATTACGCTTGAGTCATTTTTTTGTTTTGTGTTTTGCGGGTTTAGGAGCCGTAGCTGCTTTTATCTTAGAGGATCAAACACGAATGAATCGAATTATTGGCTATCTCGATCCCTGGTCTCATGCTTCAAAAGAAGGGTATCAATTGATTAATTCTCTTTATGCTTTAGGTTCCGGCGGACTTTTTGGGATGGGTTTAGGGAACAGCAGACAAAAACTTGATTATTTGCCGGAACAGAATACGGATTTTATATACGCCATTCTAGGGGAAGAATTGGGTTTTATCGGAGCATTTTTGGTTATTTTACTTTTTTCTCTTTTTGCGTGGCGTGGTTACCGGATTGCCATGAATTGTTCTGACACTTTTGGTAGTTTGCTGGCTGTTGGCATTACGACGATGATTGTTTTTCAAGCTTTTATTAACATGGGTGTTGTTACCGGTCTTTTGCCGATTACAGGAATCAGTCTACCTTTTATTAGTTATGGCGGGTCATCTCTGCTTATTTCCATGATTGCGTTAGGGATTCTTTTAAATATTTCCCGCTATAGTCAAAATCCGTGATATAATTTAAACTGGTTTATTTTTTCGGTAAGTTATTAGGAAATTTTTAAGGAAATAATGAGGTGGAGATAATGCGCGTAATCTTGACCGGAGGCGGTACAGGAGGGCATATCTATCCTGCCATAGCGATCGGACAGGCGGTACAAAAAGAATGGCCGCAATGCGAAATATTATATATGGGGACGAAAAGAGGATTAGAGAACAAAATCGTACCGGAAGCCGGTTTTCCCATGGTTGTGTATGATCTGGAAGGCTGGCAAAGGAAGTTGTCTTTTCAGGCTATCAGAGCTTGTTGGAAAGCCGGCAGTGCTTTTTTTGCCGCCCGGAAGAAAATCCGCGAATTCTCTCCTCAACTGGTGATTGGTACCGGCGGGTATGTTTGTTTACCCGTGGTAGCAGCTGCCGCACGTTTGGGCATTCCTACTCTTTTACACGAACAAAACGCCATTCCCGGTTTAACTAATAGGGTATTGGTGGGTAAGGTCAAGGAGATTCTTTTAACCTTTCCCGAAGCAAAGCAGCATTTTTCTGCTTCACTTCAAAAAAAGCTGCAAGTAACAGGGTTACCGATCAGACCTGCTATTTTGCAAAAGGAGAGGAGTGAAGGGCTGGCTTTTTTCGGTTTATTTCCTGATAAACTTACTTTATTAGGTGTTGGCGGTTCCAGGGGTGCACAAAGTATTAATCGGGCAATGCTTTATGTTTGCCGTAAATATGCTGATGATCCCAGGGTACAAATTATACATCTCACGGGTCAGGATGGTTATGCGGAGTTTCGGCGGGAGGCAGAGTGTTTCGGAATAAACTTGGGTAATAATGGAAACATTATTATAAAACCTTACTTGCAAGAAATGGAGTACGCTTTAGCTTGTGCTGATTTATGTGTAGCCAGAAGCGGTGCTGCTTTTCTTGCAGAAATGACGGCAAAAGGGCTTCCTGGGATTTTGGTGCCTTATCCTTATGCGGCGGAAAATCATCAAGAATATAATGCTCGTGCTTTGGTGGAACAGGGTGCGGCTGAAATGATTTTAGATCGTGATTTGACAGGTGAAAGGCTATTTGAAAAAATAGAAAAGGTTTTGTTTGTGCGCGAGAAAAGAGAAAAGATGGCGGAAAAGAGTAAACAGGCAGGTAAACCGGAAGCAATAGATAATATAATCCGAGCAATCAAAAAATATCTTTAGTTTTCCTGAAGTTTTTTTGAAGCTGAGTTTAAAATTATCTACACGTATTTTTGGTAAGTGGACAGGCTAATTAAGGCTAGCCGGGCTTCTTAGTAACACCTTTTTGTAAAGTTGCATATATAGTAAACTACAGAGCAGGTTATTTGTGCTATGAAAGGAATAAAGAAGTTTTGGCAGTCATGGAAGGAGATACATTAAAATGTATGAAGAAGAAAGGATACATTTTATTGGGATTGGCGGAGCGGGAATGAGCGGTATCGCTCAAATATTGCTGGAACTTGGTGGATATAAAGTGTCCGGATCTGACCTTAAAACGTCAGAAATAACCGAGCGTTTAGAAAAATTAGGTGCAGTAGTTTATTTGGGTCATCATGAAAATAATTTAGATAACAGGGTACAAACAGTGGTGATTTCCTCGGCAATTCCTGCAAATAATCCAGAGGTGGTGAAAGCTAAGAGTTTAGGGATACCGATAATTCAGCGGGGCGAAATGCTGAGTCATTTGATGAAACGTCAAAAAGGGATTGCCGTCGCCGGAGCTCACGGAAAAACAACAACATCATCGATGATTTCTCTTCTTTTTGAGAAAAATAATTTAGACCCTACCATTGTTTTAGGTGGTGAATCCAATGATATTGGAGGGAACGCCAAGCTGGGGCGTGGTGAATATATCATTGCCGAAGCGGATGAATCTGACGGTTCTTTTTTAAAACTTAGTCCTACCATAACCGTTGTTACAAATATCGAGGATGACCACTTAGATTTTTATGGTACGCGGGAAAAAATCAAAGAGGCCTTTACTGAATTTATTTTAAAAACTTCTCCAGATGCTTTTGCGGTGGTTTGTATAGATGATCCCGGAGTAGAGTCGGTAGTTACTCCTATAGCAGAAAAAGTTAAGTTAATAAAGTATGGTTTTTCTGCTAAGGCGGATTATAGAGCGCGTGATTTACATTTTGTAGGATTTAAAACCAAATTTAAGGTGGAACATCAAGGAAAGGTGTTAGGAGAGATAGAACTGAGGGTACCGGGAAGACATAATGTCTACAATGCTTTAGCAGCTATAGCTGTAGGGATGGAATGTGGTCTTTCTTTTGCTAATATAGCGAAAAGTTTACCCATCTTTCGTGGAGTGCATAGAAGGTTTGAAATGATTGGTGAGGTAAACGGAGTTTTAGTTTATGATGATTATGCTCATCACCCCTCAGAATTGAAAGCTACGTTGGCAACTGCTAAATTAGTGGGAGTGCAAAGGGTAATCGCTGTATTTCAACCACATCGCTTTTCGAGAACACTATGCCTGAAGGAAGAGTTTGGTTCTGCTTTTCAAGATGCAGATATTCTGGTGATGACAGAAATTTATTCAGCCGGGGAAAAACCTATTGAAGGAGTTAGCGCTCTTACTTTATTAGAAGAGATACAAAAACAAACAGGGCAAAAAATTAAATATATACCGGAGAAAGATCTGATAGCAACACAATTGGTAGAAATTGTTAGGCCAGGAGATTTAGTTTTGACTCTTGGAGCCGGAGATATATGGACAGTGGGAGTAACCTTATGCGAACTCTTAGAGAAAAAAGGAAGGATAGTTTCTTAATGCCAAGATAATATGGAGAGATGTAAGGTTGAGGGATAGAGGAGAGTAAGGATGGAATATTTTAATTTTTATATTTTGCTGAGTGAAGAAATAAAAGACGGTCAGTTTTACCTTGATGAACCTCTACAGAAATATACGACCTGGAAGGTAGGGGGTCCGGCAGATATCCTCTATCGACCCAAAAATCCACAAGAATGTGCAAAGGTTTTGCAGTTAGCTCGAGAGTTTGAAGTACCGGTAACCATTTTGGGTGTTGGTTCTAATGTTTTAATAGCTGACCAAGGGTTGAGGGGTTTAGTGATCTTAACTGAAGGATTTAATGATATTGGCTGGCATGAGGACCAGGTAACTGCCGGTTCAGGAATTTTATTGTCTTATTTAAGTCGAATGGCTGCGGAAAAAGGCCTATCCGGTATGGAGTTTGCCGCAGGGATACCCGGTTCCTTGGGTGGAGCCGTAGTGATGAATGCCGGTGCTTATGGCTACTCTATGGATCAGATCATTGTGAGCGTAAAAACTTTAGACATGGAGGGAAAGACGAGGGAATACTGCAAGGACGAATTAGCATTTGCTTACCGGTATAGTATCTTTAAACGGAAAAAGGAATTAATTTTCGAAGTAAAATTGGCTTTACAATCGGGGAATACTGCAGAAATAAAAGAACAGATGAACAAGTATCTCCAAGCACGACGGGAAAAACAGCCTTTGGAATTACCTAATGCAGGCAGTGTCTTTAAGAATACCGGGCAAGGTGCAGGCCGTTTAATTGAGAGTATTGGTGCTAAAGGTTGGCGAATTGGAGATGCTCAGATTTCTGAAAAGCATGCCAATTTTATTGTTAATCTTGGTCAGGCTAAAGCCAGTGAAATCAAGAAATTGATAAGGGAGGTGCAAAAAGCGGTAAAAGAAAGGTGTGGTGTAGAATTGGAAACTGAAGTTGTCTTTTTAGGTTTTGAAGACAACAGGAGGTGACAGTTTTTGGAAAAATATGTTATCTTCGGCGGGAATAGATTGTGCGGAACTGTACGTATAGGCGGCGGAAAGAACTCAGTTTTGACTATCTTGCCCGCCTGTCTTTTATCTAAGGGAGTTTGTACGATTTATGATGTACCAAAATTAAGTGATGTAAATGTAATGCAGGAAGTATTGGAATGTTTAGGAGCTAAGGTTGAACGTAGCGGGAGTACCATGGTGGTAGATGTGTCAAATGTCAGTACTGTGGAATTACCTGATCGCTTAACTCGGATGATGCGGGCCTCAAATTTAGTTATGGGGCCTATTCTTTCCCGGTTTCATCATGTCAAGTTAGCTTACCCCGGAGGTTGTTCGATAGGCTCACGACCTATGGACCAACATTTAAGGGGATTAAAATTGTTGGGGGCCCAGATTGTAGAAAAGCACGGCTATATTGAAGCCAAAGCCGATCGTTTGGTAGGTAATGAAATTTGTCTGGATTTTCCTAGTGTAGGTGCGACGGAAAATCTGATGATGGCCGCTACTCTAGCCGAAGGAGTGACTACGATTAGAAACACGGCACGAGAACCGGAAATCGTAGATTTGCAGAACTTTTTAAATTCGATGGGGGCTAAAGTAAGAGGAGCCGGTACGGATGTTATAAAAATTGAGGGTGTAAAGGAGTTGACTTCGGCCGAACATACCATTATTCCGGATCGTATTGAAGCAGGAACTTTTATGGTGATTGCGGCGGCTACAGGTGGTGATATTTTAATTAAGAATGTTATTCCGGAGCATGTAGAGGCTGTTATTTCTAAATTAAAAGAGGCAGGCGTAGAGATTACGGAAGATAGTGAAGGTATTCGTGTTAGAGGTAAGGAACGCACGAGAGGTGTTGATTATAAAACGATGCCTTTCCCCGGCTTTCCTACAGATATGCAGGCACAATTAATGGTCTTAATGGCAATTTCAGAAGGAACGAGTATTGTTACGGAGACAATATTTGAAAATAGGTTTAAACATGTGGATGAATTTCGGAGAATGGGTGCAGATATAAAAGTAGAAGGTCGGGTAGCTATCATTAAAGGAGTTAAAAATTTAAGTGGTGCGTATGTAGAGACTTCGGATTTACGTGCCGGAGCGGCTTTAGTTACGGCCGGATTGGTAGCAGAGGGAGCTACAGTAGTTGATAATATTCATCTTATCGACCGGGGATATGATAGTTTTGATCAAAAACTACGTAACCTTGGCGCACAAATTTTGAGGGTAAATGGAATAAAGGAAAGGCGATAAGAGCCTTTTCTTTTAACAATAGTATGGACAAGGTAAAACTTTTTGTTATAATATAGTGGAGGTACATAAAAGATGGGATATAGGAAAAAACGGAAGCCGCTTATTGGTTTAAGTCTTTTTTTGCTATTTAGTATATTGTTATCCGCATATTTTTTTATTAACTCCGCTTTTTTTAATTTGCAGAAAATTGAGGTTAGTGGTTGTACTACCATCGCCGAAGATACGGTGTTGAAATTGAGCGGGGTAGTCTTGGGTACTAACCTTTTTAAGATAGATAAAGAACAGATTCAAGCGAAAGTAGAACTGCATCCGGTAATTAAAGCAGTGCAGATATTCAGGAGACTTCCTCATACTTTAGAGTTGCTGGTTGAAGAACGGACACCGATTGCTTTAGTTGTGGGTAAAGATGGTTATTTGGCAATTGATGATGAAGGTATCTTTATCCGGCAAGTTGATGATTTACATAATATGAATTTTCCGGTGATAAGCGGTATTACCTTAGAAAGTAGTATTAGTTTAGGTGATGATTTATCTACACCAGGGCTTGAGTCTGCCTTACAATTGCTTCGTTTGATGGATAAGGAATTTTTGGCAGGTGTTGCGGAAATAAAAGCAGCAAGTCAGTATAGTCTTACGTTAAAAATGTTGCAGGGAGTGGAAATACGCTTTGGTGGACCGGAGAATGCTAAACAGAAGCTTCAAGTTATTAAGGAACTTTTAATTGAAAATGAGGAAATAATCAATAATCAAACGGTAGAATATATAGATTTGCGTTATAATTCATTACCGGTGATTAAACGAAAAAATTAAAAATCTATGATAAAAAAAAGGATAATAGATAGTCATTGTGGAATAACAGTATGATAATTATTTTGGATCGTATGCCTCATAGTTTACCATTAAGGAAAGGGGAAACAATAAATGCTGGAGTTTGAGATGGAGATTAACCAGTATGCTCACATAAAGGTTATAGGTGTGGGCGGCGGCGGTAGTAATGCGGTGAACAGAATGATCGAAAGTGGTTTGAAGGGTGTAGATTTTATAGCTATTAATACAGATGCTCAAGCCTTACATCTTTCCAAGGCAGAAAATAAAATTCAAATCGGAGAAAAACTAACCAGAGGACTTGGTGCCGGGGCTAATCCCGAGATTGGACTTAAAGCTGCGGAAGAAAGCCGTAATGATATTGAGAACGCCATTAAGGGAGCCGATATGGTTTTTGTTACCGCAGGTATGGGTGGAGGTACAGGAACCGGTGCCGCTCCTGTAATTGCAGAGATTGCCAAAGAATTAGGTGCTTTGACGGTAGGGGTTGTGACAAAGCCTTTCCTTTTTGAAGGTAGGAAGAGACAATCTCAGGCCGAAAGCGGGATTGCCAATATTAAATCAAAAGTTGATACCTTGATTACTATCCCTAATGAAAAATTGTTACAGGTTGTTGATAAGAATACCTCGATCAATGATGCTTTTCGGATTGCGGATGATGTTTTACGACAAGGTGTACAAGGTATTTCGGACCTTATTGCCGTACCTGGATTAATTAATCTGGACTTTGCTGATGTTAAGACAATTATGCATGAAACTGGAACAGCACTGATGGGTATTGGTACAGCCTCCGGGGAAAATAGAGCAAGTCTTGCGGCGAGAACAGCGATTTCCAGTCCCTTATTGGAGACTTCTATTGAAGGAGCCAGAGGAGTACTCTTGAATATTACCGGTGGGTCTAATTTAGGCTTATTTGAAGTTAACGAAGCAGCTGAGATTATTGCACAAGCTGCTGATCCGGAAGCGAATATTATTTTTGGTGCGGTAATTGATGAATCGATGAATGATGATGTTAGAGTTACGGTTATCGCTACCGGTTTTGATAAAGAAGAAAAAGCGGGTCGGATACAGATGGGTGCAAAATCGGCAAATATTAGTGATGAAGATGAATTATATATTCCTCAGTTTTTAAGAAGAAATAGAGATAAGTAATAAGATAATGCATAGTAGATAGGCAGATATCAATTTAAGAAGGCTCTATGTCAAATGTTGGGGTAAGCTCTAAAAAATAAAGAGATTATAGAGCAATTGTGCTACCGTTGGAGAGATCTAACGGTAGCCATTTAAATACCCG
>JGI24709J26583_10000093_pt1 | contig 63832 bp, 54 predicted proteins | sample BioPla2DNA1_FD_26583 | JGI IMG/M metagenome (IMG submission 26583) | reverse complement strand
AGATCTGAATTGTCCTTTCTCGGAGGTAAATAGTTTTGTTCAAGAACATTCTACCAGAGGCTTTTCAGATCTCTTTTTAATTTTTAACTTAACAGAACAAGAAGCGAAAAGAGGATATAGAATGAAAATATTAGTTGTAAATGCGGGAAGTTCTTCTTTAAAGTATCAATTGTTCGATTTGGAAGACGATAAGAACGATGTATTAGCGAGTGGGATTTGCGAACGCATTGGGATAGATGGATCAAATTTGCATCATGAAACAGAAAATGGAACCGAATTTAATTCTGATTTCGAAATGCCTGACCATAAAGTGGCAGTGGAATTAGTGATCGATGCCTTGTTATCTCCGGAACACGGTGTACTTCAGAGTTTAAATGAAGTCGAGGCGGTAGGACACAGAGTTGTTCACGGTGGCGAAGAATTTGCCAATTCGGTAGTCATAGATGAAGAAGTTAAAGATGCGATTAAAGCTTGTTATCCGTTAGCACCACTACATAATCCGCCCAATATTATGGGAATAGAAGCATGTGAAGCAGCTATGCCTGGCAAAACTCAAGTAGCTGTTTTTGATACTGCTTTCCATCAGACAATTCCTGACAAAGCATTTATGTATGCATTACCTTATGAGCTTTATGAAAAACATGGTATTCGTCGTTATGGTTTTCATGGAACATCTCATGCTTATGTATCAGAGATTGCTATGGAACTAATGGATAATCCTGAAGCAAAAGTCATTACCTGTCATTTAGGAAACGGCTCATCAATCGCTGCAGTTAATGCAGGTGAGTGTATTGATACTTCAATGGGGATGACACCTTTGGCAGGTGTACCAATGGGTACAAGAACTGGGGATCTTGATCCTGCTGTAGTTACTTATTTGATGGAACATGAAGATCTTAGTGCGGAGCAAGTAGATAGCTTAATGAACAAAGAAAGCGGATTCTTGGGTGTTTCAGGAGTAAGTTCCGATTGTCGCGATTTGTCTGCGGCAGCAGATTCGGGGAATGCCAGAGCTGAATTGGCTTTGAAGATGTTTAATTATAGCTGCAGTAAATATATTGGTGCCTACTCGGCAGCTTTAGGCGGCGTTGATGCTATTGTATTCACAGCGGGAATCGGTGAGAATTCACCCAGTCTGCGATTAGAAATTTTGGAAAAATTATCATACTTAGGTGTAGAACTGGATTCTGAATTGAATAGTCAGAAAATCGGAGCATATAAGTTGATTTCTACTGAAGATTCAAGAGTTAAGGTTTATGTAATCAGAACTGATGAAGAACTAAAAATCGCCCAAGAAACAGCAGCATTAGCAGAATAGCAGATACAATAAGATTGTTAGAGGTTATGAATAAAGAGAAACCGGTAATTATCCACATAATAAGTAAACAATGGGTTAAAGGTGAAGTTATTGAGCCTGTAAAGCTTATGACTACCGGCCTTTTAACTCAGGATGAAGAAAATAATGAATGGACAATTAGCTACGATGAAAGTGAAGCTACCGGTATGGTAGGTACTAAAACAAGCTTGCGTCTTACTAAAGAGGGACATGTACATTTTGTCAGAACCGGTTCAGTTCAAATGGATGTTTTATTTGAATCGGGAAATCATTTTTTAACCCAGATGGAAACACCATTCGGTTTATTGGATATTTCTATTTTAACTAATGAAGTAAAAGGGACTCTTTCCGATCAAGGAGGAGAGTTAAGTTTGGGTTACTCTTTAAATGTTCCGAGGCAAGAAAGTGTCAGTACTAAGCTAAATTTGAAGGTTGAACCCAAAACTTGACACAGCTTAGGTTTTATATCATAATTCTATGGCATTAAAGTTATAGGTTCTAGATGGAGGTTGATATATATGGCAGTTCCAAAGAGAAGATGGTCGAAAGCTAGATCAAGACGTTCACGTTCAAATTGGAAATTAAAGTCACCCGGTCTTGTGGAATGTCCGCAATGTCATGAGTTGAAAATGAGTCATCGTGTTTGCAAAAACTGTGGCTATTACGCCGGTCGTGAAATAATCGAACAAGATTTATAATATGTAATTCTTGCAATAATTAATGGTTTAAAAGCAGCGGTGATTTTTATTAACTAGCTGCTTTTTTTACGTTAGTAGTCTAAAGATTAAAGGATCAATATGTTAAAGCCAATTGTTGCCGTAATAGGCAGACCAAATGTTGGTAAATCTACTTTTTTCAATGCAATCATCGGAGAGAGGATCTCTATTGTTGATGATACCCCGGGCGTGACCAGAGATCGGATTTATGCCGATGCTGAATGGCTGGGACAAGAGATGACTTTTGTTGATACAGGTGGTATTGAACCGAGCATTTCAGATGATATGTTGTCTGCGATGAGAAATCAAGCCGAAGTTGCAATAGATACTGCAGATCTGATTATTTTTCTTTGTGATCTGAAGAGTGGTTTACTTCCTGCTGATTATGAAATCGCTAACATGCTTCGCAAGTCAGGTAAACCTATAATTTTAGTGATTAATAAAGTAGATAATCCAACGAAGATATCTTCTGAAATTTATGATTTTTATCAATTGGGTTTAGGTGAGTATATTCCGATTTCTGCCGCTCATCGTTTAGGCTTTACCGAAGTATTGGATCGTATACTTGAATTATTACCTGAACAAACTGAAATTAAAGAAGATGATCAAAGAATTTCAGTAGCTGTAATAGGTAAACCGAATGTGGGTAAATCTTCTTTAATTAATTATATGCTTGAAGAAGAGCGGACAATTGTCTCTGATCAAGCGGGGACAACCAGAGATGCTATAGATATTCTATTCGAACATCCTACAGGTTTATATAGATTAATCGATACTGCCGGATTACGCCGTCAAAGTAGAATAAAAGATCGGATTGAGAAATATAGTAATTTGAGAACGGAATCTGCTGTCAAAAGATCGGATGTATGTTTGATCATGATTGATGCTCTAGACGGTATCACCGAACAAGACACAAAGATTGCAGGACTGGCTCACAATAATGGAAAAGCAGCAGTATTTGTGATTAACAAATGGGATTTGTTAGAAAATAAGCAAGAAGTCATGACAGAAATTTTGGCCGATTTAAAGCATCGTTTTAGTTTTATGGAATATGCACCTGCAATATTCGTTTCGGCAATAACCGGTCAAAGGATTGAGAACATTTTTGACCTAATCTTAAAAACTTATAATGAATCACAAAAGAAACTTTCAACTACTGTAATAAATGAAGTATTGTCTGAAGCTATTGCAATGAATCCTACNCCACAAGATAAAGGTCGTCGTTTAAAGATTCTTTATGCTACTCAAGTTGGGACAGGACCACCGCAGTTTGTCTTTTTTGTAAATAATAAAGAATTGTTGCATTTCTCTTATGAACGATATTTAGAAAATCAATTCAGATTGAACTTCGGATTTGAAGGCACACCGATTATTTTTATCTGGCGTAACCGTAAAAGAGATCAAGACTTAACTGATATTTTCAGACAAAGGGATTAATTATTAATGAAAAAAATTCGTAATATAGCAATCATAGCACATGTTGATCATGGCAAAACAACTTTAGTCGATGCATTGTTGCAGCAAAGTGGAATATTTGAGCAACACAGTAAAGTTGTTGAACAAGTTATGGATTCTTCCGATTTAGAAAGAGAAAGGGGAATCACAATCCTTTCTAAGAATACAGCTGTTCAATATCATGACTATAGAATAAATATTGTTGACACTCCGGGTCATGCAGATTTTGGCGGTGAAGTTGAGCGAGTATTAAAAATGGTTGACGGTGTTCTCTTGATTGTCGATGCTTTTGATGGTCCAATGCCGCAGACACGCTTTGTCTTGCGTAAAACATTGGAAAAAAACCTACAGCCAATTGTAGTTATTAATAAAATAGATAGACCTAACGCAAGACCGGCTGAAGTCTTGGATTTAATTTATGAACTATTTATTGAGTTGGATGCAACCGATGAGCAAATAGAATTTCCTGTATTATATGCATCTGCCAAAGACGGTGTTGCTTTCAGTGAAATACCGGATAGTTTAACCTCTGAATTAATTACGGGGGGTTCAATAGAGCCTATTCTTAAGACAATTGTTGAGGAAATTCCTGAACCGACAGGCTCAGAGGATGAAGATTTTCAAATGTTGATTTCAAATATTGATTATGATTCCTACTTAGGCCGAATTGCAATCGGTAAAATCGAAAATGGCACTGTTCATCATAGACAGGATGTTGTGGTTGTAAATCAGCATAATGTCAAAAAAAAGGTAATGGGAAAAATTGCAGGATTAATGGTTTTCCAAGGATTAGAACGCAAAGAAGTTGCTTCGGCAAGTGCTGGTGAGATTGTAGCTTTAACAGGGATAGATGATCTTTCAATTGGCGATACAATTTGTGATCCTGAAAGCCCTAAAGCTTTGCCATTTGTCCAAATTGATGAACCGACAATTTCAATGACTTTTGCTGTTAATGATAGTCCATTTGCCGGGCGTGAAGGAGAGTTTGTAACCAGCAGACACCTGCGTAATCGTTTAGAACGNGAAACGTATACAAATATTTCCATGCAAATGGAGGATACGGACAGTACTGAACAATTCATCGTAAAAGGTAGAGGAGAGTTACATTTATCTGTTCTAATTGAAACAATGCGACGTGAAGGATATGAGTTTCAGGTTTCAAAGCCGCAAATTATTGCTAAAGAAATCGATGGAAAGCTATTTGAACCGCAAGAACTGGTTATGATTGATGTTCCTGATCAGTTTTCCGGTCATGTTATCGAGAAAATGAGTCAACGTAAAGCAGAATTGATCAATATGACACCACCTACACGAGGCTATACCAGAATGGAGTTTAAAATTCCTGCACGAGGGCTAATTGGCTATCGCTCCGAGTTTTTGACCGACACTAGGGGTAATGGTATAATCAGTAGCATTATTGAAGGCTTTACACCATGGAAAGGCAATATTGAAAGTAGAAATCACGGTGTGCTGATTTCCTATGAAACAGGAACTGCTGTAACGTACGGTTTACACAATGCTCAGGCCAGAGGTGAATTGTTCATCAGTCCGGGAACAGAAGTCTATCAAGGTCAGATTGTCGGTCAAACCATGCAGAAAGAAGATGTAATAGTTAATGTTTGTCGGCGTAAACATGTCACCAATATTCGAGCTGCAGGAAGTGATGATGCTTTAAGATTAACTCCTGCTTTAAATTTCAGTTTAGAACAATATTTAGAATTTATCGCAGAGGATGAATGGTTGGAAATTACACCTCAAAACATCAGAATAAGGAAAAAAACACTTGATCATCAAAAGAGAAATAGAGAACACAATCAACTCAGATCACCTTAAACAAAATGAGGTAATGTATGTCTTCTAAAGTAACTAAAACAATTGTAATTTTTGCTTGTATTATCCTCTGTGCTTTGGTTGCTTTCATCGGATTTTTAAACGGATTTGATTATGTTAAAGCACAAGATCACCGTTTAACCACTCTTCAAGAAAGATTTGAAGATAAGGGAACATCTCCGATTACGGAATATACGCCTGGGGCTGTAGAGGTTGCAATACCCAGAGCTGCTACAAGTGATGATATTGCCAACATTTTAAAAAATAAAAAGCTAATTGAAAGTACATTTTCTTTTAAGATGCTTTCAAAGTTTAATGGTTTTGATGGGAGATACCAAGCAGGTACTCATTATTTGACTCCGGAAATGAGTTATGATGAGATTATGTATCTATTAACTCATACTCCTGAAGCAATAGTTATCACTATTCCGGAAGGATACACCTATAAACAACTACAACAAAGATTAATTGATTCCGGTTTGAATATTGATATTGAATATATGGATGAATTAGTAAAACGTCCTAATATGTTTATCGACTACTCTTTCGTGCAAGACATCGAAGTACATGAACAAAGGACTTGGTTATTGCAAGGTTATCTCTGGCCGGATACATATCGGTTTGATCCTAGCATGGATGAAATGGATATTTTAAGAATGTTTCTCAATAATACTCAACAGAAATTAACTACAGGAAATTATGCTGAGAAAGCTGCTGAGATGGGTTTAACCATGGATCAGGTCATAACTCTAGCTTCAATTGTGCAAACTGAAGGTCACACGGCTGAAATGTACAAAATTGGCAGAGTCTTCCTTAATCGTCTGAATTCGGATATCGGTTTAGAATCATGTGCAACTATTAATTACTTACGCTTAGAGAATAATGAAGAGCCTGTTTTTTGGGTTCAACAAAGCGATTTAGATCGTTTTCAATATAATCCGTACAATACATATGCCTATGATGGATTGCCTCCGGGACCGATTAACAATCCGGGATTGGCAGCAATTGAAGGTGTGTTGTGGCCTGCTAGTGAAAGAACCTGGCCCGGTGCTTTTGAATATCTTTATTTTTGTGCCGATGGTAAAGGAAATAACGTGTTTGCCAAAACCTATGAAGAACAATTGGAAAATATTGAATTTTATCGAGCTAGGAGCGAGGAAGATTAATGATAGAGTTACTAGCTCCTGCGGGTGATCCGGAAAAGCTTGAACAAGTGATTCAATATGGGGCTGATGCAGTATATCTGGGTTTAAATCAATTCAACTTGAGAGCGGCAGGCGGAAATTTTGATCTTAAGCAGGAATTACCGGCAGCTGTTAGATTAGCTCGTAAATCAGATGTTAAAATATATGTAACATTAAATAGTTTGGCCAGAGATCACGATTTTGCCGATCTAAAAGTTGCACTAAAAACTTTGGCTGAATTAAAGGTAGATGCCGTGATTGTGAGTGATCCCGGCGTATTTCAGTTAGTAAAAGAACTAGCACCCAATTTAGACATTCATATCAGTACCCAAAGCAGTGTCTTAAATTCAAAAACTGCAGAATTTTGGTATGAACAGGGAGCAAGTAGGATTATTTTAGCACGTGAATTGTCTTTGACGGATATTAAAGAACTCAGGAAACAAATTCCTGAGGATCTCGAATTAGAAGCTTTTGTCCATGGTGCAATGTGTATGTCATATTCCGGTCGTTGCATTTTGTCAGATTATTTTAATGCGCGTTCTGGAAACAGAGGCGCTTGTACCCAGCCGTGTCGTTGGAACTATAAAACAGATGCTCTAGTTTTGAAAGAAGATGGGCATCCGGACAAACCGATTATATTAGAACAGGATCAGCATGGTTCATATATTCTCAGTTCATCCGATCTTTGTATGATTGAATATATTCCCGAATTAGTTGAAGCAGGTATAACTAGTCTTAAAATTGAAGGAAGAACTAAAAGTGCATTTTATGCATCCGTTGTGGTGAAAACTTACCGGGAAGCTTTAGATTCATATTTAATGGACCCAAGTAATTATCAGGTCGAGCCGGAATGGCTAGTGGCATTAGAACAAACTGTACATCGTCATTTTGATACCGGATTCTTTTTTCAGGATACCGCCCAACCTTTAGCTGAGCAGGAAGCAAAAATTCACGCAGAAAAGACAATGTATAAGCAGGCNAAAGTAATAGCAGAAGTAAGAGGAGATTTAGATAATAGCTTTTTGGTTTTAGAGCAAAAAAACAAAGTTGAATTAGGTGCAAAAGTTGAATTAATCAGTCCGAATTCAGCTACAACTAAGATTGTTCTGAGCGAAATGTATGATCTGAATCGGAAGCCGATCAGTTCAACTCCTCATGCCAGAATGCTTTTCTTGATTCCTTTTGAAAATGCTTCAGAAGTAACAAAAGGCTCTTATTTAAAGCAGGTTCTAGTATAGGAATAATAAAGATCTGGGCAAAGATCATTTATTATTAGTGTTTAGCACCTGACATTATTTAATCACGGTTACATAAAGAATAAAAATAATAACCAAGCCGATCAAAGCGAATGTAATAAGCGTATTATTACCATCTGTTTTTTTGCTATGTCTTGCAATAATTTTATCTGAATCAAAAATAGGATTAATACGTTTAGTATGACTTAAAACGACAAATATCGGTACAAAGATTGTCGTGGCTATTAAAACTTTTCCAATAATCGGCAATAGTCTCTCTAAGTCAATTGTTAGCCAGTTTAAAATACTGAGATTGAGATTTTTGACCCGCATTATTAAATAGTAATAGNTTAGGTTGAATGAAAAGTGACAGAGTATCGTAGCTGTAATGGATTGATGATAAAGCATGATTAATGAAGTTAGCCAGCCTAGACCGAAGTAAGGAAGAAATTCTTGGGAGCTGAATGTGAGTAATCCGGTGATAAAAGCACAAAGCAATATAGCATTAATTTGTCTTTTTCTAACTAACAGAGTATCCAAGAGAATTCCTCTTAAGGGAATTTCCGAAACAATTGCCGGTATAATACAGATAATTAAGATAAAAACCAGTCGATAAAGAGAATTATTAATCGGAAACAACTGCATTTCTTTCCCGAAAATAATAATATTCTGAAATAATCCGATTTTATGTAAGACAATCGATATAATAAAAGATATTGCTGCCATAATGTAAGCGAATGGAAAACCGATCAGCAAGCTGAGTAATCCGGTAATCGGGTTTATTTTTAAATTAAGTTTTTCTATTTCTTGAGGTTTAATCAGCAGATAAATAATTGTGGGAAGAATAAAAAGCAATAGCAAGCATACTGCTTGAATTAAGGTAAGATGCTTCCAGTTAAAAATTCCAGGCAACAATGTCTGCCAAACATCTAACAAATGAAGTATAAGAAGAATAATACTTCCGACAAGCATTAATATAAGTAAATTTATCTTATCCTGTTTTTTAGGCTTCGGATCATGGATTAATCTTTCCGGTTGACTGGATTTAGGAGTAGGATTTACTATTCTAATTCGAGTTGGCCGAATATTATTTTCTGGATTACCTTTCACAACGTACCTCAACAATCAACAATATTTTAATTTATAGCGATAAATCTTGCAAGATTGGGTAAAAGTGCTTGAATAATAAAGAAATAATGATTCCGAGCAATAGGTAGGGTGCCAAAGGAATAGCAGTTTTTCTTTGCTGATTGCGCAATGAATGAATTATCGCTAATATACATCCGAGACAGATTGCCAACAGAGTTAGTTGGAAGTCATATGCAAAAAATGCCAGGCCAATTAATTTGAGATCTCCGCCTCCTAATAAATATCTTTTTGTTAAAGACTCGAATAAGATTACACTACTCAGTATTATTAAATATATCAAAGATGAAAATATTAATTGCATCGTTATTAACTTAGTGCTATTGTGTATAAGTTTTATAAATAGTAATAAGCTTAAAGCAATTATTATTTCCTGATTTTTAATTTTTTGTTGCTGACAATCAGTAAAGGCAAAACGCACAAATGGCAATAGAGATAAAGAATCAAATAGGATATTCATTGCTTAATTTTAACAACTGGTTTTTGTTTAAATGTTAGAGGTTTTGGTAAATTATTATAATTTTGGTAACATATATAAGGTATTTCAAAATAATAATTTGATATTGTCAACATTAATAAACAAATAAGACAATTAAATAATATACATTTATATTAGGAGAGATTATATGAAAGAACGCTTAGTTGATAGCATTAGGGGTAACTTATCAGCTGAATATGGTAAGAACTTGAAGAATGCTACTGAAATGGAAATTTGGCAATCGTTGTCACGTTCCATCATGCAAATATTGACGGAGAAATGGGAAGAAACTCGTGAAACCTATCGTAAGGGTAAACAAGCATTTTATTTTTCTGCTGAATTTTTGGTAGGACGTAGCTTGGTTAACAATATTGTTAATCTAGGTATTTATGATGAAGTACAAGAAGCTGTTCAAGAATTAGGTTTTGACTTAAATGATATCGAAGAGAAAGAAACAGATCCCGGTTTGGGGAATGGTGGCTTAGGTCGTTTAGCAGCTTGTTTTTTAGATTCCAGTACAACTTTAGACTATCCTGTTACCGGTTACGGTATTCTTTATCGTTATGGTTTACTGAAACAGTTGTTTGAAGATGGTTTCCAAAAAGAGTTTCCGGACGAATGGATGGAATATCCTTATCCATTTAATGTGAGAAGAGCTGAAGATAAAGTAATGGTTCACTACCAAGACTTTGATGTAATTGCAGTGCCATATGATTTACCTGTGACCGGATTTGGCACTGATAATGTGAACGTTTTGCGTCTTTGGAGACCGGAACCGGCTGAAGCATTTGACTTCAATCTGTTTAATTCGCAGCGTTTTGACGATGCGGTTATTGAAAGAAACAGAGTGAATGATATTTTCCGTGTTCTCTACCCGAATGATACATCTTATGACGGTAAAGTTCTCCGGGTCAGACAACAATATTTCTTCGTTTCAGCATCTTTGCAAAACATTATAAAAATGTATGAAGAAGAGCATGACACTGATTATAGTAAGTTTGCCGATTTTAATAGTATTCAGTTAAACGATACTCATCCGGTTCTAGGTATTCCTGAATTAATTCGCATCTTAGTTGACGAAAAAAATCTATCTTGGGCTGAGGCAATCGAAATTACGAAGAATACATTTGCCTTTACTAATCATACAACTTTGTCTGAAGCTCTGGAAAAATGGGAAATCAGTATCTTCCAATTTTTGTTCCCCAGAATTCTAGAAATAATTCAAAGAATTGATCAAGACTTACGGAATGAATTACGAGAAAATCATTTCAATGCAGATCAAATTGAGAAAAATTCGATTGTTCATGACGGAATGGTGCACATGGCAAACATGGCAGTTTTTATGTCATATTCAATCAACGGTGTAGCTCAGATCCATAGTAATATTTTGAAAGATACAACATTCAATTGTTACTACAAAATCTGGCCGGGTAAGTTCAATAATAAAACCAATGGTGTTACACCAAGACGTTGGCTCAGAACTTCAAATCCTGAATTGTCCGCTCTGCTGACAGAATTATTAGGAAATGAAAATTGGGTTACCGACTTATCTCAATTGAATAAATTGTTGCCTTATGAAGATGACGAAAAGATAATGCAACGTTTAATGGATATCAAACGTAAAAATAAAGTTCGTTTAGCAGACTATATTAAAAAACATGAGGGTATAACAATTGATCCTGACTCAATTTTTGATGTTCAAGTTAAACGTATCCATGAATATAAAAGACAATTGTTAAATGCTTTTGCAATCCTTGATCATTATTATTATCTGAAAGATAATCCTGGAGCAAAAACAACTCCGGTTACTTATATATTCGGTGGTAAATCAGCTCCGGGCTATTTCCGTGCTAAAGCAATTATTAAATACATCAATGAAATAGCGAAGAAAGTCAACAATGATCCTGATGTCAATCAACTGATGAAAGTAATTTTTGTTCAGAACTATAATGTTTCATATGCTGAAAAGATTTTCCCGGCAGCAGACATTTCTGAGCAAATTTCAACAGTTGGTAAAGAAGCTTCCGGAACCGGAAATATGAAATTTATGATGAATGGGGCTTTGACCTTAGGTACCTTTGATGGTGCGAACATTGAAATTGTTCAATATGCAGGAGAAGAAAACAACTTTATGTTCGGTTCAAACCTGGATGATTTCCCATCAACCTTGGATTTTTATAATTCACAATGGCAATATGAAAACATTCCGGGACTAAAGCGTGTTGTTGACTCATTGATTGATGGTACGTTCGACGACAACGATACCGGTATGTTCCGTGAATTACATACCAGCTTATTGTATGGATCTAACTGGGATAAAGCTGACATTTATTATGTTTTAGGTGATTTCCAAGATTATAAAACTCGTAGACATGATGCATTTGAAGCATATAATGACCAAGAAAAATGGGCAAAAATGTGTTGGCAAAATATTTGTAACAGTGGTCAATTTAGTTCAGACCGTACAATTGAACAATATGCGGAAGAGATTTGGAAAGTTAAACCTGAACCGATCAAGCCTTAATTAAATAATTAACTGTTATCATAGTTTGAATAAAACAAAAGGAGTACACATGGCTGAATTTAAATATGAAGTTAAGAAAAATATTGGCAAGTTAAGCACAGGACGTTCCGGTTGGAATCGCGAAGTGAACATGGTGAGCTGGAATGAGAATCCTGCTAAACTAGATATTCGTGACTGGGCGCCGGAGCATGCTAAAATGAGCAAAGGTGTTTCACTGAGTTATGAAGAAGCATCAATTTTGAGAGAAATTTTGAACGAAATTAATCTGGATGATGTCTTTGATGCTGAAGAGTAAATAATAATTAACTTTAATTCTTTGATTAGATTATAGATCAGAAGAATGCATGTTTATTAATTAGAAATAAATCCTACACCATGTAGAAATCCGGTGTAGGATTTTTATTTGGATAACATACCCAAGGATTAAACAGCGAATAACATTAGGCTTATAGCTAAGATTCCGATTAGCATTGAAATAAATATATTTTTGGTTTTATATGCTGCAAAAAAAACAATGATCGAGGGGAAGAGTTTGATGTTGATAATTGGGTTAAGGTTAAAACTGTCTTTCCAAAAGACAACATCTGAAAAAACTAAAGCTGAAAAAATTGCAACCGGGATAAATGATAGCCATTTCGTCAAAAGAGGAGGCATTTCTTTATTTTTGAAAAAAAGCATGGGAACAATTCTTGGAATAAAAGTTGCGATTGCTGATCCTAAAATTATGATCCATTTATCAATTGTCATCTTAATATTGTCATCCTTATTATTTATTTTTCTGCGTATTATCTAATTCTCCAATTTTACTACTCAAAATCAGCCCAATTGTTGAAGCAACAACAGCTGCAATCACAATCGAGATATTGTTTCTTATAATAATTTTTAACAAGATAGCTAATATAGCTGCGGAAAGTGCAGCTATAAGATGTACTTTAGATAATAATTGTTCAACTAACATCGCAATGAACATTGCTACCAGGACATAGTTGACTACTGTTAAAGGCACATCAACTTTTTGCCCGATTAAACTACCACAAAAACTACTGATAATCCAAGACAAATGAGCCCAGATATTTGCAGCTAAAGCCTTATTTGGAGTCCATTTTGGATTTGTCGTAAATTGTATAATATTGGTTCCAAAAGTTTCATCGACTATTGTTTGAGCATATATTAGATAAAAACCTGATGATTTTCCTTTTAAATATTGAATCAATCCTGAAGACATAAGTAAATGTCTGATGTTTAAAAAGAATATAGTAGCAATGATTGATATAGGAGATGCTCCGACTGCAGTCAGCTGTGCAATCATAAATTGACCTGCACCGGCAAATACTAAAAAACTCATGATGATTACACTCAAAGGTGAGTAGCCTACTTTATGCAATGCAATACCACAAGCCAGACCGAGCGGAATGTAGCTCAGCATTACATGTATAATCTTTTTAAATCCGATTAACCACTCTTTTTTTGTCATATTATTCTGTTTTATTTTGATCTAAATCAATGTTTCGGGGAGCAATGTATTCAGTTTCGATTAATTCACCATATACAATGTAGCGATCAGATGTACTCCACCACATTCTATTCTCAACTTTGCAGCTTACCAGTACAACTTCACTATCGACTTCCGGTTCATCGACAAATAAATAATCATAAAGTTCATAGTCTTTAATCTCAATCATTTTATGAACATAGTAGTGATAGCGGGTTCTGTTTTTAGTAATGCTGATAGTAAAATCATCACCAACCTTCATTTCTCCTAATCGGTTAAAGACTCTACCGTATTCATCAAACCAATGGCCGAAAATAATTGCTCTTCCATTTTCTCCAAAAAAAGCCGATTCAGGGGTATGGCCTGCACCATACCTCAATGCTACTAAAGAGTCATCATCTGCTATTGGGGTTACCAGATCTATTTTAGGAATTTTCAAAGAACCGATAAAGTTAATAATAACATTCCCATGTTCGTCCAAAATAGGATCTTCTATTTTTAAATTTTCTCCTTGACCGAAATCTTCATAACCTTCTCCCGGTACTTTATTAGCATTAGGATTAACTGCTATTGATATTTCAGATAGTTCTTCATCCTCGGTGTCAAAAAGTTTCTCAACTTCGTTCACTGCAGATTGTTCAACCTTTGTTTGTTTATGAGAACGCACTTTCGGTTCTAAGAAAAAATATGCCGCGCCCAATAAACATGCAATAATCAATATATCCAAAATAATAATTATTGGTCTTTTTTTCTTTTTAGTTTTTTTATTTTTATTCATAAATACCTCTTAGTTTGGCGACTTGTTCAGTATATATCATATTTAGTTGAAAGATAAATAGCAATCAAGATCATTGAATTACAACAGATAGAATCTGTTTCGAAACGATGTTTTATGTTATCTTATTATATGTAAAATAAAGGGGGTTATTCTTAATGAATAAAAAAGGGAAGATTTCGGTAACGACAGAGAATATTTTTCCAATCATCAGACAATGGCTATATTCTTCACAAGATATTTTTCTACGAGAGTTGGTCTCTAACGGTGTAGATGCTATTACAAAGAGGCAACATCTTTCAAATTTGGGAGAAGTCGAAACTTTTGAAAATCCGAGAATAGATATTATTTTGGATAGAAAGACCAATCAATTAACAATTTCAGATAATGGTCTTGGAATGACTGCAGAAGAAGTCGATAAGTATATTAATGAAATCGCTTATTCCGGTTTAGTGGATTTTGTCGAGAAATATCAAGAAGAAGGGGATCCAAAATCACAGATTATTGGACACTTCGGTTTAGGATTTTATTCTGCATTTATGATTGCCGATAATGTAGAGATTCAAACTAAAAGTTGTTTCTTAGATAAACCGGCAGTACATTGGCAAAGTGAAGAAGGTATTGAATTTGAAATGACAGCAGGCAATCGTCAAGAAGTCGGTACTGATATCATTATGCATCTGACCGAAGAAGCTGTTGAAACTTATTCTGAATTTGAATTGCGCTCTATCATCAGAAAATATTGTCAATTCATGCAATACCCGATTTATTTTAAGGTTATTTCAGAACAGATCGATGAAGAGCAAACTGATCAAGAAGAAACTCCGATCAACAATCCGAATCCTTTATGGAATAAAATGCCAAGAGAAGTTGAAGATCAGGAATATAAAGACTTTTATTATGAAGTGTTTCCTGACGGCAAAGAACCATTATTCTGGGTACATTTGAATTTAGATTATCCATTCAGAGTAAAAGGTATCTTATATTTCCCGAAAATAGATTTGCAATATGAGAAATTAGAAGGTCGAATCAAAGTTTTTTACAATCAGGTTTATGTTGCCGATAATGTGCCGGAAATTATTCCTGAGTTTTTATTCCTTTTACGCGGTTGTATTGACTGTCCGGATTTGCCTCTCAATGTATCGCGCAGTTTCTTGCAAGATGATCAATATGTGAAAAAACTTTCAGGACATATTGTAAGAAAAGTTGCTGATCGTTTAAAAGAAGTTTCTCGTAAAGAACGAAAACAGTATGAAGAGTGGTGGCAATTCTTACAAGTTTTTGTCAAATACGGCATGATGAGCGACCAGAATTTCTCAGATCGTGTTCATGACATTGTTTTGATTAAGGATGTAGAAGGAAATTATCATAGCCTCAAAGATTTGCCTGAAGGAGAGATCTATTATACTCCAAGTGAAACTGAACTTTCCGCTTATACTGCGATGGCTCAAAAACAGGGCGAAACCGTATATTTGTTAGACCAAGAAATTGATATCCAATGGATGTCATATTTGGAATTTAACTCACAAAATAAGATTAAGTTTATCCGAGTAGATGCTGAAGCAGACTCCGGCATAGAAAAGGATGTTGACAAAAAAGATGAAGAATTGGTGTCCCAATATATTTCTGAAATTGAACCGGATCAATATGAAATTAAATTTCAGGCAATAGGTAAAGATAGTTTACCTTTGCTGATTCGCGAGAGTGANGAAACCAGAAGAATGAATGATTTCTTTGAACAAATAAAGAATTCAGGAGACCAACAAGCGATTGATTCAATCGAACAAATGATGCAAAACGATCCCAATAAACCTGCTTTGATTGTCAATACGGATCAACCTGTTCTAGAGAAGTTGCAAAAACTGGGAAAAGAGCAAGCATCAGAATTAACCAACTATTTCCTGAAATTGGCCAAATTGGGCCAGGGTAGTTTAAAAGGCCAAGAATTTATTGATTTTTTAGAATTGAGTGCAAAATATGCCTTCGAATCAAATGAGACAAATCCTGAATGAAGAATCTAAAATTTCTACTATTTTCATCGAGCGTCAACCTGAGTTTGACGCTCGATTACAAGAAATAAAGAAAGAACTAAGTGAGAGCTTAAAGATTGATGCTGCTTCGAGTATGCGTCGTTTTTCTCGTTTTGAAATTCAAGGATTGAATTATGAAGAAATCTGGAAGGTTAATTATCAGATTTTTTCTACTATAGGTTTAGATACGGTAATTGAACCTACAGAATTATTTGACCAGGAATATATCTTACCTTTAACCCCGAAACACAGAAAATATGACCTGAGAGCCCAGAGTGGATTGCGGCTCTTAGCTTACTATTTTCCTTATCGTGAAATATTTTTACGAAGTTCGGAAATACTGGTTTTTACAGAAAAAGTTTCTGAAATAGAGAAAAAAACTATAAGAGATTTTTTCTTAACCGAGGCTGATTTGAGTATTTCACAATTAAAGCCTGCAACAGATTTGTCTTATTCATATGGGCAACCGGAATTAGTTCCGTCAATAGATAATTTCACTGAATATTCAACAACGAAATTGTTAAACCTAAAAGAAAAGCGAAGTCTTAAGCTTGAGTTAACTGAGCTAAAGCAATTGCAACTATATTATAAAGAGTTAAAACGCAATCCGACTGAAACCGAATTACTACTAGTTGACCAAATTTGGTTTGCCAGATTAAGCAAAAGTAAATCAAATCCCGAGTTTAACAAGGTAGCCTTTGCTGCTGATGTCGATCGAGAAATAATAAACACTCATCAATTGTTGAGGGGCAATTTGGCTGACGCAACAAATAATAAAGAAAATAAATCAAAAACAAATCAACTGAGGTTTGAATTAATAGCTGATCATGTTTCAAACAAGGAAGTAAATGCTCAATTGCATACGATGCCGGATGTAATTAAACAAAGCGGAATGTCCGGTGCGATCCCGCTACATGCTCTGCGTCTTAGTTTAGTCAATCTAGAAGCTGAACAACAAGATGAAATTAAGAACAATCAGACTATTACTAGAAGTAAGCAAGCTAAGACATTGCGAGATTATGCAAAGTCAGCAGGCATTTATGCCAAAAAATCAAATTTGCCGGTTAGTTATGTCCGTGAATATTATTCATCTTGTTTTGAAGATCAAACATGGGAAATTTCAGCAGTGATGGCACAAGAGATACAAGGAGATCAAACTACAAGAGAAATCTTACCTGATGATTTAATTGTCATACTTGGAGCTAAAACAGGTCTATTCCGTGAAAATATCGGCTCAATAGCTGAATTAAATAATATTATAAATAATTTTATTGTTAACTCAAATGTACAAAAAATTTTGAAAACTGTTTTTAGTCTTGATAATCATGGTTTAGCCGCTACTCTGAATGAGATAGATAACGGGGCAATCCTTAACTTAGATGTAATGCCTGTGGTAAGAAGTGACTTATCTGGTAGTGAAATAGCATTAACTAAAACAAAAGATAGAGTAATTGCAATAATTAGTTCTCAAGACAGACATCGCTTTGTTGATGCTGCGCATGCCAATGATTTAGCTGCTACTGTCATCGGTAAGATTACAGCAGACGACTTGCTGGAAATAAATTTTCGCGGACAAAAAATTATTAATTTAAGTAAAAGTATGCTTAACTATGTTCCGCAAAAAGTTGAGATCACTGCTCAGGTAGGTGCTGGGAAAATGCCTGAGAATAAAGCTAAAACTATCAGTTTTCCGAATTATTTAATTGAAAATCTTTTAAAACAGAACAATTCATCACAACAAGGATTAATTAATAATTTTGTCAATCAAATAAATGGTAAGAATATTCTGGCTGCCTTAGGAGGAATAAATCAAAGTTCTCCGGAGCAGGGGATGATTGCTAAAGTTGATGATCTTGGATTGTATTCACTGGTTACGCAGAGCTATTTCCCTGAATTAACAAAACACAGTCCATATCATGCAGCTTATTTTGCTGTTTTCAGCTCATATTTAAAAAATGTCGGATTGGGTGGTAATCCTGATAATATAGAAATTAATCTATTTCATTCCTCCACCGGTATTAATTCCGAACGCGATTGGGGTAATTTATATAGTTCTCTGCTAGGTGCTTATCAAGCTGAACAAGACTTAGACTTAAAAAGATCTGAGACGAAGTACATGCTGGATACCGGTGTGTTTGGCAAATCAGGTTTCCCGATTACGATAAGTTTTGCTACTAGCACTAAAACAGTAAATGCCTTTTCTGCANCGACCTTAAAACTACCTGATTTATATGGTTATCGAGTTGATTTTCCAGAAAAAGAAAATGGCTTTCCTGAGATTGCTTCTACAAAGCAAATATTGACAAAAATTTATCAAATGATTAATCGAGGCACAATCAAACATGCTTTTGTTTGTGAGGCTGATTTGGCTACTAATATTTTTAAATCATGTTTAGGTGAAAATTTGGGTTTTGAATTTGATCATAAATTGTTGAATCAAGATTTATTTTCAGACAATTACTGGAAGCTCATTATTTTCACTGCAGAGGAACTGTCAAACTTGAATGTTGGAGATACAAGTTTAACTTATGTAGGCAAAACTTTATCCGAGAAGAAAATTGTGCGCCGGACAACTGAAATAAACTTATCTGAAGCAAAACTTAGCTATGAGAAAACCTTAAGTGATATTTATTATTATAGAGATAGTAGTAAAATGCCTTTAGCAAAAAGTTCAACAATAGTTAAAAGTGATCAGAAACAAGTAATATCTACACCTAAGCATGATAAACCGATCATTTTATTGCCAATATTTGAAAGTACTATAGGGACACAATGTTTGGCAGATGAATTAATTAGTGCCGGAGCAGAAGTAGAGCAATTTGTATTTTTCTCAAGCTTGACAGAACAAAATCAGAAATCAATCAGAAGCTTCGCTGAGAAAATTTCTAAAGCAGATGCCCTGGTTTTACCCGGTGGCTATGATTTAAATGATCAACCGGATGGAGTTGCAAAGATGCTTTGTTTGATTTTGGAAACCGATCCGGTCAAAAATGCGATAAATGAACTGTTACAGAGAAAAGGCAAGATTCTTGGGATCGGAAATGGCTTCCAAGCATTGGTTGCATGCGGATTATTGCCCTATGGAAGATATCGTAATTGGGGAGATAAACAAGCTTATTTCACTAATGGAGCTGAACTNTCGAATTACAATAACTTGCTTGACCTTGAGATCGTAAGCAATAAGGGTGATTGGTATCAATCAGCAGATGAAGTTTATCAGGCTTTATTGATTGCGGATTATTGGCAATTAAATATGCCTGCTGCTCTTTGGGATTTTTGTCTTGAGCATAATTTGATTGTTAGTAAAATCAAAACCGGAAAACATGAATATGTTGAATCTCTGACCAGTCCTGAAGGTAATATCTTAGGCAGAATAACTCATCCTGAGCTCTTAGCAGAAGAAATTATTAACTTGCCTCAAAAACAGGATTTAAACTTTTTTAGAAGATTTGTGAAGAATTTGCTTGAACTTAAAAAAGAAATAGAAGCCGAACGCTTGAGAGCTGAGGCTTTGCAAAAGCAGGAAATGATAACAATCTCAGATAACACGGAGAATATCGAGCCGGAGTTACTATAAAGATCAATAACGTATTTGAACTTAACTCTTAATTTGTTAATTATACTTATTGTGCATAAATGAGACATAAATATTACAGATCTTTGTCAAATGTATTAAAAACAACCGGTATGATTAAGCATAATTGACCATGTTTAAAATAAAAAATTATAATTTAGCTCATACTAATAAAAATATGGTCAAACATAGGAGATATCATGTATAAAAATAAACTGATATGGATATTGAGTAGCGCAACTATAGTATTGTTAGTTGCTGTTGCTTTTGTACATTTTTTCCGTATCGATACCAAAAATGAATCTACTGCTTTTATGCCTGTAAATAATAAAGCCGAAGTTGAAGAGTTCAAAAGTAAATCATTGTCTGATCTTACGAAAGCTCAAGTTGATGATATTGGTGATGACTTTGCNGAAGGGTTTAACCGTTCAGTTGAATCACTACCTGAATCATTAGAATTAAAGATTAATGAAATTAGTGGGATTCCGGGCAAGATTGAGATTCAAGAGAAGACTGTTAAACAAAGTGTAGAAACTATTGAAGTTCCTTTTGAAACAATTGAATATTACACCGACAGATTAGCTGCAGGCGTTTCTGAGGTCACTGTGCAAGGTGTTAATGGCACTGTAAATATTGTTTATGAAGAAACATATTATGGTGATGTTTTAAATGATAAAGTTGAGATAGGTAGAGAAGTTGTCGCCAATGCGATAAACCAAGAAATAGCTATAGGTCAAGAACCTGTAGTTCAGGTCACTGAAGCCCCTGCTGTTAAGACAGAGGTAGCGCATACAGAAGAGATTCCTGCAGTTGACAATACACAAGCTGTTCAAACTCCTCAACCTGAATATGTGCCTGAAGCACCGGCTGAACCTGTTGCCCCACCTGCAGAACAAANCATCCAATTTGTTACTCCGGGATCACCATCGGCAGCTGCAACGAACTTGAGCAAAATTTCTTCATTGATGAAAGCAAACGGTATCGCTTCATATTATGATTTTAGTGATAATGGAAACGGAACGATTACTGTTGACGGATACACTTTTGCTTATACTTCCACAAGTTACAATACAATAACCGGATATGACGGTATAGAATGTTCGCCAAATGGCATTCCTAATAATACAGCAGCAGGTCTTTCAACCACTCGTGGTATTGTAGCTACTGTATTCCCACAATTTGGTGGATATCCTTTTGGAACCGTATTGTTTATTGAAGGATACGGTCTAGTTGTTGTTGGAGACTATAATGGTATGGGCGGATATGATTCCAGTTGGCTTGATGTCTGCTACTATGACGGTGAAATTGCAGCTAGCGGAATAGATCCGGGCAGATCAACCAGTAAAGTCTATGTAATTGCTACAAATTAATGTTGGATTTAGAACAGACTAAAAAAATATTAAATGAATATAACATAATGCCCCGGCAATCGCTGGGGCAAAATTTTTTGGTTTCAAAAGATATTATTAACAAAACGGTTGAGGTCAGTAATGTTGCTGAACAGCATACTGTATTGGAAATTGGCCCCGGACTGGGTGCTTTAACTTCGGCGCTTCTTGAAACAGGGGCTAAAGTAATTGCTTATGAAATTGATCGAAAAATGATCCAAGTCCTTGAAGATAGATTCAGCAAACATAAAAATCTTTTTCTTGATCAACAGGATATCTTAAAAGTAAATCTAGCCTCACAGTTTACCGGTACAAAAAATCTTAAAATAATTGCAAATCTACCTTATTATATTTCTGCAGAAATAATTGAAAAATTAATCTGCGAATTACCTTTTGCTCAAAGCATGACTTTAATGCTGCAAAAAGAAGCGATTGAAAGAATTACTTTAAAACCTAATGATAGTCGATACGGGCCGACAGCAATTCTTATTGCTCTATATGGCAAGATCAAAGATAAGATTAGAGTTCCTGCTAACTGTTTTTTCCCTAGACCGAAGATTAATTCTCAAGTAATTTTAATCGAGCAAGATGAGAATTCTTTATTGACTGAAAAAAGAAATAACGATCAAACTCTTGATCTGGTTTCTTTTAATCAATTTCTCCATCTTTGTTTTGCCCAACGCAGAAAAACATTACGCAATAATTTAAAAAATAACCTTAAAATTGGGTTGAAAACAGAAGAACTAGTTCAATTGGTTGCTCCACTTAATCTAGATTTGAACTTAAGACCGGAGCAAATTTCACCAAAAAAATTTTGGCAATTATATCAGTCTATGGCAAACTATATTAGTAAAGTTGATGGAGGCTCAGAGTGAAAAATAAAAAAACAGTTGCCGTAAAAATTGGACAAATGACTTATAATTTATCTGCTGATGAAAACTCTCAATATATTGAAGATATTGCTGAAGAAGCAGACCGCTTAATCAATCAAATTAAGGCAAACAATCCTGATTTAAGCTCCACGAATATTGCTATATTGGCTTTGGTGAATGCCCTTGATAAGAAAACAAAAGAAGAAGTTCATAATGCCCATATAGCTGAAAATGCTGAAGAATATCAGACTAAACTGAACACCCTCAAAACGGACCTGAAGAGTTTGCGTGAAACATGCTGGGAGCTTAAAAAAGAACTCTTATATTACAAAAATCTCTGTGAAGTTTATCAAGAAAGAATAGATGAATTAAATCAGATCTCAAATTCGGACAAGCTAACTAATAAGCTTGAGGGCACTGTTCCTGAATTAAAACCATTGGATAGATTACAAACTAGTTTTTCTGAAATAAATCCAGACCCTATTGATGAATAACAAACTCTCTTTTAAACCTGAAATATTAGCGCCTGCCGGTGATGCCGAACGCGCCTATATTGCTGCTGATGCGGGAGCTGATGCAGTTTATTTCGGTTTGGAGGACTTCTCAGCCCGGCAAGCCGCTGTCAACATCAAACCTTCGCAGTTGTCTGAATTAGTAAAGGATCTTCATCAGCAAGGCGTGAAGAGCTACGTAACGCTCAATACAATTCTTTATGATCATGAATTGCCTAAAGCTCGCTCATATTTAGATCATTGCATTAATGCTGAGGTCGACGGCATAATTGTTCAAGATCTTTATTGGTTGCTCTTATTTAATGAGTTACAACCAAAACTTGAACTTCATGCCTCAACTCAAATGAATGTGCATTCCGACCTGGATCTAGAGGCAGCAGCAGAACTTGGTTATAAACGTGTGGTGTTGCCACGAGAAACTTCTGCTGCTCAGCTGAAGAACTGGTCTAGCAAGGCACAAGAACTCGATTTGGAAACGGAGTTTTTTGTTCATGGTGCAGTTTGCATAGCAGTCTCAGGACGTTGCCAAATGAGTTTTGCTCAAGGTGGTAGAAGTGCTAATCGTGGATCATGTGCCCAAGCTTGCCGCTTAGCCTACCAATTGCAATCACCTCAAGGAGAACTTTTAGATCAAGGTGCATTACTAAGTGCTAAAGATCAGTCTTTACTCTCTAATATTCCGCTCTTTTCTAATTTGAAGATTAATTCACTAAAAATTGAAGGAAGAATGAAAGATGCTGCTTATGTTAGAGCAACTACTTCAGCTTTTAGAAAAGCTGTTGATTATTGGACAGAAACTGAGGATAAAACCTTGTTTGCTAAATTTGCTGCCGAACAAGAATTACAATTATTGCAAGTTTTTAACCGAGGAGGATCATTTAGCAACAGATCATTTGTTCTCGGCAAGGCGGATCAGCACATAACCGGTGATATTGTGGGAAGTTATGGCACATTATTCGGTCTTCTGGAAAATACGGATTATAGAAAAGGAACTTTGTCATTTGTTCCCGATTCCGATTTAAGGTCCAACCGGATTAATAATCCTTCTTTATCTAATACATTGTCCAAATTGAAACCCAAAGATTTAATTGCAATTAGACGAAAAAATCAACAAATTGCAGTTGCGCCGATTGGTACGGTTATCGAGGAGAACAATCTAGTAATTATAAAAGGTTTTCATCCCCAAAAATTGAAAAAAATGCGAGCCGGGGATCAAGTTTTTTTATTGCAAAATCAGGAATTAAATAAAATAATTGAACAAAATAGCAAATCTAAACTACAACTGAGCCTAAAATTGAAGATTTATGCTGATAAATTGATTATTAAAGCACAAACCCGGATCAATCAGAAACAGATTGTTCTCGAAAAGACCTACCTTTATCATGAATATGAGATGGTTAGCCAAGCCTTGACAGAGGAACGTTGGTCAGATCAATTTAGCAAAACAGGTCAAACGAATTTTGAATTAAAGCAGATTGAATTTTCATATTGTGATAATAGCAAGCTCCCTCCATTTAGAATTTCAGATATTAATCAGCTGAGAAGAGAGATCATTAAACTATTGGAACAAAAAGTTGCTGACAACTTTGTTAAGGAAAGAAAGCCCTTTATTCCAAATCAACGCATATCAAAGCTAACAAATAAAATAATTTTTGAAAAATCTTTGTATAGTAACGCCGCTANAAAGAAAGAACCGGCTGAAGAAGTTAAGAAGAAAACTCTTTATANCATCAGCAATCCGGAAATTTTTACGAGCTTAGATGAAATAGATTTAAAAAACATTGATCAGATTGAACTTTCTTTATTATTTTTGAGCAATCCAAATAAAACCGCAAACCTCTTTGATCAAATTTTTCAGTTGAAATCAGAAATTGAAATTCTGATTCGCTTACCGGAAATAATGCAGTCAGCACATATTGAGTTGTTTTGTGAATTGAAGAAGCGATATCAAAATAACCCTCAAATCGGTTTTAGTGCTAATGGATTGTCCATTCTTACCGAAAAACAATATTCCGGTAAGTTAAAACAAATTAATGAACAGGCGAATGTTATCAATAGCCAAGTCTTACAGTTGCTATTATCGAGTTGCGCTGCCGGGATCAGTATTAGTCCGGAATGGAACGATCAGAGCTTAAATCAAGCTTTAAACAGTTTATCTGATCAAGATTGCGCCAGAATTTTCATTCCGCATGATTATCATGTATCAGAAATGTTTTTAAACTATTGTCCATTGGGAAAAAATATGCCTAATTGTGCTAAATGTATTACAAATCGAGAAGCTTTATGGTCGCAAACCTATTATTTAAAAACAATACAACAGCCAATAATAGAACATCAATTAATTACTTATCCGCAAAGCTGTATCAGTCAAATCTTTACAAATAATTACGATAACAGTATTTGGGATCAGCTAACTAAGAAGAATAGAAATAGAGTAAGTAAAAGGACAACAGCAAAAATTTTAATTAATAGATAGTGGTGTGAAAATGAAAAAAAACAAAGTCTACATCGAGCCGATCTCAGAACAATTTTTACCTCATCAGGGATCAGAAGGTGCTGCAGGTATGGATTTAATTGCTGCAGAGGATTCTCTTATTTTGCCCGGAGAAACAAAACTGATCGGTACCGGAATTAAAACAGCAATACCTAAAGGATATGAAATTCAGATTAGACCAAGAAGCGGTTTATCGTTAAGAACATCTCTACGAATAGCTAACAGTCCGGGTACAATTGATTCTGACTATCGTGACGAAATCAAAGTCATTTGTGAAAACACCTATAAATTTTCAGATNTAAGAGATGCCTTAGTCATAAATCCAAAATTAATAACAAAACTTAAAGACTATNATCTGAGTGATATGTGGACATATTTAAAGAATAGATTAAATAACGATCAAGATCTAACAATATTTGATNTAAATCTTGTNGATGAGTTAAAAAAAGAAAGAATTTATCTTGATCAAAATGGAAATCCTTTTGGCTCAATTTATATCAAAGAGGGAGAAAGATTTGCTCAAATGGTATTAGCAAAATACTATATTCCGGATTTTGAAATAGTCCCAGATATTANAAAGATTGGCACAGATCGTGGAGGNGGTTTTGGTTCAACCGGNTAATTGTCCGGCCCAGTTTCGCTTTCTTCAAGTGGTTCCTGATCGGGAGCAGGATCTTCTAACTCAATATCAGAAGAACTTTGATCAGAGTCTAAAAACCACATATTGAGAAAATTATTCAAATTATGTAAAAAATACTCAGTCTGTATGCTGAACCCATCCAAGTGACCTGTTTCTGCTATCTCAAATACTGTTGTCGTGTCAGGATGAAGTCGCAAACGTTCGTCAANAAATGAGTCGATAGCNGATGNTTCAAGTACTGTATCAGGTAGGTTCCTGGTGATTAGGACAGGGACCTGAACTTTTGTAATGATTCCTATCATATTGGGATTTCTGCTTGAAGCGGCCGTAGCTTTGACTGCATCAGGTACAAAACGACTGGCTATATGCCTATCATAAAATGACTCAGCTGGTAAATCGGCTCTGATGTAGTCGTTAGCAGAAGCAACAGGTGTATCTAAGATAAATCCTGTTACATCCTCTCTGGTAATTTCAATCTCTTTCATATTTGCAGATCTTTCTGCTTTTTCTATCTGGCTTTCCGGCAAATAATCCCAAGCTAATAAACCGGAAACGGTACCCGTACCTACTCCATAAAGAATAAAATCAGTTTTACCGCTCATCGCTTGCATTAAATCCATAGCAGCAATAACATCTTCAAATTCAGAATAACCGTAGCTGGATATTTCACCTTCGGACCTTCCTGAATGCCTCAAATCAAACGCAAGTACATTGAAGCCGGAATTGATAAAATGGGAAAATAAATCAGCAGTGTCCAGACCGTACTGTACGCGATCTGCNTGGTTATGATGTATGAGGACAACGTTACCTCGAAAGCTTTCAGCCGTATTAGCAAAATACCAGCCGGAAAGGGTAGTTTGGCCATCCAATGATTTAAAATTAATTTCGGTGTAAATTGGCATAGTATTTTCCGCAACATCGGGAAATGGCTCTGCTTCCATTCTGATTAAAGCATCAGCTTGACGATATACTTTGGCAGCTGTGTAGATAACAGTCACTAATGTCAAGAGCAACAAGATGGAGAGAACTATAGGCAATACCCGTATTTTCTTTTTTTCTCGTTGCAGCTTGTCTAAATTGGGNTATAAATTCATTTTGACCTCTAAATATTTGCTAAACCAAGTATAAAAAAGGCATACTAATAAAGCAAATGAAGGGTGTGAGAATCATTAATAATATACATAATAGATATATTTTAGGTATTGAATCGAGTTGTGATGAAACAGCTGCGGCAATTGTTTTAAACGGTAGAGATGTTATTTCTAATGTTATATACAGTTCGGCTGATTTGCATAAAATATATGGTGGTGTTGTTCCTGAGATTGCTTCAAGAAAGCATGTTGAAGTTATGCCATATGTTTTAGACCAAGCAATAAAACAAGCGGGGATTTCAATAGAGCAATTGGCAGCAATTGCTGTTACTAAAGGACCGGGCTTAGTTGGATCATTGTTGGTTGGGGTTTCAACAGCAAAGGCTTTNGCCTTAGTTTGGGATAAGCCATTATTNGGCATTCACCATTTAGCAGGTCATATTGCGGCTAATTACATTACCTATCCTGAATTANNACCTCCTTTTTTGTCATTAATTGTCTCCGGAGCTCATAGCCATATTGTTTTGGTTAAGGATTATTTAGATTTTGAAATCATAGCTATGACCAGGGATGATGCACCGGGGGAAGCTTTTGATAAAATTGCTCGAGAACTTAAACTNGGTTATCCCGGTGGACCGATTATTGATCAGATTGCAACGGAAGGTAATCCTCATGCTTTTCAATTGCCGCGACCGAAATTTGCAGAAAGCTTAGATTTTTCATTTTCCGGATTGAAAACGGCAACTTTAAATAAACTTAATCAAGTTAAGCAAAATGCTAAGCAAAAGAATATTTCCTGGACTGAAGTAATAAGCAAGTCTGATTTTGCTGCAACATTTCAAACTGCAATTGTTGATTATTTNTTGGAACAAACTTTAGCAGCAGTTAAATTGACAGGTCAGAAAAAACTTGCTTTAGCAGGAGGAGTAGCTGCTAATAGCCAACTTAGATCAAGTTTTACAAATAAAGCTAATCAACATGAATTAGAATTATTTTTGCCGGAATTAAAATATTGTACAGATAATGCTGCAATGGTTGCTGCACAAGGTTATTATGCATATTTGAATCAGAGGCCGGAAATGTTGAGTTTAAATGCGCAGGCTATGATCGATTTAGCAAACAATTGAACGGATAATCAGCTGAAGAATTGTTACAATTATGTTAATAGCAGAGATGTTAATAATGTTAACAACTCCTTTAATCGCTTTGTGTATAGAGATTTAAGCGGAAATTAAGTTAATAACTGTGTTAACAATGTTATTAAGTCCGGTTGATGAAATAAATGTGTTTTCCTTATGTTATAATTTCGTAATAGTTAAAAAAGAGGATATTGAACAAAAATAAAATGAATAAATCAATCATAAAAAATATTTCGGTGAATCGTAGAGCTAGACACGATTATCATTTACTCGAAAAATATGAAGCAGGTCTGGAATTGTTAGGCATGGAAGTAAAGTCGATCAGACAAAATAAAGTAAGCTTGGCTGATTCATATGTTCAGATAATTGGAGGTGAGGCTTGGCTGATTGGTATGCATATAAGTCCTTATCAACAGGCAGGTCAATTTAATCCGGATCCGGAACGCAATCGCAGATTACTTTTACATAAAAGACAGATAAATAAGTTACAAGTTGATACACAACAAAAAGGGTTAACTTTAGTACCGACAAAATTGTATTTTAAAGGTAGTCTGGTAAAAATTGAAATTGCAGTTGCTCGAGGAAAGAAAACATATGATAAACGCCAGGACTTAAAAGCTCAAGAAATTGAAAGACAAATTCGAAGAAGAGTTGACCTTTAGCTTAGTTCTAACTTGCTAATCTTTGAATTAATAATGTACAATAACGTAGTTATCTGTTTAACAAACATTGAATATGTAAGAGGTGAATTCCAATTAGCAAGATACTTGCAGTCGGATTAACAAAAGCGGGTTCCGATAAAAATATTAATGAAGATTCCATACATTGCATGACAAGGATTTATCCGGATACTTTGGACAGATTGGAGATTCAATCAGGCCAATCTGATGATCATTGGCAGATTTATAGTATAACTGATGGGATGGGTGGATCCGGAATCGGAGATATTGCGGGGAGACTGGTTCAAGAAGATCTGATTAAACAGGTTGCTGATCTGGGACATATTGATCCACTTACATTTGATTTTGCAAAATTTGCCTATGATTTCATCTCATCCGTAAAACTTAAACTAAAAGAGAGATTAGCCAGATACGTTAATCAAGATGTAGGTTGTTCATTAGCATTTCTATTAATTAACGGTTCGACAGCTTATACATTGTCAATTGGAACCAATCGGCTCTATCTGATTAGAGATAACAAGATCCATCGCATGTCGAAAGAACATCGTTCANGNGAAAATGGATTTTCCGGNCCGACGATGTTTTTGGGNAATTCATTAATTGGGCAAGAAGCAAAACCGGATAATTTAAATAAACTAAATATGCAAACTGATGATATTATTCTTTTACTATCAGATGGCGTTCATGATACTTTTTCCGATCAAGAAATTTTGGAACTTAGTCAAAGTAATAATTCATTTGTCAAAGTTATTGATATATTCAATAAAGAATTGGCAACAGCTGATGTTGCTGACGACTGTACTGTCTTAGGTTTGAAGGTACTAGATGCAAGAAGTATCGGTATTTCGGAACAACTACTTTCAGATAGTCCTACTGAGCCAATAAATCTCAGTTCTTTGTCCCAACAAGAAAGCAAAGATCCTGAGCGATTAAGATTTGATTCTGATCAGTTTGACGATTATGAAGTGATTGATGATGGAACGCATTTAGAAGATTTAGAAGATGATCAATCCGGCAAAACGAATTTGGTACAAGGTCTTCTTTTATTTCTCAAGAGCTATCTCATAGGTTTATTGATCGGCATAGTATTAATCTTTTTATTTTGGTTAATCTATTTCAAACTGAGATAATATATTTATAAATATAATAATTTGTAGGCAAGCTTGGACATTTCTTCCGGGCTTTCAATCATTCCATCTGCAAGCCATTGTTTTATTACAGCTACTAATCCGTTAGATGTAAATGTATAAGAATATTTAGTTTCAACCTTATCTGAAGGAGCAAGTTTTGTTTTTTGTTTAAGCAAATAAACTTTTTCACCTTGTTTTACTATTTTATTCAAAAAACTATTAGCAGAAGATTCTTCTAAGATGACCGCAGAGTACTCTTTATTGATTTGCAGAAATGCAAAGGTTTGTTTCAATAATTCAGCTTCTTCTGTTTCCAGACTTTGTTGATCAATCTTCATAAAGTCAATTTTGGCCTGAAACTCTTTTAATTTTTCTTGATATTGTTCATACAAATATTCTTCAATTTCCAGATAAAGATCGTCTAGATTCGAATAATGCAGATAAAACGTTGACCGATTAATATTTGCTTGGTCGGTTATTTCGCTTACTGAAATTTGTTTTAATTTTTTGTACTTTAATTTGTTAGATAAACTCTTATGTAAAGCTTTTTTAGTTCTGAGAGTTCTGGGATCTTCGTAAGTATTTAAAAATATATTATTATTTGTCATTAGAAATTCCTAATTTGCCTGATTAACTAGACATAGTTTTTACAAGATTTACTATATTGAATTAATTTATAGTATAGCATTTATCAACTTCCTTTGAATTAGCTCTAACTGATGGACAGAAAAAATGATTTTGTCTATAAATAATCTTGAATATTTCTTATAATATAACCATCAACAAAGTAATAGAATTTATCATTTTTTAGATTTATTTTGTAATATTCTTGCGAATATTTTGTTCAGTATTAATTAGAGAGAGTGTTCAAATGCAAGGATTTATTGAGCGAATTATAAAAAATTACAAGTCCGTCTTAATATTATTCATTGTACTGTCTGTAATTTCGACAATTTTAATGTTAAAAGTTAAGGTGAATTACAACCTGCAAGAATATTTGCCGGAAAATGTTCCTTCGACTGAGGCTTTACAGGAATTAAATTCTTCTTATGATTTCTCTATACCTAATGTGCGAGCAGCTTTTCCCGTCGACTCATTTCAAGAGGCTTTACAGATCAAAGAAAAACTAAAACAATTATCCGGAGTCAATCAAGTATTATGGCTAGACGATACCTTAGATGTATCTGTGCCGCTTGAAATGTTGGATTCTCAAATTGTGAATTCATTTTATACAGGAGATAAAGCATTATTTCAGTTAACAACGGAAACAGATCAAGCTCCTCGGATTCTCGAAAGTATCTATGCTTTAGATAATGAAGTAATTGTCTCAGGGCAGTTGGTTGATTTGGCGAATGCTCAAAATGCTGTTCAATCTGAAATGTTAAAAATTGTAATGATCTTAGCTCCCTTGGTTTTATTAGTGTTAATTATCGGTACTCACGCCTGGCTGGAGCCTTTTGTTTTCCTAATTACGATTAGCGTAGGCATTGTGCTCAATATGGGTACTAATATTTTCCTGGGTGAGATTTCCTTTATTACTCAAGCAGTTGCAGCTGTGCTCCAATTAGCTGTATCAATGGACTATGCAATTTTTCTTTTAAATAGTTTTAATGCTAATCGCAAAGCAGGTTATGGACCGGAAGTTGCAATGGCTATGGCTATGCACAAAACTACTTCGGCTATATCTTCATCTGCACTGACAACTATATTTGGTTTTTTAGCTTTAATTTTCATGCGTTTCCGGATAGGCTCGGATTTAGGAATCGTAATGGCCAAAGGAATCTTATTTTCTTTTGTTTCAGTCATGATCTTCATGCCTGCCTTGTTGATTGCAATGTATGAACTGGTAGATAAAACAACACATCGTTCATTCTTGCCCAATTTTACTTTTTTGGGCCGACTGGTAAAGAAGATAAAATGGCCCATCATGATTTTAGTTTTGTTAATTTCTGTTCCGGGATTTTTAGGTAGCAGAGCAAATACTTTTCTTTATGGGATGGGAGGATTTCCCACAGGCTCTAAGATGGAAAGAGATAAAATCGCAATTGAAGAAGAGTTTGGTGAACAGCAACAAATGTCCTTAATGGTGCCAAAAGGAAACATCCAAAAAGAATTGTTGGTTCAAGAAGAAATTGAAAACCTGGATCATGTCGTCTCAATAATTTCTTATGTCAATACAGTAGACAAAGCGATACCACAGGAAATATTAGATGATGATCAATTAGAAATGCTTATTTCTGAAAAGTATTCTCAATTTATTATTACAGCTGAAGTTGCTTCAGAAGGGGACATATCTTTTAACTTGGTAGAAAATGTTAGAAAAATAGCAGCTGATTCATACAATGAGGATTACCGTCTGGTAGGTGAGAATGTAGTAATGTTGGATATGAAAAATACGATAGAAACTGATGAGCTGATAGTAAATGGCCTTGCAATCTTAGCTATTGCCGTAGTTATCATGATTTCCTTTCGTTCCATTAGTTTGCCTTTGATTTTAGTACTGACTATTGAAATTGCTATTTGGATAAATTTATCTATTCCATACTTTACAGGCTCATCATTAAGTTATATAGGTTATTTGATTATCAGTACCGTACAACTAGGGGCTACTGTAGATTATGCCATTTTATATACTGATCATTATCTAGCTAATAGAACGAAATACCATAAACAAAATGCATTGATTGTAAGTATCAAAGAAACTGTTCCTTCATTATTACCACCCGCGCTAATTTTGACTATAGCCGGATTTGCTTTAGCCTTCAGCTCTTCTTTAACAATCGTTAGCGAACTAGGATCAGTACTGGGTAGAGGAGCGATCTTATCTTTCTTGTCGGTTGTATTTGTTTTACCTGGCCTCTTATATCTTTTTGACAAAACAATACAGAAAACTAGTAGAAAAAGAATTTTCATAGATAAATCTGAACCGGAAAATCCGAACTATATTGATTCGGATGAGCAACAAGCAATGATTGGGTTTGTAGAGAATCAGATGGAGGAAAAATAAATGTTAGGGAATTCTAAAAACAAAAGATTAATTAAAAGAATAATTTCTTATCTATGTATCAGTTGCATACTCTTGTTGTGTATTATTCCTAATCGAGCAGTGGCAGGTAATCAAATGCCCGAAAGTAAAATGAACAAAACTTCATTTGATTCGAAGGAAAAAACGGAGGTTGTATATGCAACACTTGACGGTCAAGGTACAACAAAAGATATATATATTGTTAATCATTTTACTCCTCAAGCAGACCAAGTTATTGATTATGGAAATTATAGCGAAGTGCAAACTTTATCTCTCCAAGGAGATCTTAATCAAACCGATAATGAGATTAAGGTCAACACCGGTGCACAAGATTATTACTATAAAGGAAAATTGAAGAGCAAAGAATTGCCTTGGGATTTTACACTAATTCATAGACTGAACGGTCAGGTAATAGAGCCAGAAGAATTGTCCGGAGCAACAGGCAAGTGGTCTTGGGAGCTTTCAGTGAAGCCTAATTCAAAACTGAATAACACTGAGCAAAAGAACGCTTGGGCTGCAGGATCAATATTGCAAATAACTTTAACTCTAAGCCATAACATAGCTAAAAACATTAAAACGGAAAATGGTTTGGTGGCAGAAGCGGGAAGTAACCGAGTGGTTAATTTTATGCATTTGCCGGATACTGATCTTACAACTTTTACGGTTGAAGCAGACATTACTGATTTTTATCTGCCGGCAATTCAAATTGCGGCTACCCCCTTTTCAACAGAGATGTTTAATATTAACTTGCCTGACTTTAGCGAAAANGAAGATTTGAAGACTCTTCAAGATGCTACAGAAATGCTTTCAAATGGCAGCAAAGAGCTTGCTCAAGGCATGTCTGAATTAAATGAGGGTGCCGATCAGCTTGAAGAATCACTGAATCTGATAAATGACGCCGGAGATGCGCTAAATGCCGGAGGTGATGAGCTGACAGGAGGTGTCAAGCAATACATATCCGGTATAGAACAATTGTCAGAGAACAGTTATGATCTACGAAAAGGAGTTGAGCAGGCGGCAGAGGGATCAGGTGATCTGGCTCAAGGATTAGGTTCAGCTAATCAAGGGCTTAGTCAATATACGACGGGCGTTAGTTCATATGTAGATGGTGTTAATCAATTAACATCATCATTGCCGGAGCTGAATCAGGGTGCACAGCATATTATTACTGCTGCAGACCAAATAGCTGAAGGTTTTTCAGAACTTAAAGTCGGAAACACTTTAGTTGACGGATCAAATGAGATCGCTCAAGGATTATCAGCAATGGCAGCCGGTGCCAGTCAGATTGGAACCGTTGAAGAGATAGCTGTGCTAAAAGAGCAGCTCTCCAGTTTACCTGCAAAAATAGAAGGATTTGCAACAGCTATTACTGAGTTTACAACTGAATTAAACAACTTAAAAAATGGCTTGGCCGAAATAGTTGCTGCATTGCGAATGATCGAAACTTCATTAAATGTAGATTCTATTTCTAGGGCAGCCGAATTAACAGCTGATGATCTTGAGAATGAGTCAGTACAAAAGATTTTCGGTTATCTAGCTGGTGTACAAAGTCAACTCTCTTTGATTACTGATAATTTAAGTAATATAGAGCAGAGTATTGATCCTAGTAGCATTTCTGAAATAAGTGAAGGTTTGGCTAATTTGTCGCAAGTTGCTAATTTAATAGGTTTGCTTGATTTGGCAAGCGGTGTACTGATTCTTAATCAACAATATGAAACATTTGATCAAGGACTAGCATCTTATATTGAAGGTGTTAATCAATTAAGTTATGGTTACAAGAATGATGAACCCGGTCAACCGGACTTTTATGGTGGTTTGATTTTGTATTTGAATGGTATTCAGCAGATGTCGACAGCAATTCCGCAAATTGATCAAGCTGGTGAACAATTAAAAGCAACTTTTGATTTGACTGCCGGATACTCACAACTAGAGAGCGGATTAACTGACTTTAGCCAAGGACTAAACAGTATGTCAAGTGGAGTATCAGGATATACGAGTGGGGTTGATGCTTTAGCTAACAGTTCAAGTGAAATCAATAGTGGACTCAATCAATATACAGACGGAACAAATAGTCTCTTAAATGGTTTATCTGAGTGGTCAAGCGGCTTTAATGAATTTACATCCGGTATTGAAATAACAAAAACAGGCAGCAGTCAATTGGCGGATGGAGCAGAAGAGCTACACAGAGGNACATCTGAAATGGATGATAAGATTGCTCAAATAATGGATGACATTTTAGGAGATTATGAAAACACTGAACCGATGCCGTCATTTGCTTCAGTCGATAATCCGGAACCTGAACAGGTGCAATTTGTAATCATGACTGAGCCAATTCCTAAGAAGACTGAGATCGAAACTCCGATCCAAGTTGAGCCGGAAAAGAATATCTGGGATCGCTTTTTAGATTTATTTAGATAAAAACCTCACAAGCATTTGCTTATGAGGTTTTAGTGGAGCCTGAGGTGGGAATCGAACCCACGACCGATTCATTACGAGTGAATTGCTCTACCTCTGAGCCACTCAGGCAAAAGTCTCCTATATTATATCTATTATTAATAAAAATAACAGTACTAATAATAACAAAAGCTCACAATCTAAATTGTGAGCTTTTCTGGTGGAGATGACGGGAATTGAACCCGTGTCCGAAACTGCATCTGCTAGGAATTCTCCGAGTGCAGTCATTATTTTAAATTTCCTTCAATTGATCCTCTAATGACTAAGTATCTATCGAAGTAGCTTCATCATACAATCAAATCTCAAAGCTTTGATTTGAAGGTTTGTCTCTTTAACCTCCTAAAGACAAGGTCTGCATCTGAACAGAAAATTTGCCTTGCAGATCAGGCAACTTCTGTAGCAGCTTTCTTACGCAGCTGCCAATACCGGTTGTTTTTCGGCATTTAAAAGTTTTTCCGCTTTTTTAAGAGGCCAACGGAACCCTCTACTCGCTATCCTAATTTCAACAACCCCGTCGAAACCAGTGCATCCCCATTCGTGATATAAGTGTATCATTTTAGCTAAAAATCCGCAAATTAGCTACCTCAGCTTGAATAATAACTTGACAAATAAGCTAGCATTTTTTAAAATGAAAACCGTTTTCAAATTACAATATGAAAATCATTTTCGATTTGGAATAATTTAAGAAGGTAACAAATGTTAGAAGGTTATAATACTCAACAAAAAACAGAATTGATCTCATTTCTAAAATCTATGCAAGGTAAACATGTTTCAGTCAATCAAATTGTAGAACATTTTGCGGATATTGATGTTCAGATTGGGCTTACCACAATTTATCGTCAATTAAATAAATTGGTAGAACAAGGTTTTGTTAAGAAATATTATATTGATGATACTGCCGGTTCATGCTTTGAATATATTGATCCTGAAGTGACAGATGATACTGCGAATTATTTTCATCTTAAATGTGAAGAGTGTGATAACTTGATCCATTTTGCATGTCAAGAAGTTATAGAATTGCAAGAACATGTCAAAGCAGAACATGGATTTAGTATTGATCCGGTCAGAACCGTGTTTTATGGTACATGTGCTAAATGTATAAAATTGAAAGAGAAACAAAATGATATTACAAAATAAAATAAAAATAATGTTAATAATTTTTCTAAGTTGGCTGATCTTAATTTCGACAATTACAGCATGCAATAATACAGAAAATACAGATAAACCGGCTTCCGACAAACTATCTATTATAACTACAATTTTCCCTCAATATGATTTTACCAAGCAGATTGCAGGTGAAAAAGTTGATCTGAAAATGCTCTTAAAACCCGGAGCTGAAAGTCACTCTTATGAACCTACCCCTCAGGACATTAAACTTATTCAAGCCAGTGATCTTTTTATTTATACCGGCGGTGAAAATGATACTTGGATTGAAGGTATCATTAACTCGATGGGATCTGATGCTCCTCAAACAATGAGATTAATTGATCTGGTCGATACAGTTGAGGAAGAAATAATTGAGGGTATGGAGCATGACCACGATCATGATCATGAAAAAGATCATGATGATGAAGAAGACTATAATCGTGAGCATGATGTGCATGAGATTGATGAACATGTTTGGACATCTCCGATTAATGCGATTGAGATTGTAAAAGAGATTACAGATTACTTACTGGAAAATGATCAAGTTAACGCTGACTACTATAAGGAGAATAGCGAAAAATATATCAAAGAACTACAAGAATTGGATCAACAATTTGTTGATATCGTTCAAGCAGCTGAGCGAAATGTTATATTATTCGGAGATCGTTTCCCTTTCAGATATTTAGCAGATCAATATGATTTAGATTATTATGCCGCATTCAGCGGATGTTCAACTAATACAGAAGCAAGTGCTGCTACTGTTGCATTTTTAATCGATAAAGTAGAGAAATTAAAACTCCCGGTAGTTTTTTCGATAGAATTATCCAATGAAAAAATTTCTGATTCAATTACAGAAACAACTGGTGCAGAAAAATTGACCTTTCATTCACTGCACAATTTGTCAATTGAAGAGTTAGCAGCAAATGAAACATATATTTCATTGATGCAAAAAAATCTCAGAGCCTTAGAGAAAGCTCTGAATTAATAATAAATTAGAAAGATTATCGATGAGTTTAATTACCTGTAAAAACTTGTCATTTGAGTATGACGGAATAGCGGTTGTTAAAGATATTAATTTTGATGTTACGGATGGCGATTATTTGTGCATTGTGGGTGAGAATGGTACAGGGAAAAGCACTTTGATCAAAGGTTTATTGCGTCTAAAAAAACCTTTTCAGGGTGAAATTATTCTGAATCAAGAATTAGCTGCTAATCAAATCGGATATTTACCCCAACAAACTATTATTCAAGCGGATTTTCCGGCAAGTGTATTTGAAGTCGTTTTATCGGGTTGCTTAAATAACTTGGGCTTTAAACCTTTTTATACCGGAAAAGAAAAAAGATTGGCCAAAGAAAACATGCAAAAACTGGGCATTAATCATTTAAAAAATGATTGTTACCGTGATTTATCCGGTGGACAAAAACAGCGTGTATTGTTGGCAAGAGCGCTCTGTGCAACTAAAAAGATTATTGTTTTAGATGAACCGGCAGCAGGTTTAGATCCGATAGTGACTAATGAATTGTATGAGTTGATCCATAATATTAATAGTAAATATGGCATTACAATCGTAATGGTTTCTCACGATATTAAAGCGACTCTCAGATATGCCAGCCATATTTTGCATTTACATAATACTCAGTTGTTTTTTGGGTCGACAGAGGAATATTTACAAAGTGAAGTCGGACGAAAATTTGTAGGGGGATATGAATGATTAATATACTTAGAGAAATGTTTTCATATCCTTTTATGGCAAGAGCGGTCTTGGTTGGAACTCTGGTTGCCTTATGTGCTTCTTTGTTAGGTGTAAGCCTCGTTTTGAAGCGTTATGCTATGATTGGAGACGGTCTATCTCATGTAGGATTTGGCGCGTTAGCCGTTGCCGCTGTACTCAATGCTTCACCGATGCTAGTCTCAATTCCGATAGTTGTAATCTCTGCTTTTTTGCTGCTCAGACTTAGCGAAAATAGTAAAATAAAGGGAGATGCAGCCATCTCATTGATTTCAACAGGAGCATTAGCAATCGGTGTGATGGTCATTTCTATGAGTAGCGGTATGAATACGGATGTAAATAATTATCTGTTCGGCAGTATTCTTAGCATGTCACAAAGTGATGTCAATTTAAGTATAGGCCTTTCTATAGTAGTTATTCTCTTGTTTATCTTATTTTACAACAGAATTTTTGCAGTTACCTTTGATGAAACATTTGCCAAAGCTACAGGGACAAATGTACAAATTTTCAATATGATTATTGCTTTGTTAACTGCATTGGTGATTGTTGTGGGAATGCGCATGATAGGAGCATTGTTAATTACAAGCTTAATTGTTTTTCCTGCATTAACTTCAATGCGTTTAGCCAAAAGGTTTATTACGGTGACTGTAAATTCGGCTATTATTTCTGTAATCTGTTTATGGATCGGTTTGATAATATCTTACAAATATTCTACTCCAGCCGGAGCGAGTATCGTTATTTGCAATATTGTTGCATTTATTATTTATTCAATAATCGAGAAAATAAAAGAGAGAGTAATTAAAGAATAATACATTATTATTCTTTAATTACTAATTTCATTGTTTAAAAGTGAGTTGTTCTAGGCTTTTTATTATTTTTTACCCTGACATAAACATGTTTGGAGTTGGGAGAACCGATACCGGCTTCCCGAATATCAAGTTCAAATTGATCAATCGATTCCAACATATTGGACAGCTTATTAAATCCAAAGTTCCTCGGATCAAATGAGGGTTGTTTTTTGACTAATAAATTCCCGACTTCGCCCAAATAAGCCCAGCCGTTCTCATCTTCAACATCAATAATTGTTTGAGAAATAAAACGGATTGTTTTGCGGGTAAGATTTTGTAATGCACGTTTCTTCTTTTTGGTTTTTTGAACAGTTGTTCTTGCACTTTGAAAATCTTTTTTGTTCTTCCCTTTATTATCACCAACTGAATCTGTATCGGATTCGTCATCATCATCTTCATCTAGAATTTCCAGATAAATAAAACGATCACAAGCGGCAATAAAAGGATTTGGAGTTTTTTCTTCGCCAATGCCGTAAACAGTTTTGCCTGATTCGCGTAATCTGGTAGCTAGTTTTGTAAAGTCACTGTCTGAAGAAACTAAGCAAAAAGCATCTACGTTTTCTTGAAAGAGGATGTCCATAGCATCAATAGTCATTGCTGAGTCTGTCGCATTTTTACCGGTGGTGTAACTGAATTGTTGGATCGGGCTGATTGCATAATCTAAGAGATGATTTTTCCAGCCAACGAGGTTGGGTTTTGTCCAATCTCCATAAATTCTTTTAATAGTAGGATTGCCGTATCTTGCGATTTCTTCCATCATTCCTTTGATATAATGATGAGAGATATTGTCGGCATCTATTAAAACAGCCATTCGAATATCTTTATTTTGTGTTTTTTCCATATTCACCTTCTATATTATTTGCAGAAAAATTTATCATAAAACAATTATTATTCACGTATATATAACATAATAACATACAAAAACCGGATGAATAATGTATAATTTAAATAAGTTTTTAATAATACCGGATAAAGCTTTATGCATATTATGATTGGAGAGTATTATGACTTTAAGAGTAGGAATGTTAACCAGTGGAGGAGATGCTCAAGGTTTGAATTCAACCATGAGAGGTGTAGGAAGAGCATTATTAAATGCTGAACAAGAAGTTAAGATTTTAGGTTTTCTAAACGGTTATCACGGCTTAATGCATAGTAGTTATCGTCATATGACAGATATAGATTTTGCCGGGATATTGACATTAGGGGGTACAATACTCGGAACTTCCAGGCAACCTTTTAAGTTGGTAAACGATCCATTATACGAGAATGAGCCTGAGGGAATCACCAAGCTGGAAGCGATGATCCAAACCTATGATGATCTTTCGCTTGATGCTTTGGTAGTTCTAGGTGGGGGCGGCACTCAAAAGACTGCGAATCTGTTAAGTGAAAATGGACTAAATGTTATTCATCTTCCCAAAACAATAGATAATGATTTGTCAGGTACTGATCGTACCTTTGGCTTCCAGAGTGCTGTAAATATTGCAACAGAAGTAATAGATGGAATTCATACAACAGCAACGTCTCACGGTAGAGTTTTTATTGTTGAATTAATGGGGAATAAAGTTGGTTGGTTAGCACTTCATGCAGGTGTAGCCTCAGGTGCTGATGTAATTTTGATTCCTGAAATCCCTTATGATCCGATTAAAGTAGTACAAGCACTGCAAGATCGTGAAAGAGGTAAGAAACGTTTTTCCATTATTGCTATTGCTGAAGGTGCTATTTCTGTAGAAGAATCTAAAATGCCGAAGGATGAGTTTGAAGAACTCAGAAAAGGATCAAATTCGGTAGCATATCATTTACAAGATCAACTGGAAGCATTGATGATTCAAGAGATCAGAGTTTGCGTACCGGGACACTTCCAACGTGGGGGAACACCGTCGGCTTTTGANCGAATCTTGACTACAGAAATCGGTGTAGAAGCTGCTAATGCGGTANTAGAAGGAGATTTTGGCATTATGATCGGTGTGAAAGGTCGTGAATTGGTCAGAGTTCCTTTGAAAAAAGTTGCAGGTCAGGTCAACTATGTAACACTGGATGATCCTGTCTTATTAGCTGCCCGAAAAATGGGAATTTTCTTCGGAGATTGATAAGATTTGAAATTGAGGAGATTAAATGTCTGAACAAGTATCTTTTTTAGCGGCTATTGAAGTTGGTTCACATGAAGCTATATTGAAAATTGCTCAAGTTCTTACAAATGGGAATATTTCTGAAGTGGAATCAATGTCCCGAACAATTAATTTAGGTTCGAACAGTTATCGATTAGGATATATTACTAAGGATAATGTTGATTTATTAATTGATACTTTAAAAGATTTCAGACGGATTATTTCCATGTATCCTGAGATTGAAGTAATTGCAGCTTGTACGTCAGCTATTAGAGAAGCTGANAACAGGCTGTTTATACTTGATCAGATACGCAGACAGACAGGTTTTAAGATTGAAATCTATTCCAATCGGATGGAAATTGATGGAATGTTAAAGGCAATTAGATTGAAGATGCCGGAGTTTGATCAATTGACCAAAGATCTGACCTTATTATTAGACATAGGAGCAGGTAGTACGCAACTGACCTTATTTGATGATCAGGAATTTACTTTTACGCAAAACATTTTATTAGGTTCTCTGCGTGTAAGGGATCGACTTGCAATCTTGGAACAGCATACAGCCGACTTCATCAATTTAATGCAAGAATATATTTCAGGAGATATTGATTATTATCGATCTTTTGTTCCCAAACGTACTAATTATCAACATTTTGTTTTAGTAGGCAATGATCTTGATACTTGGCGTTATCTAGCAAATTTGCCTTTTGTAGGAACAGCAAAGCTGACAGTAGAAAAATTTAATGAATTATTTAACATTATTATTCAGAGTTCTTCTTTGGAATTGATCCATAAATTTGATATTAATGAAGAACAGGCAAGCTTGTTACTTCCGGTTGCTATGGTGATTAAAGAGCTTTTCGAATTTACAGGACTTGAATATTTAGTTATGCCGGAAGCAATCTTGTCCGATGGACTGATTGTTAAACTGGCACAAGATCTGAATTTGATTGAACAGGATTCAAGATCAATCCAAGATACGATCTCTTTTGCTAAACAAATTGTTAAAAGATTCCATCCGGATTTCAAGCATATAGAACAGGTTGAGCGATTATCTCTACAATTATTTGATCAATTACAAAAATTGCATGGATTGAGTAAAAGACAAAGATTCCTTCTGCAGATAGCAGCTAATTTACATAACATTGGTAAATTCTTTTCAGTCAAACAAGATGATGAAATGGCATATCAAATGATCAAATCTTCCGATTTAGTAGGTTTAACTGATCAGGAAATAGAGATGATTGCCTTATTAGTAAAGCATCATAATGATGACTTTTTTACACTTGCAGCTGTTAATCCGCAACTGAGTCCGGAAGATCAGGTTGATTTTGTAAAAATGGTTGTACTTTTAAGTATGGCTAATACTTTAGATACAGGACATCTGAGTAAAATTAAAAATATTAGAACAGATAGACATAAAAGACATATTAAAGTTAAACTTGAAAGCAATAAGGATCTGACACTTGAATCTTGGAGTTTTCAAAAGCCGGCTCAAGCATTTCAAGAGATTTTCGGTACCGAATTGAGGTTATCCGTTGTTCCTGTGGGTGAACTTGAGCTTAATAAATAAACAGGAGTAAAATAATGCTTCCGACAATTGCTGATGTGATAGATCAAACTTTTTCTGAAAAAAAAGAATACAAACCTCTTGAAGGTGAGCGATTTGTTAATAGGGAACTCAGCTGGATGATGTTTAATCAAAGGGTTCTGGAAGAAGCTCAGGATGAGACTAATCCTTTATTTGAGCGTTTAAACTTTTTGGCAATTACCTGCTCAAATTTAGATGAACACTTTATGGTTAGAGTTGCTTCGCTCTACAATTTAATTGAAGCAGGTTCAGAAAAAAGAGATCCGGCAAATCTTACTCCGGTAGAGCAACTCGAATTGTTAATGATATCTTGTCACGAGTTTTATAAGGATCAATATAGAACTTTGAACAAGCAAATTATGCCTGAATTAGAAAAACAGAATATTTTTCAAGTAAGTATTGATCAAGTTTCTGAAGTTGAATATGATTATCTGGCAAAATATTTTGACGATAATATTTTTCCTGTCTTAACTCCTTTAGCTGTTGATGCAGGCAGACCTTTTCCCTTAATTCCCAATCAAAACTTAAACTTGTTCGTAACTTTTGAAGCTCAAAATGATATGTCAGGTTCAATGCCGGATAACTTTTTTGCAATTGTTGAAGTTCCTTCCAATCTATCTCGATTAATAAAACTACCNGGTGCAGAAAAAAGGTTTGTCCTAATTGAAGCTGTAATAGATGAGTTNTTGGATCGATTGTTTAATAATCAAATTATTTCCTCAACTGCTTGTTTTAGAATAATGCGTAATGCAGATTACGAATTGGACGATGAAGATATATCTGATTTGATGATTGAGATGGAGGGTATCCTTTGGAAAAGAGAACGTGGCAGTATTATTCGTCTTGAAATTGAAAGAGAAGCCGGCAAGGCAATTCTTAATACCTTGCAGAGTTTAATGGATGTTACGGATCAAGCAGTATTTAGAATTAAAGGACCGATCGATTTGAAATATGTTGCTGAAATCAGCAATCTTTTTCCTGATTCAGAATTACGTTACAAACGTTTTGTCGGACAATTTTCACCGGATTTTGGTCAAGATAAGAATGCAGACTTTTTTGCAGTTGTTGCAGAAAAAGATGTTATTTTACATCATCCATTTGAGTCTTTTGATCCTACAATAAATGTTATTCAACAAGCAGCCACTGACTCTGACGTTTTAGCTATAAAACAGACATTGTACAGGGTTAGTGGTGATTCCCCGATTATTGCCGCTTTAGCTACTGCTGCAGAAAACGGCAAACATGTAATGGTTTTGGTAGAATTAAAGGCACGCTTTGATGAGGAAAGCAATATACATTGGGCCAGGAGATTGGAAAGAGCCGGTTGTCATGTAATTTATGGTCTTAGAGGTTTGAAAACTCATAGCAAAATAACTCTGATTGTCCGACGTGAAGACATAGGAATTAAACGTTATGTTCATCTGGGAACCGGTAACTATAATGACCAGACCGCTAAGATCTATACAGATTTTGGGATGTGGACTTCATCGGAACAAATAGGACAAGATGCTACTGATTTTTTCAATATGATCTCCGGCTATTCAATACCGATGGGTTGGCGCAAAATGGTTCCGGCGCCTCGTTGGTTACGTAAAGATACATTGAGTCGAATCAATCAAGAACGTAAACATGCCAAAGCAGGGCGTCCGGCAGCAATTGTAGCAAAAATTAATTCTTTGGTTGATCAGGAGATAATTGACGCTCTGTATGCCGCTTCTCAGGCTGGTGTAAAAATTCTGCTCATTGTCAGGGGAATTTGTTGCTTAAAAGCCGGGATTAAAGGATTATCGGAAAACATTGAAGTAAGAAGTTTAATTGGAAGATTTTTAGAACACAGTAGAATTTTTTATTATTTTAACGATGGTAGGGAGGATTTATTCCTATCGAGTGCAGATTGGATGCCTAGAAATTTAGATCGTCGAATAGAAATTTTATTTCCGATCGATGATGAGAAATGCAGAAGTCGTGTCTTAGAAGTGTTAATATACCAATTATTAGATACGGATCGAGCAAGAATAATGCAGCCCAACGGATCTTATCGTAGATTTAGGGATGAAACTGTATTAGAAGATAGAATAGATTCACAAATAGCTTTAATGCAAGCAGCGATTACAGCGGCAGAAGAAGTTAGACAACAACCGTCACATTTCAACCGCTATGAACCGTTGACTTCACCGGAAAGCTTTTAGAAATGTATTTATAAAGGAGTATTAAATATGTCAAATCAACCGATACTAGTAATTTTGGCAGCAGGTATGGGCTCACGCTTTGGGGGTTTAAAACAAATTGAACCAATAGGACCAAGTGGAGAAATAATCATGGATTATTCACTATTTGATGCTTACAAGGCCGGCTTCCGCAGAGTTGTTTTTATTATAAAAAAAGAAATTGAGCAAGAATTTGATCAAATTATCGGCAAAAGAATAGCCAAGTATTTTGATCTGCGATATGCTTTCCAAGATATTAATGATTTACCTGCAGGTTATCAGAATCCTGAAGGTAGAATAAAGCCTTGGGGTACATCCCATGCTTTATTAGCAGCACGTGATCAAATTGATGCTCCGTTTTGTGTTATTAATGCAGATGACTATTACGGCAGAGAAGCCTTCCGGTTGGTTTATGATTTCTTGAATGAAATAAAACCTGACAATCCAAAACATCAATATCTAATGGTCGGATATGAGTTAATGAAAACTTTGAGCAAACATGGCCATGTTGCCAGAGGAATTTGTGAAGTTGATTCTGAAAACAAATTGAAACACATCGTAGAACGCACAAAAATCATTGAACGTGACGGCTCTGCATTTATGACTGAAGATGGTGAAAATTGGGAACAATTACCGCAAGACAGTACTGTGTCGATGAACTTTTGGGGCTTCGATCTTTCTTTAATAGATTTCTTAAAAGTTCAATTCCCTTCGTTTTTAGATCAAGCTTTGATAGCTGATCCTCAAAAAGCGGAGTTTTTACTGCCGACATCTGTTGCAGAATTGATCAAGGATGATAAAGTAGAGGTTGTTGTAAAAACCAGCTCTGATCAATGGCATGGAGTCACATATAAAGAGGACAAGCCTCAAGTGGAGCAGGAAATAATAAATTTAATAGACAAAGGAATGTATACAAGTCCTTTATGGGAGAATATTGATGATTGATTTTCGTCAAGCAGTAGCAGAATTAATAGTTAAACAAACGAAACTAGATATTAATGAAATTGAACAATCAATTGAAATACCACCGCAAGAAGAAATGGGAGACTATGCTTTTCCTTGTTTTCGTTTAGCTAAAGAATTAAAGAAGAATCCGGCTCAGATTGCAACAGAAATAAGTCAAGATTTACTTGAACAAAAACCGGAATGGTTGGCAGAAATAAAAGTAGCCGGACCATATCTAAATTTTTACTTAGATCGCAGCTCATATGCAAGAACGGTGTTGACTGAGATTTTGTCAGAAAAAGAAAAATTTGGCAGATCTGATCTGGGAGATAACAAAAATGTAATTGTTGAGTATTCTTCGCCTAATATTGCAAAGCCGTTTCATGTTGGGCATGCATTTACTACTATTCTTGGCCAAGTTATTGGAAACATTTATGAAGCGATCGGCTTTAATGTGATTAGACTAAATCACTTGGGAGATTACGGTACGCAATTCGGCAAATTAATTGTTGCCTGGAAACTTTGGGGTGATGAAGAAGCATTGGCCAAAGAGCCGATTACTGAATTGACTAGAGTATATGTTAAGTTTCACTCTGAAATGGAGCAAAATCCTGATCTGGAAGAACAAGCTCGCGAGGCTTTCAAACAATTAGAAAATAAAGAACCGAAGGCGGTTGAGCTTTGGCAGAAATTCAAGGATTTCAGCTTGCTTGAATTTAATCGTTTATACGATAGATTGAATATTAACTTTGATAATTATAATGGAGAAAGTTTTTATTCTGATATGATTCCGGAAGTTGCTGAAATGTTGGAAGCAAAAGGACTTTTAGAAGAGAGTAGAGGTGCTCAGGTCGTTGATTTAGAAGAATTTAATCTCAACCCCTGTATCATTTTAAAATCTGACGGAACAACAATTTACGCTTCAAGAGATATAGCGGCTATCTTGTATCGTGATCAGGAATATGATTATTATAAAAATATCTATGTAGTCGGTTTACCTCAAACTAATCATTTTCAACAGGTTTTTGCAGTACTCAAGAAAGCAAACTTTGGAAAAGCNGATCAGAATATTCATGTAGGATTTGGTTCAGTAAAATTTAAAGATGGTGATTTTTCAACTCGTAAAGGCAATATTATCTTGCTGGAAGATCTGTTAGATCAAAGTGTGGCAAAAACTAAAGAGATAATAGTCAAAAATAATCCTGAAATGAGTCAGGAAGAAATTGCTCAAACAGCAGAAAGTATAGGTATCGGTGCTGTTAAATATACTTACCTGAAAAATGGGCGTGAGCACGATATCATGTTTGATTGGGATGAAATATTGGATTTTGAAGGTGATACTGCACCTTATTTGATGTATACATATGCCAGAGCAAAGAGCATTTTGTCTAAAGCCGAATATTTTGATAACGAATCACTTGATTTGAATTTGGAACTGTTAACAGAATCTGATGAATTTTCTTTAATCAAGGATATGTATCAATATCCGGAAGCTTTGGTTCAGGCAGCTGAAGAATATGAACCGAGTATCATGCTTCGGAAAGTTTCCCAGTTAGCTCGCAGTTTTAACAGGTTTTATCATAACACTCCGATTTTACGAACTGAAGATGAACAATTGAAAAAAGCAAGATTAGCATTAGTATACGCTGTAAGTATCGTCATCCAGAATGGTTTGCAACTTGCCGGAATCAATACAGTTGAACGGATGTAATGATGGGAAAGAAGTTCTCTGATTTAAAATATGAAAGGCCTGATTTTGGTAATTCTGCAAATATTTATCAGGAACTGATTCGGCAAATGCGCAAAATTGCTCCTAATTCGAAAACTGTTAAACAATGCTTTGACCAATTTTCAGCCGATTACATCAATTTTATTTCGATGCGCAACCTATGTTCAATCTTACGTTATACAAGCGAAGATACTGACTATTATGATACTGAATTTGAATATTTGGTAGAAAAAACATCAGAGATGCAGGCAGCCTATAATGAGGTTTTTTCAACTATAGCTGAGTTGGACTTGCGTTTTGAACAAGATAATTTAGAGCATAGTTCAATCATAAATCAAGCAAGGAGAGTTGCTTTGACTTATGGCAGAATCAGCAAACAATTGATAGATAAAGAAAATGATCTGATTCAGCAGAATCGTGATTATTTGAGGAATATTTCAATCAAAATAAAAGCTGTTGAACCTGGGAAATTCCAAAATTATGGCGACCAAGAGTTAGCGACTTTTCAAATACATGTTGAAGAAATGTACAATTGGTTTCGGCAAGCAGATGCCGGAACTAGAGCAAAAATATACTTTCATTTCAGTCAAATCCTAGAGCAAAATAGCTCAGACTGTGAGAAAGCTTTTCATAAGTTGGTTGAACTCAGAAAAAACCAGATGCAACAAGCCGGGATGTCATATTTTGATTTGGTAACATCCGGGACAAAAGGTTACGGGTATTCGAGACAACAATTAGTAACATTCAAGAAGAATTTGAATGAATACTTCATTCCTTTAATCGAAGAGATTATCAAATTACGTAATGATCGATTACATATTGAAAATCCGATGTTTTATGATGAATTTCAACTCTTGCCGGAAGGCCACCTTAATTTGCTTAATGATAAAATTTCGATCCGGGATACATTTACCAAAGCGATCAAAGAGATATTAGGAGATGAAGGTATCTTTATTGATAATTTGATTAAAGGTAACTTTTGGACCTCTGATCCCAGATTAAAGCGCGAATTGGAACGGGATATAACTTTATTGCCCAAATGGGATTCAGTCTTTTTAGCATTATCGTTTTCCAGGCCGGGATTTATTTTAGAAAATGATTTTTATAGTATAGGCAAAGCTTTAGCGGATTTAAGCGGAATTATTAATCTTAAAGGATTAGCAACTTTCGAGCAGACTGATATAGTACGAAAAATTGCAGGTCTTTCTATGATGTTTTTAAGCTCGAGAAAAATGAAATTATTCACTGAAGAGAATTCAGAACTATATAATGATTTGATCTTAAGCTATGAACTGTTAAAAATACCGTTTGAAATTGCTCTTGATACATTTGAGTCTACCGTATATTCTGCAAATACCGGTTTGAATTTAACTTTTTCTGACATTTGGAAACAGATTGAACAAAATAATAATCTGAATTTTAATTTCGGATCTGACGGTTTTTTCTCAGAGGGAAATGGTTGGCAGATGTTTCAAAGACTTTATGACAAGCCTTTTAGTTCCTTAAATAAGGTATTGGCTCTAGTTGTGGTTTTAGCAGAAAGACCCCATCAGGATCGTCGAAATAGGCTAGAAACAAAATTGAATAAGCTATTGACATCGAATACTGATCTGCCATTTACCAAAAGACTTAGAGTTAGTGGTTTTTCTTCGCCTTTTGAAATAGATACGATTCGCAGAGCCTCTTTTGCAGTTTGTGATATGTTACGACTCTGACAATTATTGTTTTATTTTTTTCGCTTAATTATGTTATTATTTTGTAATGGAAATTATTTTAGCAACGCACAATCCCGATAAGGTAAAAGAATTTTCGGCAATGTTAGAAGTTCCGAAAGTAAGATTGGTTTCTATGCAAGAACATGGGTTGAACCAAGAAGCAGAAGAAACAGGAAAAACTTATGCTGAGAATGCATATCTTAAAGCAAGATTTGCACATCAGAATCTTGGCGGACTTATTTTAGCTGATGATTCAGGTCTTTCAATTGACGTTTTGGACGGATACCCTGGTATTTACTCTTCACGTTTTGCAGGACTTGATAGCAGTTATGAACACAAGATTGAGCACATTTGGAGTTTGTTAAGCGATTACCCGCAAGATGAATGGACTGCTGCCTTTCATTGTGCTTTGGTATTTATCGATCTTCAAGGCAGAGAATATCTATTTGAAGGTGAGTGTAGGGGAATAATTATACCTGAAATGCGTGGTAATAACGGATTCGGTTATGATCCAATTTTTTACAAGCCTGAATACAAATTGACAACAGGTGAGATGAAACCTGAATTAAAAAATAAAATTAGCCACAGAGCATTGGCTTTTGCAAAGTTCAGTGATTTTTTACAAAGAAATTTTATTCAATTTATTTAAGAGCGAATTATGGCTGAACAGAAAACAGAAAAATTTTATTTGGTGGAAAAAAGAGCCTTACCGGAAGTTTTTAGAAAAGTAATCCAGGTTAAAGAAGGCATCAGAACAAATCTTTATCCTTCAATTAATCAAGCTGTAAAATCAGTGGGTATTTCGCGTAGTGCATATTATAAATATCATAGATCCGTTTTTTTATATCAAGAAACCGATTCTGACAGTGCTGAAGTATTTGAGCTGATGATTATAATAGATTTAGCATCTCAAAATGAAATTTTGTTAACTCTGGAAAACAATTCTGCAAAAATTGTCAGCATTCAACAATCCCCAATTACAAAAAGTTTAAGCAATATTCAAATAGTCTGTCGTAGTTTACATTCTAATCAAACAAAAAAGATTATTCGCGAATTGACAAAGATAAACGGTGTTGATCGAGTTAATCATCATAGAATACGCGAGTAGTTATATGACAATGATTATTTACTGTGCTAATCTTAAAATAATCATTTAGTAAAGGTTAATTAATGAATTTTCGAGTTGTTATAGAATCACTAAAATTTTACAAACTAAAGTCAGATCGAGCGGTAAAAGTCTGGCTATTATTATTAATTATGATCAGAGCAATTGTCTCAATGTTACCTGTAGGTGATCGTGACTTCAAATTTGTGACAAATATCTTAAATGGAGAATTTTTACAAAACGGTGAGCTGATTTTACCTACAAAGGGGAATTTATTAATTATCGTTCTTTACGCCGTTGGTACCTTTTTAGCGATTTGCATCGCTCTTCTTTATGCTGAAGTTTTCATCTTGGAAAATGAAAGCAAGCGTACTGACCGTATCAGAGTTGGTTCTAATGATATTTTCGTAGTACCGCTAAAAAAAGTCAGCGGACATGATTTTGATGATCTTGATCAGCTAAAAGATTATGTTAAAGATAATATTGCTCCATCTTCGTTCAGAAGATTTAGTGAAACAGAATCAACTCAAAAATTGCCTTATCTAAAAACTGCACTTAGAGATTTATTTAGATTTATTCCGGGATTGCTAGCTTTATCTGTTTTGCTTTCAATGACCTTTATTGTTTCATCTGCACTATTGATGATTCCATTTTTTATCGTATTTTTCATTCTGATTTTTACACCTCTGAACCACATGTATAGCCAAAACAAGTTGGCTCGCTCTATGGAGCTGAGTTTTGCTCAAACAAACGGAGCAAAATTATCAATGTTTTTTTCTTTTGTGATCCAGAATTTTATATTAAACTTGCCAACCAATATTTTTCTTTTTATCCTGGCTGATTATTATTACAGTTATTTAATTGTGGATGCTTTCTTTTATGGTATTAGAGTTTTTGCTATTGCCAGATTATATGCCCTCTTTTATCAAATGTTGGCAATAAGACAGCCTTATTCTGTTTAGTGCAGATGTATATTTTTTTGGAGTGATGATTGATGGTAGCCTTAGAACTCATACAACAAGAATTAATGAAAGAAGATCAGCCATTAGAGATGTTACGTCAGTCTTTGCATCTGGCCGATGCTGAAAGACGGATCTCTGAATTAGAACTGCGTTCTGCTGAACCGGGTTTTTGGGATGACATTGAACAGGCTCAAAAAATCCAACAAGAAATAACTAAATTAAAAAAGAAACAGGACCGATTTAATAAAACAGCAGAATTACTTGAAAATCTGCAGATTCTTTGTGAGCTAGGTATACAAGAAGAAGATGAATCGGTACTTGAAGAAATTGAAAAAGATCTAGCAAGTTATCGACAAAAATATGACCAATTAAAAATGGAAACTCTTTTTACCGGTGAACATGATAAATTCAATGCTCTCATGACTTTACACCCCGGTGCAGGAGGTACAGAAGCGCAAGACTGGACTCAGATGCTCTATCGGATGTATGCTCGCTGGGCAGAGCAACATGGTTATGAACTTGAAATTTTAGACTATTTAGATGGTGATGAGGCCGGCATTAAGAGCGTAAGTTTTAGGATTTCCGGAGAAAATGCATATGGCTATTTGAAATCTGAAGCCGGAGTTCATCGTTTGGTCAGGATTTCTCCATTTGATTCTTCCGGCAGGAGACATACATCCTTTGCTTCTGTTGAGGTTGTGCCAGAACTTGATGATTCAATTGAAGTCGAGCTAGATCCTGACGATTTGCGTTTTGATTATTTTCGAGCTTCAGGTGCAGGAGGACAACATGTTAACAAAACTTCTTCTGCTGTCAGGATAACTCATTTGCCCACAGGCATAGTAGTTTCTTGTCAGTCTGAGCGTTCGCAGAGACAAAATCGTGAAACTGCTTTGAATATGTTGAAATCAAAGTTGTATACATTAGCTTTACAAGCTCAAGCAGAGCGGATTGAAGATTTAAAAGGTGATCAACTGGAGATAGGTTGGGGAAGTCAAATTAGATCTTATGTATTTATGCCTTATACGAAAGTTAAAGATCATCGTACCGATTATGAAACAGGTGATGTTGACTCAGTAATGGATGGAGATCTTGATGGTTTCATCAATGCCTATNTAATTGATCAGACGAATATTGCAGATAAANAATGAAGGGAAATATTCAGTGATGAAGAAAAAAGCATTAATCAGTGTATCCGATAAAACAAATCTGATTGATTTAGCGAAAAAATTAATCCAATTAGATTATGAAATAATTTCAACCGGAGGTACGGCAAAACATCTAGCTGATAATGAGATACCGGTAACTGAGGTTGAAGAGGTTACAAGTTTTCCGGAATGTTTTGACGGTAGAGTGAAAACTCTACATCCTAAAATCCATGGTGGATTATTGGCCAGAAGAGATCTTGAAAATCACTTAGAAACTGCTCTTGAATTAGAAATTCCATTGATTGATTTGGTCGTGGTAAACTTATATCCTTTTGAAGAAACTATGCTCAAACAAGGAGAAGACCTTACTACATGTATTGAACAAATTGATATTGGCGGTCCGGCAATGTTGAGATCTGCAGCCAAGAACTTCAGATCTGTTGTTGTCTTGACGGACATAGCAGATTATACACCTGTTCTATCAGAACTTGAAAAAAATGGAGAAATATCATCCTTAACCAGACTAAAATTGGCGAGAAAGGTATTCTCAAAGACAGCATTTTATGACAGTTTGATTGCTCAATATTTAGCAGATAATATTTCAAATTTGGAAAAACAATATGAGCTAAAATCGGAAAAATTCAAGCTGAATCCGGTAACTGATTTGGTTTTAAGTTATCATAAAGTAGCAGATTTACGTTACGGTGAGAATCCTGCTCAAGAAGCAGCATTATATAACAGAGCAGTACCTGTTGGATCAAGTTTACTTGCTGCAGAGCAATTGCATGGTAAAGAACTATCTTATAATAATTATGCAGATACTGATGCCGCACTCGCAATGGTCAAGGAGTTTTCTAGACCGACAGTTGTAGCGGTAAAGCATAGTAACCCTTGTGGGATTGCCTCGGCAGATGAGATTGAAGAAGCATGGGATAAAGCATATCAAGCAGATCCTGTTTCGATATTCGGCGGTATCGTTGTCCAAAATCGTCCTGTAACAAAAGGTGAAGCGGAAAAAATGAGTCAGATATTTTTGGAAGTCATTCTGGCACCGGATTATGATCAAGAAGCTTTTGAAATTCTCAGCCAAAAGAAAAACATCCGTTTATTAAAATTAGCGGATTTAGCGGAACCATATCCTGCTGATACTCAGATGATTAAAGAAATATATGGTGGAGTGCTTATACAGGACTATGATCAAAACTCTCTTGATCAAGAAGAGCACAGAGTTGTTACCGAAACTGAACCTGATAAAAAAGATTTAAAAGATTATTATTTTGCAATGAAAGTTGTCAAACATGTAAAATCTAATGCCATAGTCTTAGTAAAAGATGAACAGACTGTAGGTATTGGACCGGGACAACCAAATAGAATTACTTCTGCCAACATTGCTATTAAACAGGCAGGAGAAAAAGCTGTCGGAGCAATTTTAGGATCTGATGCATTTTTCCCATTTGCTGATACGGTGGAAGCTGCTTACAATGCAGGAGTAAAGGGAATTATTCAACCGGGCGGTTCAATTCGTGATCAAGAATCAATTGACTTTTGTAACAAGCATCAGATCCCGATGATATTTACCGGCGTTAGACATTTTAAACATTAATATTAAAATAGAAATAGGTTAAGTATTTTTGGCTAAGAAAATCAAAGTTGCAATATTTGGTGGATCGTTTGATCCTTTTCATAATGGACACAAACAGGTAATTGAGGGTTTGGTCAAGTTAAACCGATTTGATCAAATAATTATCATGCCTTTGGGATTAGCACCTCATAAGAACAAATATATGACACCTGCCAGCTATCGTTACGAAATGACGAGGCTAGGTATTAGAGATATTCCTGAAGTCATATTAAGTGACTATGAAGTCAACCGACCGGGTCAGTATTCTTACACGATTGATACAATTGATTATTATAAGCAAAAAATAAGTAATGAACATATCTACAATGAATTAAAAACAATCAGTAACAAAAAGAGTTTCAAAAATAAAAAAAGTGCCAAGATTGACACTTATCATTTAAGTCGCTTACAAAATGTAAAGGTAAAGATAAATTTGGTCTATGGGTCAGATGCCCTTGACACAATAGAATCTTGGTATGAACCCGAAAAAATAATGAAAAGAGCCAAACTTCTAATTTGTCGTAGGGGTAATGAAGACATTAACCATATGAATCAAAGGGCAGATTATCTCAGAAAAAAATATCATGCTAAGATAGACTTTTTTGAAATAGAGGAAACAGATATTTCATCTACTAAACTCAGAGAAAAGCTCAAACAGGACAAAAAACAAAAAAACAAACTACCAGTTTCTGTCTGTAAATACATAAAAAATAATAAAATATATGTCTTCAATGATGATATGGCTCAATTGTCCAGAGAACAATTGGTACAACTTGCAATTTATGAAAAAGAAGTAAAGCGAAACGTTTCACGTTCACGCTTGAACCATTCGTTAAATGTAATGCAATATGCTGTGCATCTGGCAAGAGTTCATAATTTTGATTTAATGAAGGCTGCTACAACAGGAATTTTGCATGATATTGCTAAATCAATGAAATTAGAAAAACAATATCGTTTTGCTAAAAAAACAGGAAAGTTAAGTCCTTTGAATAAAAACATAGCTCATGGTCCTGCGGGAGCATGGTACATTCATAAATATTTGGGAGTAGAAGATCCAGAAATCCTAGATGCATTGGTTTATCATACAACATCCAGAAAAAGGATGACCAAATTAGACCAAATAATCTTTTTAGCTGATAAATTGGAATATGGCAGACCATTCGAAAATTTAAAAACAATTAGAGAAACAGCTGAAGTCGACCTGGATTTAGCAATGCAAATGTGTTTAGATGAAGTGAAGATAGCTTTAAAAAGAAACAGAAAAAAAGGACATCCAGAGACTTTAGCCGCCAGAAAATATCTGAGAAAATCTTAATAATGGAGGAATATAATTTGGATATTGAACGTTTAAAAAATCAAGTAGTAGAAGTATTAGAAACCAAAAAGGCCATTGATGTTGAAGTGATTGATGTCGCAAAAAAGACAATGCTTGCCGAATATTTTGTTATAGCTAGCGGTAATACTAATGTACAAGTAAAAGCTTTGACCGAAGATGTTCTTCTGGAAGTAGAGAAAAATGTCGGAGTTAATCCTGCTAGAATCGAACGCGATTCACTTAATCGCTGGAATCTACTTGATTATAAAGACATTGTCGTACATATATTCCATCAGGAAGATCGTGAGTTTTATCAGTTAGAGAAATTGTGGCATGGCCCCTTAACGATAGATGTGGTTGATTCTTAATTTTCCAAATTTTTAAAAATTACCGATTTTACTAGTGATTCTTATTATAATAAGTATTTTTTAGTTGCAAGAACAATATACTGAGAGTGGATCCGAGGAGGTTTGCATGATCAGTGAACGCAATTTAAAGATACTTATTTTTATTATTGCATTACTTTTTATAATTTTATTTTACATATTTATTGCCCGTCCTAAATTAAATTATCAGACAATTAATTCTTGGCAGACATTAGATAATTGTTCTGCCAAGAATACTGTGATTAATAACAGTGAAAGCAAGGTTTCTAAACAGGAGCAAATCTTTGAGTCAGAAGCAACAGTTCAAATCATTGAGGTTTTCCCTGTGCATATTATGGGTGAAGTTAAACAACCCGGAGTTTATCAGGTTGATTCGACCATGATTGTGCAAGATGCGATTGAACTTGCGGGCGGACTAACATCTGAGGCAGATTTACTCTTGATAAATTTGGCCAATCAGATTCAACCACATCAAAAAATTTATATACCATGCTTTAATGATGATAAATTGGAAAAAGTCCAATCCGAAAATAATCCGGTACACATTTTCAACCAAAATAATAATCCGGATTCAGCACTAAAAGTTGATCTTAATACAGCTGATTTGAACGAACTTCAGACATTAAATGGTATAGGTCCTTCAAAAGCTCAAGCAATCATAGAATATAGGGCTAAGAACGGAAGTTTTCTAAAAATTGAAGATTTAATGCAGGTGCCCGGAATTAAAGAAGGAAGTTTTGAAAAAATAAGAGATAAAATTATTGTCAATAATCACGATTGAATGCAAAGATAACAACAGAAGAAATCTTTATTTTGTAAATTTAATATTTCAATGCTAAAATTTAACCATCGCCGCAGGAATTATTTCAAAATACTAGGAGAAAATATGAGTTTAGCCGATAAATTATTCATAGAAAACTGTCGTTTGATTATTGATAACGGATTTGATCAAACAGGAGAGAAAGTCAGACCTCATTGGGAAGATGGGACTCCAGCATACACCAAGAAATATTTTGGAATTGTTAATCGTTATGATCTCAGTCAAGAATTTCCGATATTGACAATCAGGCCGATAAATTTTCGGGCTGCTATTGATGAAATTCTCTGGATTTGGCAAAAAAAATCTAACAATATAAATGATTTAAATAGTAAAATTTGGAATCAATGGGCGAGGGAGGATTCGACCATTGGTAAAGCTTACGGTTATCAAATGCAACTCAAACATAAATATAAAGAAGGTATGTTTGATCAAGTAGACCGAGTACTTTTTGATTTAAAAAACAATCCTTCATCTCGTCGTATCTTGACCTCAATGTATAATTTTGCAGACCTACATGATATGGCTTTATATCCTTGTGCATATAGTATGACATTTAATGTTACGGGTAATAAACTCAATGCAATTCTTAATCAGCGTTCACAAGATATGCTTGTAGCTAATAATTGGAATGTCATTCAGTACTCAGTTCTAATTCATATGTTTGCCCAAGTCAGTGGCTTGGTTGCAGGAGAATTTATTCATGTAATCTCTGATGCTCATATCTATGACAGACATATACCGATTGTAGAGGAATTGTTAAAACAAGAAATCTATGCGCCACCTGTTTTTAAAGTGAATCAGTCAATTGACAACTTTTATGATTTTACAGTGGATGACTTTAAGCTCGAGAATTACGAACATGGACCTGCTGTAACTAAAATACCGGTGGCTATATAGAACATTTGAAGGAAATAAGGAAATAGATGATCGCAATTGTCAATACTGACCCTAATTGGGGTATTGGTAAATCAAATGAATTACAAGTAAGAATTTCGAAAGATTTAATAAGATTTAAAGATCTCACTCTGAATAAAGTAATCATTTACGGTTCGAAAACAATGCAAACATATCCGAAAGGACGCCCGCTACCGAATCGGACTAATATAGTCTTGACCAGAAATAGAGAATTAATAATTGAGGGGGCAATAGTCTGTTATTCTCTTGCAGAATTATTAGACAAGGTCGAGCAACTAAAACAAGAAGCTAATTTAGAAAGTGAAGATTTTATCGTGGTGGGTGGGGCGATGATTTACGAGATGTTGTTACCTCATTGCAATAAATGTTATGTGACCAGAATAGATCAGGTATTGCCTGCAGATAGTTTTTTCCCTAATTTAGATCAGAGAGAAGACTGGGAACTGATTGAACAGTCTCAATGGTATCATGATCTAACCAATGACCTTAATTATAGTTTTTTAACATACCGGAGAAAATAAATGTCGATTATTACATTAAAGACTTGGCGTCAAATAGATGCTGATCTGGTTTGGGAATTAGGACTTCCTATAAATTTATTCCGTAACAAGACTCATTTGCGTCAAATGATCAGTCAGTATCGAAAACTAAGACAAGCAGAAGTTTATCTTGTTCTCAATCAAAAAGGTCTGATCTACGGTTTGCTATTTATGGAATCAATCTTTCTAGATCCTAGAACACTGATTGGAAATTTGATGCCCCTAACCGGACAGGAAAATTATTTTGATCCTTCAAAACAGCAAACTCTTAATCAAGTAGGAGCAGCATATTTTGATCTGAATCCTTACTTCGATCAATTGATCCTCCAAATTCCCAACGAAAAAGAAATAGTTATACCCGGTAGTGAACCTGCAATATATTTAGGTGATTCTATATATCCTAATCGCTTTGAAACAAAACAATATGCTGCCGCGGATTTTTTGTTATATAGTTTTTTATTATTTACATTTAAGAAACATCATATAGCGGTTAGTATTTGCTCTAATAAAATCGTTAGAGTGGAGTTTATTCAGCCAGGACAACAGATTACTAATCACAGTTTAAAACAAGCATTAGCAAAAGACTGCTATTTGAATGAATCAGGTGAAATATCGACCGACCAGGGTATTGTAGAGTTGCTTTCAAAGCGAGATCAAATCAATATCGAATTGAAATTAAAAATAATCAAACAATTCACTGATTATTTTTCAGGAAAGCTAAAAGAGTTTACGCTACCATTCGAATTTAATGAAGGAACTGATTTTCAACGCCGAGTCTGGCAAATTTTAGCTAAGATTCCTTATGGGAGTGTTTTGTCATATGAAGAGGTAGCACAACAATTGACCGGAAATTCAAAGAAAGCTTATGCTTATGCGAGGGCTGTTGGCTCAGCTTGTGGTAAAAATCCGATCGGAATTATTATTCCTTGTCATAGAGTAATTGGCAAAGACAGATCTTTGACCGGTTTTGGTGGTGGGGTCAAGTTGAAGGGACATCTGCTGGATTTAGAATTTATGGGCAGATCATCCGGCTAACTTTTATTTTGAATAATACTTGACAAAAGAAATTACCCTTAATATAATTCGTGATGTGCCTTTTTTTGAAAAGGAATTTTATAAGTGGTCCAGATATGGTGGAATTAGCTCAGTTGGTTAGAGTGCCAGATTGTGGCTCTGGAGGTCGTGGGTTCGATTCCCATATTCCACCCCATTCTAAATAAGGCAAATGACATTTTACATTGGGATGTCGCCAAGCGGTAAGGCACGGGACTTTGACTCCCGCATTCGTAGGTTCGAATCCTGCCATCCCAGCCATACGATCCACTAGCTCAGTCGGTAGAGCACTTGACTTTTAATCAAGGGGTCCGGGGTTCGATCCCCCGGTGGATCACCATTAAGTCTTGAAATAACATTATTTCAAGACTTTTTTAATTCTAATATCTGTTCTTCTTTGATATGATTACTATATTATTTGTTATTTTTTGATGAGAAAGAAGAATATGAAGAAAAACATACGAAAAGCTTCAACAACTAGACGAATTGCTCTGATTACGGGTGCATCATCCGGCCTAGGTTATGAATTTGCTAAACAACTAGATCTTGAATCAAGTATAGACGAGATCTGGCTAGTAGCAAGAAGAGAACATCGTTTAGAGGCATTAGCTGAAGAATTAACCCATCAAGCCAGAGTCTTAGCTTGTGATGTGACCGATCCTGCTTGGCAAAAACATTTAATAAAAATCTTAAGCACCGAAAACATACAAATAGATACTTTAATAAATTCTGCCGGGATGGGGAAAAAAGGTTCGGTTGAAGAAATAGGCTTAGCCAATAATTCGTACATGGTAGATTTGAATTGTAAAGCCTTAACAGAAATATGCTCAATCTGTATTCCTTATATGGCTGAAAACAGTAGAATCTTAAATGTTTCTTCTACAGCTTCATTTTTGCCTCAACCGAGATTTGCCGTATATGCTGCAACAAAAGCCTATATTTTAAGTTATACCAGAGCTTTAGATAAAGAATTGAAACCAAGGAAAATAACGGTGACTGCTGTTTGTCCCAATCCTATGGAAACTGAATTTTTTTGCCATACAGGGCAACCTGAAGAAATCTCAGCTTTAAAAAAAATAGGTCTAGAGGATGTAGGTAAAGTTGCTCGAAAAGCCTTGCGCAGATCTAAACGGAAGAAAGACATTTCACTACAGAGTATGACTTCACATCTTATTAGATTAATTTCGCGAATTTTTCCTCATCCTTTCGTACTCTGGATAGAAAAGAAAATTGGTTTATAAAATTCAGATAATACTTATGGAGTTGTAGATGAAAAATAAAAAAGTAAAAATAGCTGATAAACAGCTATTTTCACAAGGTAAGCTTGATCATGATGAAAAAAATAAATTGCCTGAATTTTCAATTAATGAAATATATTACATCGTGGATTCTTATACAAAAACCATGATTGCTGATCTGAATAACTGGCAACCAAAAGTAAATGGAGTCAATATGCTCTTGATTCGTGGTTTGCATGAACAAGAGAAAATATCACAAATTGGTCATAGACTCGATTTACATGAACTGACATTGAGGTAAATTGGATCTTCGATCTACTACGCTAATTCATATTATGTAAATTGAGAGTGAATTTGATTACTACAAAATAAAATGCTTAAGAAGTGGGGTTTCTATTGATAAAACTTACTTATTTTATATAATAGAATAGAAAAACAGGTAAATTATGCAGATAGGTATTTTACTATTATCGTGCTACAATTATCTTAGTTATAAATAAAGTCGTGTTAAGAGAGTTTAGGAGGAAAACATGTTTAAAATCGTTAAAAAAGAAAAATTAAATGACGATGTGACCAGAATGGCTATTGAGGCTCCTCTGATCGCGGAAAAAGGCAAGGCTGGCCAATTTATCATATTTAGAGTTGACGAATTGGGTGAGAGAATTCCTTTAACTATTGCCGGAACAAATAAAGATGAGGGAACAGTTGATATTATTTTTCAGACAATAGGTAAAGGTACCAGAGTATTAGCTAACAAAGAAGAGGGTGAATATATTCTGGATTTTGTAGGTCCACTAGGCATTCCTTCAGCTCTCGAAGGTCATAAAAGAGCTTGTGTAATTGGAGGCGGAGTTGGAACAGCGATTGCATATCCATCTGCTGTTGAATTGCATAATCTTGGTTCAGAAGTTGACGTTATTGTCGGTTTCAGAAATAAAGATATTGTCATTCTAGAAGATGAATTTAGAGCTGCTTCAGATAATTTATATATGATGACTGATGATGGATCATATGGTGAACACGGATTTGTGACAAAGAAATTGGAAGACTTGTTAGAAGCCGGTGTCGAGTATGACGTTATTGTAGCAATAGGTCCGGTACCGATGATGAAAGCTGTTGTAGAGTTGACCAAGCCAAAAGGTATAAAAACCTTAGTTTCTTTGAACCCGATTATGGTAGACGGAACAGGAATGTGTGGTTGTTGCCGTGTCGTAGTTGATGGTGAATTGAAATTCGCTTGTGTTGATGGTCCTGAATTTGATGGATTTGAAGTTGATTTTGATGACCTTACAAGACGTAATAGAACTTATATTGCCGAAGAAGAAGCAAGAGATCACGAATGTCGTGCAGAGTTAGCTGCCAAAAAAGCGGATCAATAATTGCTTTAACTTGAAGATGTTTACTGCGAAAAATAAAAGGAGAATATAAATGGCAAAACGAAATATGAGCCCAGAAAAAGTTGAAATGCCGGCTCAAGACGCAAAGGTCAGAGCTAGGAATTTTGAAGAAGTTACTCATGGATATACTGTTGAGATGGCTAAAGAAGAAGCTGCACGGTGTTTGCAGTGTAAGCATAAACCGTGTGTAAACGGATGTCCGGTTATGGTTAAAATTCCTGAGTTTATCCATTTAATTACAGAAGATGACTTTGAAGGTGCATATCAGAAGATCCTAGAAACAAACGTTCTACCTGCTATCTGCGGTAGGGTTTGTCCCCAGGAATCACAGTGTGAAGCTTTATGTGTGCGCGGGATAAAACATGAACCGGTCGGAATCGGACGTTTAGAGCGCTTCGTTGCTGATTATCATAGAGAACATGCAGAGCCTGAATCTCATAATTATGAAACAAATGGACATAAAGTAGCTATCGTCGGATCCGGACCTGCAGGTTTAAGTTGTGCAGGCGATCTAGCTAGAATGGGTTATGAAGTTACTATTTTTGAGTCACTGTCTGAAGGCGGTGGAGTTTTGGTTTACGGTATTCCGGAATTCCGTTTACCGAATGATATTGTTAAAAATGAAATCAAACAATTAGAGCTTGATGGAGTTAAAATAGAAACCAATGTTGTAATTGGTCGTACAATTACAATTGATGAATTGATGGATGAATACGGTTATGAAGCTGTATTTATCGGGTCAGGTGCCGGTTTACCGGTTTTCCTCGGAATTCCAGGCGAAAATAGCATCGGTGTTTATTCCGCAAATGAGTATTTAACACGTTCAAATCTTATGAGAGCATATGATGAATGTTACGATACACCGATCAGAAAGAGCAAAAAAGTTGCAGTTGTTGGAGGCGGTAATGTTGCAATGGACTCTGCCCGTACAGCTTTACGTTTAGGTGCAGATGAGGTTTACATCATTTATCGTCGTTCATTCGAAGAGATGCCGGCCCGTATTGAAGAAGTACACCATGCTGAAGAAGAAGGTGTTATCTTTAAGAACCTGAATAATCCGACCGAAATAAAGACAGATGAATCGGGCGAAGTTGTAGCAATGACTTGTATTCAAATGGAGCTTGGCGAGCCGGATGAATCCGGTAGACGTCGTCCGCTTCCTATTGAGGGTTCAGAGTATGACATAGAATTGGATACTGTAATTATTGCTGTGGGAACAAACCCCAATCCGCTAATTAAGGACACTACTGAAGGTTTAGATGTTACTTTCTGGGGCGGAATAATTGCTGATGAAGGTGGAGCAACATCCAGAGAAGGTGTGTTTGCCGGCGGTGATGCTGTTACAGGCGCAGCTACAGTTATTTCAGCAGCAGGTGCAGGTAAAGTAGCAGCAACATCTATAGACGAATATATTAAAAGCAAAAATGCTTAAGTGATTATAAAAATATTATTAAGCCGAAGTGAGCAGAGTACCGCTTCGGCTTAAATAATCAAAAGATATTTTACTATATATGATCCATTAGCTCAGCTGGCAGAGCACTTGACTCTTAATCAAGGGGTCCGGGGTTCGATCCCCCGATGGATCACCATAACAAGACCCTGTAGTATAAACACAAACAGGGTTTTTGTCTGAGCAATATGATAATAAAACAACATATTGCAAAACTCATCTTTAGGCAAAGGAGTCTATATGAAGAAAAAGTCTTTCTTAACAATTATCATTTTAATTCTATTGATTGTCCTATCTTCTTGTAATAATAAATTTGAAAAGAATCTAGAACCAGATGTTTTCTCTGAAGACACTTTTAAAACCAAAGCAACTGAAAAAATCGAACAGACGGAAAAGAAGGAAACTGCTAATTTGGAAGACTACGCTCCGGAAATAGAGGGCGAGTGGAAATTGGTTTCAGGTGGTTTGAAGGAAGGATCAGATGTTGAAGAAACTATTCTCCTAGAAAGTGAAGAGTTGATCTTAAAAGTAAAGTCATTTCATAGGCATGGTGATGAGGGACCATATCTTCTGATGGAAGTTGAGAATCTTACAGAAGATGAACTCGAACTGGGAGTTATCAATGCATCTATTAGTGGAATTCATATTTTCCCCAAATTTCATTTAACTG
>JGI24709J26583_10000092_pt1 | contig 63918 bp, 55 predicted proteins | sample BioPla2DNA1_FD_26583 | JGI IMG/M metagenome (IMG submission 26583) | reverse complement strand
CAAATAGCTAAGTACTTAGTTGAGCAGATTTCTTACAGTGCTTTAGGTCCACAAAATAAGTAAGAATAACTAATAACTAAAATAAAATGCCTGACTTTTATTAGTTAGGCATTTTTATTTTGAGATGTTTTCGGAATATGTGAAATAATGAATTTAACTTTTAGTCTTGACTTTTATATAATTTTATAGTATAATTAATGCGTTATAATGCTGACGTGGCACAGTAGGTAGCGCAACGCCTTGGTAAGGCGTAGGTCGGCGGTTCAAGTCCGCTCGTCAGCTCCATAAGACATGCTTCCTAAGTAATGTGTTTACATTGCTCGGGGGGTATTTTTTTATGTACATTGATTTACATAGATCCACAATAAGCCCTTGATTAAGTTACTAGCTAATAATCAAGGGCTGTATTAATATAAAATAATTTTGTAAGTATTACTTCTGGGTATAGCACCAATACCAATCATTGCACTGCAAATTTTCTTTCTGAGGATTATCCTCGCGTTCAATAAGCCCAGAATAGGTTTTAGGAGGTCTGACCATAGTCGGTTGTCCCGGTTGCCAATTTGCAGGTGTGACAACATTGTATTTATCGGTAGTTTGCAATGCTGTAAGTAGTCTTAGTATTTCTGGAATGCTTCTTCCGTTTGTTAATGGGTAGATAAGGATAGCTCGTATCTTCTGCTCAGGGTCTATAATATATACATTACGAACTGTTTCCTGAGTGCTGACATCTGGAGCAATCATGCCATATAATTTTGCTATGTCTCCCACTCTGTCAGCGATTAAAGGAAATGGTACGGTAATACCTGTTGCATTATAAATTGAATGTAGCCATGCCAGATGAGATGGGGTACTGTCTATACTCAAACCTAGTAGTTGAGTGTTCCTATTGACAAATTCCTGATATAGTTGAGAAAAGGATATAAATTCAGTAGTACAAACTGGAGTAAAATCTCCAGGATGTGAGAAGAACACCACCCATTTTCCCTTGTAATCTGACATTTTTACAGGGCCCATTGTAGAATTAGCAATAAAATCCGGAGCAGTCATGCCAATACTTAAACATATTGTATTCAATTAATCACCACCAATCTTTGATAATATATTATATGTATATAGGTAAAACTTGGCAACAAAATTAATAATATAATTAATAAAAATGTTTATATGGCTTGACATAATTATTTAAATGAAATATAATAATATTAATGAATTATAAACAATTTATTAATAAATAATAATATTTTTCAATAAATTGGAACTTTTTTTTCGTTTTATGTGATGAAAGCAAAAAAGATAAAAATATTTGGTTAGTAGAAAGGAAATCAATATGAATCATGTCACAAAATTGATTAATGAGATGATAAAGTTTTTTTCAGGGGATGTAAAAAGAATAAATCATTTTTTAAAGGTTCATTCATATGCTAAGTTAATTATGGACCTAGAGAATATTAATAANGGATTATGTAATATAATTGAGGTTGCGGCATTAACACATGATATTGGTATAAAGATATGTGAAGAAAAATATAATACTTGTTCAGAAAAATATCAGGAAATTATGGGACCATCAGCAGCAAAAAAGATGTTGAAACAGCTTGGATACGATGGAGGCCTTATTGAAAGAGTATGCTATCTTGTGGGGCATCATCATACATATACAAATATTGACGGGATTGATTATCAGATATTAATAGAAGCAGATTTGCTTGTAAATATTTATGAAAAAATGCTTACAAAAGAGGAGATAATAAAAATAAGGGATACTATTTTTAAAACTAAGACTGGAACAAGGTTGATTAATGAATTATTCTTAAGAACAAACTAAACTGTATATTGATTATAATTACAAGGATTTCTGAGTATAATTTTATAATAGGCAAAATAAAACTCAGCTTAAAATGCTTTAAAACCTTGGAATTTGAGGGGGAGGGCATATGATATGCAGTTTAATGGATTTACGAAATAAAGAAGTAGTAAATATCAGCAATGGAGAGAAGCTAGGATTTGTAGATGATATAGAAATTGATACAGAAACATCAACAGTGATAGCTCTTATAGTTTATGGTAGAGAAAGGTTATGGGGGCTTTTTGGAAGAGATGATGATTTAATTATTAGTTGCAAAGAAATTAAGCTGATAGGGAAGGACACAATATTGGTAGCGCATAACAGTGATATTGACGAAATGAGAAAGCCAGATACAAAATCGACAAAATTTAAGTCGTTTAGCTTCGAAAATTTGTATAAGTAAACAAATAAACTTTACTTGAAAATGGTATAATTATATGTTATAATATTAAGCAGTTCGCACGCACATGTTTTTGTAGCCAGGTTCCTTGAAAAAGGTCGGATACAAGTTAAACTGGGCGGAGGAATAAAAACCAAAATTAGGAGGAAAACTCATGGGAGTAGTATCAATGAAACAGCTTCTTGAGGCTGGTGTTCACTTCGGACATCAAACAAGAAGATGGAATCCAAAAATGGCACCATACATTTTTACAGAAAGAAATGGCATATACATTATCGATTTGCAGAAAACAGTAAAGAAGCTTGAAGAGGCTTATATGTTTATTCGAGATATTTCTGCACAGGGTGAATCAGTTCTTTTTGTAGGAACAAAAAAACAGGCTGGTGACTCAATAAAGGAAGAGGCACAAAGAGCAGGTGCTCATTATGTTAATGCTCGTTGGCTTGGAGGAATGATGACAAACTTCAAGACAATAAGAAGAAGAATTGACCGTTTGGCTCAGTTAAGAGAAATGGAGTCTGATGGTACATTTGATTTATTGCCTAAAAAAGAAGTAGTAAAGTTAAAATTAGAAATAGAAAAGCTTGAAAAGTTTTTAGGCGGTATTAAGGAAATGAACAAATTGCCTGGTGCGTTGTTTATTGTTGATCCAAGAAAAGAAAAGATTGCAGTTGCTGAAGCTAAGAAATTGAATATTCCAATAGTAGCGATTGTAGATACAAACTGTGATCCTGATGAAATCGACTATATCATACCTGGTAATGATGACGCAATAAGAGCAGTTAAGCTTATTGCTGGTACAATTGCAAATGCAATTATTGAAGGCAGACAGGGTGAAGATCAAGTTGCAGATTCAGAAGAAGCTGTAGAAGAAGTATCTGCTGAGGAAGTGTCTTTTGAGAAGAACGCTTCTAAAGAGGCATCTACTGAGGAAGCTGCTGAATAGAATAATTTGCCCGAATATGATAATGATATATTCGGGCATTTCAAATAAGAAACCGATAAGTTTTAAGATGTAATGGAGGAAAATAATATGGCTAATTATACCGCTAAGGAAGTAAATGAGCTACGCAAAAGAACTGGTGTCGGCATGATGGATTGCAAGAACGCACTTGTTGAAGCTGATGGAGATATGGAAAAGGCAATTTTGATACTTAGAGAAAAGGGATTAGCAACACAAGCAAAAAAAGCTGGAAGAATAGCGGCAGAAGGCTTAGTATTGTCTGTGGTTGATAGAAGTAAAAACATTGGCGCTATTGTTGAAGTAAACTGCGAAACTGACTTCGTTGCAAAGAACCCAGAATTTAAGAGCTTTGTAGAAAGCGTTGCAGCAACAATTATTAATGAAAACCCAGCTGATATGGATGCATTACTAAAAGCAAAGCTAGATGGCTCAACTGAAACTGTTGAAGAGGGACTTCAAAGTCTATTCTTAAAGATTCGTGAAAATCTTCAAATCAGACGTTTTACACGCTTAGAGGGTATACTTGTTCCTTATGTTCATGGTGATGGTAGAATTGGTGTATTAGTAAAGCTTGAGTCTGATATTGACCCAACAAATGAGGAAATGCTTGCTTGTGGTAAAGACTGTGCATTGCAAATTGCTGCACTAAACCCTGCTTATTTAAATAAAGAATCTGTTCCTGATTCAGTTATTGAAACTGAAAAATCAATAATGAAGGCTCAAATGTCTGAGGATCCTAAGATGGCTAACAAGCCTGAACAGGTAATTTCTAAAATCGTTGACGGTAAGATTGGAAAGTACTACTCAGAGAATTGCTTGCTTGAGCAGGAATTTGTTAAGGATGGCGAATTGACAGTTGCTAAGTATATAGAAGGTGTTGCAAAGAAGCTTGGCGGTACAATTAAGGTTGTTGAATATGTTCGCTATGAAAGAGGCGAAGGAATTGAGAAGAAAGAGGAAAACTTTGCTGAAGAAATTGCAAAGATGATTAACTAATAAATTGCACTTAATGTTAATAAAGAGCATGGGCATTCCTGTGCTCTTTATTTTGATTTTTTTTGAACAAATGCTTTACATTATTGGTTTTTTAGTGTAGAATATAAGGAGTAAAAAGTGTGAGGTGTTTGAAATGGTACCAAAGTATAAACGAGTACTTTTAAAGCTGAGTGGTGAAGCATTAGCAGGGGATAATAAATTCGGGCTGGATTACACCGTTATAACTGAAATATGTAAGAGTATAAAAAGGGCTGCTGATGAAGGTGTAGAAATAGCCATTGTTGTAGGTGGAGGGAATATTTGGCGCGGTCGTTCAAGCGGAGGAATGGATAGAACAAGAGCCGACCATATGGGAATGCTTGCCACAGCAATAAATGCATTAGCAGTAGCGGATGTATTAGAATCCATGGATATTGATGTCAGGGTTCAGACTGCAATAACCATGCAGCAGGTAGCAGAGCCTTATATTCGTAATAAAGCTGTCAGACATCTGGAAAAAGGCAGGATAATTATACTTGCCTGCGGAACAGGAAATTCATTTTTCTCAACAGATACTGCTGCAGCATTAAGAGCTGCGGAAATTGAGGCAGATATTTTGTTAAAAGCAACTATGGTTGATGGAGTTTATGATAAGGATCCTAAAATATATAGTGATGCTGTTAAATATGATAATTTAACATTTGGGGAAATACTTAATAAGGAGTTAATGGTTATTGATGGTACAGCTGCATCAATGTGCCGTGATAACAATATGCCTTTATTGGTTTTTGATTTAAGTAAACCTGAAAATATATATGATGCAATAATAGGAAAAAATATAGGTACAATAGTAACGGAGGAAAAGTAATATGAAAGAGAAAATTAAACTTGCTGAAGCTAGTATGAGTAAAGCAGTAGATAAATTAAAACATGAATTTACAACAATAAGGGCTGGAAGAGCTAATCCAGCTGTGCTTGAAAAGGTATCTGTTGATTATTATGGAACACCAACACCAATTAACCAGATGGCTGCTATATCTGTTTCAGAGGCTAGAATTCTTGTGATTCAGCCATGGGATGTATCAAGCCTTAAGCCAATTGAAAAGGCTATCTTAGCGTCCGATATTGGAATTACTCCAACTAATGATGGAAAAGTAATTAGACTTGTTTTCCCACAATTGACTGAGGACAGAAGAAAGGAATTGTGTAAAACTATTAAAAAATATGGTGAGGATACAAAGGTAGCTATCCGTTCAGTAAGGCGTGATGCTATTGAGAAGTTTAAGACGATGAAGAAGAATTCTGAGATTAGTGAAGACGATTTAAAGGTATGCGAGAAGGATATCCAGAACTTAACTGATAAATATTGTGGTGCTGTTGATGCTTTAGTTGCTGACAAAGAAAAGGAAGTAATGTCAATATAGCCATAGGGGATTAACACCACTTATTTTGGAGGATTAATTATGGCTAATAATAAAGCAGCAGTAAAGGATTTAATATCAATTGAATTACCTGTTCATATAGGATTTATAATGGACGGCAATGGCAGATGGGCAGGGAAAAGGGGTCTTCCAAGAAAATTTGGACATAGGGAAGGCGCTAAGGCTTTTGAAAGCATTGTAAAGTATTGTAAAAACATTGGCATACCTTATATTTCCTTTTACGCCTTTTCCACAGAAAACTGGAAAAGGCCAAAGGATGAGGTAGACGCAATAATTGATTTGTTCAGAAAATATATAGATGATGTCAGAAAACATATTGATGAGAATGTAAGAGTCATTTTTTTAGGTGACAAATCAGTCTTTGATGATGAATTAAGAAGAAAAATGATAAGTCTTGAGAATGATTCTAAAGATTTTACCGCAATGACATTATTGATAGCTGTAAATTACGGTGGCAGAGATGAAATTGTTCGTGCTACAAGAAATATTGCTATGCAGGTGAAGAATAACCAGCTTGAAGTGTCTTCGATTAATGAAGAGCTTTTCGGGAATTATCTTGATACAAAAGGAATACCTGATGTGGATTTATTAATTCGCCCAAGTGGTGAATTAAGATTATCAAATTTTCTAATATGGCAATGTGCCTATGCGGAGTTTTACTATACAGATGTTCTATGGCCTGATTTTAGCCCAAAAGAACTTGACAAGGCGATTCTTGATTACTCTAAAAGAGTAAGGCGATTCGGAGGTGTTTAAAATTTGGCAGTAAGAATAATTTCATCAGTAGTTGCAATCGCAATTGCAGTATTAGTTTTATTTTTGTCAAATACAATAGTGTTTAATTTGGCAGTATCAGCAATTTCCGTCGGCATATTGTATGAATTATATTCAGCAGTAAGATGTAGAGATAATAAGATATCCGTCAGTACAGCATTATCGTATGCTGCATTGGTTCCAATTCTATCATTTGCAGGTTTAGATAAATATCAAGTTTTCTTGACAACTATTTGTGTATTTCTGATATTTTTTGATTATATTATAAATCATAGAAAGATTAAACTGGGGACAGCTTTTTTTACAGTATCGGCAATGCTCTTGATTACTTATTCAATGAATTGTCTAATAAAATTAAAAGATATGAGTGATGCTCATGGCCTTGCTTATGTAGTTCTTGCGCTATGTGGTGGCTGGCTTGCTGACACAGGAGCATATTTTGCAGGAACTTTTCTTGGTAAGCATAAGCTTTGTCCTGAAATAAGCCCTAAAAAAACAGTGGAGGGACTTATCGGTGGAGTGCTTACAAATGGTATATTATTTTCTGTTCTTAGCATAGTTTATGTAAAGGTGCTTACTCAATCGGATACGGTTATAGTGGTTGAGGGGTATTATTTTATTTCATTTATTTTAGGGGCAATTTGTGCATTGGTAGGAACAGCTGGTGATTTAGTGGCCTCCCTTATAAAACGACAATGCAAAATAAAGGATTATGGAAATATTATGCCTGGACATGGTGGAATGCTTGACCGCTTTGACAGTGTATTATTTGTTGTGCCATTTTTCTATGCATTTTTAACTGTTATTGATATTTTAAAGTAATAATTTGGGGCTAAATATATTAAATATGTTTTAGCTCCTTTTTTGCTAAAATGATGTACAATTCAACAGGAGGTATTCTTTATATTTAATGAGGATTAGTAATGATATGAAGCGAGTATCTATTTTAGGTTCAACAGGTTCAATAGGAAAACAGGCATTAGAAGTGATAAGACTGCATAAATTATCAGTAACAGCTCTTGCAGCGCATAGCAATATTAAGCTTTTGGAGGAACAGGCAAGGGAATTTAAGCCTGGATTTATCTGCATATATAACGAGGACTTGTATGGGGAAATAAAGACCAGGCTTGCGGATATGGATGTAAAAGTGTTAGCAGGAATGGATGGCTTGTGTGAGATAGCAAGGCTTAGTGATACTAATATTTTGCTAAATTCCGTTGTTGGTATGGTTGGACTATTGCCAACATTAACAGCGATTGATGCAGGAATTAGTGTTGCACTTGCTAATAAGGAGACGCTTGTTGCAGGTGGAAAGCTTGTCATGGATCTGGCTAAGAAAAAAAATGTGAAGATACTGCCTGTTGATAGTGAGCATTCAGCGATATTCCAGGCATTACAGGGAAATGATATTAATCAGATAAATAAAGTCATTTTAACTGCATCAGGTGGACCATTTTTTAATAAGACTAAAGCAGAGCTTCAAAATGTTACATTGGAACAGGCATTAAATCATCCTAACTGGAGTATGGGGAATAAGGTTACGATAGATTCATCAACGCTTATGAATAAGGGATTAGAGTTTATTGAGGCAAAATGGCTTTTTAATTTAGATTCCAGTCAGATTGAGGTAGTTGTTCATAGGCAAAGTGTTGTTCATTCAGCAGTTGAATATAAGGATTATTCTGTAATTGCTCAGTTGGGTGTACCTGATATGAAGATTCCAATACAGTATGCGTTACTTTATCCTCAACGGCTTGAATGTCCGACAAAAAGGTTATCGCTTACAGATTATGGGACACTAACCTTTGAGAAGCCTGATTATGAAACATTTAAGTGTCTTAAAGCATGCATAAAAGCAATTGAACTTGGTGGAGCGTACCCTTGTATTGTAAATGCCGCAAATGAGGTTGCGGTTGAAAGCTTTATAGCCAAGAAGATAACATTTTTGCAGATTGGAGAAATGGTAACCGCTGCATTAAATCACTTTCCATTCAATGAAATTAACTCATATAATGATGTTATTGAATTTGACACAAAGGCAAGGGAGTATGTTAAATCCTTGATTTAAAACTTAACATAATGCAAATAGGAAGGAGTTTCTTCAAGTCAGACTGAAGAAAAAGCAAGTATGATTAAAATATTAATAGCAATTTTGGTTTTTGGATTAATTATTGCTGTACATGAATTAGGTCATTTTATTGTTGCAAAGCTAAATGATATAAAGGTAAACAAGTTTGCAATAGGCATGGGACCAGTAATTATTAAATTTAAAAAAGGTGAAACTGAATATTCGTTAAGGCTACTTCCATTTGGTGGGTTTTGTGAAATGGAAGGTGCAGATGAGACCAGCAGTAACGAACGCGCGTTTAACAATAAGCCAGTAATTAATAGAATGGCAGTAATAGCTGCTGGAGCAATAATGAACCTTATGCTTGGGTTTGTGCTGATTTTTGCTTCTTTACTTATTTCAAATGACAAGATAACTACAACAGTTGTTACAAAGTTTGATAGGAATGCGTCCAGTGTTGAAGGTGGCTTGCAGGTTGGTGATAAAATTACTAAAATCAATGGAATGACAGTTTTTACTGATATGGATTTAGCATATAAAATTACGACAACAAAGGACTATACCTTTGATTTAGAAGTAAGAAGGAATGGTAAAAAGGTTGTTCTTGATGATGTAAAAATTTACAGTTACTATTATATTAGAAATGTGGATAGAAGTAAGGCAGATGATTTTTCACCTTATTATACCTATAATGAAAATACAAAAGAATTTACAGAACTTCGCGATATAACAGGGCTAGAAAGAGCATATTATTATGATTCAAATGTTAATGATTATGTGTATACTATATTTTTTGAAAATAGGGACAATGTGAATACAGATTTGCAGAAGGGCGAAAGATATATAGATTTTTCTGTTGATTATCAGGAAAAAAGTTTTGGCTCAATATTAAGCTATTCATGCCGAAAGACATTGACTGTCGGTCAGATGATATGGTATTCGCTAATTGATTTGATTTCAGGTAAATATGGAATGAAGGATATTTCAGGTCCTATAGGAATTGTGACTGCAATAGGAAGCTCAATTGATTACGAAGCACATTTTAGGGATAATTTGCTTATGGTAATGAATATTGCAATATTTATTACGATAAATTTAGGTGTTTTCAATTTAATTCCGCTTCCAGCGCTAGATGGAGGACGATTATTTTTCTTAATTATAGAAGCAATACGCAGAAAGCCAATTGACCCTGAAAAAGAAGGTATGGTACATTTTGTTGGACTGGTAATTGCGATTCTGCTTATGTTGGTATTCACATTTAATGATATACTAAATATTATAAGATGAGGAAATTATCATGAGGGAACTTAAGCCCGTTAAGGTTGGAAATTTGATACTCGATGGCCATAAAATATATATTCAATCAATGCTAAGCACTCGTTCGGACGATATTGATGGAAGTGTAAGGCAGGCATTGGAACTGGAGGCAGCTGGTTGCGATATAATCAGAGCAGCTATTCCCGATATGAAATCAATTAAGCTTATAGAAGCGATTAAATCCCAAGTGAATATTCCTTTAGTTGCGGATATACACTTTGATTACAGACTAGCACTGGAGGCTGTTAGTGCTGGTATCGATAAAATAAGAATTAATCCGGGGAATATAGGAGATATGGATAGGGTAAGGCAGGTAGCCAATGCCTGCACTAATAGGGGAGTACCAATAAGGATTGGAGTGAATTCTGGTTCACTTGAAAAAGGGATTTTAGCTAAATATGGTTCACCGACTTATGAGGCTTTGATAGAGAGTGCATTAAAACATGTGGAGCTGCTAAACAGGTTTGACTTTGATGATATAGTGATTTCGATAAAGTCATCAAATGTAAAAACAATGATTTCAGCTTACAGATATGCTGCAGAAAGGTGTAGCTATCCTCTGCATTTGGGAGTAACAGAGGCTGGTACTGAGAGAATGGGTATAATAAAGTCAGCGATTGGTATAGGTGCACTGCTTGCTGATGGAATTGGAGAGACAATAAGAGTATCGCTTACTGCTAATCCCGTTAGGGAGGTATATGCAGCGCAGGATATTTTAAAGGCTTTAGGATTATATAAAGGGGTAGAAATTATTTCATGTCCGACCTGTGGAAGGACAAGAATTAATTTGGAAGAGCTTGCAAACAAGGTAGAAAGTGCAGTTAAAGGGCTTGACAAGGATATTAAAATTGCAGTTATGGGCTGTGTTGTGAATGGACCGGGAGAGGCACGAGAGGCTGATATTGGAATAGCTGGAGGAGATGGCTGTGCTATTCTTTTTAAAAAAGGCGAGGTATTGCGTAAAATAAAAGAGGAAGAAATTATAGATGAGCTTCTGAAGGAAATAGAAAAGCTGTAAGGGTGAAATAATAAAATGGAAGTTAATATAACGGAATTTTTAAAGGAGTACAGAGTTGTAATACCTGAAAACATTAAGGATGGTATTATTTATAGGCTTACATATTCAGAAAACCTTACAAGAATAAATTTTTTTGTAAGGTTTAATAAATTTATTCCGTTTAATAGCATAATAGAATTTGAGAGAAACGCAGCGATAGCACTTAACATTGATAGAATAAGACTGAATTGCAAATATCCATCAGAGCTATTTACAATAGATTGCTATAATGAACTAGTTGAGATGATGAAAAGGAAGCTTGCAATTGTAAATGGTTTTTTACATAATTCTACTGCAAAGCTGGAAAATAAAACCTTAACGATAGATTTAAAAAATGGTGGATATGAGTTATTGGTTAAATCAAACTTTTGCGGCGTATTTTCAAAGCTGATAGAGGATTTGTTTGATGTTAAAGTAAAGGTTGAGTTAACAGGTAATTTTACAGTAAATGATGAAGAGCATGAAAAACTAAGGGAAGAAGTAATGGTGTCCATGCCGAAGCATACCGAACAGCTTCCACGACAAAATTCTGAAAAATCTGGTGAAAGTGTTGATACGATAGATATTAGCTTGCTAGAATTACCTGTTGAACAGAGTGCTGTACTTATAATGGGTAAGGCTATAAAGGACAAGCCAATTGAAATTTCCCAAGCAATAAATAAACAGGGTAATAAGGTTACTGTATTTGGGGATATCTTTGATAGCACAAGCAAGGTAGTCAAAGATGGTAAAATGATTATCCATACATATTTGGTTACGGATTATACTGGTTCAGTACTGGTTAAAATATTTGAAAAAGTGGATAAGTCAAAATCAGGACATTTGGATAAGATTAAAAAGGGCTGCTCAATATTAGTGAGTGGAAGACTTGAATATGATAATTTTGCTAGGGATATGTCGATAACAGCTGATTCTGTGCTTATGGTAAAGAAATTAAAGAGAATGGACAATGCTGAGAAGAAGCGTGTGGAATTGCATCTGCATACCAATATGTCGTCAATGGACGCAGTAAATTCCCCAGCAGATTTGATAAGGAGAGCATATGAATGGGGTCATAAGGCTGTTGCAATTACTGATCATGGCGTTGTGCAAGCATTTCCTGAGGCTATGAATACTGTTGAGAGGATAAATGACGAAAATTTTAAGGTTATTTACGGCTGTGAGGCGTATGTTGTTAATGATATAAAACCTACGAAAATAATTACAATTGATGATAAAAGAAGTGTTAATGATGAAATAATAGTATTTGATGTGGAGACAACAGGGTTAAATTCACAAAATGATAGGCTTACGGAAATTGGAGCTGTTAAGCTCCGAAATATGCAGATTATTGACTCATTTAACACAATGGTTAATCCTGAAAGGAATATTTCAGCATTTATTACCAATTTAACAGGAATAACCGATTCAATGGTTGCGAACGCACCTAAGGAGAAAGAGGCTCTAGAAAAGTTTATGGACTTTTGTGGAGATAATCCTGTTTTAGTTGCACATAATGCAAGATTTGATACATCTTTTTTAAATGCAGTTTGCGACAGGCATAATATAAAATTTGAGTATACAACTATTGATAGCCTTGTTTTGTGTCAGGCAATGCTTCCAGAGCTTGCAAAGCATAAGTTGGATATAGTTGCAAAGCATTTAAAGCTAGGAAAATTTGAGCACCATAGGGCATCTGATGATGCAAAAATGCTTGCAAAAATATATATAGAGCTAATAAACAGGCTTATAAAGAACAATGACATTAAAACATTGGGTGAGCTGAACTATAAGATTAATAAGGTTGATGTAAGGAAGCTGAAATCCTATCATCATATAATCTTGGTGAAAAATCAGATTGGATTGAAAAATTTATATAGACTTGTTTCAGAGGCGCATATAAATTATTTTTACAGAAAGCCACTTATTCCTAAATCTTTGCTCTTAAAGTATAGGGAAGGCTTGATTTTTGGTAGTGCCTGTGAATCAGGTGAATTATTCAGTGCATTGGTTGAAAAAAAGCCTCATAAAGAAATTGTGGATATTGCAAAGTTTTATGATTATCTTGAAATTCAGCCAATCATGAATAATGAGTTTATGATAAGAAATGGACAGGTTTCAGGCGAAAAGGATTTAATGGAGCTTAACAGGCAGATTGTAAAGCTTGGGGAGGAACTGAATATACCTGTTGTAGCAACCTGTGATATTCACTTTTTAGATAAAAAGGACGAGATATTCAGACGAATTTTAATGCATGGTAATGGCTTTAAGGACGCAGATAATCAACCACCATTATATTTTAGAACGACTGAGGAAATGCTTGAGGAATTTTCTTATTTAGGTGAAGAAAAGGCATATGAAGTTGTTGTAGAGAATACAAATGCAATTGCTGACATTATTGAGGTTGTAAGACCAATACCTAGAGGAACATTTACACCTAAGATCGAAGGCTCAGATGAGGAGTTGAAGCGTATAACCTATGAAAGAGCAAGGAAAATATATGGTGACCCGCTTCCAGAAATAGTTCAAAAAAGGCTGGATAGAGAGTTAAGCTCTATTATAAAGCATGGATTCGCTGTACTTTATATTATTGCTCAGAAATTAGTTGCAAACTCTGAGGAGAATGGATATTTAGTTGGCTCAAGGGGTTCGGTAGGCTCGTCCTTTGTTGCCTCAATGGCGGGAATTTCTGAGGTAAACCCACTTGTACCACATTATGTTTGCGGAAAGTGCCAGCATAGTGAGTTTATAACAGATGGTTCTGTTGGTTCTGGCTTTGACTTGCCACCTAAAAATTGTCCTAATTGCAATATTGAAATGATTCGTGATGGTCATGACATACCGTTTGAAACATTCTTAGGTTTTGATGGCGATAAGGCTCCTGATATTGATTTGAACTTTTCGAGTGAATATCAATCGAGAGCACATAGATATACAGAGGAGTTATTCGGAAGGGATAATGTATTTAAGGCGGGAACAATCAGTACAGTTGCTGAAAGGACAGCATTTGGATTTGTAAAGCATTATCTAGAGGAGAAAGGTGTTGAAGTTAATCCTGCGGAAATAAACCGTCTGACAATGGGCTGTACAGGTGTCAAGAGAACGACAGGACAACATCCAGGAGGAATGGTTGTTGTTCCATCTGACTATGATGTATATGATTTTACGCCTATACAGCGTCCTGCTGATTCAGCGGATTCAGATGTAATAACTACACATTTTGATTTCCATTCCTTGCATGATACTATATTAAAGCTTGATGAGTTGGGACATGTCGTGCCTACTCTATATAAGCATTTAGAGGATTTGACAGGAATTAAAATAAAGGATGTACCTACAACTGACCCAAAGGTTATAGAAATGATAACATCAGCAGAGGTTTTAGGTGTAACTCCTGAGGAGATATACTGTCCGACAGGAAGTTTAGGTATTCCAGAAATGGGGACAGGCTTTACCATTCAGATGCTGGTAGATGCACAACCTAAAAAGTTTAGCGATTTACTGCAGATTTCAGGCTTATCACATGGAACAGATGTTTGGATAGGGAATGCACAGGAATTAATAAAAAATAAAGTTTGTACAATTAGTGAAGTTATAGGAACTCGTGACAGTATTATGACTTATCTGATATATAGAGGAGTTGAGCCAAAGCTTGCATTTCAGATAATGGAATTTACTAGAAAGGGTTTAGCTCCACAAAAATTTACACCTGAAATAATCCAGACTCTAAAGGACAATAATGTTCCAGAGTGGTATATAAATAGCTGTTTAAAAATAAAGTATATGTTTCCTAAGGCTCATGCTGCTGCATATGTAATTGCTGCTATAAAGTTAGCGTGGTTTAAGTTATATAAGCCTTTGGAATTCTATGCCACATACTTTACAGTGAGGGGTACTGACTTTGACGCAGAATCTGCTGTTAAGGGCAAGGTTGAGGTAAGAAATAAGATAGAAGAGTTAAGGCAAAAGGGAAATGAAAGGACTGCAAAAGAAAATGCAACATATGATATGCTGTTGTTGATAAATGAAGTTTTGTCAAGAGGATTTTTATTTTTGCCAGTTGATTTATATAAATCACATGCCTGTAAATTTCAGATTGAGGATGGTAAAATCAGGTTACCGTTTAGTTCGATTGCTGGAGTAGGCGAGAACGCAGCAAAGAGTCTGTATGAAACTGCTCAAGAGGGTGATTTTATTTCAATAGAGGAATTCCAAAGTAAATCTGGAGTATCAAAAACAATAATTGAAACGCTTGAAAGCATGGGGGCATTGGGTAATTTGCCTAAAACAAGTCAGATGACATTATTTTAACTTGACTTTTTTAAGGCGTCATGATAATATATTATCATGTTAGCACACTAAAGTAAAATAAAGCTATGGAGGCAGAATTAAATGAGAAATTATTACCTTATAACCCCTGAGGGTACAAAGGATTTGCTATTTGATGAATGTATAATAAGGCGTGAAATAGAGGGGAAAATTCACAATATATTTAAGACAAGAGGGTATTGTGAGCTTATAACGCCTGGTTTGGAATATTATGATGTTTTTAATGTAAACTCAAGATATTTTCCACAGGAGAGTTTGTATAAGCTAATTGATAATAGGGGTAGACTATTGGTTTTGCGTCCTGATTCGACTATGCCGATAGCAAGGGTGGTTGCAACAAGGCTAAAGGATGCGGCATTACCTTTAAGACTGTATTATAATCAATGTGTTTACACTATAAATCCATCACTTACAGGACGCAGTGACCAGATTGCACAGATGGGAATAGAGCTTATAGGCTCATCATCTAAAATGGCAGATTTAGAGGTAATATCAACTGCAATTGATGTGCTTTCAGCTTGTAGCGATGATAATTTCTCTTTAGAAATAGGCGATGTTGGATATTTTAAAGAGATGATGTGCTTACTTGATGTGGGTGATGATGTAAAGGAAAATATTCGTTACTTAATTGAGATGAAGAATTATCCTGCATTAAATGACTTGATTGATAGCTTAGGAGATAATAGGGTAAATAGTGCGTTGAAACAGCTCCCAAGATTGTTTGGCGGGGAAGAAGTGTTTGAGAAAGCGTCTGAGCTGTTTTCAAATTCAAAAACGGATGAAATATTATCAAATTTGAAAAGGCTTTATAAAGATATTTCAAAGCTTAACTCTAAGGGCAGAATAACAGTTGATTTAGGAATGGTAAATAGGACTGATTATTATACAGGTGTAATTATTAAAGGATATTTAGCGGGATATGGTGAAGAGGTTCTGTCTGGTGGAAGGTACGATAAGCTGATTTCTGAATTTGGGTATGATGTGCCTGCAACAGGATTTGCAGTGAATGTAAACGCTATTTCAGCTTTGATTGCAAAGGATAATAAAAAGAGAACAAAGCCATGCGATGTGATAGTATTTGCTGGAGCGGGATTTGAAATAAAAGCAATAAAACTTGCAAATAAAATGAGAGCGAAGGGCAAGGTTGTTGAAATGGCATTGTGTGACGATTTGAAATCTGTCAGGGAGTATGCTAAGGAGAAAAATATTTCTGAGATAGTAATAGTTGATGAGGATTATTCTGGGGGTGAAAAAAATGTCTAAGCCATTGAGGATAGCCTTGACTAAGGGTAGACTTGAAAAGGATACAGTAGGTTTATTAGAAAAAATGGGGTTTGATTGTACTGCTGTAAGAGAAAAGGGAAGAAAGCTCATTTTACAGATAAAGGACGCAAATTTAGAGGTGGTTTTGGCTAAAGCAGCGGATGTAATTACCTATGTTGAGCATGGTGTATGTGATTTAGGTGTTGTGGGCAAGGATACGATAATGGAGATGAATGGCAACTTCTATGAGGTTGTTGACTTGGGATTTGGTAAATGCAGATTTGCTCTAGCTGGAAAAAAGGGTGTTGATTTTTATGGTGGTTACGGAGTAAAAACAATTGCTACAAAGTATCCTAATGTTGCAAGAAGCTTTTTTGAGGGCAAGGGTATGGATGTTGAAATAGTTAAAATAGAGGGCTCTGTTGAGCTTGCTCCATTACTTGACCTTGCAAATGGAATTGTAGATATTGTGGAAACAGGTAGTACATTAAAAGAGAATGGTTTGGAAGTCAAGGAGGAAATAGCAAATATTTCAGCAAGATTAATAGTAAATATGGTTAGCCTGAAGCTCAGACAGAAGGAAATTGAAGATTTAATCAGGAGAATAGAGGAGAATTTGCAATGATAAGAAAGATATATGCGAATGGCGTTAATGAAATAGAATTTCTCAACGAATTAGAGAAGAGAAGTGGTGAAACAGATAAAAGGGTTGCAGAGATTGTATCTGAAATAATAGACGATGTCAAAGCAAATGGTGATGATGCGGTTTCAAAATATACATTGAAATTTGATGGTAGCCTGCCAGAATATTATGAAGTGCCAAGAGAAGTTATAAATGACGCTTTGACTGAAGCTGACAGAGATTTTGTAAATGCGCTTTTAAATGCAGTGGAAAATATCACTGATTTTCACAATAGACAAAAGGAACAAGGGTTTATTAATCCAAAGGAAAATGGAGTTATATTAGGACAAAAAGTAAGAGGTCTTGAAAGAGTTGGCTTGTATGTTCCCGGGGGTACAGCAGCATATCCATCAAGTGTTCTTATGAATGCTATTCCTGCAAAGATTGCAGGTGTAAAGGAAATAATAATGGTAACTCCTCCTTTAAAGGATGGAACACCGAATAAGGATATACTTGTTGCCGCTGCTTTATGTGGAGTTGATAGAATATTCTTAGCTGGTGGAGCACAGGCAGTTGCAGCACTTGCATATGGAACTAAAGAAATTCCTAAGGTTGATAAAATCGTAGGGCCTGGAAATATTTATGTAGCAACTGCAAAGAAGCTTTTATATGGAATTGTGGATATTGATATGATAGCAGGTCCAAGTGAAATATTGGTTTTAGCTGATGATACAGCAAATCCGAAATTTGTTGCAGCAGACTTAATGTCACAGGCAGAGCATGATATTTTGGCATCATCAATATTAATTACAACAAGTGAAAGAGTTGCTGATGAAACTATTATCGAGCTTGAAAAGCAAAGTAAAGAATTGTCTAGGAGGGATATAATAGAAAAATCACTTACAGGTTATGGTGCGATAATCATATGTGATAATACTGATTATGCAGTAGAGCTTACAAATAAAATTGCACCTGAGCACTTGGAAGTATTTATGGAAAATCCAATGGAGTATTTAGGTTGTCTTGACAATGCAGGTTCGATATTCTTAGGGCAGTATACAACAGAATCACTTGGAGATTATTATGCAGGTCCTAATCATGTTTTGCCAACAAGCGGAACAGCAAGATTTTTCTCACCACTTGGTGTAGCAAGCTTTGTAAAGCGTTCAAGCTTTATATATTACACAAAAGATGCGTTAGAGCAAGCAAAGGACGATGTGGTTTTAATAGCAGAAAGAGAAGGGCTTACTGCACACGCGAATGCAATAAAAGTAAGGTTTGAATAGGGGTACATGAGATGGGTTATGAATTAAATAAAAAGCTGGCAGAATTAATACCCTATGAACCAATAAGTGGGGAATATAAAATTAGGCTGGATGCAAATGAATCCTGTTATAATTTAAGTGATGAAATAACTGAAGAGATAGCTGATAGGATGAAGAGGCTCAGTTTTAACAGATATCCTGACCCATATGCTAGTAATGCAGTGAAGGCTTTTGCAGAGTTTTATGGAATAGATGAGTCATTGGTGACTGCTGGGAATGGTTCAGATGAGCTTATAAGTGTTATTTCAAGCTGTTTTCTTGAAAAGGGTGATACAGCAGTAACACTTGCACCTGATTTTACGATGTATGCATTTTATGGTAGTCTGTATGAGCTGAATGTTGAATTTTTTGGGAAGAACGATGATTTAACAATTGATGTCGATGCTTTAATAGAATTTTGCAAAGCTAAAAAAGCAAAAGCATTGATTTTTTCAAATCCATGTAATCCAACCTCATTGGGGATTAGTAAAAATGAGGTTCAAAGGATTATATCAAGTCTTGAGTGTCTGATAATTCTTGATGAGGCATATATGGATTTCTGGACAGAAAGTTTGATATCCGATATTCAGAAATACGATAATTGCATCATATTAAAAACTTGTTCAAAGGCGGTTGGTTTAGCTGCTGTTCGCTTAGGATTTGCGGTAGCAGGCAAAACCATTACAACAGCTTTAAAAGCTGCAAAATCACCCTATAATACAGATTCAATTTCGCAAATGATAGGTGAAGTTATTTTTAGTCATAAGGATTATCTAGATAATAGGATTGCAGAGATTATAAATAACACACAAGGCCTATATAAAGAGATAATTGATTTACAGGAAGAATTCTCATTGTTCGAAAAAGTCTATGAAACAAAAACTAATTTCGTATTTATAAAAACCTCCTATGAGGATAGAATTTTTGATGAATTGCTGAAAAACTCAATAGCAATAAGAAAATTTAAAGGATTTTTACGAATTACTTCAGGTACTGCTGATGAGAACAGGGAGCTTATATCTGTATTGAGAAATATACTTGCTGATATTAAGACTGGAGGATAATATGGACCGTGTAGCAACAGTTGAAAGAAATACAAAGGAAACACAAATAAAGGTATCCATTTCAATGGATACAAATGAAGGATATAGCATTGATACTGGCATAGGTTTTTTTGACCATATGTTGACTGCTTTATCAGCTCACAGCGGGATAAGTATGAATATCAAGGTTACAGGTGATTTATATGTTGACGGACATCACACAGTTGAGGATACGGGCATAGCACTTGGACAGGCTTTTGCAAAGGCATTGGGAGATAAATCAGGAATTGCACGATATGGAAGTGCCTATATTCCAATGGATGAGGCTTTAGGTTTTTGTTCATTGGATATTAGCAATCGTTCGTTTTTGGTTTTCAACGGTGAATTTCAAAATGAAAAAATCGGAGAATATGACACTTGCTTGACAGAAGAATTTTTTAGGGCATTTGCATATAATGCTGGAATTACAATGCACTTAAATATAGTTTATGGTACTAATGACCACCACAAATGTGAGGCTTTATTTAAAGCAGCTGCACATGCATTAAAGCAGGCGATAAAACCAACAAAAGCTGGAGAAACACTCTCAACCAAAGGGGTTTTATAGATGATAGCAATAATTGATTACGGTGCTGGAAATATTTTTAGTGTAAAGAATGCACTTGACTATTTAGGCTTGGAAAGCAAGCTGACAAGTGATAAGCAAGAAATAAGAAACGCTGATGCATTAATTTTACCTGGTGTTGGAGCATTTCCTAGTGCAATGAAAATGCTGAATGACAGTGGCCTGACAGAAATAATAAAGACGGAAGCAGTTAATAAACCGTTTTTAGGGATATGTTTAGGTATGCAGCTGATGTTTGAAAAGGGCTATGAAATTGAGGAATGTGCTGGCTTAGGTTTGATTAGTGGAAGTGTTGAAAGGATAGTTGAGCAGGATTTAAGTGTACCACATATGGGTTGGAATATGCTTGAGGTGCTTAACGATTGTGAGCTTTTAAATGGACTTGATGCTGAAAGCTATGTTTATTTTGTTCATTCATATAAAGCAGTATGTGATGATAAAAACATATCAGCCTTTTGTGAATATGGGAGTAGGATTCCAGCTTTGGCTTATGATGGCAAGATGGCATATGGAGCGCAATTTCATCCTGAAAAAAGTGGTGATACGGGCTTAAGGATATTAAGGAATTTTGGAGGACTTATAAAATGATTATTCTACCAGCAATAGATATAAAGGACGGTAATTGTGTCAGACTTTATAAAGGAGATTTCTCTACAACAGAAAAGGTTGCAGATAATTATATGGAAACTGCAAAAAGTTTTGAGGAGTCCGGTGCGAAATGGATTCATATGGTTGACCTGGATGGAGCAAAGAGTGGAAAGCCAGTGAATAATGATATTTTTATTGATGTGGCTAAAAAAACAAATTTAAAAGTTGAGTTAGGTGGAGGAATCAGAACTCTTGATACGATTGAATACTATATTCAAAATGGTATATCAAGAGTAATACTTGGTTCTGTTGCACTTAAAAATCCACAGATTGTAAAAGATGCAGTTAGGGAGTATGGTGACAGAATTGCTGTAGGAATTGATGCTTTGAATGGAATGGTTGCTGTTGAGGGCTGGCTTGATGGCTCTGAGGTTTCCTATATCTCATTGGCAAAGGAAATGGTTTCTATTGGTGTAAAGTACATAATTTTTACCGATATATCAAAGGACGGAACGCTGGAGGGAGTTAACCTTGAACAGTTGAATGCTTTGAATGAGGCAGTTGACTGCAATATTATTGCAAGCGGTGGAGTGCGTAATATTGATGATATAAAAAAATGTATGGAGCTTAAGCTTTATGGAACTATTTGCGGTAAATCCATATATAAAGGCACATTGAATCTAAAAGAAGCTATTAATGTATCGGGAAGGTAGGAATAGAATATGTTAGCTAAAAGAATAATACCATGTCTTGATGTAAGAAATGGAAAGGTAGTTAAAGGTGTTAAATTTGAAGGTATAAAGGATGTAGGCGACCCTGTTAAATATGCAGAAGAATATAATAAACAGGGTGCTGATGAACTGGTGTTTTATGATATAACAGCGTCGCATGAGGGTAGGGGTGTTATACTTGATGTTGTAAGAGAAACAGCAAGAAAAGTCTTTGTACCTCTTACTGTTGGTGGAGGAATTTCTACCATTGAAGATTTTAGGGAAACATTAAGAGCTGGTGCAGATAAGGTATCAATTAATTCATCTGCTGTAAAGAACCCATCACTTATTAAGGAAGCATCAGATATATTCGGCAGTCAATGTGTTGTAGTTGGAATAGATGCAAAGCGTAATGCTGAAGGAAGGTTTTCTGTTTATATAAATGGTGGACGAATTGATATGAAGCTTGATTTGATTGAATGGGTAAAAAAGGTGGAGGAGCTTGGTGCAGGAGAGATATGCCTTAACTCAATTGATACCGATGGTACAAAGGAAGGCTTTGATATTGAGATGCTAAATGCAGTATGTGAGGCTGTAAAAATTCCTGTAATTGCAAGTGGTGGTTGCGGAAAACTAGAGGATTTTTCAGAAGTATTTGAAAAGACAAAAGCGTCAGCAGCATTGGCAGCGTCTATGTTCCACTTTAAAGAGGTAACCGTTGCTGAAGTTAAGGAGCATTTAAAGAAAAAGAATATTCCAGTTCGTGAGGGTTAATCTATGGAAAATATAAATATAGATGATTATTTTAAGAAGAGTGAGCTTGTACCGACCATTGTATATGATTTAAAAACAAAGGCTGTTGTCATGCTTGCTTATATGAATAGGGAAAGCCTTGCAAAGACCCTTGAAACAGGTTATACATGGTTTTGGAGCCGTTCTAGACAGGAACTTTGGAATAAGGGTGCTACATCGGGGAATTTGCAAAAGGTAATAAGCATTTACGGTGATTGCGATAAGGATACATTGCTTGTCAATGTTGAACAAAGCGGTGTTGCTTGTCATACAGGTGAATACAGCTGCTTTTTTAATAAAATTTACTAAGGAGAACTATATAATGAGTAATGTGTTTGATGGGTTATATCAGATAGTTTCACAGAGAAAAGAAACCTTTGAAGAGGGCTCATATACCTGCTATTTATTTTCAAAGGGAGAGGATAAGATTTTAAAGAAATGCGGCGAAGAATGTGCAGAAATGATAATTGCTGCAAAAAACAATGATAATGAAGAGCTAAAAAATGAAATATCAGATTTGCTATATCATATAATGGTACTATGTGTAGAGAAAAATTTGCCTTTTTCAGAGGTGGAGAAGGTTCTTGAAGAACGAAAAAATAAAATCGGTAATTTGAAAGTGATGAGAAATACTGATAAAAACACCTAATAATTGTAACTAAATTCAATAAACCTGAATATGATATATTGAAGTACTTCTTGACGCATATAATATGCCGAAAGCAGCTTTAATAGATTGTAGGAGGGTTTATTTATGAATGAATACGAGGCACAACATCATCCTGAGTATTGTGATGCTGTACCAATTAAGGTAAACAGAGTTTTTGACAGTTGCTGTGACAAGGAGTGTTTAAATGATATTCAGGTCAACTTGGATTGTGGTGAGCTTCCTCACAACATATCTGTAGTAAAATGCAAGAGTGTAAAAGTATGTGACATTCGTATGAATGTCGAACCGATACATTATAACAAGGGATGCTATTCAATTGATTTAACATATGTTTTCAATATTGAGCTATATGCATATGAAAAGTCTTGTGATAGTCCTTGCGTATTAACGGGTAAGGCTTTGGCATGTAAAAGCTGTATCCTTTATGGTGGCGAATCTAATACGAAAACATTCTTCAGCAAGGAAACTAATATTGGTAAGCCTAAGCCATGCTGTGAAGTAGCTAATTTGCCAATTGCATCAGTGCAAGTGGTTGACCCTATTGCATTAGCTACAAAAATTGAAAAGGTATGTTCATTTGATGGTCCAGATAGCCCATGCTGTTATAAGAGAACAGTAATTATGACTTTAGGTTTGTTCTCTGTTGTTGAGTTATCAAGACCTGCAACAATTTTAGTTCCAACATATGAGTATAAGATTCCATATAAGAAATGCAAGGCTGAATCTGAGGATCCATGCAAAATGTTTGATAGAATTCGCTTCCCAATGGATGAATTTTCGCAATCTAATATTAACATATCAACAGACATCGGAGATTGCGAATATGAATCTCAGTAATACTTATAATTCTGAGGGGCGGCCAATGGGGTCGCCCTTTTTACAGAATGTAACGGAAAACTTATGGATTTTTGAGCTTTGATACAGTCCGTAATAATAAGGGAAGTGTGATTATATGAGAACAAGGAGAGCAAGCATAGACAGGGATAGGGTTCTTATAAATGTATTGTGTTATTCAATAATAATTGTAGCATTATTTGTTGCTTGTATAAGATATGTTGACAAAAAAATTCAGCCTGCATTGAGTGTAATAAGTGTCAATAAAGCAAATCAGGAAACAGTAAGCATATTGAATGATGTAATTACTGGCTTTTTAGATAATACTAATATGGAATATTCCAATTATGTAAGTATTTTGTATGATGAAAAGGGGAATATATCCTCAATAGAAACATTAACTCGAAATATAAATTATACACAATCTGAATTATCCAATCGAATAAACAATAATTTACAGACAAAGCTTAATAGAGTGATAGATATTCCAATAGGAACCGTCAGTGGTATGTATGTATTCTCAGGCAGAGGTCCTAATCTTAAAATCAAGGTTATACCGAAGGGCAATGTAAGAACAAATCTTAAAAGTGAGTTTACATCAGCAGGGATTAATCAGACAAGGCATAGGATATTAATTGAGATTACAGTTCAGCTTAATATAATCATGCCATCTAAAAGTGAAAGTGCAGAGATAACTGTTGATTATGTGCTGGCTGAAACAATTATTGTGGGTGCTGTTCCTGAGAGCTATCTTAATATGTCGTATCCGATTTCAGGGATATATTAATGAAAAATATGAAAAAAGTACTAGCGTAGGCGGGGTATGATATGTTATAATATAGGGGCACTTATAAATTTATAAGGAGTTATTAAAGTGAATAAAGAGGAAGCTAAAGTTAGAATAGAGGCTTTAACTGAGGAAATAAACAATCACAATTATAACTACTATGTACTTGATAATCCTGTTATTGAGGATTATGAGTATGATTTACTCATGCAGGAATTAAGAAGACTTGAGGAAGAGTTTCCTGAATTAGTTTTACCGACATCACCTACACAGCGTGTAGGCGGAGAAGCATTAAATACATTTGACAAGGTTATTCATGATGTTCAAATGGGTAGCTTGCAGGATGTTTTCTCATTTGAACAGGTCAAGGAGTTTATTTTAAGGTGTCAGGGTAAGGTTACTGACGCAGAGTTTATTGTAGAGCCTAAAATCGATGGGTTATCAGTATCTCTTGAATATAAAAACGGTGTGTTTATAAGGGGTTCTACAAGAGGAGATGGTTTTGTCGGTGAGGATGTTACATTAAATCTCAGGACTATAAAATCCATACCGTTGAAATTAAAAGAGAAAATAGATTATATAGAGATCAGGGGCGAAGTATATATGCCCAGAGAAAGCTTTCATATGCTTATTGAACAGCAGGAATTAAATGGTGAGCAGCCGTTTAAGAATCCAAGAAATGCTGCTGCTGGTTCACTTCGCCAAAAGAATCCTAAAATAACTGCAACAAGGAATCTTGATATATTTTTGTTTAATATTCAACAGATTAGAGGTAAAGAATTAGATACGCACAAGGATTCGCTTGATTATATAAAATCGCTAGGGTTAAAGGTAATTCCAAGTTATAAACTATGTAAAAGCTATGATGAGGTTTATGCAGAAATAGTAAGAATTGGAGAAGAGCGCTCTAAATATCCATTTGATATTGATGGAGTTGTTATAAAGCTGAATGACTTTAATCAGCGTGAAATTATGGGTGCAACTTCAAAATTTCCAAGATGGGCAGTTGCATATAAATTTCCTCCAGAAGAAAAAGAAACAAAGCTTTTGAATATAGAAGTAAATGTTGGGCGAACAGGTGCATTAACGCCAACAGCAGTATTTGATACAATAACTCTTGCAGGTACAAGTGTATCAAGGGCTGTATTGCATAATCAGCAGTTTATAACTGAGAAGGACATCAGGATAGGGGATATTATACTTGTAAGAAAGGCTGGAGAAATTATTCCGGAGGTTGTAAAATCAATTAGGCATGAGGAAAATTCTGTTCCGTATGAATTGCCTGAAGAATGTCCTGTCTGTGGTTCAAGGGCTGAGCGTGATTATGGGGTAAGTGTGCTAAGGTGTCCGAATTTGGATTGTCCAGCACAACTGCATAAAAGTATTGTTCATTTTGCAAGCAAGGGTGCAATGAATATTGATGGTCTTGGACCTGCGAATGTTAAAGCCTTGCTTAATAGCGGAACTATTTCTTCTGTTGCAGATTTATATACGATAACTTATGAACAGCTTACCAAAATGGACAGGTTTGCGGATAAGTCTGCTAAGAATCTGCTTAAAGCGATAGAAAATTCAAAGTCAAATCCTCTTGATAGATTGGTTTTTGCATTAGGAATAAGAAATATAGGACAGCGTTCGGCAACATTGCTTTGTGAACGACTGCCTTCTATGGATTCGATTATGAATGCAGATGTATCGGTTATTTCTGAAATAGAAGGGTTTGGCGATATAATGGCTGAAAGTGTTGTAAGGGCATTTCAGGAGCCACATATGCAAAAGACAATTGAAAGACTACGTTCATATGGGGTTAACATGGAATATGGAAGTAGGGTGCAAAGTAATAAATTTAGTGGATTAACTTTTGTGCTGACAGGAACATTACCCACTCTGAAAAGGAGTGATGCTAAAACAATTATTGAAAGCATGGGTGGTAAGGTTTCGTCATCTGTATCTAAGAAAACTGATTATGTGGTTGCAGGTGAAGACGCAGGAAGTAAGTTAACTAAGGCACAGGAGTTAGGTGTAAAAATCATTAGTGAACAAGAATTACTTGATATGCAAGAAAAATTGTGAAAAGGAATGGTGAGAATGAGTATTGATATTAAAAAGATTGCAAAGCTGTCAATGCTTAAAATTGAAGATGAAAAGATTGAAAAGTTTGAAAAGGATATGGAGGCAATTATAGATATGGTGGACAGCCTTCCTAGTATTGATGGTGAATTGAATCTTGACCCTGATAATGTAATGGCATTAAGAAAAGATTTTGCAGTTCAGAATAAATATACAAGAAATGAGCTTTTACAGAATGCACCTGAAGTTCAGGCAGGTTGCTTAGTCGTTCCAAAAACAGTTGAATAGGAGTAAATAAAATGAAGTTATATGAGAAAACAGCATCTGAATTATCTGAAATGTTAAGAAGAAAAAAATGCAGTGCTCTTGAGATATATGAAGATGTATCAAATAGAATTAAATCCGTTGAGGATAAGGTAGGAGCTTATATTACTTTATCTGATGAAACAGCCAGAAAGAAAGCGATAGAAGTAGATGAGGCTTTGGCTAAGGGTGAAGAATTACATCCGTTAGCGGGAATACCTATTGGTATTAAGGACAATATTTCTACAAAGGGTATTAGGACAAGCTGTGCATCCAAAATGTTGGAAAATTATATTCCTCCATTTAATGCAACAGTAGTTGAAAAGATTAATAATGCTGACATGGTTGTTACAGGAAAACTTAATATGGATGAGTTTGCGATGGGTTCATCAACAGAGACCTCCTATATGAAAAAGACAAGAAATCCACATGATTTAGACAGGGTGCCCGGTGGTTCATCAGGAGGTTCTGCTGCTGCTGTTGCTGCTGGTGAAGCTATATTGACATTAGGCTCTGATACTGGGGGGTCAATAAGACAGCCTGCAGCTCTATGCGGTGTTGTTGGATTTAAACCGACATATGGAAGTGTATCTAGATATGGTCTTATTGCGTTTGCATCCTCACTTGACCAGATAGGTCCAATCGGCAAGAGTGTAAAAGATATTGCTATGCTGCAGGATATAATAAGTGGTTATGACAAAATGGATGCAACATCGAAGAATATGGAATATCCTAAATTAACAGATAATTTAACTGTTAACGCCAAAGGATTGAAAATAGGTATATTAAAGGAGTACTTTGGAGAAGGAGTAGATGATTCTGTTAAGGAGTCTGTTTATAAGGTGGTAAAATTATTTGAGGAGAATGGTGCAGAAATAAAGGAAATTTCTATTCCTAGTGCAAATTTTGCGATGAGCACCTATTATATTATTTCATCTGCCGAAGCATCATCAAACTTGGCACGCTTTGATGGAGTCAAGTATGGTTATCGTGCAAAGGAATATGACAGCTTGATTGATATGTATGAAAATACAAGAAGTGAGGGATTTGGTGATGAAGTAAAACGCAGAATAATGCTTGGAACATTTGTGTTAAGCTCTGGTTTTTACGATGCATACTACAAAAAAGCAAAGATTATGCAAAAAAGGATTTCATCAGAATTTGATAATGTATTTAAGGATATTGATATTATCATATCCCCAACAGTTGTATCAACAGCATTTAAAATAGGCGAAAATATTGATAATCCAGTTAAGATGTATTATAATGACGCTTTTACCGTAACAGCAAATATTGGTGGTCTGCCTGCAATTAGCCTTCCATGTGCTAAGGATGAAAAAAATTTACCAATAGGCTTACAGCTTATAGGTAAAAAGTTCAGTGAACAAACATTGTTGAATGCCGCATATACTTATGAAAATCTGTGCGGTGGATTCAATGTGCATTCACAAATATTATAGGAGGGGTATTCATGAAGGATTATGAAATTGTTGTAGGCTTAGAGGTACATGCTGAATTAAATACAGATTCAAAGATATTCTGTGATTGTAAAAATGTATTTGGACTTGAGGTAAATACACAAATTTGCCCTATTTGTATGGGTATGCCTGGAACTCTACCTACCTTGAATGAAAAAGTAGTCGAGTATGCAATTAAGATGGGTCATGCACTAAATTGCAAGATTAACAGTGTCTGCAAGCAGGACAGGAAGAATTACTTTTATCCTGACTTGCCAAAGGCATATCAGATTTCACAGGCTGAAGTTCCAATTTGCGAGCATGGGTATTTGGATATTTTTGTTGATGGTGAAGAAAGGCGAATTGGCATTACTAGAATCCATATAGAAGAAGATGCTGGAAAGCTATTACATGATGATTCATTTGCAGGGTCATTGGTGGATTTAAATAGGTCTGGAGTTCCGCTTATTGAGATTGTATCTGAACCAGACTTGAGAAGTACGGAAGAGGTTAAGGCTTATCTTGAAACAATAAAGTCAATATTGCAGTATCTGAATATTTCAGATTGTAAAATGCAGGAGGGCTCTATACGCTGTGATGTAAATATATCTGTACGAAAAAAGGGTAGTACTGAATTTGGTACACGCTGTGAAATGAAAAACATTAATAGCTTTAGTGCTGCAGTTCGTGGAATTGAGTATGAGGCAAAAAGACAGATTGACCTTATTGAATCAGGTGGAGTTGTTGAACAGGAAACAAGAAGATGGGATGATGTAAAGGGCATGAGCTTTACTATGAGAACTAAGGAAAATGCCAATGATTACAGATATTTCCCTGAGCCTGATTTACTTACAATTGTTATTGATGAGGATAAAATTAAGTCATTGAAGGCTGAACTGCCTGAGCTTCCTAATAAAAAGATGGCACGGTATATTAAGGATTTTGGATTAAGTCAGATGGATGCAACTTTAATAGTGGAAAACATTGATAAATGCAAGCTATTTGATGAGTGTACTGCACTTAACCTATGTGTACCTAAGAATATTAGTAACTGGATATTAGGTGACATATCAAAATATATGAATGAAACAGGAAAAAGCATTTTGGATACTCCTCTTACTGCAAAAAGGCTTTGTGAAATGATAAGCAGTGTTGAAAAGGGTGTAATTTCTAATTCTGCAGCTAAAAGGGTAATGCAGATAGTCATAGATGAGGATAAGGAACCACAACAGATTATTGAGGAGCTTGGCTTGGTACAAAATTCAGATGTTGGCTTCCTTGAGAATTTAGCAAGAGAGGTTCTTGCTAAGAATGAAAAATCTGTTAATGACTATAAAAATGGTAAGACAAACGCTATGGGATATCTGATTGGTCAGTGTATGAAGGAGTCAAAAGGAAAAGCAAATCCTGGCATGATAAAAGAAATAGTAATAAAACTATTGGAAGAATAATTTTATTGTTATGTTAGTTTAACTTATAATAAAAACAAAATTCGTTGACTTAAGGTTAGCGAATTTTTGTTTTTTAAATACAGAATATACAATAAAAATTGATTTTTTATTAAAATCTATATACAATTTTAAATAAATGTGTTATAATGTATTTTAATATTGTTTATATTGCAATGCTGGTATAATAACTGCAATAAAGTTTGAAAGGAAGTTTTTTTATGTTTTTCCAAAAGGAATTTGAAACAATGCCTAGAGATAAAATTGAAGAGTTGCAGCTTGAGCGTTTAAAATGGCTTGTTGACTATTGTATAAAAAATATACCATTTTATAATGAAAGACTTAATAAAGCAGGGGTAACTGCTGAAAAGATAAAATCTCTTAAGGATATTGAGAATATTCCATATACCACAAAGGAAGATATAAGAGATAATTATCCATTCGGGTTGTTTGGTCAACCTTTAAAAAAGATAGTTAGAATTCATGCGTCAAGTGGTACAACTGGTAAACCAACAGTAGTCGGATATACACAAAAGGATATAGAAAACTGGAGTGACTGTATGGCTCGACTTTGTATAAGTGGTGGAGCAAGAGAAGATGATATTATTCAGATAGCCTTTGGTTATGGCTTGTTTACAGGAGCTTTAGGTCTTCATTATGGTCTTGAGAAAATAGGAGCAACAGTAGTACCAACATCAAGTGGTAATACGGAAAGACAAATTATGCTTATGCAGGATTTTCAGACAACTGGTCTGGTATCAACTCCATCCTACGCACAATACATAGGTGAAACAGCAAGGGAAATGGGTGTGCTTGATAAGATAAATCTGAAAATAGGTTTATTGGGCTCAGAGGGCTGCACAGAGGAAATGCGTAATCAGATTGAAAAGACTTTAAATATATTTGTAACTGATAACTATGGAATGAGCGAGCTTATGGGGCCAGGTGTTTCAGGTGAATGTGAATACCGTAATGGTATGCATATTAATGAGGACCATTTTTTAGCTGAAATTATTGATTCAAATACATTGGAGGTATTGCCAAGAGGTTCACAGGGAGAGTTGGTTATTACAACACTTACAAAAGAGGGCATACCTATGCTTAGATATCGTACAAAGGATATCACAAGTATTAATTATGATGTATGTAAATGTGGCAGAACATTTGCAAGGATGGACAAAATTAAGGGCAGAAGCGATGATATGCTTAAAATTCGAGGTGTTAATGTATTTCCATCACAGATTGAAAGTGTACTTATGAAATACGAAAATATTGCACCACATTATCAGTTGGTTGTTACAAGAGAAAATTACAGCGATGCTCTTGAGGTTAAGGTTGAGCTAGTAGATGGAACGCTATTAGAAAATTATGCAGAGTTAGAAAACCTAAGAAATATGATACACCATGATATAAAAGTGATTTTAGGAATAGAAGTAAAAGTATCACTTGTAGAATATAAATCACTTGAACGATTTCAAGGTAAGGCAAAAAGAATACTTGATTTGCGTAATAGTTAAATTTAAAATTTCAGAAAGGAGTATTAACTAGCATGAAGAAGTTAATGCTTGGGAATGAGGCCTTTGCTAGAGGTCTATATGAAGGTGGTTGCAGAGTAGCATCAAGCTATCCTGGAACACCATCAACAGAAATAACTGAATATACTGCAAAATATGATGAAATATATGCTGAATGGGCACCTAATGAAAAGGTTGCAATGGAGGTTGCGATTGGTGCGTCGATAGCTGGCGCAAGGTCGTTTTGTGGAATGAAGCATGTTGGATTGAATGTTGCGGCCGACCCATTATATACTGTTTCATATACAGGTGTGAATGGGGGCTTGGTTATCGCAGTTGCTGATGATCCTGGAATGCATTCATCACAAAATGAACAGGATAGCCGACATCATGCAATTGCGTCAAAGGTGTTGATGCTTGAGCCATCTGATTCAGCTGAATGTAAGGACTTTGTTGTTGAGGGCTTTAAGCTTTCTGAGGAATTTGATACACCTGTTATAGTAAGGCTTTCAACAAGGGTATCTCATTCACAGGGATTGGTTGAAGTTTGTTCAAGAGAAGATGCAGATTTGAAGGAATATGTAAAAAATCCACAAAAATATGTAATGATGCCTGCAATGGCTCGTGGTAGACATGTTTTTGTTGAAGAAAGAACTCAAAGGCTTATTGAATTTTCTGAAACATCTACGCTAAATAAGGTTGAAATAAATGATACAAAAATAGGTGTTATCACAAGTGGTATTGCATATCAATATGCAAAGGAGGCATTGGGGGACACTGTATCTTATCTAAAACTAGGAATTGTAAATCCACTTCCTAAAAAACTGATTACAGACTTTGTTGAAAAGTTTGAAACAGTATATGTTATTGAGGAGCTTGATGATGTAATTGAAACACATTGCAAAAAGCTAGGGCTTAATGTAAAAGGTAAGGAGCTGTTTGGATTTATAGGTGAGCTTTCACAGTCAATTATCGCTGAAAAGATACTTGGTAAAAAGATTGAATATAAGGAATTTTCAGAGCCAGTTCCTGTACGCCCTCCAGTAATGTGTGCTGGTTGTCCCCATAGAGGATTGTTTTCTGTTTTGTCTAAGAAAAAGCTTATGGTGTCTGGAGATATCGGTTGTTATACATTGGGAGCATCAGCACCACTTTCAGCTATGGATACTACAATTTGTATGGGAGCATCTGTTTCAGGCTTGCATGGCTTTAATAAAGCAAGAGGCAAGGAAAGCGAGAAAAAATCCGTAGCGGTAATTGGTGATTCAACCTTTATGCATAGCGGTATGACGGGACTTGTAAATATTGCATATAACTCAACAAACTCAACGGTTATAATATTGGACAACTCAATTACAGGTATGACAGGGCATCAGCACAATCCTACTACTGGGTATAATTTAAAGGGAGATGTTACTGCAAAGGTTGATTTAGAATCACTTTGCAGGGCAATTGGAATAAATAGAGTGAGAGTAGTTGACCCATATAATATTGCTGAAACAGAAAAGGCAATTACGGAAGAGTTGGAGGTTGATGAGCCATCTGTAATAATATCCAGACGCCCTTGTGCATTGTTAAAGAATGTTAAGCATAAGCCAGCACTTAAAGTAAATAGGGATAAGTGCAAGTCATGTAAAATGTGTATGAAAGTAGGTTGTCCTGCAATATCAATGAAGGAAGGCAAGGCAGAAATAGACTATACACAATGCGTAGGGTGTGAAGTTTGTATGCAGATGTGCAAATTCGATGCAATTGGAGGTAATGAATAATGGAAACAAAATCAATAATGATAGTAGGAGTAGGTGGACAGGGTTCATTGCTTGCATCGAGGATTTTAGGAAATGTTCTGTTATCACAAGGCATTGAGGTTAAGGTAAGTGAAGTACATGGAATGTCTCAGCGTGGTGGTTCAGTTGTTACATATGTAAAATATGGAGAAAAGGTATATTCACCTGTAATTGAAAAGGGTGAGGCTGATGTTATAGTTGCTTTTGAGCTGCTTGAGGGAGCGAGATATGTTTCTTATCTTAAAAAGAATGGGCACTTGGTCGTATCTACACAGCAGATTGACCCAATGCCTGTTATAACGGGTGCTGCACAGTATCCTTCAGATATCATTGAGAAAATAAAGGCTTTGGATATAGATGTAATTCCTGTTGATGCTTTAAGCCTTGCTGAAGAGGCTGGAAATCCAAAGGCATCTAATGTTGTTATGATGGGTGTATTATCAACTAAAATGGGATTTGATGAAAGCATATGGGAAAAGGCTTTAGAGGAATGTGTCCCTGCAAAGTTCTTGGAATTAAATAAAAAGGCTTTTGAGCTTGGAAGGAATATGTAAAAACATATTTGGAGTGACACATGATGAAATATGAGTGGCTTGATGAATATTGCACAAGCAAAAAGGGTGTTGTGAAGGATTTTAAAGTTGAATGGCAAGTAGTGCGATATATGCTTAATGGAAAAATGTTTGCAATGCAGGGTGGAGATAAATATGGTAAGCAGATAATCACTTTAAAGCTAGAACCACTTTTTGGTGAACTTCTAAGAAAGCAATATAAAGATATTATTCCTGGTTATTATATGAATAAGGTGCATTGGAATTCAGTTTATCTTGCTGGGGAAGTGCCGGACGATGTTTTGAGGGATATGATTGATGAGTCATATTTATTAGTATTTAAATCACTCAGTAAAAAAGCATAGAGCGAAATATTAGCATAAAAATTTGAAATAAGGAATATAATATGGAGTTTAAGAATGTATCTGTAATTAAAAAAGCAAATGTTTACTTTGATGGAAGGGTTACGAGTAGAACGATACTTTTCCCTAATGGCGAAAAGAAAACATTAGGCTTTATGCTTGCGGGTAATTATGAGTTAACACAGACACTGAGGAGTTTATGGAAGTTATAGGTGGAGAGATGGATATAATGTTAAAGGGAGAAAACGAATACAAAACCTATGCGGAGGGTGAAAGCTTTATTGTGCCTGAGAACTCAAGCTTTAAAATTATAGTTAAAACTTATGCTGATTATTGTTGCTCATATAAATAAAATTAAGGGGGAATACATTTGGTAGGTTATTGGAACGCATCAATTGAATGTGCAACAAGAGGTGAAATTAAAGCACTTCAAAGCTTTAGGTTATCGCAAACAGTTAGGCGAGTTTATGAGAAGGTGCCATATTATAGGAATAAGATGGACGAATTAGGTGTTAAGCCTGAGGATATTACATCAGTAGATGATTTGCATAAGCTCCCTTTTACAGTAAAACAGGACTTGCGTGATACATATCCTTATGGACTTTTTGCTGTTCCCACGGAAGAAGTTGTAAGAGTTCATGCATCCTCTGGTACAACAGGTAAGCAGATAGTTGTAGGCTATACTGAAAATGATATCAAGCTATGGCAGGAATGTTGCGCAAGAGCAATAACTGCTGCTGGTGGAACTAAGAAAGATTTTATGCATGTTTCATATGGATATGGATTGTTTACAGGTGGTTTAGGTCTGCACTATGGCGCAGAAGAGGTAGGAATGACAGTAATTCCAGTATCCGTAGGAAATACACAAAGGCAGATTACTATTATAAAGGATTTTGGCTCAACATTTATTTGCTGTACCCCATCCTATGCTTTATATCTTGCTGAAACAATGGCAGAAATGGGTATTACAAAGGATGATATAAAACTAAAAGCAGGTATTTTGGGAGCAGAGCCTTGGACAGAAGAAATGCGTCAGGAGATACAGGATAAGCTAGGCATAAAGGCTTATGATATCTATGGCTTATCTGAAATTATTGGTCCTGGTGTATCTTTTGAATGTTCAGAGCAGACAGGAATGCATATAAATGAAGATCATTTTATACCTGAAATAATTGACCCTGATACTGGTAAGGTTCTACCTGAGGGAGAACAGGGTGAGCTTGTATTTACATGTATAACAAAAGAGGCGTTCCCACTTCTAAGATATAGAACAAGGGATATTGCAGTTTTAACAAGAGAGAAATGCTCCTGCGGAAGAACACTTGTAAAGATGTTAAAACCAGCGGGCCGTACTGATGATATGCTTATTATTAGGGGAGTTAATGTATTCCCATCACAGATTGAGAGTGTGTTGTTAAAACTTGGAAATACTGCACCTCATTATCAGTTGATTGTTGATAGGGTAAATAATACTGATACGTTGGAAGTACAGGTCGAGATTTCACAGGAAATGTTCTCAGATACTGTAAGAAATATTGAGGACCAAGAGCAGATTATCAAATCAGAAATTGAGTCCACACTTGGAATTTCTGCTAAAATACGCTTGGTTGAACCTAAAACCATAGCTCGTTCAGAGGGCAAGGCAGTAAGGGTTATCGACAAAAGGAAAAAGTAATACTGATATATAATTATTAGTGATTTATAAGTAAAAGGAACCCATAGGTTTTTGAATAGCCTATGGGTTTTTTGTCCACATTTTCAGAGTGTATTTTGGTGCATTGAATACTTTATATACGGTTGCCAATACTTTTTATAGTGTTAGATTATATAAAAAGGGTGAAAATTATATGTATAAAAGGTTAACTATTTTGTCAATTATTTTCTTGGCGTTATTCTCCACCTTATATATGCGAACATATGTTATTATGAATACAGAAGAATATAAGCAGGCAGTTCGCAATCAAGGCAAATATACACTAAATGTAGGTGGAGTTAATGGAAATATTTATGATTGCAATTTTAAGCTATTGAACAATAATACCTATGAGTATTTGGCTGCAATAAATCCTACCTCTGATGCTATTAAGGAGGTATTGCCATATGTAAAGGATCGAAATGATTTTTATAATAAATTAAAGTATGAAGCGCCATTTGTATGTGCTGTTGATAAGGATTCGTTTGAGTGTGAAGATATAACTGTGTTTAAAGTGCCTGTAAGAACAGCTGAAAATCAATTGGCGCAGCATATTATTGGATACACTCAAAATGGAGTGGGAGTAACTGGTATTGAGTTATCCTTTGATAAATTTTTAAGGTCAATTGAGAGCAAGAACAAAGTAATCTACAATATTGACGGAACTGGAAGCGTGCTTAACGGAAAGGAAAAGATGGTAGAGTATGCTAAGGAAATAAGGGCAGGTATTGTAACTACAATAGATGCGGATATTCAGGAAATTTGTGAAAATGCAGCTAAGGATATGGCAAAGGGTTCTGTTGTGGTTATGGATGTGAAAACTGGTGAAATAAGAGCAATGTTAAGCAAGCCAGATTATAGTGTAAATCATCTGGAGAAGGCACTTGCCTCAGAGGATTCACCATTAATAAACAGACCCTTATATGCTTATAATGTTGGCTCAATATTTAAGCTGGTTATAGCAGCAGAGGCTTTAAATGGTGGATTGAGTAAGAATTTCATGTATGAATGTACGGGTTCGATAGATGTTAATGGACAAATATTCAATTGCCATAAAAGAAATGGTCACGGGCATCAGGATATGGAGAATGCCATTATCAATTCATGCAACACATATTTTATTAATTTGGTACAATATATTGATACCGAGAGACTATGGAATATGTCGAACATCCTAGGGTTTGGCAGGGAAACAGTTTTAGCTAACAATATAGTAGCATCTAGTGGAAACCTTCCGTCAGTTTCTGATTTAAGTATTCCTGCTGAGAAGAGTAATTTTTCATTTGGACAGGGGAAATTACTTTCAACACCTGTTCAGATTACCACACTTACATGTGCGATAGCTAATGGAGGGGATTTGCCAAAGGCTAAGCTTATAAGAGGAACGACAATGGATGGGAAAACAGTTGATAATGAAGCTGAAATTGTATATACAAAAGCGTTTTCAACAGAGGTTGCCATAGCAATACAGGACTATATGATAGCGGCAATAAATGAAAATGAAGATTCAAATGCAAAGCCAGACAACATATTTGCTGCTGGGAAAACCTCAACAGCACAAACAGGCAGATATGATGAAAATGGAAAGGATATATGCCATGCGTGGATAACAGGCTTTTTCCCAGTTGCAAATCCTGAATATGCAGTTACAGTGCTTGTTGAGGACGGAGGATTTGGTAACGATGAGGCTGCACCGATATTTAAAAAAATTGCAGATGGTATTTATAAATAGCATAAAATATTGTAAAATTAGTTGATTTTTTTTTATGGTTGTGGTACAATTTAAAGGAGTTAATTGAATGAAAAAGGATATGGGAGGAAGTTGTATGTTTAAAAGACTTAGCAAGAAAATTACTTCTATTATAACTGCCACAGCTCTTGTTTTTATAAACACCTTAACAGCAATGCCTATAAATCCCGTTTTTGCTGATGAGGGTATAAAGTATGAATTTGAGGAGGGTAATTTAGATAATTGCAAAGCTGAAAGCTGGACAGTTATTGATGAAAGTGTAAAGGGTAATCCATGTGATATTTCGGATTGGTCAGGTACAGGCTTTGCCTATATTGAACAAAAGGGCAGTGCTGTTACAATACCTGTTACAGTTGAAAAAGATGGGCTTTATGAGATAATCATTCGTTATTGTCAACCCTTTGACCCTGTAAAGAAGGTGCAATACCTAAATGTGAATAATGTTAATCAGGGGGAAGTCAGTTTTCCGTTTTGTGAAAGCTTTAAGGAATTATCAGCTGGATATGTAAAATTAAATGCTGGACAAAATGCTATACAAATAAAGGCATACTGGGGATATACGCTTTTTGATTATCTAATTGTAAAAGAAGCTGATGAAAGCATTGTAAATTTAAAGCCTACAAGAACACTTGTAAATAGCAATGCAAGTGATTCTACAAAAAGATTATATAATTACCTCTGTGATATATATGGAAAGCATATTTTAGCTGGACAACAGGAATATTGCGGTTCACACAATTATAATTATTCTGATAGTGAGCTTACCGATAATGAAAGTGAATTTGAATATATTTTAGAAACAACAGGAAAGCAGGTTGCAGTAAGAGGTTTTGACTTTTTAAATTATAATACTACCTCATACTGGGATGACCATGCTGCCGAGAGAATTGTAGAGTGGGTTAATAAGGTTGGAGGTATTGCAACACTTTGTTATCATTGGGGGGTGCCAAATGATGAGGGTAATGCAAAATTCTATTATAAATCAGATGCTTATCCTGATGGAACAACATTTAGTGTTACAAAGGCATTGCAAGAGGGTACAGAAGAAAATGCAATTATAATGGCGGATATAGAACTTTTAGCATCAAAGTTAAAAATACTTCAAGATGCAGATGTACCTGTTTTATTCAGACCACTTCATGAGGCGGAGGGAGCATGGTTTTGGTGGGGAGCAGAAGGTCCAGAGGCCTGCAAACAGCTTTATTACCTATTATATGACCAGTTAACAAATGTATATGGACTTGATAATCTTATCTGGGTATGGACGGGATATACATTCCAAACATCACCTGACTGGTATCCGGGAGATGAGTATGTTGATATTATAGGTTATGATAAATATAATGCATATGATGGAATGCCTAATTTATCATCAATTTCATCTACATTCTATAATCTTGTAGCAAGCACAAATGGTAAGAAGATGGTAACTATGTCTGAAAACGACTCAATTCCATCACTTGAAAATTTGATTAATGATGGTGCAGCATGGCTTTGGTTCTGTCCATGGTATAACTATTATTTGATGAGTGAAACTGTAAATCCCAAAGAGAATCTCATAGAAATATACAATAGCGATTATTGTATAACACTTGATGAATTGCCAGATTTAAAGACATATCCATTAGATGGTTATGGAAATGATGAAACTACTCCAAGTGAAGATGAAACAACAACTGTGGAAGTCAGCACAAGTGATGAGGTTTCTTCTGTAACTGAAACTTCGGAGGTAACCAGTACTGAGTCCACACCCTCTGAAGGCACTGGTAGTAGTGATATTGTTACCACTATTAGTTCTGATATTACTACTACTGAAACTTCTGCAACGGAGGAGACAGAAGTAACTGAAACATCATCTATTATATTTGTACCTGAATATGGGGATGTTAATTTGGACGGCAGTATTTCAATTACAGATATTATAGAATTGAATAAATATTTTGTAGGAACAGTACGATTTGATGAAAGGCAAAGGGAAAATGCAGACTGTGTTCATGATGGTAAAATCGGAATGGACGATGCAATGGCAATTGCACAATATTTATGCGGCAAAATGGATAAATCTGATTTAGGCAAAACAAGCTCAAAAAGTTAAAAAGCCCCTCCATGATATAAAAATCATGGAGGGTTACTTTTACAATAGATTTATCGCATGCTGTAATATTTATGGATTCCATCTGCTTCAATTCTTAATAATCTGTTGTATTTTGCTACTCTGTCCGTTCTGCAAGGAGCACCTGTTTTAATTTGTCCAGCATTGATTGCAACAGAGAGGTCTGCAATTGTAGTATCCTCAGTTTCACCGGAACGATGTGAAATTATTGTACGATAGCCAGCATTTTTAGCAATCTGGATTGTGGTCAGGGTTTCAGAAAGAGTACCAATCTGGTTTAGCTTTATTAGTATTGAATTAGCAACATTTTCAGAAATACCGCGTCTTAGGTGCATTGGATTTGTTACAAATAAGTCATCGCCGACAAGTTGTATTCTATTGCCCAATCTTTTTGTTATTTCGGCCCAACCATTCCAGTCCTGTTCACCCAGTGGGTCCTCAATGGAAATGATAGGATAATCATTACATAGCTTGTCCCAATATGAAATCAATTCATCAGCGTTGTATTCAATATTTCTTTTTGGTAGCAAGTATTTGCCATCCTTATACCATTCACTGCTTGCTGCATCAAGAGCAATTTTGACATCGTCAGTATTGTATCCTGCACGATTAATTGCTTCCAAAATATATTGGATAGCCTCCTCATCAGAATTTAAATTCGGAGCAAATCCACCCTCATCGCCAACAGTAGTTGAAAGGCCTTTTTCCTTAAGAATACTACTCAAGCTATGGTAAATCTCACTACCCATTCTCAATGCTTCACTAAATGATTCAGCACCAACGGGCATAATCATAAATTCCTGAATGTCTATATTATTTGAGGCATGAGCACCACCGTTAAGAATATTCATCATAGGAACGGGCATTGTGCTTGCATTAACTCCACCTAAATATTTATATAAAGGCAGATGATAATGTCTTGCTGCAGCCTTTGCAACAGCTAAGGATACTGCAAGAATAGCGTTTGCACCTAGTTTAGATTTATTTTCAGTTCCATCAAGTTGAATTAACAAATCATCAATTTTTGACTGCTCAATGGAGTTAAATCCACTTAAAGTAGGGTTAATTATATTATTTATATTGTTTACAGCATTAGTAACACCTTTGCCATAATAACGGTTGGAATTGACATCACGCAGCTCATGGGCTTCAAATATACCAGTAGATGCACCGGAAGGAACACTAGCTGCACCCATAGCACCACTTGAAAGAATTACTTCTGCTCTTACGGTAGGGTTTCCCCTTGAGTCAATAATTTCATAACCCTTGACTTTTGCAACTTTTACATTAAACATTTTAATCACCTATCCTTTTATTTTATTTATATTATAAACTGTAATAAGCTATTATATGTAAGATAGATAAATAATAGAAAAATAAAATTTATTTAACTATTGTCATTTATGAGCATTTTTATTATAATATTAAATATGTATACTAAACAAGGGAGTGAATATCAGTTGAAATATATATCAGTGAATGAAATTAACAGGAATATTAATGAGAACAGGGACGAATTTATAAGAATGGTGGAGAGCAATTATCATAATCAGCTAAATGATATTGCGAAAAAGATAATGCTTGAAGACCATGAGAAGCCGGTGGTTTTAGTATCAGGTCCATCTGGCTCTGGAAAAACTACATCATCCTTAATAATAGAGAAAAGGCTTACAGAGGCTGGGCATAAAGCACAAACAATATCCCTTGATAATTATTTTTTGCCTAAGGATGCTAAGAATATGCCCTTTGATGAATATGGAAATATTGATTTAGAATCACCAAGAAGGCTTGATATTGATTTATTACATAATCATATTAAAAAGCTGATAGATGGTGAAAGAATAGATATTCCTATTTTTGATTTTAAGACACAGATGAGAACCTCTTCAGTATCATTCAGACGAGAAAAAGGGCATGTAATTTTAATTGAGGGTATTCATGCACTAAATCCATCTGTAGTTGGAGAAGATGTTTCAGAACACACAATAAAAGTATATGTTAGTGTAAGAACTCGAATAAGGTGCAATGATGGTACAATAATTCACCCAAGAAAAATTCGTTTGATGAGAAGACTTATAAGGGATAAAATGTTTCGTGGAAGAAGGCTAGAAGAGATTTTTGATATGTTTAAAAGTGTATCAAGAGGAGAAGATTTATATATTATGCCTTATAAGAAAAGGGCTGATTTTGATATTGATACATTCATATCATATGAGCCATCTGCATATAAGAATGTTCTACTTAATGATTTATTAACAATAGAGAGTGGGTATCAAGAATCAGAAGACTATAAAATGATTATTCAACTTTTATCAGAAATTAGTTCAATTCCAATAGAAATTATTGATAATATGTCTTTAATAAGGGAATTTATTGGTGGAGGCTCTTTATAATAAAAGAGCCTCTTATTTTATGAAAAATCATTTTCCGAATAATTAAGCTCAATTACACGCCAATTACAATTTAGTTTATCGAATATTGAGCCTTTATAAAAGCGTTTAGCAGATTTTTTATGAGCAAATTTTCTTGCAATATCCTTAGAATAAATTGCAACATTTTTTGTGCGCACATATCTGGTTTCGTGATTTAATTCAACTTCTATAATAAAGGTTTTAAGTTCATCTCCATAATAATCCTTCATTTTGTTCACCATTACAAGAGTTTTTCTTTTATATTGTTGATAGCTTTATCCAGTTCGCTGATTACAATATCGCACCATTTATCGAATTCAGGGTCAGCAATCTGCAGCTCCGGATGCGCAAACATATAATCAATAGTTTCCTTTATACCCTGATCAAACCTTTTTGTAGCAATGAAGTCCGGAACGAGTCTTTTTATTTTGCTATTATCAAATATAAGAGAGTTTGATTTATCCCCAATTAAGCTGCCCTTAAAATTACCTTCACTGCACTTATCCAAAAATTCAGATGAAACATGTACAGCATTTAAGGTAACTCCCAAAGCATTTGCAACGCTGGTATAAATCTGGTTCCATGTAAGAACCTCATCCGATGTTATGTGGACAGTTTCACCAATGGCATGAGGATTGCCCATAAGTCCAATAAAGGCTTTAGCAAAATCAGAGCTATGTGTCAATGTCCATAATGAAGTACCATCTCCGTGAATTATAACAGGCTTGCCCTCAAGCATACGCTTTATAACCTGCCAACTGCCATTATTCCCATGCACAGCAAAGGGGATATATCTTTCAGAATAAGTGTGGCTTGGTCTTATTATGGTAACAGGAAAACCAGTTTTCCTATATAAATCTATTAATTTTTCTTCACAAGCAATTTTATTCATTGAGTAATCCCAGTATGGATTAGAAAGTGTAGTTCCTTCACTTACTCTGTAATCAGAAGGTGGTTTATGGTATACAGAAGCAGAACTGATGAAAATAAACTGCTTAGTTTTACTGCTAAAAAGACGATAATCTCGTTCAACCTGAGAAGGAACAAAAGCAATGAAATCAGCTACAACATCAAAGGTCATATCTTTTATTATTTCAAAAACCTTTGTTTCATCATTAATATCGCATACAAGGTTTATAGCACCTTCTGGCAATATATTATTGAGGTTTCCTCTGTTTAAAAGGTATAGTTCATATCCTTCGCTGATTAATTGCGTAGAAATTGAAGAGCTTATTACTCCTGTACCACCTATAAATAACACTTTCATGACATAATTCTCCTTAATATAGTAACATACTAATTTATACAATCAATTAAATTATAACATAAAAAATTCAGAAATCAATGGAAATTAAGTAAAGGATAAGACTGTTTAAAGAATAGTAACATTATTCATGATTTTTTCATATTTTATGATTATACTTATTGTATAAATTATTAAAAGGTTAATAAATTACTATTATATATTGTTGGTAATTAATAAATATGCAGAGTGGCTGTTGACAAAACTCCTTTAAATGCTATAATTTAAATAATATTAATGAAAAGGAGTTTTGATATGTCAAAAAAAATGCCAGCGGTATTTACATCATTAATAATGATTGTATCGCTAATTAGTACAGGCTTTATAAGTATTGCAAATGCGAATGCAAATGGATTTGGAGGTTATAACTGGTCTAAAACAGAAGGGTATCAGACAGGAACAACTTCTGTAAATAATTCATCTGAAGAACTAGTTGTTTCCTTTAATATTAATCCAAATGATGCAGATGATTGTGTTGCAGGCTTTAGCAATGATGGTTCTCAAGAAGAGGACTGGACAGAATATGAAACTGTCAGCTTTTCTGTTGAAAATCCGAACGATTTTGATATCGCACTTTCAGTTGCATTATGCACAGGTGGCAGCTGGAACTGGTGGGAAAACATTGAAACTGTTGTTTTAGCAGGCGAAACAAAGGAAATTGTTTTGAATCCACATGCAAGCGAGTGGAAATCAGCGGATACAAACTGGGTTAACAACTCTCCTGTTGCAGATTTGTTATATGTTAAGAGAGTTAATATGTTTGTAAAAACATTAGGTGATACAGTGCAGTCTGGTAGTGTTAAACTAACTAACTGGAAGGTTGTAAAATCAAGTAGTGGTGGTGATGATGATGAGCAGCTTACTCCAGTAAAGGGATTTTATGTTGATGGTACTACACTAAAGGATGCAAATGATAATCCATTTGTAATGAGAGGTGTAAACTATGCGTTTACATGGTATAAGGGAACTGAGGCAGTAGCATTGCCAAAGATTGCTGAATATGGTGCAAACTCAGTAAGAATCGTACTTTCCAATGGTCAACAGTGGAATAAAGATAGTGTTTCTGCAGTTAAGAATATTTTAAAAATATGCGAAGAGAACAAGCTTGTTGCTATCTTGGAGGTTCATGATGCAACTGGATATAATACGCATGATTCATTGATGAAGGCAGCAGAGTATTTTGTAGAAATCAAGGACGCATTTGTTGGTAAGGAAGACAGAGTAATAATTAACATTGCAAATGAATGGAGAGGTGACCAGAATTCTGACGAATGGGCAACATCCTATAAAGCAGCAGTAAAGCTTTTAAGGAATGCAGGCTTGACTCACAACATAATGATTGATGCGGCTGGTTGGGGACAATATGGTAAGGCAATTCATGATAAGGGCTTGGAGGTATTTAATTCAGACCCATTGAAAAATATCATTTTTGCAATACATATGTATGGTACAGCAGGTGGAAATGAGTCTGTAATAAAATACAATATTGACAATGTCTTAAATCAGGGTCTTGCACTATGCATTGGCGAATTTGGTTGTAATCACAGTGATGGTGATGTTGATGAAGCAACAATAATGAGTTATTGTGAAGAAACAAATACCGGCTGGTTGGCATGGTCATGGCATGGAAATAGCAGTGATGTTGCATACCTTGATATGGTAACTGACTATAAGGGTGATACTTTGACAGAGTGGGGAGAAACAGTAGTAAATTCTATTTATGGTATGTTAAATACATCAAAAATCTGCTCTGTTTTTGAGGAAGATATAGAAAATCCTGAAACATCTGAAAGCTCAGAAACAACTGTATCTGAAACTATTGAGGATACGGAAACAACACCCTCAGAGGAGACATCTGAAACTGAAACAACTCCCATTGAAACTAGTGATACTGATGATATTACTACTACCGATGATGGGGATGTTAGTGATATTACTACTTCAACTTCGGAAGAAACAACAGTAACATCAAGTGAAGATGATGTAGATAATAATGACGAAATTGACTGGGATAAGGTTGTTTACGGTGATGTTAATCTTGATGGAGAAATAAGAATTACTGATATAATTGAATTCAACAAATATTTAATTGGCATACTTGAGCTTTCAGCTACTGCAAGGGAGAATGCTAACTGTGTATATGATGATAGGCTAGATGTATCTGATAATATGCAAATAGCTAAATATCTTGTTTCTCAAATTAGTAAAGAAAATTTAGGGCCAAATAAGTAACAGAACATAATTAAAGCATCTTACATAGATTTTGTGTAAGATGCTTTTTTTATTTTTAAATCAGCAATGATTTCAATTTAGTATTCATTTTGCAGTAGAAAATAAGTATATAAGTTTATAAATAAAATCATTCAAACTACATAGTATAAATAGTAACAATAATATTTTATTATTAAAGGGTTGGAATTTATAATGAAGATTTTAAATATTATTTTATCATCGATTGGTTCAATAATTGTATTATTTGTTTTGTCTAAGCTGATAGGAAACAAGCAGATATCAAATATGACTCTGTTTGATTACATCAATGGCATAACAATAGGCTCAATAGCTGCTGAGATGGCAACAGCCCTAGAAGGAGATTTCCTTTTGCCACTTACTGCAATGATTATTTATGGACTAGCCTCATTAGCAATTTCTTGCATAGCTACAAAATCCATTAAGCTAAGAAGATTTTTAATCGGACGCTCAATAATTCTTTTGGATAATGGAAAGCTATATAAGAAAAATCTAATGAAGGCAAGACTGGATATAAATGAGTTTTTAACACAATGTCGTGTTAACGGGTATTTCAATTTAGCGGACATTCAAACTGCTATAATTGAACCTAATGGAATGATATCGATACTTCCTGTATCTGACAAGCGACCTGTTAATCCACAGGATTTAAATTTATCACCGGATAAGGAAAGAATAGTGACAAATGTAGTTATAGATGGTAAAATCATTTATAAAAACCTTAAATCAATGGGTAAAGAAGAGGAATGGTTAAGAAAACAGTTAAAGGATAAGTGGAATATAAGTATTAGTGATGCGTTTTTAGTGACTTATGATAGTAACAGACTTGATGCTTATGTAAGGCTTAATGATAAGCCTGTAGATGACCCTTTTCAGTAGTTAGCAACTGTTTTTATATTTTTTTGAATTTTTAATGGCAGCATAACAGTAACTTTAAAGAAATCATCATCATGAGAATAATTAAATACTCCATTATTCTTTTTAACAGTATCTTCTATTAGTGACAAACCATAACCATGAAGAGATTTATTAAGCTTTGTAGTCTTAATAACACCATTTTTGATATTCAACACATTATTAAATTTGTTTTTCACTGTAAATACAGCATAGTTTTTGTATACAAATATACTAACATCAATTTCTCTGTTGGATTCATCCAGCTTGAGTGAGGCCTCAATAGAGTTATCAAGAATATTTGAGAGTATTGTAGTCATTTCTGAAAAACTTGCATACAGTTCTGGTAGCTTATCTGCTTTTAAATTAAGTTTGATATTATTGCTTTCGCAAAATGTGATCTTACAATTCACAATTGCATCAACAATACTATTTTCAGTTCGGCAAATATTGCTTTTGTGCTGTTGAATATAAGCAGTAAGTTCGTTAATATATTCTAAAACCTCATTAGTTTTATTTTGGTTAATAAGCATTGAAATATTTAAAAGATTATTCTTCATATCATGCTTAATTTTTTTTATATTTTCAATCATAACATTTTGTATTTCAATTTGCTGGCATAGAGCCTTATTGGTAGTATCAGTAATATAATATTCCTTTTCCTTTTGAAAGAATAAGCATATCTGTATAAAGAAATAAACAACAAAGCAACTCATAACCAAAAAACCTGATGCGAAAATTAGGTAATGAATTAGTCCATTGTCAAGAGAAAATATACCTGATGACTGCTCCATAAATACCAATGCTATGAAAAGGTTTACGACCATGATAATGTTAAGTAAAATCCAGTATTTTGTGGAGATATTAAAATTCAGTGCTTTAAACATTCTAGCAATAAGTAAGAAAGTAATAAGATTAACAAGCTTAGCAAATATATGTAACAATATTGAATACAAGCTACCTGTTGCCAGAATAACCTGTATAGTTTCTTCAGCAAGCATCGCAAAAATCAAGCTAATTATAATGTCAATTATTAAAAAAACATAAATACCAAGCATTGAAAAAAACAGGGTTATGTAGATTTTATCTTTATATAAAAATAAAGAAAGGAGGGGAATCAGTATTATTAACAATCCTATTCTAATTAATAAGTTTAAGTTGCTTAAAAAGTATACAATTACAGATAATACAATTACTGATGTGAATAATAATATAGTGCTAATTTTTTTCCCATGCTTTGGGGTAAATACATTATGAAACAGAAAGTAAATCAGAAAACTATCTATAAAACAAAATACATAAGAGTATATAGGATTGTTATTCATACATAACCTCCTTGTTTACAAATTCTGTAAGCATGCTTATGACATTTTTTCTTTGTCGTCTACTTAGTGGTAATCTGCTATTATTATCAAGTGTTACATCAATTTCATTTATTGAATAGATATATCGAATATTTACAATACAGGTACGATGAATTTCAACAAAATTTTTTTCTAAGAATTTTTCCTTTAAAGATTGAAAATGCTTTTGTGTAAGAGTATAGCATTTATTTTTTGTGTGCATATATATCGTCCTGTTTATTGATTCAAAATACATTATATCTGTAAGAGGTAATTTAATAACACTTTTCTTTTTAAATTCATTTTCAATTTCAAATATATGTAGCTCTATTTTTGCGGCAGTTGCTTCATTCAGCACTCTGGTTAGTTCGGGTTTTAATAATTGATTCAGCATATCCTTTGGAACAAAGGCATCTGCACAGTATTGGAATGTATTATATACTTCACCTTTCATAGAGGATATAAAAATAAGCTTAAAGGAGGAATTGAGTTCTCTAAGCTGTTTTGCAGTTTCCTTGCCATTAAGCTTAGGCATATCTATATCTAAAAGAATAATATCATATTGAATATCATTTTTTTTAATATTTTTTATCAGCTCTGAACCACAAGTAAATGACTGTATATTAGAAGGAAGATTTAATTCAAATAAAATCTTACCTATAGCCTCAACAAGAGTTTTAAGAAAAATTTTATCGTCATCACAAACTGCAATTTGTAACATTTATACCTCCTTATTTTTTTGATGCATTAAGAATAATTGAAACCATCTCTCCAACATTTTTCATAGTAGAAACTTGCTTCATGCTGAATCTCATTTTAAATGTTTTTTCAACAGCACTAATAAGGTTAATATGTTCAAGGCTATCCCAATCCTCTATATCAGCAGCGGATGTTTCGCTATTGATTTCAATTGAATCATCATCAAAAATATCCCTAAATATCTCGGTTAATTTATTATAAACGTCTATTTCGTTCATTTAAACCAACTCCTTTTCTGAATTAACAATAATAACTTTATTTTTATTCTTATAGTTTTGTAAGTCTAATTCCCAGACGATATTTCCGTTTTCATTGGAACTCAGTTGCTTAAAACCAAATTTTTCATACAAATCACTTACCATAGCGTTCTTAGCTGTTTTATAGTAGTAGCCTATAATTTTAGTTAAGTTTTTTTGTAAGCAGTTTTTAACAAGAGTATCCAGCATGGCGTATTCCATATCGCGTTTAAGAACACGACAGCTCATGAGCCATAGCTCAATATGGAGCGTAGTAGCTTCAATTTTACCTATAACAACTGAAACAATACCGTTATCTCCAAATTTATCTGCAAGTCTGCCATAGAGTTTAATATAATCATCACTTTTATATATTTCTTGAATTTCACCTTCGGTGTATCTTTTGGTAGTGAGGTTAAACTGATTTGTTTTATTAGTAAGCTGAACGATTCTTTCGATATATACAGGCTTAAATGATTCAATAGTAGCAGTCATTTTAAGCTCTAAAAGATAATCCTCATAGCTATTAAATTTTTGCTGTTCGAGCATTCGTTGAATATTTGCTTTATACATATCATTTCTACTTATGTCATCGTCTGAAAAGGTTGTAACTTCAAAATATCCTGATCTGTCAAGTGTTCTTATATAACTTTCTACACTCTCCATTTTAGGTGCTTCCACCATAGGCAGACGAGATTTAACAATTTCCCGTTCAGCAGGATTATCGTCAACAAATACAATACTCTCAGGCAAAATATTAAGTTCATCTGCTATTTTAAGAATGTTTTCATCCTTATTGTCCCAATTAGCCTTGATTATCACAAAATCATCAGCAGTTAATACAGTATCAGGGTGTTTCAAACCATCAAGGGCATTTACTATATCATTTTTTGAACAAATAGTTAGCGTGATACCTAGATTTTTCAGTTGCTTAATATAGCTTTGAAAATCATGATATGCTTGTGCGACAGGAGTTTCGTGTCCGATTTCCAGTCCAGCTTGTCCATCATCACCTACGACTCCACCCCAAAGAGTATTATCCAAATCAAGTGCCAATGCTTTTTTATTTTTGCCAAAAATGGATTTAATAATATTAGAAATATTGTAGGCAAGTTCAGGAATTGCAGATAGGCTTAAAGCATATTTATACAGATACCAATATTGTGGATCGGACCACCTATCAAGTCCATAGCGTGCTGATAGGTAGTTGATGTCATTTATATAGAAATTATTGTTATTTTGTGCATACTCATAAAATTTTATATTTAATAAGTTAATGAACCAGAGTTTGCCATGAATATCGCTTACATCCTTATTCCCAAGCAATCGATAGGAGGGCATTTCAAAGTTGTTTTGAATAATCGCACAATTATATTTTTGTGCAAGACTTTGCCACATTGTTTCAAAATGACTATACTGTTTTTTAATTCGATATTCAATTGCTTCAGCGGAATTTTTCATATTAAATTCAAATTCAGTAATATTTTTAGAAGTAGTGTGAATGTAGATAATATCAGGCTTAAAGTCGTCTAGCTTAGAATTATCAAACATTGCATCCTGCCAGTATTGCCCATACTCTGATTGATAGAATATAGGCTCAATATCATTATCAAGCAGGAATAGTTCGAGTATGGAGGCTATATCATTAGTAGTTGAGCCACCTAATATTGCAATGTTTTTTTTAATTCTTGCTCTGTTTTTTTGTAGCAGTTGTTTTTTGATTTTTTTTCTGTTTTTAAGTATTTCCGAACTATCAAAAGGGTAAGTCAGTACTTGCATAATTATCCACCCCTAATTTGTTATTGTGTTCTGATTCTCTCAATATGCTTAGAGTTTCCACCGGTTGCAGAGAAGGTGTTCATAGCGAATAATACATCGGTCACGCCATGCTCCCTCATAAAATTGATGGCATTGAGGTTAAAATATCGCATATCGATTACATAAATATTTTCAAATGAACCAGTTAGACATGGAACAAGAGCATTTCCATAGCTATCCTTTACTATTGCAAGCGTTCTTCCGTTTTTTACATCAGTATTTACATGAACAATGAACTCATCACTGCCCATGAAGGTGCAGTAAAGACTACTACCATATGCCTTTATAAGCAATGGCCCCTTATGGTCGAAATTAAAGTTAGGGTCATAGTAGGTTGTAGTATATTGATTAGATGGTTTATAATAGATAAAGTCTTCGGGATTATCCTTTAAAGCAGCAACCTGTGACCAGCCGTAAAGTGTACCAACATAACCAGGCTCAATAACTTTTTCATATGTGGATAAATCCGCAAATGGAACATTAGCTTTTTTAGCGAATTCCTGTGCGGCATAGAATGCTCCAAGAGGTGCCCAGTGATGGTCTGTTCTTGAATATATATTTTCTTTTTTATGAGGTAAAAGTGCATTATATGCATCAACTTCAATGACACCATTCAGAAATTGTCTTATATTTTCAAGATTATCTTTCTCACTACCATATTTTTCAGCATATTTTTTTGGCATATAGAATGATTGTGCAGTTGGAGCAACTAATGAATATACATTTACACTCTCACCTAAATCTGCTTTATAAGCGTTAACAAAGCTAGCATAATTTTGTCCAGCGGCAAAGCTACCATAATAAACGGGTATACCTCTGTTTCTATAAACCAGTATTCCGCCGCTTAAAATTCCCTCTTCGATATCATCTATCTCATCTTCAACAGGAACAGTTTCGACTGGTACAGGTGAGCTTTCTGTTATACCTGTCGTAACATCGGTTACAGTGGGAGTTGTTTCATCAGTAGTTTGCTTAGGTGGAGGAGTTGTTTCAGTTTTCTCTGCGGATAAAGTGTCTTTTTTTGCATCCTTTTTACCTCCGTTTACATTACCGTAAATGATGATACCATCCAATTCAATACCCATGCTTGCACGCAAGCTTGATGTCATATCCTTGAATGTACTTCTGAAGGGAACTGTATCATTATAATAATTTGCGATATTCGCTGTATATTCACCATCAAAAAAGCTTTTTGAACTAAAGGAAGGGAACCTTGCTAATTCTCTGTTTTCAGTTTTTGAAACAGTAGGTCGTTTGCCTATTAGAAGGAACAGGGATATAGCAGCAAAAATTAAAGCAATAACAATTACATTAATTGTCTGAATGGATTTTTCAATTTGCTTTCTGTCTTTTTTTACAGGTTGTTTTAGTATAGGAATATCTATATTATCAATATTGTTCATTAGAATCAACTCCTTATTTTAAAACCTGAAATATAAGAATGGGTTATTTGTAGCGTCAACAAGCATAATACTGCTTATAAGTAGCAGTGCAACATTTACTGCTACTTGCGACATATCTAATACAGCAAGCATTTTAGTTGACTTTTCTCTGAGCTTTTCAATAAATTTAGTGATTGGAAAGCAGAAAACAACAGCTATCAGTATCAAAATAATATTATTTGCAAATGAAATTTTGGTTATATCATCAATAAAAGCATTTCCATTAATAAAGAATAGGTTTTTAAAGAAATTTAAAAGGCTTTTAAGGTTTTCAAAATAAAAAATACCAAAACCGATGAATATAATGAGCTTACTATATATATGTCGAACAATCATAGGAATTTTTTTAATTTTTTTCTTGCCAAGAAAGCTTTCTATAAAGACGAATATGCCAAAGTATAAACCCCAGATTATATAATTCCAGCTTGCACCATGCCATAATCCTGTACAGAACCAAACCAAAAACAAGCTGGCATACTTTCTTCTCTTGCCGAATAATGGTAGGTAAAGCAAGTAGTCTTTAAAAAATGTTCCTAAGGAAATATGCCATCTTTGCCAGAATTCAGAGATATCTTTGCAAATAAATGGATAATTAAAGTTTTCATCAAAATGGAATCCAAACATTAATCCTAAACCTATTGCCATATCGGAATATCCAGAAAAATCATAGTAAACCTGTAATGCATAAACAATTGCACCGTACCATGTTCCTATATAGGACAAGGAGGAAATATTTCCACCTAGAATTGTATCAACTATAAGGCTTAAATTATTTGCAATTATGACCTTTTTTGCAAGCCCGATAATTACTCGTGTAAAGCCTTTACTTAAATCAGAAATAGTTGTCTTTCTACTAGTGATTTCTTTTTCAATTGTTGAATATTTTACGATAGGTCCAGCGACAAGCTGTGGAAATAGTGATACATACATCAAAAAATTAAGGAAGCTTTTTTGAACCTTAACCTTATCCCAATAGCAGTCAATCGTATATGAAATTGTTTGGAAGGTATAAAAGCTTATACCAATCGGTAACTTAAAGGAGGGGACAGTAAGATTAAGTGACAAAAGCTCATTTATATTGGTTACTAAAAATCCACTGTATTTAAATATGGCAAGGATTCCTAAGTTAATTGTCAGGGAACTGATAAGAGCTATCTTTGACCAAACCTTACCCCTGAATTTATGTATCAATAATCCGTGAATATAGTCTATAAAAGCACTGAAGACCAATAAACTAACCCAAATTGGCTCTCCCCATGCATAGAAAATCAATGAAAATATAACTAAAATAATATTTCTATACTCCAACTTTTGTGTCGATGAATAGCAAATCAAGCAAATTGGTAGGAAAAAGTATAGGAAAAATAAACTTGAAAATGTCATATTATACCCCGATTTTATTTAATGAATTTTTATTCTACAATATAATTTATTATACTACAAGAAAAGCGTAAATACAAGGGTATATGCATTATTTTAAAGAATAATTGATATTTTTAAAATATATATTTCATGACATTTACAATAAAAGAACATATATGATAGCTATAAAGCATTTTAAATCTCAGAAAATATCTGTTATGGCTAAAATTGTATAGTTTACATGTTAACTGTATTTTCTAGTGTTAAAGTGCATAAGAATTAAATCTTATTAAGAGTATTCATATTTTTTCAAGTTAAACTTGATTTTTTGTACTTTGTGTGGTAAAATTAATTGGTTTGTTAAATGAGTAAAATTACTATAATTGCATCATATTTGTTATGTTTTAGGAGATAGGAGGCATAAATGTGAAGATAGAAACTAAATGTTTGCATGAGGGATATGAGCCAAAAAATGGTGAGCCAAGAGTATTGCCGATATGCCAGTCAACAACATTTACCTATGATTCAACAGAAAAAATAGGTGAATTATTTGACTTAACATCGAATGGTTTTTTTTATAGTAGGCTTGCCAACCCAACGGTTGACTGTGTGGAAAAGAAGATTGCTGCATTAGAGGGTGGAGTAGGTGCGTTATGTACATCAAGTGGACAAGCTGCGTCTACATTGGCAATTTTAAATATCCTTAACACAGGTGACAGCTTTATTGCGACCTCTACAATTTATGGAGGAACTATTAATCTTTTTGCAGTAACATTTAAACGCTTTGGAATAGAATGCATTTTTGTTGATGCAGATGCATCTGAAGAGGAGATACTGTTAAAGATTAAGCCAAATACAAAGGCTATTTTTGGAGAAACTATTGCTAATCCAGCGATTGCAGTACTAGATATAGAAAAGTTTTCTAGAATAGCGAAAAGAAATGAAATTCCTTTAATAATTGATAATACATTTGCAACCCCTGTTTTATGTAGACCTATTGAGTATGGAGCAGATATAGTTATACATTCTACCAGTAAATATATGGATGGACACGCAGTACAGGTTGGTGGCGTAATTGTTGATAGTGGAAAATTTGATTGGTCTAATGGCAAGTTCCCAGAGTTTACAGAACCTGATGAAAGCTATCATGGAATTGTATATACTGAGCATTTTGGAAATGCTGCATATATCGCAAAGGCAAGAGTTCAATTGATGAGGGATATAGGAGTTACACCATCACCACTTGGTGTTTTTTTACTAAATTTAGGGCTTGAAACACTGGCTGTGAGAATGAAAGCACATTGTGAGAATGCAGAAAAAGTTGCTGAATACCTCAGCAAGAGTGATAATGTTGAATATGTAAACTATCCGACATTGGAAGGTAATAAATATTTTACGCTTGCAAAGAAGTATCTTCCTGCTGGTTGTAGTGGTGTTGTTTCCTTTGCTGTAAAGGGTGGAAAGCAAGCAGCAATTAAGTTTATGGACAGTTTACAGCTTGCGTCAAATGTTGTTCATGTTGCAGATATACGAACCTGTGTACTACATCCAGCAAGTTCTACACATCGACAGTTGACTGATGAGCAGCTTGTTGCAGCAGGTATTGATGGTGGTATGATTCGTTTATCAGTTGGACTTGAAAATGTTGAGGATATTATTAAGGATTTGCAGCAGGCTTTTGACAAGGTTTAGAAATATGTTTGACATTATGCTGCTGCTTTAGATTTGCAAGGAATGCTTTTTTATGATATGCTTAAATAAGCATTAAAATTGTAAGAGTAAGGATGAAAAAATGGCTAGGAATCATAATTATGATAATGAAAGTATCACTATGCTTAAGGGGCCGGATAAGGTCAGAAAGCGTCCATCAGTTATTTTTGGCTCCGACGGCATAGGGGGCTGTGCTCATTCAATCTTTGAGGTTATATCAAACTCAATTGATGAGGCAAGGGCTGGGTTTGGTGACAAAATTATTGTAACAAAATACAAGGACCAATCTATTGAGGTTGAGGATTTTGGGCGTGGCTGTCCCGTAGATTTTAATAACAATGAAAACAGGTATAACTGGGAGCTGGTTTATTGTGAGTTGTATGCGGGTGGAAAATACGATGATTCCTCAACAATATATGAATATTCATTAGGCTTGAATGGATTGGGACTTTGTGCAACTCAATTTGCATCCGAATATATGGATGTTGAGGTTTATAGAGACGGAAAAAAATACAATCTGCATTTTGAAAAGGGTGNAAATATCGGAGGGTTAAAAAGTGAACCTGCTAAAAGCAAAAGAACAGGCACAAGGACTCGTTGGCGTCCCGATTTGGATGTGTTTACCGAGATAGATGTGTCTGATGAATATTTTCATGATACATTAAAAAGGCAGGCTGTTGTAAATCCAAATCTTCTTTTTATATTCAGGTCTGAAAAAGAAGATGGAACTTTTGAGGAGTATCAATATTTCTATGAAAATGGAATTATAGACTATGTTAATGAGATTGTTGGGGATAAAAGCTTAACGACGATTCAATATTGGGAATGTGAAAGAAAAGGCAGGGACAGAAAGGATAAGGATGACTATAAAGTAAAAATCGGATTGGCATTTGTTTTTTCAAATGTAATAAAAAGAATGGAGTATTACCATAACTCAAGCTATCTGGAATATGGTGGTTCTCCAGAGCGTGCGGTAAAGCAGGCTTTTGTGTCGCAAATTGACTCTTATTTAAGGCAGAATAATAAGTACCTTAAAAATGAAAGAAAGATATCATTTGTGGATGTTGAGGATTGCCTTGTGTTGGTTTCATCCTCATTTTCTACACAGACCTCCTATGAAAATCAGACTAAAAAGGCAATAAATAATAAGTTTATTTATGAGGCTATGACTGATTTTCTAAAGCATCAGCTTGAGGTTTATTTCATAGAAAATCCAGATGAGGCGACAAAAATTGCTGAACAGGTGCTGGTGAATAAAAGGAGCAGAGAAAATGCTGAAAAAACCCGTATGAATCTGAAGAAGAAGCTTACGGGAACCATTGATATTTCAAATATGGTGAAAAAATTTGTTGACTGTCGTACCAAAGATATAAGCAAAAGGGAGCTTTATATCGTGGAGGGTGACTCAGCGCTCGGTGCGGTAAAGCTGGCAAGACAGGCAGATTTTCAGGCGATAATACCAGTAAGGGGTAAGATATTAAATTGTCTTAAGGCTGATTATGATAAGATTTTTAAAAATGAAATAATTGTAGATATAATCAAGGTTCTGGGCTGTGGTGTAGAAGTTAAATCAAAGGCAAATAAGGAACTTTCTTTTTTTAACTTGGATGGACTTAAGTGGAATAAGATTATTATATGTACTGACGCCGATGTTGATGGATTTCAGATAAGGACTTTGATTTTGACTATGTTATATAGGCTTACCCCTACGCTTATTGAAAAGGAATATATTTATATTGCTGAATCACCATTGTTTGAAATCACAACAAAGAATGAGACATATTTTGCATATTCTGAAAAGGAAAAACAGGATATTCTAAAAAAAATAGGGGATAAGAAATTTACTATACAGCGTTCAAAAGGTCTTGGTGAAAACGACCCTGAAATGATGTCGTTGACCACAATGAATCCTGATACAAGAAGACTTATTAAGGTTACAATGGATGATGCTAAGGCAATTGATGAGATGTTTGATATTTTGCTAGGGGATAATTTACAAGGACGGAAGGATTTTATTTCAAAGTATGGTGTAGATTATCTTGAATTGGCAGATATATCATAAGGTTAATATTTGGCAAGGAGAATAGACTGTGGCAAGAAAATCTAAGGATAATGATAAAAAGGAGCAGCATAAGGTATATATTGAAAATTCAGGGGTAGTGGTTTATGAGCCAATTACAGAAACGCTCGAAAAGAATTATATGCCTTATGCAATAAGTGTAATAGCTTCAAGGGCTTTGCCAGAAATAGATGGCTTTAAGCCATCGCACAGAAAGCTTTTATATACAATGTATAAAATGGGATTGCTCACAGGGGCGAGGACAAAATCTGCGAATGTTGTTGGGCAAACTATGAAGCTCAATCCTCATGGTGATAGTGCAATTTATGAAACTATGGTAAGATTGACTAAGGGTAATGAAACATTACTTTATCCATATATTGATTCTAAGGGTAATTTTGGTAAATTTTATTCAAGGGATATGTCATATGCAGCGTCAAGATACACAGAGGTTAAGCTGGATGGTATATGTAATGAGGTTTTTAGGGATATAGATAAAAATACTGTTGATTTTATGCCGAATTACGATAATACGCTAATGGAGCCCAAATTATTACCAGTAGCATTTCCATCTGTTCTTGTAAATTCAAATATGGGTATTGCAGTATCAATGGCAAGTAGCATTTGTCCGTTTAATTTGGATGAGGTTTGTGAAACCTGCATAGAGTTGATTAAAAATCCTAACCATGACATAATAAGTACATTAAAAGGACCTGATTTTCCGGGTGGAGGATTTATAGTTTATGATGAGGATGAGATAAAGAGGATTTACAATACTGGTAAGGGTTCTGTCAAACTTCGTTCAAAGTACAATTATGATAAGAACGCAAATTGCATTGAGGTTACACAAATACCTTATAGTACCACTGTTGAAGCAATAATGGATAAAATAGTTGAGCTGATTAAACAGGGCAAAATTCGCGAAATATCCTATATTCGTGATGAAACGGATTTAGGAGGTTTAAAGCTTGCAATAGATTTGAAGAGGGGAACTGACCCAGATAAGCTTATGCAAAAGCTGTTTAAAATGACACCATTGCAAGATAATTTCTCCTGTAATTTTAATATACTTATTAATGGTGTGCCGAAGGTAATGGGAGTTGCGGAAATACTTGATGAGTGGGTTAAATTTAGAAAGGGATGTATTAAACGCAGAGTAGAATTTGATTTAAATAAGGCAAAAGAAAAGCTACACTTATTAATGGGGTTAGAAAAAATACTGCTTGACATAGATAAGGCAATTAAAATTGTAAGGGAAACTGAAGAGGAAAATGAGGTTGTTGCAAATCTTATGATTGGATTTGGAATAGACTCAGTTCAAGCTGAATATGTTGCTGAAATCAAGCTGCGACATTTAAACAAGGAGTATATTTTAAATAGGTTAGAAGAAATTAAAAGACTTGAAGAAAGCATTCAAGAAATGGGGTCCATACTTGCTGATGAAAGAAAAATAGAGAAGATAATAATTAAAGAGCTTAATGAAATCAGAAAGAAGTATAGCAAGCCTAGAAAAACAATGATTTTATATGAGCTTGACATTGAATATGAGGATGAATTTGAGGATATACCTGATTATCCGGTTAATTTATTTTTATCATCAAGTGGATATTTAAAGAAAATTACTCCTCAATCATTAAGAATGAGTAATGAACAAAAGCTTAAAGAGGGGGACTTTATTACAGAGCATATTGAGTCCACAAACAGGGCTGAATTGATTTTCTTTACAGATAAATTTCAGGCGTATAAAGCAAGGTTATTTGATTTTGAGGATACGAAGGCAAGCGTTATGGGAGATTTCATACCCGCTAAATTGGAATTTAATGAAGATGAAAATCTAGTTGGCATGATTGTCACAACAGATTATTCAGGATATGTTCTGTTTTGTTTTGAGAACGGAAAGCTTGCAAAGGTTCCATTGAACTCATATGAAACAAAAACAAACAGAAAGAAGCTATTGAATGCGTATTCGGATAAATCTAAGTTGGTGAAGATGCTTTTCATTGCTGAAGAAAAGGAACTTATGTTTTTTTCAAGTAATGGCAGAGCAATTGTTGTAAATACGGAAATAATACCATCCAAAGTAACAAGAAACACAATTGGAGTACAGGTGATGAACTTAAAAGCAAAGACCGTATTGCAGGATGTAATTGAAGTTACTGATGAAATAAGTGAACAGGTTGATAAATTTAGAGTAAAATCCATTCCTGCAGTAGGAAGTTTAGCAAAGAATTTCCCCGATATTAATCAATTAAAGCTAACATAGGTTTTAAACGAAAAACCTCCGCATTTTCAGTTGAAAATACGGAGGTTTAATTTGTGAAATTATATAATTACATATCTAATAAAATCTTTTTTAGTTGAACGCAGTCAAAAATATTGATTTTTCCATCTGTATTAATATCAGCTAACTCAGCGTCAATTTTCTTATCCATATTTAAGATAAAGCGTTTTAAATCAACTAAATCAGCTATATTTACAGAACCGTCTTTATTTACATCGCCAACCTGGTATTCAGGTATTTCCATTCCTTCAATGATTGAATAGAATGCAGGTTTTGCTTTGAAATCACCGTCGAACAATAGAGGAACTCTATCAGAACGCCAGCTTGTTGAGTCAACTGTTCCCCAGAATACAACAGCTGTAATATTACCACCGTTATCTTTTACTTCCTTGATAGCTTTCATAATGCCCTTGTATTGTTCAGCCTGTGCTTTGAATCCAGACTCAGAAATATTGCTTTGTGTTATATCAAGCTCCGTAACTTGAATCTCAAGTCCTGTTGATGCATATTTTTCTAATGCTTCCTTGAAGAGTGAAACTGATGGATAGCTCATATCCAAGTGTGCTTGCATTCCTATACCATCAATTAATCCTTTTTCCTTTAACTCCAAGCATTTTTTATAGATGCCATCTCTTTTTGCAGGAACATATTCATTATAGTCATTATAATAGAGCTTGCAGCCTTCAGGAGCATATTTTCTTGCAAATGTAAACGCATAGTCAATAAAGGAATCATCACCGAATACTTTTACCCAAGCCGATTGACCTGGTGAAATATTATTTGAGCCAGCGTCACGCATTGTACCTGATTCTGAGAACGCCTCATTAACAACATCCCATGCATAGAATTCTACATTTGGGTATTGAGTCTCTAATGCTTCCATGAGGTTTTTAATGTAATTTTCCATTCTAGCAATCATAACTTCTTTGGACACCCATGCACCATTGTCATCAAAATTCTCTTTAAAGAACCAATCGGGAGTTTGGCTATGCCATACAAGAGTGTGACCTCTTACAGGAAGGTTATTTGCTTCAGCAAAGTTTAAAAGAGATTTTGCAGCAGCAAGTGATACCTGTGGATTAGTCTGGTCGCCAGTTGAATTCATGTAAGATATTGAAGCACTTTTATCTAGTACAGCATCAGGCTTTAGCTCATTTCCAAATGTTATGCTGTTAAAGTGCTTTTTAATTAATTCCTGTGTGGATTTATATGCAATTTCGCTGCTTGTAGCTGCTGTACCTATTTTAAAGTAATTCTTATATACATCTTTTAAGGATGGAATATCAGTTTCTATATCGTGAGATAAAGGCTTTGCAGAAACATCATCAATATAGAAATCCATTAAATCCTGAGATGTTGGATTTTGTGTATAAGCAGTCTGAATATATACATTAAGACCTAAAGCATCTGAAGGGATTGCTGCATTTCCTTCAATATAAGTCCAGTTGCCCTTTGTAGCAGTTGCTCTTGCAACCTCTACATATTGGTCGATACCGTTTTGATTATACTGAAGATTTATACTAAAGGCTTGAGTATTGGAATAAGAATCACCCTTAAACATTACCCATGCACCAAAGGTATAAGCATCTCCAGGATTTAATACAGTAGATTTATTTGCAGTAACACCATTCCAGATTTGTGTTCTTTCTGAAACGAATAATGACTGACTACCTGAATGTTTTTCATCAGTTGAAATTTCAACTTTTTCTGAGCTTCTGCCGGACCAACCCATTTTACCAGTTTCAAAGTCATCAAAAAATTCACCAGCACCAACTACAATTGTTCCACTGGAATCCTCACCAATAATAGTTATGTCATCAATATAGAAATCAATCAAGCTGTCAGTTGTTTCAAAATAAATTGTATATTCAACTGCATCAGCGGGAACAGTATAAGCCCTATTAGAAATTTCAACCCATTCGCCCTTAGTTGCTGTTTCATTTGCGATAGTCACATAATTGTCTGTTCCTTCAGTATCCCTATACTTTAATTGCAGCTTTATTTCCTCTTTATCAGCACCAGTATCATACATTGCCCATGCGCTTATTTCATATGTTTTACCCGAACTAAGTACTCCGAGCATGGTTTTTCCAGCACCGTTCCAGGATTCGGTTCTACCTGTAATTTTCAAGCACCCTGAACCATTTTTGGCATTGCCGCTTGAAATGGAAATACTGGAGCTTCCCCAACTTGTCCAGCCTTCGGTACTTGATTCAAATGTGTTGTTTAATAGTACAGTACTTTCAGCTGACATAAAATTAACAAAGGATGCAGATGTTAAAACTATAGCAGCTGAAAGAATACCAGCTATTGCTTTTTTAAAGTACATACTATTCCTCCTTAATAATTTTTATAGTGTAATTATACCATAATATTGATTTAAGTCAATAATAAATTTCAAAAAAAGTTAAAATATCTTAGTTATAGTATACATTTTTTTAAAATAAAGAAATTACTATTTACAGGTTATGTTTAATTAAAATTAAGGTATTGTAAAGTAATAAAATTTATGATAAAATAAAGTGCAGATGAAATTATGTGGGGTATTATGGGAATAATAAATAATATTAATAAAATAAAATTTCATTTGCAATTTATTAGTATTATGGTATAATACTAATTGGTATAATTACTACTTATTATCGGATATATTGGAGGATTATATACTATGAATGTTCAAGAATTGTACAAGCTATGGTTAGAAAAAGCTGTAGAAGATGGGGATTTGCAAACTGAGTTAAAATCCATTGCTGGAAATGAGAATGAAATAAATGATAGATTTTATCGTAGTCTCGAGTTTGGTACTGGTGGATTAAGAGGTGTAATCGGTGCGGGAACAAACAGGCTTAATATATACACAATAAGGCGTGCAACACAGGGATTAGCTGATTATGTAAATGAGGCTTTTAAAAATCCATCTGTAGCAATTGCGTATGATAGTAGAATTAAATCCGATGTTTTTGCAAAAAATGCAGCGGGCGTTTTGGCCGCAAATGGTATTAAGGTGTATATTTATTCAGAGTTAATGCCAACTCCTATGCTATCATTTGCTGTAAGGGAATTGAAATGCGATGCAGGTATTGTTATTACCGCAAGTCATAATCCTGCAAAATATAATGGATATAAGGTTTATGGCGATGACGGTTGCCAGATGACCCTTGAAGCTGCTGAAATTGTTTTAAATAAAATAAACGCAGTTGATATGTTTGATGGTGTTAAGATTGTGCAGTTTGAAGATGGTTTAGCAAACGGTATGATTGAATATATTAAGGACGATGTCTTGGAGGCATACTATAATAATGTAATTGCACAAGGCATTAATGTTGACTTATGTGCGACAAGCGGTCTAAAGGTTGTTTACACTCCATTGAATGGTTCTGGAAACAAGCCTGTTCGCAACATATTGAATAAAATAGGAATAAAAGATATAGTTGTTGTAGCTGAACAGGAGAACCCTGACGGAAACTTTACTACATGTCCATATCCTAACCCTGAAATAAAAGAGGCTTTGGATTTAGGTTTAAAATTATGTGAAAAAGAAAAGCCTGACCTATTGCTTGCAACTGACCCTGATTGTGATAGGGTAGGAATAGCTGTTCCGTCCGGTGATGGCTATGAATTGTTTACGGGTAATGAAGTTGGTGCGATGCTTTTAGAATATATCTGCAGTGAAAGAACATGCAGAGGAACAATGCCTAAGAATCCAGTTACTGTTAAAACGATTGTTACAACTGATTTGGTTAAGGCTATTGCTAAGGAGTATAATGTAGAGGTTATTGAAGTTCTTACTGGTTTCAAATTTATCGGTGAGCAGATTGGTTTCCTTGAGGACAAGGGTGAGGAAAGCAGATATATATTTGGATTTGAAGAGAGTTATGGTTATCTTGCGGGTACCTATGTACGCGATAAAGATGCTGTAGTTGCGTCGATGTTGATATGCGAAATGGCTGCTTTTTATAGAACGAAAGGTTTTTCAATGATACAGGCAAGAGATAATCTGTACAAGAAATATGGAGTATATGTTCATACTCAGCAGAGCTTTACTTGTGAAGGCAAAACTGGTATGGAGAAAATGAAAGAAATAATGACTGGTCTTCGTGAAAATCCTCCTGCTGAAATAGGTGGATTGAAGGTTACAAAAATTTCTGACTATATAAAGAGTGTGTCCGTTGATACTCAAACTGGAGAGCAGACGCAAATAACACTTCCAAAGTCAGATGTTTTGGTGTTCGAACTAACAGGTGGTGCAAGTGCGATTATTAGGCCATCGGGAACAGAGCCTAAGATTAAGGTGTATTATACAACAACAGGTGCTGAAAAAGCTTCGGCACAAAATCTAGAGAAGGAAATTTCAAAGGATTTTCAGAAAATTTTGGGGTTTTAAATATAATATTATAAAATTTAAGCGGCTTTAATTTTTTAAAGTCGCTTAAATTGTTTCATTTTAAAGAAAATTAATATAAAATCAACAAAAACCGATAAAAATAAATAAAAAAAATGAAATGTTGTACAAAAAGTAAAATTCCCCTTGACAAAGCGAGATAAAAGTGATAATATGAATAGGCTGTCGAAACGGCGGTGGATAGCGGAGCATATAGAGCAACTATTCT